>Ga0185299_10000044_pt1 | contig 361831 bp, 331 predicted proteins | sample PaiPotPPA55metaG_FD_128002 | JGI IMG/M metagenome (GOLD analysis project Ga0185299, IMG submission 128002) | Iron sulfur acid spring bacterial and archeal communities from Banff, Canada, to study Microbial Dark Matter (Phase II) - Paint Pots PPA... ...
GTTGCGCCCATCTGCTCGAACATGCTGCGCAGCGGCACAAGGAGGGTACCGTTTTTGACCAGCGCCGCGAGCACGCGGCTGGCACGCAACACGTCGGGGTTCGCGTACACGTGTTGGTCGTTGTACAAGATCGGAATCTCACCCGACGGCGGACTTCCAAAGTCGGTAACAGCCACAACCACGCGTGACGCTGGCGGCCCTGACGAGGCCTCTGCAGCTGCCCCTGCTCCTAAGAGAAGAAAAAGACTGAGAACCGCCGCTGTTGCATAGAGCGGCCGAAATACCGCATTTTCGCTGGCGGGCTGGAAACGAACGTGCATGGCAAGTATGCTCCTGGAATCAGAACCCAACCTAAATGACCCTCATAGTCTATATCGGAGATAGCCCGGCCAACGATAGCTTCAATGATAGGAAGGACAGGCCGGCGCTTAGTGTACCGACTGTCTCCTCAGCTAGGGCCCTCTTGGGACCCCGCCAGCACCTACTCATCTTGCGGTTCAACTTCGTGTGTCTCAAGCGGCGGCAGCATCTCCCACAGTGCGCGTAGTCCGTCCTCCTTGATAACCGCAAGAGGTTGCCGCATTCCTTTTGATCTGACTATTCTAGTGCGTAGCCTTCTCCCGTTGACGGGTGGCTGATCTTCAGAAATGCAGTCATGGTTGAAACCTCCGCACATCAATCATGGCACAGTCGCGAAGTTAGGTTCAAGTGCCAGAGGTTTTGAAAACCTGATCTAGTTCGAAGCCAAAAATTACTATTTGGAGCTAACTACTTCGGTGGTTCCGGAGGCGTGGGTCCGGGTTTTGGCTCAGGTTGCGGCTCCGGCGTGGGGGCTGGTTCGGGGGCCGCTGGAGGTTTGGGAGCCGGTGCTGGTTCGGCGGCAAGGGTTGCGCGCATTGACTTCATTTCAATCTCCCGCTCAGACCATCATGGCACACTCGCGAGTTAGGTTCAAGCCCCAAAGGTTTTCCTAACGTCACCACCCTGGGATTTTGGTTCTAGGGGTCAAACCCAGCGCTGACTCAATTTCCGATACCACATTCATTCAAGGAGAAGGACCATGGATCGACTTGTCATCGTATGTTTGATCGTCCTTAGCTTGCTGGCGTTTGTGACTCCCTCGCCACCCACGGTAGCCGCAAATGCTCCTATCATCGAGCGTCCACTCATTGTTGAGCAAGATCAAGGCGAGGTGCGTGCATGGCGACCGCTCGCCAGTCTGCCGCCAGCGGTTCAGAAACTCAGTTTCTTCACCATCAAGGTCGACAGTCAAAACGGAGGTTCACCAGATTTTTGGTTTGGTACTGAGAACATGCCGGTTGGAGCCGAAATACAATATCATCGTCATTTGCACGAAGACGAATTGTTGTATATCGGTTCGGGAATCGCACATGTCCACGTTGGTTCTCTTGAAGGCGATGCCCATGCAGGGGCGATAGTTTTTATTCCCAGAAATACGTGGGTATCCGTAAAGAACATTGGTAAAACACCGATCCCGTTGCTTTTCGCCTTCAACGCTCCTGGTTTTGATCGCTTCATGCGTTGTGAATCGGTGCCATCGGGGCAACACCAACAGCCGTTGACGGATCAAGAGGATCAGCGTTGCATGAAACTAGGTGATGTTCAGTACCGTTGAGTGATCCGCTGTCGAACTTCACCCCTTAGCCAGTCACCGAACCCCGCCTTGAACTGCTCAACCGGCGCGATCTATTCGGATATTCTGCGCCGCCATGGCGCTGAAGCGCCGAAGATGGGTACATCTAAGTTTGGTTTGCCTTACCCGGCTCTTGTACGAGCCCACGCGTGGTCAAGTAATCCATGACCTGTTGCTTAAAGGTGATATTCCCGCCCGCGACCCCCAAACCCAGCGCCTGGCCTATTAAAGCGACGGTTTCTAGAAAAACGTTGACTGCATCGCCGCTTTGGCCTCCATCGACGCTGAGTATCGATGCAAATACCTGTTACGTGTCTCTGCTATCGCTTTGAAACGTTTCATCTCATCGTCGCTGATTGCACCAAGTACATTGAGGACTTGCAAGCGGCGTCGTTGAGGCAGCCTTTCAAAGTTTGCACCTGCGCGTCGTCGTCACGCGTGGTTTCGCCAAGACGCATCTTATGTAACTCGTACAACAACATTGTCGTCATCTCAGCGGCCACCCCACAAGGGCTTATGGTTGCCAAGTAGTTTCCCAAAGCATATGCGACCTTGGCGAATCGGAGTGGCCAAATCGATCGACTTAGAAAATGCTGATCAGCGGGAACGGCAAACAGCCTTTTGTCTTCTTCTTGACTGATTTCCAAGTATCTAGACTTAATCGAGCCTATGTCACCATGACTAGGTCCACATGCAAATTTCAGCCAGTCTTCGGCTGTCGCTTCTTTCCCAAACGCGCTTCGCCATGGCTCATCGACTAGCGTGAATGCCAGAGGATTTATGAATATTGAGACTAGTTTTGGGTCACAAGACATATTCACTATCCTTTAGCGCTGGAGGATGGAGATACTCAATCCAGGTCCGTACCAGCATGGTTGGCTGTTAAGCCTCAGTAACTCCGTCTTATCTTTATCCGACCAATGTTGACAGCATTTACTGTGGGAGTTTTGTGGGAGTTCTGTTGCACAACGGTGCATAACCGTGCACTTTGGTGCATTCTTGGGACAAAGGCTTTGCGTGGTAAAGAGAACTAAAGAGCCCGCGAACGCACTATTTGTCAAGCGTTACGGGCTCTTTTACTTGGCTCCCCGAGCTGGACTCGAACCAGCGACATTCTGATTAACAGGCGGCGCATAACTTTCGTCAACGTCAAGTAACCACGCGGCTTGCCTGTGCTCGGGTATGCTTTAGTCGGGCACCGTTGTGGGCACCGGTTCCTCAGATCAGCATTTTTGGTCAGCATGATCTTCCAGTCTGCGCGAGATCATCTCCCGAAGGTCGATCTAACGAATGTTCGGCAAGCAATGGGCTCGGTTGACCCCTACATGATCCGTGTAGAGTTCGTGCGGCTTGACACTCACGCTCTCCGATTCCGGCACTCAATTCTCAACGGCTGAATGGTTAAGCGCCTGACAGTTAGCCTGCAACGTCGGTCCCGCCGGCAGCCGGGGTGACGGGAGGTAAAGGAGGGGCCCGAAATTTACGTTTCCCGACACCATCGCCAGGTTTGCCGTTAATCATCGTCGGCCTCCGACGCGGCAACTCCCTGCACAAGATTTAACGCATCACGGTATAAGAACGGCACCCAGTATTGCGGCTCCTGTTTCGAGCCACGTGCTTCGAAAAACCCGACTTCTAGCAATTCCCCAGCAATCGCGCGCGCGTCGTCAACGGAAGTATTCCAGATTGTTGCGAGAGTTTCTGGGCGTTGTTCGGATTTTTCACCCTCTAGTTGAGAAATTCGCTCCATCAGCCGTGGGTATTCTGCGTAAATGGTTTTCTCAACGCGTACTTTTGACACCTCAACAAGGCCGTCTTTGAAGGGCCTGCGTCCGATGAGATATGGACCATCGTCCGTTTCACCAAGCTCTAGTAAGTGAATTTGACTATCGCGAGCTGCGGTTAATAGGTGGATAATTTCACGCGGCGCAGAAGCGCGCGTCCCATCCATCGTTCGAGTCAGGATCCAATCTATCGTCTTTGGTTTTCGCGCGCCGAGGTCGATCTGCTCTGGAAAAGCCCGCTCGAAGAATTCAACTTGTTCTCCGTATGAGATGGGAGTGTTGCTCTCGTCGATACTATAAAATAAACGCACCCCGCCATTGCCCAGAGTCCTTTTTACAATGAGGTTAAGCAGCGATTGCCTGTCCCACTGAATCGTAATCTCGCGAACGATGTGGCTTGCCTCGCGAAAGCCTTTAGCTGTTAGGCGCTTCCAGATATCCGAGCGCAAGAATATCTTTAGTCGGAAGTTGTTTCTATTGTTAAGATCAAGATAGGTCTTGAACAGTGCACGGAGGGCATTTTCCTCCAGCTCCGAGCTGTCGGCGAAGGCCACATCAAGCCGATCCAATAGCAGCCAGGCTTTGTAGCCGGAGTCTTTCCAGGCTTCGTCGGCCATCGTCAAAAGGTCGTCAATCGACTGCACCCCGGCTCGTCGTTGTTTTTCGTCGGGCTCACCAAGCGATATTTTGCCACCGAGCACCGGAGCTCCGGATGAGTCAAGGCCAATTGTCGTTTCGATTGCTTTGACGTTGCGCACATAATTGACGACTGAACGAACGATTGAACCCAAATTGGCCCCGGCCTTTTTCTTGAGACCGGCGGCCTCCAGGATCTTATTAAGCTGCTCTGAGGATAGGTTGTTAATGCTGTAGTCGCTTAGTGCATCAGCGAGTAGAATGACAAAATAAAGCTTCCACATTGATAGAAACTCTATCTCGGAACTTGGCGGATCTTGTTTGAGGCCCTCAAATGCCGCTCCGCCACGCGGATTTTCCGCAGGAATCAGGATGATGGCGCGATCGAAGAATTCCCCGATGCGCTTCAAAAGCAATGAATATAGAGCACTCTTACCGGAACCCTTGGGCCCATAAACAATATCGACAGCGCCCGAAGTGAGCTGCTGCCATTGCGCGGTTTCTACAAAATAAGATCCGAGCACTTCGCTCTCATCTTCGGCGACCCTTGAGCCGAAACTGATGGACTTCAACAATTGTAAATCGGGCACCGTTTCTTACCTCGTTGTAATTAGAGTCAACTCCTTTGACGGGTGGGAGCTTCAGCGACAGCCTTAAAGCGTTACGGGATGATTGTTATACATAAGAAACTCAGCTCAGTTCAATCTATTCAGGTTCCGCTTGATTCAGCTGAACAAGAATCCGGCAACCATATAGTAAACCTCCGCAAAATTAATGTCAGAGTGGCTGCCGCTAAGGCCTCCATTGTACAGGCCCTGTGCCTTGCGCGACGCGTGTATTGGAGACAAGTCAGCCACAACAAGTGATTGGGTCAAGCTTGTCATGTCGGTGGCTACAAGGCCCTGACTCACGCTTATTGCGTCAACCCCACCAAAGGCAGCTGTGGTCTCAGGTGTCGGACCAGCTGCCCCAAGGGCCTGTCGTGGGCTTCTGAAAAGGTTTGCTATCCTGCCAGCCGCGACGAACCATTCGGTAAGAGCTAAGTCGAGCGATGATTTTGTGATCAGCAGTCGCAGGTTTACGATCTGCGAGACACCGCCATATATGTCGCCTGGATTGAGATTGTTGTTGTCGGTTGCCGCTTCCAAGAGAACTACCCGAAAGGAAGTTCCAGCATCGACTGGTATGGTTCGGTTCGCAATGTCAGTTTGCAGATCTTGAAGCGCGGCGCAGAGCACTTTGCAGCCAAAGCTATGGCCTAGGAGAAAAAAGCGTAAGGGGGCGTTGGTGCCAGCACGGGCTTGCAACATTAGCCGAATCATGGCGTAGACTGCGTTTTTGCCAACAGCCTCTGCGCGGTGTTCCATCGTATAGAAGGTGAATAGTTGCAAAGCATTGAGGGGGCTATTTGGATCTTCCGTTATCTCAGAGGGCCAATGAATTCCGACTCCCAGCGCGTCGCGGGGCGGTTGCGCGAACACGGGGGGTTGCACCGCGTTAAGCACCAATAGTTGCTTAGCGAGATCAACCGAGAACCTATTGTATTCGTCTAAGGCTCGATTTGCATCAGTAGACCATCCATGCGAATAGACATACACGTCCTTGAATCCAAACGGATCAACCGCAATAGCCTCCTGAACCACCGAATCCATATCTGTATCGAAAATAATTCCATTTTCGTTGATTGGGATTGTGATGTAGTGTGACATGTTCACGCCTCCAATTTAGTTGCGATGGCAAGACGCTCGTTTCCCACGAACAATGGGTGGCTTTCGAGGCTCCATATCCAAGCGCAGACCCCAATCTCTTTGCTTCGACTCTCAGGTGGCAGATGTCGTGAACCAGGCCGGCCTATGCTGGGTGGCCTTCCCGCCCGTCGGCTTGAAATGAAACACAACTCCACGGGTCGCCCACTCATCTATTGTTGGCTTCAGTTCAACTCCGCCCACAACCCACAGGTTACCCCCCATTGGCCGTTTGTCGATGATCTCGAATCCTAGCTGGGCAAAGGCCCCAGCTAGGCCCGCCACTGCGCGCTCCACGTTCTGGGGATTATCTGCGGGCTCCGAACGTGATTCGACTTGGCCCGGAGTGGGAATGATAGCCGACCGCTCCGTCGCGCTAGTCATTCCATCGTTGTTGGACGGCTCCATCGTTGCATGGGGTTCTTGGGTTCCCTCTTGCCCGCCGGCTACTGGACGTTTCGGCCAGCCGCGGCGCCGCTTCCCGAACTCCTGATCCTCAGGACGCTCGCGCCACTCGCGTCGCAACTCCGCAGCGCGCGTGATCACCCGCTGCTCGAGCTCATTTCGGTGTTCGGTTCTGCCGTCTGGAGCCTCTTGCTGACGCGGTTTAATGCCTGCGCTTCTCAATTGCTCGATGACTTGGCGCATGGTTTCATCGGGCGCTCGAAAATATTTGCTCCCTCTGATCCGAATGAATTTCCGCCAGCCTAGACGTTCGAGTAGGGCTTCCCTTGCCATATCGTCGGCGGTTTTTTCAGGTGGATGCCACCGATCCCCATCGCACTCAATGGCGACTCTGTTGTGTCTATCGCCAACCACCATGTCAATACGATATGCGCCGACCTTCCATTGCGGATGAACGGGGAAACCGGCTTCGGTAAGCCGTTGAATAACTTGGCGTTCAAACTCCGATTCTGCCTGTGCTGTCCTGCGTTCAATTTCTGCTATTAGTGCGTGCGGGTTCTCTGCATGTTTTATCAGTTTGTACCGCAGGTCGTCGACCTGCAAGTCGCGCGGGGGGTTCAATGAGTGAACTACCCACATTTGATCCTTTCCGCGGCTCGCTGCAACGTTGAATCGCTTTTTGTAGAGACCCATAAAACCTTCGGCGCGAAGGCTGAGGGGAGGATTGCTTGGTGGAGTATCTACCATGCTCAGAAAAATGACGTTTCTTTCATCACCCTGAAACTGGGCCGAGTTACCGCACTGGACCTTGTGGTTACTATATTCAATTGGTGACAAGCGCCGCTGAAGAAGCTGATCGATTAGTAGGGCTTGCTCATCACCAACCATTGAAATGATGCCGAAGGTCGAGCGACGGTATTCAGGCTGTTCAGTACAGGCTACGACAAGTGAAGCGATAGCTTCGGCCTCTTCCTCGTTTATTTTGCCTTCCGATTCGCCAGCCTCAACTCGGTACACAACGCAAGGCGGTTGAACAACGACATCGCCCGGGTCTCGAAGAGGGATGATTTTGCCGTTATACGATAAGTGATTGCTAAATTGTATGATCGGCTCGACGCACCTGAAGTGTTCGAGCAGAACCAGAACACCGGGAAAAGCAGTCTTGGCCAGATCATAGACGGAAGTTTGGCCGTCATACAGCTTAGCATTTGTAACTCCCAACAAATGCTCATCCATTAGCTTTACGACGTCATCTTGCTTCTGCCCAACAGCAGCTGGGGTGACCTGTTCATGATCACCAACAATCATAATTTCCTTACCGAGATATAGTGCCGCGAGCGCCATTACGTCAGCCTGCGACGCTTCGTCGATAATGACGACATCGAAACGATTCTCTTTTGGATCGAAGTTCTCGACAACTCGGCTTAACGGCATGATCCAAACAGGAATTGCTGTTTGGCAGGTTGGCATTAGTTTGCGAGCTTCAGCCAGGAGCCGCTGCCGCCGGGGGCCCTGTCCCTTCGGCAACTTTTGCATGAAGGCTTTCCAGCCTCCAATTGCGTTGCGCTGCTTCAGCGACGTGCGGTGAACCTGCGACGCCCACGCCTTCGTGTCGACGAGGTCTACTGTCAGCGCCCTGAGGTCTGCTGACAAACGTTCAACCTTATCCTGAAGCTCGGTGATGTCCGTGTGCGCACGCCTTGTTAACTCATCTTCCAGTTGGCGCCATAGCCAAGCAGGTTGAATTTCGCCCGGCGGTGATGACTGGCCGTGGACACCCTTTCGAGTCGCGATCGCCGCAGCCCAACTTGGCGCAACCTTGTCAACTATTCGGAGCAACTCTGATCGTCTTGCAACTAGAACGCTTCTATTACGGAGCTCGGCAAACCGTCGATAGGCCGCCTCATACTCAGTTGCATCCAAATCGCGCGTGGCTGTCAGCAGCTCTGTCGCAATAGTCTTATCTCCTTCGCCCATTACCTTGGCATGAAGATGATCTTCTTGAGCTTTTAGTTGTCGTTCAGTGTCCTTCCACAGTAATCGTGCGGTTTCAGAAGCAAAAGCCGTAGGGAGGTGGTTCATCACAGTCGAGTGCAGTCTTCGCAGGCTTCCAAACTGTCCGAGATCCTCAGGAACACGCTCGAGTAAGCCCTCGAAGTTGAAACCCACCTCCGTAAACTCGGCTTTTATGTTAGTCCAGTTGTCCTTATGCCAGTTGAGCCGCTTCTCAATTGCCGGCGACAACTGCTGACACGCACGTTCGGGTTCATTGCCTAAATCAGTAGATGATGGCCCTCCGAGCTGGGCGACCTGTCGCTGCCATCGCTCCAACAGAATATTCCTCGCTGCCAAGAATTGGGCGCACGCTTTCAACGCTAGGAAATGCTCTCGCCGAGATGGGGGCCGCCCGTTCACTCGCGAGCCCCGGATAATCTGTTTCCACTCCGGCCTCATCAGCAGCTGGATCGTTCCCAAGTGTCCACCGTTGTTCATGTGGGCTAGTATCTCGTTCAAGACTCCTATGATTTGATCGGTCGTCTTGTCTGTGGGCAAAGTGGGGTCCATCTCGATCGAGTGCTTGTGCGCGCTGTCAGCTTCAAAGTTTGTTGTGCGTATAAGTGATATAAGTTGCTCCCAGGCTTGGCGTCGAGGTCCAATCTTCTGCCCAGCTTCAATTGTGGACAACTGCCAAGCAGGAGAGTCACCAATTAGAGAAGCGGCAACTTGCGCTCTCTCTAGGAGTGAAGTCAAACCGTCGGCAGTGCGAGCCACAGCCTTATCGAAAAGCTCGGCGCTATGAGCCATATCGATTGAGGCAAGATGCTGCCGCTTAGAGACGAGGTCGGTGAACTCAGCTGGTGACAAGAGCTTCTCGATTTCCGGCAGTGCTGGGCCGAGTTGCCCCTCGTCTCCTGAACGGGTTGAATCGTTCGTCGCATAAAGCTCTTGCAATTCAACGGCTGACAGCGGCGCAGGTTCTCCTGGGGCCACGGGGGCTGGAATCCAGTCGGAGGTAGCAGCGGCCGCGTTTACTACTCGGGCGGCTTCCGATGGGCTGTACTGCTTACCGGCGACGACAATCGGTCGGTATTCGTCTTGCAGAGCGTACACCAACGCTTGACGGGCGGTGCGTAACTCGCCCAACAAAGAATGGCGCTGTTCCTCGAGCGCGGCCGCCCGGACATCGAGCGAATCGCTATCTGAGCGGGAAAGCCTGTCGAGGATTGCGTCAATCGCATCAGCCATTTGACTTCTGCTGTCATCGAGCACGCTCACACACAAAGGTCGTAGAGCCTCTACGACTTTATCGCGCAGAACTTTAAGTGCTTTAGCGGTATGACTCGTAACAAGAATGCTCTTACCCTGTGCCAGCAAGTGCCCGATGAGATTTCCAATTGTGTGAGTCTTTCCAGTACCAGGTGGTCCCTGAACCAACACAAGGCCATGACGCTCGAGTCGCTTAGCAGCTTCTATTTGTTCGGCGTTGGCCGGCTGGGTGAGAAGAATCTCGTCTTCACTCTCTTTCGAACTCCAATCGGTTGATTTGTCATCTTGAGCATCGGTCTGCCCGTTTGGGGATTCTATCCCGAGAATCGTCACAAGCGAGCGAGGGAGATCGTCACGTTCACTTATGTCTTCCAATATCGCCTCGATTGCCTTTCCAAAACCGAGCGTGCGACGCCTTAGAAACACTACCGGTCTTCGACTTATTCTGGGCTCCCCGATTGTGGTCTCAGCCGTATACTGTTCTTGAAACTTGCCGCGCGGAGAGAGCTGTGCGATCGAGCGTCTAAGAAAAGCAGTGGTACTTGCGCCGCCGAGCGGGTGGCACAACCCCTCATCAAGTTCCTTTCTAATCTGGGCAAGGGCGTTAGCCGAAACTTCCGCTACCGACCGAAACAAAGCACTGTAGAGATCTGGCGGAGAATCTGCGACGACAATCTCAAACGATGGCACGGCCGGATCGAACGTTAGTTGGACACGCTGGAGTAAGATCGGGTGGGTTATTACGAGGTTTTCGCGCGTCCGCCACTGCAGGAGACCATCTGCTAAAATGAGCTCAACGCGCTCGGACTCTCGCTCGATATTGGATTTTAGCGCGTAGAGCCGCTCGAATAAAGCCATGGTTTGTCGAGCGGGGGTCTCCGCCTCCGCCCACCTCCGGTGGCGCTCCAAGAACGCCTGAAATAAATGTTCTATCTCCTCGCCGGGTGTTGTCTCGGCATATCGGCTATCTGGGTTGCTGTAAAGGGCCAGGAGTTCTGGCGGCGCATCCGGAGCATCCCATTCGGGAGCGAGCCAGGGCACTAGCTCGTCTGGTGGTTTTGGGCACTCCGTTAGGGCTGGCCGCTTGACGGTAAGAATCTGGCCGCGCGAAATGGTCGCTTCTCCAGCTTCAACATCTCTTGGCTCTTCGACGCGTTCCAGAGTTATGCAGGAATGCTTCGGGAGATCGTCTAGCCAGAGAACCCACGGCTGCTCTGAAATGTCGCGAACGACTGGGTTCCTAAGCTGATCCAGTGCCTGAAGAAAACGAAAAAGCTGGGTGAGTCGCGTGCGAGCGACTGAATCGGGTTGGGGGTCGGCCACGCATTAGCACCAAGAGGACGACAAAGACCAGAAATCCGTACAGATTCTGGACAGGAATGGGTTTTTTGGCTCGCTGACCGTTGAACCCTTCAACCACCTGTTCGCCGGATGTGCGGAGTTGCGATTAGCTCGCCCAATAGTTGATGCTCGTGGCCCAACCGAATGCCACTCGCCAGGAACTGGCCGAGAAGTCAATCCCTTCCATCGCATCGGTAACCGCGTCCACGGCCGGAAATATGACTGCAGCACGCGCTTCGGCAAAGCGTACCTCTTCAATAGAGGTCGCAGTTGCGAGCGCCTCTTGCTCGCGTCGAATGCGATCCAGCGAGCTTATTCTCAGCGCCACCGCGACAGGTAAACGTTTCATTGTGCTGGCGTGTTGAAGTAACTCCCAGCGCTTTGAAGAGTTCTGCCTCATCAATGCGCTCGTGCTTATCCACTCTTGCGGGAGGAACATCTTTGTATTGACATTTTTCGATATTCTAGCTGTCAAGGCCGAACGCCAGCAGGGACAAACTATTGGCCGCGACGCCAGCTACAACAGTCGCGGCAGCCTCGACGACCATCCACGCGATTGATATCCACTCCAAGGCGAGGGCGCGGCGTAGCGCTAGTTTTCGAGCCTTAACGTGAGAAGGTTCTGGAGTTGCAATCTGCAGCGATGGTGCTTTATTCATGGTGCGAGCTCGGTTGGACGTACGACCAGTGGGCTCCGCTAACGAAATCCACCGACACTACTTTGCAGATGATCCGCAGTTCTCTGGGTGATCGAAACAACCACGGGTTGACATTAGCCCAAAATGAGTGATCGATCTCTACCCTAGGCGAAAACGTACCGACATCTCGCATCGTAAAATCTTGATTTTCGATGGCAACGTTGAATACGATCTGCGTGGCAGCAATCGAGCCGACGTTGTGAAATTTAAGCTCCATGTTTTGATTACGCCAAGAAACCGGGCCGCGACAGAGGTCGATATGTATCGGGGTGATATCAACATTGCCCGCTGCCTCATCACCAATGCGCGCACCGTAGGCCGCCCCTTGCAGTGACAGAACTAGTAGGACTACTAGCGACCCTCTGCTCACGGCGGAATCGCCTACTTGACGTCCTCTATAAACTCGGCGGAGGCGCTTTTCCCCTCAATCGCTGCTCGCGCGGCGAATACCCATTTGGTCTGATACGTGAGATTTGCTACGCCTGAATAGGTGCCATCGCCATTGTCCTGAAGGCGTATTGACGGTCCCGTCATTTGCATGTCCGGCATCTTCGTGTCGATCGTGACTGTCGCGCCTTTAACAGGGTTACCGAGAGCGTCCGTCAGCGCGATAGTGAACGTCTCGCTTCCCTGTTTGGGTGGCGCCGGTTCGAACGAAAGCGTCATTGAGAACTCACCATTTGAGGACACCCCCGTTCCCGAGCCTCCGGGTGGACCGGATTTGCCTGAGCAGCCCGCTAGCAGCATCACTGTGAGCACAAGGATAATCGAATTGCGCATTTTTAGTCTCCTTCACCATGGGTCGGCGGCAGCGTGGTGCACGCCAGCGATCGCCACATCGTATCGTTCTTGTGCCTGAAGTACCCCGAGACGCGAGCTTGCAGCAACAGCGAGGGCATCAAGCACTTCCAATTGAGTTCCCTTGCCCGCTTGCTGCCGTAAGCGCGCAACACGAAGGCTTTCCGAAGCATCATCTAAGGCTGCCTGCCCTGTCTGCAGGTTCCGGCGCGCTGCGGCGAGCTCGCGCCAAGCATTCGCCACGCCATCTTGCACCATCAATTGTTGACGTTCGAAATCGGCTTGCGCCTTTGCCAGTGCGGCGCTCGCTTGGACAAGCGCGCCGTGGCGAGTGCCGCCATCGAGGATGGGCAACGTCACTGACACGCCGACCTGACCTCCCGATGGGCTAAGCGGCGGGTTAGAATTTCCATTGTAGATCTGTCCTGTTAGGGCTGCGGTCGGCACATATGCTGCCCTCGCTTGATTGAGCGCCGCATGTGCAGCATCGTATCTCAGCTGAGCTGCAAGGACTGCGGGCTGCTGCTTCAGTGCTCGCTGCGTTACCGCCGTCAGCGTGTCGTTGTAGTCTGGCGTTTCGAATCTGTCCGTTATGACCACGTCTGACGCCATGTCGAAGTCGAGCAGCAGCTTCAAGTCGTTGGACGATTCATCGCGTTCGGCCGCTGCATCTTCTGCCATTTGCTGTGCCTGGGCCAAAGCCGCGCGAGCGCGCTCGAGCTCGTAGCGTGGCATCTTGCCCGTGCGTACGCGAAGCTCGACGAACCGCACGTTCGTCTCCTGGTCTGATACTGCAACTTGCTGAGCTTGGGCTGCGGCGGCGCCGAGTAGAGCACGGTCATAAGCCTTCACCGCATTCAACCCAGCATCGTTTACCGTCGCGCTCAAATCGGCGGCCGCAGCGTCGGCCGAAAGCCTGCCCGTATGTACGCCCGAATATCCGGCGAGGTTGAACAGCGGCATACTAGCCGTGATTGATGCGTACGTTTGCACCGCCTCAGGCATGCCGAACTGCGGTAGGTGGGCGTTGATGTGATTTCCGGAGATCGCTACCTGAGGCAGCACTGCGCCCTGTTGTTCGATAGCAAGTGCGCGTGCTGAGTCAGCATCTGCCATCGCCATGCGAACGTCGAAACCAGCAGAGGTCGCACGCGCAATCGCCTGCGTCCGCGACAGCGGTCCGTTCCACTGCTGCGGCGCCCCCTGTGCCGGCTGCCAAGTCGCCAACATGACCACCGCTGCGAAAAGCGCCCTACGCACGCGCGCTCTCCTCTCGCGGATCAAACTCGCGACGGCGCCACCGCTCCGCAAGATCATCAAACGTCGCATGGAGCACAGGCACGATGAACAATGTGAGCAATGTGGAGATCCCGAAGCCACCGATGATTACTGTCGCGAGTGGAGAGAACGCGTCGACACCGGTCCTGGGGAAAAACGCCACTGGCGCCAGTACGATGATGCTGACGATCGTGGTCATCATAATCGGACGCAAACGGATAGGGCCAGCTTCCAAGATCGCTTGGTCGCGCGGCACGCCTTCAGCGCGCTTTCGGATGATGAGGTCGAGCAGCAGGATCGCATTGCTCACGGCCATACCATTGGCCACCACGATGCCTAAAATGGACACTGTCGAGAAATTTTGATGCGCCAATAGCAGCGCTCCAAAGATCCCGAGGAGCTGGAGCGGAATCGCCAGTAGCATGACGAGAGGCTGTACGAACGATCGAAACTGGGCGACAAGCAGCAGATAAATGAAAACGACTGCTATCGCCATGGCGTCGAGCAGCCGCGTAAAACTGGTCATCATTTCGGTCATGTCTCCCCGCATTTCGATGCCATAGCCGACGGGAAAAGGTACAGCCGCCAACGCGCCCATCAGCACGTCCATCTCCAGCGCCATTTCGCCGCGCCCACCTTTGCGATAATAACCGAGCACCGAAACCGTGCGCCGCAGGCCGTCATGCTCTATGGCAGTGGGCGCCACCGATCGGACAACCCGCGCAACGCTGATCAACGGTACGACCTCACCGTCCTTGCCGACGATTTGTACGGCGGAGAGGTCGCCGACATTGGCCCGGTCTTGGTCCGCGTACCGCACGAGAATCGTATCGTGGCGAAGATTTTCAGGGTTAAAGTACTCCGTCGTGAGGCCACCGTGCGTCGCATAATAGACCTGCATTAGCACGTCTCTTGGCACAAGGCCGATCTGGGAAGCGCGTGTACGATCCACAACGATGCTCTCCTCGGGTTGTGCGAGCGTTGTCGATGTTGCGGCTTGCACCAATCCCGGCTCCCGCCGAGCGATGTCGGCCACCTGATCGGTAAGTTGATGAAGCTGGCGCAGATTCGGGCCGCTGAGAAGCAGCTCGACGGGCGCATTGGTCGTCGACATCACATCGCTGCCCATTTCCTTGAGCGCGATTCGTCGCACTCCGGGAATGGTGGCGCTCGCTTGCCGATACACGTCGTCCATAATCTGCCAGATCGTTCGCTTGCGATCTTCCTTTGGGGCAAATGTAATCGTATAGGATGCCGCATAAACACCGTTCATCGCACTACCGGTAAAGTACGAACCGGCCGGCTCCTCGCCGACTTCAGCCGAGACTTTTTGCACCTCTGGCTGAGCCTCTACGATTTGTTCGAACGTCCTTGATTTCGCGTTCATTGCCGCAAATGAGGTGCCAGGGTCGGCCTCAAGATACGCTGACCCCTGACCAGTGTCGGCCAGCGGCATCATCTCACTGCCAATGAACGGGATCAGCGACAGGCCGACGTATGTGAGGATCGCGGCGCCCCCGAGGAGGATAAGGCGGTTTGCAAGGCTCCAACGCAAACCGCCGCGGTAAGCGCTCTCAACCTTTTCTAGTGCGCGGCGCGCGGGCTGCAGCAACCGGGTGACCGCTTCATCAAGACGCGTCCGCCATGCAAACGGTTTGGATTCTGCGCCGGTGAACAGCCACGCCGCTAGCAACGGCGTCAAGGTCACCGATACCATGAGCGAAGCGAGTAGCGCGAAGACGATAGGCCAGACCAGCCCAACGAACATGATCTGCGTTATGCCGCCGCTCGTCAACAGTGGAATGACGGCGAGCATCATCACCCCAGTTGCCGCCGCAACGGGAAGAATGACTTCGAGCGTGCCATCGACTGCGGCTTGCCGTGACGATTTGCCCATCCCAAGGTGCCGGTGGACCGCGTGGATGACCACGATCGATCCGTCCACGAGGGGGCCGACGGCGAGCAGCAGACCAAGCAAGGTCGAACTGTTGATGGAAAAGCGCATCGGGGCAAACAACAAGATCGCGATACTCAGGCATGTCGGAATTGCCGCCACCACGACTACCGTGGCGCTCAGATCTTCGAGGAAAACGAGCAGCACGATTCCGGCAAGGATCACGCTGACAAAAAGCTCCTCGAACATGTTGCGCTTCAAGGCTGAGACAAATCGTGAGTTGTCATACGCTACGGTAAACTTCAGGCCGAGATGGGCACTTTCGATCTGCGCGACCTTATCCATGACGGCCGCGATGATCTGTGGGGAACTGGCGTCCGGATTCTCGATGATAGAAACTTCAACCGCATCCTTGCCGTTGAAGCGGTACGCGGAACGCTGCTCCGCGGGCCCGTCGATCACGGTCGCGACGTCGCTTAGAAACACGGTGCGGCCATTCACGGTGTTGAGCGGATAGTCGAGCATCTCGCGCGCTGATTTTACTCGCAAGTCGCCGCGCACGAGCGCCTCACGCGCCACACCTGTGAGCGTGCCGCCAGAGCGGCTGACGTTTTGTGCATCGATTGCGTTGCTGATATCAGCTAACGATGTACCGTAAGCCGCAGCGTTCGTGCGATTGACGACTACCTGAAGTTGGCGCTGGCGACCGCCGAAGACTTGCACCGTCTGCACTCCGGGCGTTGCCTTTAGCTCGCTGACGACCTCATTGGCGGCAAACTGCCTTAGATCGACCGGATTCCAGCCGACACCGGTGAGCGCGAGCACCAACACCGGCGTATTAAGTGGATCGACGGGCACGACCCACGACGGCTTGAGGTTTGCACGGTCGTAGGGGAGATCGGCTTGTGCCTGCTGGACGATCTGCTGCACGTCCACCAATGCGCGCTGCATGTCGTAGCCGTATGGAAACTGCAGCGTGACGATGGAAAGGTCGGGCTGTGACACCGACCGGATGAATCGTATGCCGCGCAAGTCGGTCATACGCTGCTCGATGGGCTTTGTGAAATACGTCTCGACGTCTTGCGGCGCGTAGCCCGGCACCATTGTCACCACGCTGATTTGCGGGCTTTGGACATACGGCATCATCCGGGTGGGAAGCACGAAGAGTACTGCGGCGATTGCGGCGATGATCAGCGCGAGGTAAATGACAACAACGGTGTGTGGGTGGCGAAGCGCCCAACCCGGCACCCCGCCGCCCGCCATGTCTTTCATGGCGCACGCTCGGCAATGGGCATGCCTTCTTCGAGATCTTCTGCGCCTTCCACGACAACTCGGTCACCCGCTTTGATATCGCCGGAGACCTGCGCTGTGGTGCCATCGTCCGAGAGGACGTTTACGGGGATACGATGTGCTGTACCATTAGCGTCGGTCCACACGGCGGCGTCGGGACCTGCCCCAACAATCGCCGGGGAAGGAACGTTCACCCCGGAGCGCGAGCGCATCGGCGTGCCAAAAATAACTACACGCACATAGGTACCGGGCACCAGGCTTCCGTCTGCATTGTCCACGATCGCCTCGACTAGCGCAGTGTGCGTCGTTGGGTCGGCAGCGGGTTGCATGGACGTAACTTTCGCGTGGACGACCCGACCGCTCGGCAATGTCGCATCCAGCCGAGATCCAGTGCGAATGGCGGACAGGTATTCCTGGGCAACGTTGGCTTGTATGCGGGCCTTACTAATCACAGCGATACTTAGCACTGGAGTGCCGGATGACACGTACGAGCCCGGATCCACCAGTCGTTTCACAACGATGCCGTCACCGGCCGCCACGATCCGTGTGTAGCCAGCTATGACAGCGGCGGCTTCGGCCGCCGCGATGGACGACGCTGCGTGTTCCTGCGCGGAAACTGCTTGCTGCTGCGTCATCTCGACGTTCGCCATCGCGTCATGCACGCCGTGCATGGCCGACTCAGCATCGGCATACGCAGCTGCGGCCTGGGCTCGCTCGTCGCCGTATTCTTGTTGCGAGACTGCACCATTGTCGAGCAGGAGCTTTTCGCGTTGCATCTCGGATTGCCAGTAGCGAGCGCGCTCGGCTTTTGCCGCGGCATCCTCTTCTGCTATCGCAAGCTCGCTGGGTGCATGGTGATGCGCCTCAATCATAGCTGCTGCCGCGGCAGCCTGGTCGGAACGAGCGCTTGCTGCTGCCGCGCTCGACTGTGCGCCTAACTCCGGCTCTTCCAAAAACGCGAGCGTCTGGCCAGCTAGAACTCGGTCGCCGTTATACGCTGTGAAGTCTCGCAGGACCCCAGGAGCGCGTGCGGCGACGTCTTCCGTCAGAAACGCTTGTATCATACCAGGCGCGGTGATTGTTGGATCGAGTGACAAGCTTTGCACGCGGGCAAGCGTCACTGGAACGGGCGCGGAACCCTGGACGCTTGACATGGCTGACATGTCCATGGACGGCGGCGCAAAGCGGCTTTGGAGGAGGGCCGCTCCGATCACAGCGATGAGAGCGATAGCCGCAAGCATGAGAGTCGAGTGACTCGCCCACTCCGGCAATCGTCCGCTTCTGCTCAGCGAACGCGCGGCGTACCAGAACGCAAGCGCGCCTAGCACAATCAGGATACTGAGTGCGAGCGCCGCGTTGCGCCAGGCATCTTCGTGGCCCGTCCCCATAGCGGCCATGGCGCCGGTGGATCCCGACGAGGTGCCGCCAGAAATGTCAAATGTAAATGTAGTGGACCCCGTAAATCCGCCGGCAAAATGAAGCGTCAGCATCCACTGCGTAGCCTCGCTCATTGGTAAGCGAAACATCCATTGGTCCGGCTCGCCAGGAACTCGCTCCGCCGTCCCTGATGCACCTGACATGCTCATCGTTGGCATTGAAGATGCGTACGTTACCGTTGTCGTGGCAAGCGTATTTTGTGCGATCCTCTCGACCCTCACCGTAGCTTGCTCTGCTCCCGGCTGCGGCGGATCGGGCGATAGCGTTAGCGTCACGCGCGCATTTCCAACGTTTGCGATCATTGGAGAGGCAAACGAGGGAGCCGGCAGAAGTGCTAATGTGCTTAGCAGTAGCGCGCAAAAAAAGAGATTGTTTGCCTTCATGGATTGCTACTCCCATGAATAGAGCACGATGCCGGACGCTGTGTGGCGGAAACTGGCGCAGTGATACCTACGACAACGATAAAGAACAGCGCAAGCCCCAGAGCGAGGCGACGAATCATCAGAGGGGTCGCATAACTTTTTCGTCGGTCCTCGAGCAACGCGGAGATGCGCGAGGCAACGTTCGATCGGGCAGATCCGGAGAAGGAGGTAGCACCTGCCAGTGCTCGGCCGCTTTTTGCGAAAGCGATGAGGGCGCGAGCTAATGCATCCGCGCCTGCAGTCTGCGCAGCAGAACGGTCGGCTGCTAACTCTCGAGCGAGTGTGTAAGTTTCAATAAAGTCGTCCGTGGGCAGCGGAAGCAAATCCGCAAAGAATGAAAGACAAAGGGCGATGACCTGATCTCCGCGCACTGTGTGTGCGCGCTCGTGGAGCAAAGCTGCCTTCAACTGTTCATCATCGAGCGAACGCAACGCACCGATCGACACAAGCACCACTGGCGCAAGGACCCCGGCAAGCGCGCAAACGGGTGCGTCGTCGCAAATCTCGCGCGCCCGAAGGCCGCAGGCTGCGGCCAGCTCTCGGAGCCGCTTCGCCGGAGGACGTGAGTACCGCACGAGCCGGCGAAGGTCGCCATCACGCGCCAATGCTAACCAAACCGCACGCACAATCGCAGCAATTGTCGCCAATGTGATCGCGCTGAAAATAATACGTCCGCCTGGCATAGACCAGCACGCAGTACCGGCGCCGCGGACGATGGCGAACACGACGAGCGCAAGAAACAACGCGCCCGGGAGGCTCGCGGCGGCGGCAGCATACGGCGCCTGCCAGGCTGGATCGTCAGCCATGCGGAAAATCTGCGGGGCGAGAACTCGTGCCGCAACCCACGCGCCCGTTGGAATTAGGACTAGTGCGCACAGCGAATCAAGGACTGCCTTTGAATGCGCACACTGGGCGAAAAATAACGCGATTTCATTCATCGTCGGCTTATCTTCTTGCGCTGAGCTAAGAGTCGTTCAAATTCCGCGATAGTTTCAGGGTCAGCCGACAGTTCGTCGGCCAAATGGGCGAGCAGCGGATTGCGGTAGTCGCGCAACAGCGAGCTCACGACACCGTCGACAACATCGCGCTCAAATTCTTGTTTGGTTTGCTTCGCCGCGAATGTATTGGCGCGACCGCTCGCACGTTTTGATAAGTAGCCCTTGTCGGCCAGGTTTGTCAGGATCGTCTTGATCGTGGAATATGCCAATGCCTTACGATGGTGATTGAGCACTTCCATCACTTCCGCTACGGTCACGGCCGCGCCCGCAACCCAAACCGCATTCATCACATCTGCCTCAAGTGGCCCAAGCACTGCTGCGGAACCGTGACTTCCGGGCCTAAATACTCGTGTGCGCATCTGCTAACCTCTTTAGCAGTTATCGGAAAATACCTGTTGATTCCGGAGGAAAAGGCGCAAGATAGTACCCCCGTCACGGCGGCGTTCTCTTGATTCAGCACCCTCGGTATTCCGCAAGACCCAACCTACTAACCCGGCTCACGCAAGAGCGTCTTTGAGGGCCTCCTCGACCTTCTCGGCAGCATCGCGTTGCATCGTCGGCGTCACGTGGGCATAAACGTCAAGCGTCGTCTTGATCGAGCTGTGTCCCAAGCGTTCCTGCACCACCTTGGCGGGGACACCCTGCGCGAGCAGCAGTGACGCGGCGCTGTGTCGCAGATCGTGGAAACGGAAGTGTGGAAGCTTTGCACGTTCTAAGATCTTCTCGTAAGATCGACGTCGTACGTTTTCTTGGCGCAGCGGCTTGCCGTTCCGATCGCAGAAGAGGTACGGACTAGCTGAACGACCTAACGCGAGCGCTCGCTCTCTATGTTCGTGCAGCACCCTAACTACTGAAGGTGAGAGGTCGATCTTACGGCGGCTGCCTCTCGTTTTAGTGGTCGCAAGTTCAAGGTTACCATCTTCGTCGGGGATCAGCGTATGACAAACCGACAGATAACCGGCTTTGAGATCAACATCTTTGCGCTGCAGTCCCAACAGTTCCCCAAAGCGTAAGCCCGTGCTTAGCGCCAATACATACAGCGCGTAGAGCCGATCTGCTCGAGCCGCCCCCAGAAAAGCATTGATCTGCTCTTGCGTCATGGCGTTGATTTCAACTCTTGGAACCCGCGGTTTTCGAACGCTGTTGCAGATATTGCGGACCACAAGCTCTTCTCTCAATGCATCCCCGAGCGCTGTCGAAAGCGCGCAAACTGCCTTACGACGCATGCTGGCTGATCTGCCGTTCGCCTCCATGCCCTCGAGCATTGCGCGCACGTCTGAAGGCTGCAGGCGACTCAACTGAACTGCGCCGACTGCTGGATTGATATGCAAATGGATTAGGTCGGCATAGTAGCGGCGCGTCTTGGGCTTCCAGCGATCGGTGGACTTGTGCCAGTTCTCCAAATACTGGGCGACAGTGAGCCGCTTTTCGGCTCGCAAGTTCTGGCCGCTTGCCAGTCTGTTACGCAATCGCGTGAGTTCGTCGCGCACCTCGACTGGTGTCCGGCCATAAATAACTTTACGCTTGCGGGACTTTCTTGGGCCAGTCGATATCTCACCGACCCACAACACCATTTTCTTGCCATTCTTATTGCAGCGCTCGCGCTGATATATGCAACCTTCGCCAGCCGCGCGGCGCCGCTTTCTCTTGGCGTACGTGGCTGTATTAGTCACGTGAGGAGTTCCTTTCAGACCAGCAACGCAGTCAGCTGCGAAGATCCATGGTTTCCGATATGTTTGATTGCTTTAAACTATTCTTATTAGTACTATTCCCTTTAGCGCACGCATGTCCCTTTACGGAATCACACTTGTGCGGAACTTCACGACATAAAGCTCCAATGATGTTAACGGGAATAGAGATGCTTCTCAAATAAAGAGGGCGCAAATGGAAAAAGAACCTGTTGAAAGAGTGAGTTTCTCTTTACCAGAAAGCCTAGCCATTGCTATTGAAGAGGCGCGGTTGGATCTTCGACGACGGGGAGTGCGATGCAGCGCGTCGGGGTTTGCCGAGATCGCACTCCGTGAGCTACTGGGGCGAAGGGACCTCGTGGAAACAATTACCCGCTATGATGCGAAACTCCGACGCGGATCCTCCGGGCGGTCACAAAAGCGAAAAAGCCGATAAGACAACGCGAACACCAAACCCAGGCCGCGGCACCATGGCGCGATGCCCTCGAAGTACCCAACGAGTGAGGGTATCAGGATTGCTTGCGCTGTGCCATGTCAGGCCGTGTTGCGCAATTAATAGACGGTCCGGAATGGCACTCCTGTACTGATCTTTGTCCAGTACGGCCCGCGGTCGGGTTGGGCATGACCTAAGGCTATGGCAAACGCATCAACCTGGTCGTCGTGTTTGCCATTTGGGAAGCTGAGCAACTCGCGTTCAAAATCCTCTAACCATGGTGCCTCTTTGGGTAGCAAGACTTTGCCCGCTTCGAGCACTCCCGTGATGCCCTCGATTCTTGACATCTTGCTGCCGTGCGTCTTCACTGGAACTACTGGAAGAGCGCTATTGCGCCTCAGCTGCTGTATCAAAGCTATGGCGTTCGACGTGTCTTCAACATAGATCGCCAATGGACTGTGCTCCTCGAATTTTGATGCGACTGCGCGAATGAGATCTGGATACTCAACGCGACGACGCCAAACGTCTAGCACATAGAACTTGCTGTCGGTCACGCCAAGGCAGACGATCGCGCTAAAGTCGTTCCCGACTCCGGTCTTAGCCGCCGCATCAAGCGCTAGGATTTTCTTTGCGAACGTCTCAGGCACGCTGTTGCAATGTGTAAGCCAGGTTGCTTTGATGAGACCTCCCTCCATCGGCAGCGGATTGCACAAGTACTGTGCTGCAAAAGCGTGGCTGCCCATCTCGCGCTTGATGCGCTCGAGCTGCCGTAACGGCCAACGCGCAGGCCATAGGGCCTCGCCGGGTTTGCGACCTAAAGGATCGCCTTCTTCTTGCGCAATCGCTGGTAAGCTTAGCATCTTCCATTCGTGTGCGCTCGGACCGCTAAGGATGCGACCGATCAAATCATCTTCGCGAGAACGCGTCTGAATAATGACCACGGCCCCAAGGGGCTCTAGTCTAGGCATGGCAACTGCGCGAAACCACCCGGCAATGGTCGCACTTTCAGTCTGCGTGCTCTCCGGCCCCTCGAGATCATCACACACAAGCAAATCAGCGCGCCAACCAGTGATGGCGCCGCCTACGCCGATGGCAAAGAGACCACCAGGACCGGCAGCGAGATCCCAGCGGTGCATTGCGGCTGTGGCATCAGACAGCCTTGAGGCGAACGGCCAGTTGTCGCTTTGCAGACAGGCGCGGGTGGCGCGAGAATTGCGTTCTGCAAGTTCGGCAGAGAATGACGAAGCGATAACTCGACGACGTGGATCGCGACCGAGACACCAAGCACAGAACAGCTGCAGCAGCGTAGACTTCCCGCTGCCGGGCGGACAAGTGATGATCAGACGGAGCAGTTCGCCACGCTCGACAGCTTCGAGATGCTCTGCGATCTCGCGAATATGATGCGGCGTGGTGTACGCCGGATCCCCAAGCGTTGCGAATTCTAATAAGTGACGCCGACCAAGCTCTGCACGAGCGGCTTGCGCTAGTAGCAGGCGCTGCTCGGTCGTCAGCTGTTTCACGTTAAAATCGAGATGAGTTGCATCCGCAAACCGGCGATTTTCGAGGGCCGTGCCCACAGTTCGTACCCATACTCGGCGATATGACAAGAGCAAATGCCGGTGGTGTAAGGCAGGCGTGGGGGTTGACCTCCTGTCTGCCTATCAGACGCCGGCAATTTCACCCTCCAATTCGGTCTTGGTCGGCAATGCCGCAAGGCTGCCGACCATCATCCGCAGTTCATCGGCAGACATGTCGCGCAAGCCCGCGATCTGAATGCGGTTGTCGATGTTCACGCTTGTGACGCGCTCGGTCCAAAGGCCGGCCGTGGCTTGGCCGACACGAACCGCGCATTCGCGCGCCTCCTTGATGAGCCGAGCAAGACCGACTAGATCAGCCTTCCGCTTTGCGACTTCTATGCCGGCTTCTGCCTCCTCGAGGTAGCCGACAAGCCGCTGCAGCAAGCGATCCGCATTGAGGTCCTCGCGGCGTTCCGCAGCGCGAAGAAGCCGCGGCTGGAGGTGCGCCTGCTTGTGTCGCTGTACGGCAACATAGTTCACGCCGAACCGTTTTGCTATGTTACGGAGTGATTGCAACGAAATTGCTTGCTCAATCGCAGGGCGTTGCGGATGGCGGCAGATCGTGCAGGTCATAGTCATGATAACGATCGTTGTCGTGTGAGGCCTGGGAGGCCTTTACACGTCTACCGGCGGTGCGGTGACATTTCGTCATTCATCTCCACGCCCATGGAAGGTAGCACCAAACTCTACAGGCTCTACATCTGCCACTTCATGATGGTTTGCGTTCGTCTCTGGAAAGTCTACAGACGCAGCGTGTAGAGTTTGCAAATCTAGTGGTAAGCTCGATGGGTTGGGCATTGTAGGATCTGTAGGGTTTACGGGAGCGATGTGGCGGAGCGGGATCGGACAAAGAGCTATCCACGCCCGATCGAATCTGATGAAGTGGTACCCCATCTTGCCGGTAACGGCTCCGATACGTAACTGCTCCGACTTTATACCGTACTCGCGATACTCGCTGAGCATCTTGGCAAGCCAGTTCATCGTAATAGGCTTTCCATGTCGCAAGACGGACCAGTCAGCGGCGGGCTCTTCAAGTTCACACAGACTCTTGACGAGGGTTTCCGAAAAGATGCGGTCCGAAGGATCGTCTCCGCGCTCGCGCATGTCATCGCGGACGCGGCGAATATCCGAGAGTAAGCAGACGCCTAACGAATCGTTCCGCACAACGTCACCAAGCAGCAGGTCTTTGATTGCGTCTAGTGCACGCGCAGGCCATACGCCTCCAGCCAGATCGGCGATTGCAAGGAGTGGTTCGACCACGTCAAAGGCGCGATCCTCAAGAGCGTCGACGACCGCAGGCCGAGCTGTACTCAATTCCTCCACGTGCGCCTTTCCCCAGGCCGCTACTCGCCCGCGCAACGCAGCGGCGAGCGGCTTGACCTCGCGACGATAGAAGCGCTTGACCTTCTCTTCTCTTGTCTTGCGTGTTAGACGAATCGCGATGCCTCGATCACGCACCGTGTCCGGCACCGAGCGTTGGTGGATGCTCGCGAATACCATCGACGAAAAGACCCTAAGACGCAAAACCTTCCACCCGTTGCCGGACGGCACATTCACCGACGCCTCGCCGTCTTTTTCAAACGCAGCGTCGATGACGCCGCGCAACGCTGGCACGCCAGGATCGCTGTCACCCTTGGTGCCGAACACTGTGTCTGCCTCGTCAAGCATCAGCGTCGAGTGGTTGGCTCCTATCTCGCGCACCACTTGAGACGCAGTGACCCGCACCGTTTTCCATGGGCGCGCCAAGAGCAATTTCAATACGTCGAGCAAGTGCGATTTACCCGAACGCTTTTCCGCGCTCGAAATGAGGATATAAGGTGTCGTTTCAAAGGCGTCTAAGGCGTGCTCGTGCAAAACGAACAGGGCGAGGATGAACGCTGCCGCGGGCGGTAGGAAGATGTAGCTGCGGATGAACGCGACGATGTCATCTAAGAGCGACGCGGTGTTTATAGCTGCGCCGTCATTGTCAGTACCGAGTGGTAGATCGGCGGGCGGTTCGGCCGTGATGTCCGTCTCCACCTCAATTAGCGTGGCGTCCTCAACGAGCGCCATTAGTTCGTCTTTGGTGTGCCCCGCGGCAATCCAGTCGCTCACGTCATAGTGATCGTTACGCCTTGGGTCATCGGGAACGAGATGAACGACGCGAACATTGCAGACCTTCCTTAGAGCTGCAATCAGCTCGTCGCGAATCACGCGGCCCGCCTTGTCGGTGTCGTAGAGAACGACGATCTCTTTAGCTCCTGCAAGGTCTGCCGCGTGAGGTGCAAGATTTTTCGTGGATGTAGCGCACAGACCCAAACGTACGAGGTCTAACGCGTTCTTCTCGCCCTCGGCAGCAAAGATACGTTCGCCTCTTGCAATCGTATTGCGAATTTCGTCCAGGCGAAAGGGCACTCTACGGACGCCAGCGAGATCGTGTATCCACCCACCGTTGTTGTCGGGGCGTCGGTAGTAGAACGTCTTGTCCTTGCCGGGCTGCTCGACACGCACGTTCTCGTACAGCAATGTGCCACTCTCATCGACGTAAGGGTAGGAGGTCTCCGTCATGTTCGTTGCTTCGTGAACAAGTCGCTCATCGTAAGCCCAAGCTCGCGCACGATGTCACGAACGTTGCAACCGGCAAAACAGCGGAGTAACGCTTTACCGTCGGCCGCCGCGCAGACCGACAGGGAAGGTCGGCTGTCATTGTGGCTTGGGCACTGCGCGAGATAGCGATCTCCGCCGTGACGTCGGATGCGTCGCCCGCGGGCCCGCAGCGCGTTGAGAACGCGATCCATTGGAGAGGAACCGCCCCACGAGGGATTCAAATCAAACATCGCAATCTTCTTTGCGTCTCCGTCGTCGTTGAGAGGTTGCGCCTTTTACGAGATTTTAGGTTTGGTAATTGCGAATGCGCTCGCGGCGCAGCCCTTATGCTAGGCTCTCGCGAATACGGGTTTCTCTTTAGTGGGTGCGGCGCTCGATAAATGCATCGATTGAGGACCCAACGATGCGCACTCCGCCCTTTTTACCTCCGGTGCCCACGCGGATGGTAGAAAGGTCGCCGGCCTTTACGTGTCGCCTTATGGTGTCCACCGAGCAGTTTAATTCGCCCGCCGTCTCTTCGTAGGTTGGTAGCAGTGGACCATTACGCCGTCCTCTGGCACCGGCAATTGCACGCTCGATGATCCGACGGACTGTTGGCATGATCGGGCTCCTTTTTGTGCGTCGCCGTGCACCCGCACAGCTAGGTCCTACGATAATGTGCGGGTGACTAAAAAACTACTGTCGAAAAATCGTGACCATGAGCCAAGAGCCATTTTATTGGACGATCCCGCGATTGTTTTTGGAACGGAGGCAGGGCGAGTTAAGGCAATCCGGCATCCGGCGATCTACCAAACAACTCTACGAAACCGAATTTAACATGGGTCCACAGCGCCGTGAAAAAGGAACGCCGCCAAACTCGGTCACGATTGATATATCAAATACGATCCGCGCTCACGTACAAAAAGCGTGTAAGAACGCAAAAAAAGCTTTAAAGGACACCAAAAAAGCGCTCAAATATGCCGACTACTTAGCGGCCAAAGAGAAATTGGAAGACCTGAGTGCTCTCGTCAACCGCGCGAAGCGATTTTCAGTGGACCAGGCGATGTACGTCCTCATCCACGCGGCACATCTTCCGCGCGCTCAACTCACACAAAATCGCACATCGCGGGAACCATCAGATGGATGGAAGTTATTGCTTTTCACCTTGGGTTGCCTGGTACCCTCATGCAACTCCCATGAGTACTGGCATCATGACGCACGAGAGAGTCTCGTACTCGAAGACGAGCTCGATCTGCTCGTCCCTCTGCTACTGGAAGACCTCATAGAGAGACCTTCTAGGCTGGATGACCTCATAGCGAACCGCACACTGGGTCGCAGATTAAAAAGCTGGCGCTCAATGCGGGTAGTTCCCCTTGGCTATATTCGTGAAGACGAGGTCGGTAGATGGATTTTCAAGGTCGGTCCGGACCAAGGTGCGCAAAGCTAGGGCTCTTCTGCCTGCTGCGTGCGAAATGCGAGAAGATGCTCGACGCTATAAACGACCAAACCCGCGTTAAAGAGGGAGCGGTTGTTTACATCGTCGTTGAATAACTGTTAGAAATGACCCCTTGTAGTCCCGAACTCCCGCTGTGAGCAAATCAAGGAGCAAACGTTCGCGCCCGCGCGACAGAAGCGCGGATATCGTGCGCTACGGACCGCTGGAGTTCCGGCGATCGGGCAAGTTCCTAAGCATGAGGAATACCGCACCTCCGGAGCAGCACGACGAGATTCGCGCCCGCTATACAGCTCTGTGTGCCAACGCGCTGCATGAGTTCCGGGCGGAGATGCCGGCGGTGGAAGCGATTCTTGCCAAGTACGACCCAGCGTCAGTCATTGGCCGTCTTATTCTTCGAGAGTGCGCGGCTGACCCAGAGACCTACGAAGAACCCTCCTACAAAGGCAGCGCGGTTAAGCTCGAGCATATTGTCCTGCTCTATGCGAAGCGCGCCTACCCAGAGGGTTTCCAGGTTCAAGTTGACGATGCGGATATGCAGCGTCTCGTTGCCTATGTCGATCAAATGCCTTTTATGCTTCCTTTCATGTACGATCCGTCAATTTTGGACCGCACAGCGAGTATCGATGAGGTCAGATCTCGCATCATTTCGTGGCACACGGGCGTAAGAATGCCAGCTTATGAGCACCAATACATCGCGCTATTGGAGGATCTGTTTGCACCATTTGAATCGCAACTTGTCCAAGGCGTCGGTTTCTCATGTCACGACGCCATATGGATCGAGCAAGCCATTACACAACACACCAATGGTGTACTCACGGCAATAGTGAACGACGGAGTGGCGCACACCGCTGCGCTGTTGGAAGCGGTCCGCGGGGAGGGTGATCACGGGTCTGCGGTCGACCAGGTTGCGGCGCGACTTCGCGATTTTTCTCCAGCCGACGCCCAGGCGATCGCATTCTCAATGACGGAGCAGTGGTGCGCGCTCAACATCGGACATGCCCTCCCCCTCGACGTCGAGAGGCTGTCCGCTCTCACCGCTCTGGACGCAAAACGTGTCGCCGCCGCCGTTGAGTTCTTCGCACTCCATTTTGGCGACGTGCCAGCCACCTACGTAGTTCCAGAACCACAGAGTTTGCTGCATGCAAAGCCGTTGTTGGCCCACAACAAGAAGTACTTTGCCCCCAGCATCACGCTGTTTTTGCCTGCTATCCAGTCATCGCTGGAGCACGCGATCAACCCAGCTCGCAGGGCCGGTGCAGTGCAGTCGACTTGGGACAGTTATGTAGAACATCGGAGAAAATACACGGAGGGCAAGTCGCTTGAGTACCTCTCGAGAGTTCTTGTCGGGTGCATCGCGCATCAAGGCCTGACATACCGACTCGATGGACGGACTTACGAGCTTGACGGTCTTGTCCTCTTTGACCGCACGCTTATATTTGTCGAGGTTAAAGCGGGCTCGTTTTCGCCCCAAGCTAAGCGCGGCGATCTCGACGCGGTCGTTGGTGACGTTGAGAAGCTGATCAACGAAGCACACGTGCAGGCGAGTCGCGCCCGCGAGTACTACGCCAACGCCGCAGACCCGGTCTTTACCCTGGGAGGCGGGGCTCGGCTGACAATAGACAAGACGAACATCGATCGATGCCTGCTCGTTACGGTGACGTTGGAGCAGCTAGGAGCTCTCACCGGAGATTTCAATACCCTTCCCGGTCGCCGCTCTGACTATGTCTTTCCGTGGGCCGTATCGCTTTGGGATCTGGAGGTCGTTTCTGAGTTGTTGAGCAATGGCGCCGAGCTTATTCACTATTTGGAGCGACGCTCTCAACTCTCCCAGCAGGTCGACCGCGAGGTCACTGCCCACGACGAGCTGGATTGGCTAGGTTGTTACCTCCATGAGTCTTTGGAATTTGCCGAAGCAAAGCATGGGACAGATCATCGTACAAAAGTGCAGTTGGCTGCACGCTCGGTTGCTATCGACTCATACTATTTTTACAAGGAAGGCCAGCGGCTTACGCCAGCCCCGAAACCTGTCCATGCCCTTCAACCCGAGATCCGCCATATCATTGACTCCATGCAAATCGCTGGGTCTGCCGGGTGGAGTGAGTTGGCAATCGTCCTCCTTGGCCTGCCACACAAATTGCGCCGATCCTTTGGCAGACAATTGCGAAAGGCGACCGCTCGCAACACGGATCGTCTCTTCTCGGTGAGAACCAAGGATGGAAGCCAAGAAGTCATCTGCGGCGTGGGAAGTTGTCCGACGGGCGTGAGCAAGAAGGATGCACCTGTCTGCATGCTTTTGGAAGTTGATGACAAGATGGTACCCCGACGCGGCTCCCTGTGCAGGGATGGCGGAGTCGTTCTCGACGTCAACTTCTCCGAAAAGATAAACAGCACGATGGCAAACACCACACTCGCTGAGTGTGCCTCTTAGACGCAAGTCGTCCGCATTTATGCCTTAAACAAGACCGCGGTTCTTAATGCTCGCTCCGGCGAATAGTGCAAACAGAAATGCATGAGCTTGGCGCCCGAGAACTTGCAGCATGCCTTCGCGGACCAGCACCCCTCCTTGTGGGGCCGCAGGACACAGGGCCCTCGCGCCGGCCCATCTGAACCTCCTGGCATGATGCTCTTGCGATGCGCGCGGAGGAGTAACGGAGCAACTCTTGTGTGGGCACGGTGTGGGCACGGGTTGCCAAAACGTGCTATTTTCTGCGTATTCGTGCAACCATGTTTGAAACATAAGAAAACCCGCACAGCTTTAAGCCGTGCGGGTTTGCCGTGTGTTGTAATGGCTCCCCGAGCTGGACTCGAACCAGCGACATTCTGATTAACAGTCAGACGCTCTACCAGCTGAGCTATCGGGGAATACTTTGTTTCAGGGGCTTCCTTGGCGTCTTTTCTCTTGTTATCCCTCGACGTGGCCCACTAAACAGCGCGAAAAGTCGATTCCGCGATTGCCGCGTACAGTCGGTCGTTCCCAAACGTCGCGCCAATCTCGATGAGGACGCGTCTTCTGACAACTTCTACCGTCGCAACCACTGGTCGGAGTGAACCGCGTTCGCTTGAGCGTCTGCTTGGTGGTCAGGCGCTCAAAAGTCCTTGCTCTCTCGTACAAGGATCGCATGCAGTTCAATGCAGGCGCTTCCGCCTAACCCTCGCTAGTATTGCGGCCGGATAGCCGTAGCCTCGTTGTTAGCATTCTCGTCAGCATCTCCTAGCCTAGGCATGAGTTTCCCACGCGCGGGCTTCTCTCTTACGGCACGCAGAGGGAAAGAATTTCCGCGACCCCTACATGCTCCATGTAGCATTCGCCGGAGCTTCCGCTCGGCTGTTTCTAGGCGCCGAAATATGCGTACTATGGACGCAGGTGAGTTGTCGTTATGGCAGGTCGCTGCCAGGGGAGCCTCGCCATGGATGGATTTCATAGACAAAAATCCCGCTTGGCCACAAGGATCGCCGTCCATTATGCGCTTGGTCTCTTCGACGGTCGGCATCAAAAACGCAAACCCCAGCGACACCGCTGTCGTCCGATACTGGGCAAATAATTGGCAGCTTTCCTTCCCGATGCAGCTCCAGTGCCGCCGGTCGTGTTCCGCTCCGGTCCTCCGTACCTATGGATGACGATCGCCTGCAGGCGCATGGCCACTATCTTCTAGCCGGCTAGTAGCCGGCGACGGTGACGATCGCGTCCGAAAACGCTTGCGGCGCCTCCTGTGGCACATCGTGACCGATGCCGGTGACGATCTGGTGCGAGTACTTGCCCGTGAACTTACCCCGGTATGCGGCGCCGCTCGCATTCGCGCCGTCGAAATCGCTCGCGATCGTGATCGTGGGCAGATCGATGGCAGGACCCGCGAAGAGTTTATTCTCCAAGCTGTCGTATTTCGGATCGCCTGCCGCAAGGGCGATGCGCCAACGGTAGTTGTGTATTACGATCGCCACATGATCCGGATTCTTGAACGACGCCGCCGTGCGATCGTACGTCGCATCACTGAACTGCCATTTTGGCGACTGGATCGTCCAGACGAGCTTGTTGAAATCGTGGGTGTACTGCGTGTATCCCAAAAGCCCGCGTTGCGTTGAGAAATACCACTGATACCAAAAGGCGTATTCGGCTTTCGGCGGTGCCGGTAGCTTGTTTGCCGGTACGTTGGCGATCAAATAGCCGCTGACGAGCACCAACGCCTTAACGCGGTCGGGCCAAAGGATTCCCACGATGGCCGCCGTTCGCGATCCGATATCGAAACCGCCGATGATCGCATTCTTGATCTTGAGCGCGTCCATCAGGTTGACTACATCTTCGCCGCAAATCGACTGCTGAGCGTTGCGGAAGGTGTCGGCAGAAAGGAACGTTGTCGAGCCATAGCCGCGTTGGTACGGAACGATTACGCGATACCCGGCCTTCGCCAGCAGCGGAGCGACATCGACGAACGCGTGGATGTCGAACGGCCAACCGTGCAGCAGGATCACCGGCTGCCCATCGGCCGGTCCATCCTCAGCGTACCCGATGTTGAGGACGCCGGCGTTGACTTGTTTGAGCGACGCAAACGAGGTATTCTTCAGACTCGCCGGTGTCAGGCTTATTGTCTGCTGAGTACCGTCGTTCGCGGAAGCTGCAGCGGGAGCGCTGCTCGATTGCGCGCTCGCAGGACTTAGCATGCCGAGCTCGGCGGCAACGATCGTTATCGCCGCTTTGCCAAGGAATCTGCGGCGGTCGAGGTTGAGATCCTCACGCATAGTGCGCCTCCTCTTGGGACCCGAAGCCTATCGGTATCCCCAGGAAGTGCCTCACGCCGTGCGATTCATCCGTGACCGTTTCCCGCTCAGGCCAGTTGGTCGCCTTGATTCGGTTCTGGAGTTCGTCGAGCTTCGTTTGGGGAACATTTACACGAAATGGTCGAATGGTGCTGCTATCAGTAACAGTTTGTTCTGCAACTTCTCGCATGGCATTTATCCTTTCGGTAAAGCTGAGAAAACCAAGCGTGCTCGCTGCAACCGTTGCCCCTGCAGCACCGCAAAACTGACCCTATTCGCTTAACAGTCAGACGCTCTACCTGCTGAGCTATCGGGGAATACGCTGGCGAACCTTATGCTACAAGGTTCCTAGCGCACTCCCCCTTTTCGTCAAGTTGGATGATTGCGGGTTTCTGCACGCTCAATTGAAATGTCGCACACCCTGGTCAGCCATCACAGGTATGTGACCTCCCCTGTTTCGAGTTGATAATACGCGCCGACAATTTTGAGTTGACCGGCAGTTATCAAGTCAGATAACACGGGGCTCGCTTGCAGCGCGTGCATCGCGAGCCGGATGTTGTCCATCGTCGCGTTCACGGTCCAATTGCCCGCTTTACCTTTGCTGGATAGGGCAGCCGGTTCAATAACCTTTGCGAGGTCTTGGATTTTGCCGGGAAACGATTTGCCTTGTGCAAGCTCGATGGCCGCTTTGACTGCGCCACACGAAGAGTGCCCCATGACAACGATAAGTGATGATTTCAGCACCGCCGCGGCATACTCAAGACTTGCCGTCTCGGTGACCGTTGCGACGTTTCCGGCAACTCGCACGACGAAGATGTCGCCCAAGCCTTGATTGAAAATGATCTCCGGCGTCGTCCGCGAGTCCGCGCATGAGAGCACAGAGGCAAAGGGCGCTTGCCCTGCGCCAAGAGCGGCACGCTCCTCGATGGTTTGCGACCGCGTTTGAGTCATATGCGCGACGAATGTGGCGTTGCCTTGCTTCAGCTTTCCGAGTGCGTCATCTGGAGTCATGGCCGCTGACGCGTTGGCCGCAATGGATCGGGTCGGATTGGCGATGGGCAGCGCCACTACCACAGCGGCCCCACCTATGAATGCTCTCCGCGTGAGCGAAAATGATCGATTGTGACCCACATTGGTTTCCTTTCTCAGTTGAGCGCGAATAAATTCGCGCGAGGAAGTTATTTGCGGAGGAGTTTAAAGGCGTGATTCCAGTTTTGATAGCGCAGTGAGATGAAGCCGCTGCCGAGCTTTTGACCGACATCGCCGGTGCCAAGGATAGCGATTCTCATTTGGATCTCCTTGCGGTCGAATAGGTTCCGGGGCGATTTGCCAATCGCCCCCTACACATTTGGGCGACTTGACGGTTGCCCTCTTACGACAGGGCTGTGCGGGAAGTTGCGATGCAGTCGGTCACTGATGGACCTTTTAGGTAGCTGCCGCACAATCGGACACCCGGCAGCCGCGCCAAGCAATCTCGAATGACTCCTATTTTTTGCGCGTGCCCTACATTATATTGTGGGATTGCCTCCTGCCACCGAAACCCCGCCACGATGTGCGGTGCGACGTCGCTGATCCTCATGACGCCTCGCAGCTCTTCATGGGCTTGACGTGCGAGTTCTTCGTCACTTTGCTCGGCCACTAACGAGTCTGTTGCACCGCCCAAGAAGGCGGTCACGAGAACCTCGTTCTCCGGGCAGCGATCGGCAAACATCGCCGAGTTCCAGACGCACCCCAGGATTCTCAAACCTTCTGTGCGGGGCACGAGAAAGCCAAAGCCGTCGAGTGGCACACCAATTGCAGTGCGTGGATACGCGAAGGCAATCTGGACGACCGTCGGATACTCAAAGGAACGTAAGGCGGCTGACGCGTGCGGCTCGAGCGCGTCGAGCAACTCGGCTGCCGCTCCCGCGGGTGTTGCGACCACCACGTTTTTTGCAACGACCCGGCTATCCATGTTGCCACCGACCAGTAACTCCATCCACTCGCCACGCTGCCATAGGGCTTTCACGGGGGCGTTGAGGCGCACGTCCGTACCCATATGTTGAGCGAGAGCTCTGGGCAACACATCATTGCCACCACGAAATCCAAAACTGCGACGGCGCGCTCTGCCGGGAGATTGATCTCCGGAGCGGACCTGAAGGTCCGCTGCTACATTGGCCGCTGCTACATTGGCCACCGCTGCGTTGGCCCTTTGTTGTCTCATGCGAGCGAGAGCGCCTTTGATAATGCTGCCATACTCGCGCTCCATCTCGGCCATCATCGGGAAGGCGCTGCGAAGCGAAAGCTGGTTTGGGTCGCCGGCGAAAATTCCGGAAACGTATGGCCCAACTAGGTTCTGTAAGACTGCCGCACCCGCACGACGACGCACGAAGTCTGCGACGGATTCGTCGCTTGCGTCGCTGCGGCCAACGAGTGGCTCGCCTAGCGCGCGGAGCTTCGCAAGCGGCGAGAGCAAAGGCGTCAGGATCATTTGCTGCGGTGACTGCGGCACCGCGACCAGTCGACGATGGAAGTAAAGATATGGCCGAGCGGCGCTTTCCAACGCCGGCAAGACCAGGGCATCGAGACCGGCGTCTTTGACCAACTGCGCGATTGGCTCGGAGGGCAGGAAGCTCTGCGGACCGCCATCGGCGATGTACGCGCCAGCGCGAACGCTTGTGATGCATCCGCCCACCTTTCCCGATGACTCGAACAAGATAACCGAGCGCCCTAAACTCTTTGCCCAAAAAGCGCAAGCGAGACCGGAAATGCCGCCACCGACTACTGCTAGGTCAACCGGTTCGAAGACATCGCTCACGTTCGATCACCTTTGGCATGGGCGACTTGACAGTCGCCCTCTACGGGTTATGGGGCGACTTGACAGTCGCCCACTACAATCCGCCGCTGGATGGGGCGATTTTCCAATCGCCCCCTACAAGCTCGCGGTCAGATAGGTCGATTTTATTTGCGCGGTGGCCTTTTCGACTTGGTTTGCTAAGCACGCAATGTAGCGAGGATGGCATTTGACCGCACACGCGCGGTAAAACTCTGTGACGCCGGATTCCTTTGCAATAGCGCCGTACTGAATGTCAATTTCGTTAAGCGTCTCGACGTGCTCCGAGACAAACGCAATGGGAACAATGCACATCGCCTTCGCCCCCGAGCTCCCAAGTTCGCGGATGAGCTTGTCCGATGCAGGTTCGAGCCACTTCTGCGGTCCGAGACGGCTTTGAAACGACGTGTGAATCGGGCCCGGGTGACCGAGCGCCTGCGACACCGCCTTAACGCTGCGCTGAACGTGGCTGAGGTAGGGATCGCCATCTTCGATGTATGAGAGAGGCAAACCATGGGCAGAAAAAATGAGGTGCACTTCGCTCGCCGGCGTTGAAAATGCGCGCAAAGCTCTGCGCGTCACGTCGGTGACGGCGGCAACGTAGTCGGGATCGTCGCAATGCTCTTCAAGTGCGATTATGTCTGGGTGATAGCCGAGCGGGTCCATCGCTTTTCTGAGGCCGGTGAGGCCAGAGAGCGTCGTGCTAAATGAGTACTGCGGGAAGAGCCCGATGACGATCAGCTGAGTCAAACCCGCATCGCGCGCGGCGGACAGCGCGGCAAGCGAATTTGGCTGGGAATGCCTCATGGAGACGAACACCGGAAGATCAAGACCGCGACGGCGCAGTTCCCAAGCCAACGCTCTGGCTTGTGCTTGGGTTTGACCCAAAATTGGCGACCCGCCCCCGATAGAAGCGTACAGCGAGCGACTGTAGGGCGCCCGAAACGTTGACAGCGACCAGGCAAACGCACCTTGCAACGGCTTCATCCACGTAGGCAAACGAATGAGGTCTGGGTCAGAAAAAAAACTGCGAAGGTATGGACGGACCGCATCCAGGTTGTCAGGTCCGCCGACTTGTGTGAGGATAACCCCGGTTTTTAGACCAGCCATCACGCGTGTGCGCCGAAAGTCTTGGGCGCGTCGATGAATGCTTGCGCGCAATCAAGCGGCGTTGCGGGCAAAATCCCGTGGCCGAGGTTGAGGATGTGACCCTTTGGACCCGCAGCCCGCATCGCGACGTGGGCTGCCTCACGTACGGCATTCGGCGTTGCCAAAAGCACTGCTGGATCCACGTTACCTTGCAGCGCGCACTGCATGCCGATGCGCGAACGAACTGTCTCCAGGCCGATACGCCAATCCACGCTGAGCACATCGGCTTGGGCGTGCGTCAAAAGTTCGAGCACGCCTGCACAGCCGTTCACGAAGAGGATCGCGGGAACGCCCGTTGCTTTAATGTGCTCGATGACCGCCTTTTGATACGGCAAGGCGAAGCGGGCGTAGGCATCGGGGGCAAGCTCGCCGGCCCATGTATCAAAAACTTGCACGGCCTGCGCACCCGCAGCCACTTGGGCCTCCGCATATTTTGCAACCGTGTCGCTAAGTTTGGCGAGCAACGCATGCAGCATGGCTGGCTCGGAGTACAGCATGGCCTTAGTCGTCGCGTAGTTCTTGGAACCTCCACCTTCGATGAGGTAGGAGGCAAGCGTAAAGGGTGCACCGCAGAATCCAATGAGCGCCGTGTCGTTGTGCAGTACCGCTCGTAGCATGCGCATGGTTTGCAACACGAACGGCATCTGTTCGGTGGGATCGGGGATTTGGAGCTTATCGATATCGGCGATGCTGCGCACTGGGTATTCGAGGACGGGTCCTTGATCTGTGAATGCAAGCGGGGCGCCCATCGCTTCGACCGGGATGAGGATGTCGCTAAAGATGATGCAGGCGTCCATGCCAAAGCGCTTGACTGGCTGCAGTGAAACATCCGCCGCCAAATCGGGCGTCTTGCAAAGCGTCAGGAAACCAACTTTCTCGCGAACGGCGCGGTATTCAGGCAAATAGCGCCCCGCCTGGCGCATCATCCAGACCGGGGTTCTATCAACCGGCTTGGACGCGCAGGCCGCGAGGAAGCGTTGGGCTCCGTTCATATTTTGCTACGTTCGGCGCGCGCGAATAAATTCGCGCGACTACATTAACTGAAGACGGGGGCGGGAAATTTTTCCTCGTCTATCTTGACGCCCGCCGCTTCGCGCAGCGTGAGCGCGAGGTCGGTCTTCTCCCACGGCAAGTCTAGGTCCGGACGACCGAAATGGCCGTAGGCTGACACTTGGCGGTAGATGGGCCGGCGCAAATTCAATTTTTCGATGATCGCGCCGGGGCGCAAGTCAAAGTGCGCATCGACCAGCTGGCAAATTCTCTCTTCTTCTATTCTGTTCGTGCCAAAGCACTCGACGTAGATCGAGACCGGCTTGGCTACGCCGATGGCATAGGCAACTTGCACTTCGCAGCGGTCTGCAAGACCCGATGCGACGACGTTCTTGGCGACGTATCTGGCTGCGTAAGCACCCGATCGGTCGACTTTGGTCGGATCTTTCCCGGAGAACGCGCCACCACCATGGCGCGCCATGCCCCCGTAGGTGTCGGCGATGATCTTGCGCCCCGTGAGGCCCGCATCACCGAGCGGGCCGCCGATAACAAAGCGTCCGGTAGGATTCACGAAGATTCGCGTTTCCTTGTCGCGCAAGTGACCGTCGATGGCGGTGTCAATGACATGGTTGACGATGTTTTCGCGGATGACGTCGAGGGGATAACCGTCGGCGTGTTGCGCCGAGACGACAATGGCGTCAACGCGCGCCGGCTTGAAACCATCGTACTCGACGGTAACTTGTGCCTTGCCGTCTGGCCGCAAGTACTCGATGACTTTGTTCTTTCGAGCTGCGGCGAGCGTGCGAGTCAATCGATGCGCGAGGACGATGGGCAGCGGCATGAGTTCTTTGGTTTCGCGGCAAGCAAAGCCAAACATCATCCCTTGGTCGCCGGCGCCGAGCGCTTCGAGGGCATTCTTTGCGCTGAACTCGCCTTCTTTGACCTCAAGCGCCTTATCGACACCCATTGCGATGTCTTGGGATTGCTCGTCGATGGACACTGAAATGCCGCACGTGTCGGCATCGAATCCGTATTTGGCCCGCGTATATCCGATATCGCGAAGCACTTGGCGCACGATCCTGGGAATCTCCACGTAACAATTCGTGCTGATCTCTCCGGCGATGTGCACTTGGCCGGTGATAACAAACGTCTCGACGGCAACGCGCCCGGTCGGGTCTTGCCCTAAGATCGCGTCGAGCACGGCGTCCGAAATTTGGTCCGCTACCTTATCAGGGTGACCTTCGGTGACACTCTCAGAAGTGAAAAGTTTTTTGACTCTTGACATTACTTTTACGTTCCTTCGCTCCAGGATTCGAGATATGCACGCTGCTCTGCGTTCAGCTCGTCGATCGACACCCCCGATGCGGCCAGCTTCAATCGCGCGACCTCGGCATCGATCTCCTCTGGTACTGGATATACGCCTGGCTTGAGAGTTCCACGCTTGCCAAAAAGATACTCCACGCTGAGGGCTTGATTGGCAAACGACATGTCCATGACGGCCGCCGGGTGCCCTTCGGCGGCGGCCAGGTTAATGAGCCGCCCTTCTCCGAGCACGTTGATCGTGCGCTGATCACCTAAATGATATTGATCGACAAACTCGCGCGGTTTGGTCTTTTCGCCTTCAGCGAGCCGCTCGAGCGCTTCGATATCGATCTCAACATTAAAGTGACCGCTATTCGCCACGATGGCGCCGCTCTTCATCGCGAGGAAATGCTCTTGACGCAATACCTTGGTGTTGCCCGTCACGGTGATGAAGATGTCGCCTATTTTGGCCGCATCACCCATAGGCATGACCGCATAGCCGTCCATCGACGCTTCGAGGGCTTTGGTCGGATCGATTTCCGTGATGACGACTCGCGAGCCTAAGCCTCGCGCCCGTTGCGCGATTCCTCGGCCACACCAGCCGTAGCCAGCGACGACAACCGTCTTTCCCGCAAAGAGCACGTTGGTTGCGCGTATGATGCCGTCAAGGGTCGACTGGCCTGTGCCATAGCGGTTATCAAACAGGTGCTTGGTCAGCGCGTCGTTGATCGCGATGATCGGATAGCCAATAACGCCGGCTTTCTCCATGCTGCGCAAGCGAATAACCCCAGTGGTCGTTTCTTCCGTGCCGCCGATGACGCTGGGCAGTTTGTCTTTGAATTTTGTGACGAGCGTCGTCACGAGATCGCAGCCATCGTCCATCGTGAACTGCGGCGAGCCTGCGATGGCCGCTTCGATGTGCTGGTAATAGCGCGCGTTGTCTTCGCCCTTGACGGCAAAGACGTTCATTCCATGCTTGGCGACAAGAAATGCTGCCACGTCGTCTTGGGTCGAAAGCGGATTGCTCGCGCAAAGCCAGATCTCAGCGCCGCCCGCGGCAAGCGCGATCATGAGGTTGGCGGTCTCGGTGGTCACATGGAGACACGCACCAACGCGCAAACCCTTGAGCGGGCGTTCGCGCGCAAACCGCTTCGTGATCGTCTGCAACACAGGCATGCTCTCGGTTGCCCATGCGACGCGGCGCTCGCCTTGCGCGGCTAGCGACAGATCTTTGACGTCGTGCTTGTTCGTTTTGGCGCTGACCTGCGTCGACAAAAGGAGTTCCTCCGGCTGCGATGACGTAGCACGCGGACTTCTGACTCCGGTGTCGCGGAATCCTGGCTCGTCCGGTGGGGCGCTGCGACGTTTGGTTGGTCCGAAGCTTCGCACATGCGCGCGACAAGGACACCGTGAAGGCGCGCGCTAAACGGCCAGATGCTCTTGTGGGGTGATTGGCCGGGCGAGTGGCTGGGGCGATTTGCCAATCGCCCCTACAAGGGCGACTTGACAGTCGCCCTCTACACAATAACCGGAGGGGAGATTTCGTGCCGCTTACTGCGCTCTCGATGGAGGCCTTTGCCCGCAAGTTGGCCTCGGCCGATCCCACACCGGGAGGCGGAAGCGTTGCAGCAGCAGTTGGTTCGTTCGGGGCCGGTCTTGTGCGGATGGTTGCCCTGCTCACCAGCAACTCGCCCAAACACGCCAGCGTCTCCGCGCGATGCCAAGCGATTGGCGACTCCGCCGGCAGTCTGTGCGAAACGTTGCTGCGGCTCGTCGACGAAGATACAGAGGCGTTCGATCGCGTGAGCGCTGCCTACCGACTGCCAAGAAATACCGACCCGGACAAGGCAACGCGCTCTGCGGCGATTCAACGAGCATTAGCTGGGGCAATCGTACCTCCGATCAAAGTCATCGCTCACGCGCGCGAGATCTGCGAACTAGCCGTTGAGCTCGCCGACATTGGCAATCCAAACGCGCTGAGCGATATCGGCTGCGCGGCATTGTGCGCACGGTCGGCTGCAGAGGGTGCCGCCCTCAACGTCGACGTTAACGCGCGCTCGCTCAAAGATCGCGCCGAGGCACAGAAACATTTGGATCGAGCCAACCAGGGGGTTGCACAAGTTAGCCTTCTCTCCGAGGTGATCTTGGGCAAGTTGCGCGGCATGGTGGAGTTCGGATGAGTCCTGCTCGCGTGCTCGACGGCAGGCCGGTTGCCGCGGCGATTCGAGAACAAGTCAAAGCGCGCGCTTCGAAGCTGCGCGAGCGCAACACTACACCGACGTGCGCCATCGTTCTCGTCGAAGGCGATGAACCCGGCGGCCTGTATGCCGCGCAGATCGCTAAGAGTGCAGCGCCGCTGGGCGTGAACGTCGAGATTCGCCAATTGCCCCGTGACGTGACCACCAATGATGCGCTGGTGGCGGTGGCGAGCATTGTCGACGATCCGCACATTCAAGCCATGATGGTGCAGCGGCCGCTCCCGCCCGGGCTCGATGCGGAGCGAATCGCCGAAGAGATCGATCCCCGTAAGGACGTCGACGGAGCACACCCATACAATCAAGGGCTCCTCGTCGCGGGAGAGACTTTTTTTGTTCCCGCGACAGCCGCTGCGGTCATGGAGCTGCTTCGGCAACCTTCGCTGCCATCGCTCGACGGAACCCGAGCTGTCGTCCTTGGCCGTTCCGCGGTCGTTGGGCGACCGGTCGCGCTGTTGCTCACCGCCGCGAATGCCACGGTCACGATTTGTCACTCGCACACCAGGGATTTGCCGGCGGTGGCCCGCGAGGCAGAGATTCTCGTCGCCGCTGTAGGGCACCCGAAGTTTGTTACGGCGGCGATGGTAAAGCCTGGCGCAACGGTGATCGATGTCGGCACGAATTTCGTTGCCGGGCACTTCGTTGGTGACGTCGATGAAGACGCGGTCGCGCCCGTTGCTGGGGTCATCACTCCCGTGCCCGGTGGCGTCGGTCCTGTGACCACAGCCGTCTTGTTGCGCAGCATTGTTGAAGCCGCGGAGCGATCTCGATAGCATGCTAAAAGTTGATTTGCACACGCACACAACCATCTCGGATGGACGGCTCGATCCGGCGGCACTCGTTCGAGCCATCGCGACCTCCGGTCTGGACTACTTCTCGATCACTGACCACGATACGATGGGTATGTATCTTCAGTATGGCGCGCTGCTCGAAACGTTCGGTAACAAGGTGATCAGCGGCGTTGAAGTCAGCACCTTTGGTGAGGGCCGTGAAGTGCATATCTTAGGCTACGGTTTGCCCGTGGGTCCGGCAACTCTGGATGGCGTGCTCACCGATCGCCGGCTGGCGCGACACAACAGGGCAGCTCTCATCGTACAAAAGCTTCAGGATATGGGCGTGACGATTTCGATGAGTGATGTCGAAGGTAAGGCCCAAGGAGGCATGATCGGTCGGCCGCACATCGCGCGGGTTCTCGTTGAAAATGGGGTGGCTCGTGACGTGAGCGACGCATTCGATCGCTACATTGGGTCGGCGTGTCCGGCGTTTGTTCCGTCCAGCACGCTCACCCCTGTTGCCGCCATCCGGGCGATCAACGAGTGCGGCGGGGTATCTGTCCTCGCGCACCCCACTCGCAACAAAGCGGAAGAGCTACTCGAGAATCTCGTGCATAAAGGGTTGCGCGGCGTCGAGGCATATTCGACCAGTCACACAGCGCACGACGCGCAGCGCCTGCGCGCGATTGCGCACAAACACAATCTTGTGATGACGGCCGGCACGGACTTTCACGGGCCAACGGATCTCAATCCGCTGCCGGGTTGCGAAGTCGACGACGACGACCTGCGCGGTTTCCTCGAGCTCGTCCGCGCGCGCGCATAGGGACGCGGGCGTTCGCGAAGAAGCTCGTGGCGTGACCGCACGACCCCGTCGGCAGGACGAGCCGCCGTCCAATGATCAGAATGCCTTTCTCGAACACGCCATGACGACGTACGGCCGCCAAACCTACAATTATGCGTACCGGTTGACCGGCAATGAAGCGGACGCTCGCGACCTAACGCAAGAGGCTTTCATACGCGTGTTTCGCGCCTGGCGTTCATTTCAAGCGGGAACGTCATTTCTGTCGTGGATCTATCGGATCGTCACGAACCTTCACCGCGACGAATTGCGCAAGCGCAAAGGCGTCTTCTTGCAGGAGCTGCCGGATGACAACATGGCGCATGAGCTTCCCAAAGAAGCCCGGGAACACGATCCAATTGCCCTGATGCACGACCGGCAGCTATCAGCGACGGTGACGGCCGCCTTACAACAGTTGACGGCTGACCAACGGGCTGTTGTGCTCCTCGCGGACGTCGAAGAGCGGTCTTATCAGGAGATAGCCGATATCATGGCATGTTCCATTGGAACTGTGCGCTCGCGCCTTCATCGGGCGAGGCTGCAACTGCGAAAGCTCATTCCAAAACGGCGCGAGGAAGAGCAAAGGCAGGGGTTTTCGGTATGAAACGTATTTGCGGGACAGGGGCGCTCGTGAATAAATCCGCGAGGCTACATAGCGGAACGGAACGACCCTCACGCCCGTTATCTAGAGTGAGGGGATTGCGAACCACTCCTCCTTTGAGAGACTCAATATCATGACGTGCCAAAACTGCCGCGAACTGCTCGCTGATTATCAGCATGGTGAACTCGACGCCGCCGCCGATGCGACCGTGTTCGAGCATGTCTCAACCTGCGCTTCGTGCCGCGAAGAGCTCGCAGCGCAGACGACCATGACCGAGACGCTGCGAGGCGCGTTTGCCGAAGAACTCGATCTGCCGATGTCCGTTGTCGCCGGCGTGCGACAAGCGGTGCATCGAGACCGCAGCACGACCTTCGTCAACGCACTGCGCGGGTTGTTGAGACCGATTGTGCTCGCGCCAACCGCCGTGGCCATCATGCTGGTTGCCGGCGTGGCCTCATACGTTCACAACGGCTCGAGCGCCCCGCTAGTGTCGGCGGACTATCTCGTGCGGCAGCACGTCGTGCATACGATGAATTCGCAATCGGGCGATCGCGCCTGGAACGCGTACCTCCTCACTTCGGCTACGAGCGAAGACGCGAATGCTCCTAACAAATAAACTCTGGGTGCGTGTCCTCGTCTTGCCGCTCGCGCTCGCGTCGGTGCTTTTTGCGCGTTCTATCGGCCTCGCTGGCACGAACGGCGCTGCGCTCTACAGCGAAGCGGTGGAGGCAGATGACCATGTTTCCTATTATGCCACCCTCACATCGGTTGTGTACGAGAGCGATCACGCAGCGTCAACCGTCGCGCGCATCGAGCATCAAGCGCCGCACTCGTGGCGGCTCTGGTATATGGCACCGGCCGATGCCTATGGACGTTTGATCGTCAGCAACGAACAACAAACCTACCAATACGAGCCAAAGCTCAATCGCGTCATTAGCCACGATTGGAACGCGTCGGCTCCCGGGGTCGCGCAACCCGTCGATGTCAGCGTGGTTCTGAAAAACTACAATGTTGAGGTTGGTTCTGCCAGCTCGATCGCCGGTCGCGCGACGCACAGTCTCTCGCTCGTGTCGCGCTATACTGGGAACGTGGTGCAACGCGTGTGGGTGGACGATAAGACGAGACTTATTTTGCGCCTTGAGAATTACAATGGCGACGGCGAGGTCACCATGCATACGAGTTTCGACAGCATCCGGGTGGGTGGCGATTTTCCGCCCGAGTTGTTCGCTCTTGAAGTGCCCAAGGGCATGACCTTGGTGCGTGGTTTCGACTACGGGCAATCAACCTTGAACACGACCGATCTTTTGAAGGCGGCAAATTTTCAATTTGCCGAACCTAAGTATTTGCCCGACGGCTTTGCGCTTGTTTCGGGAAGCGTTGCGATGCGCAACGGTGTGCAGACGATTCAACTCGTGTACGGCGATGGCTTGCGGACGTTTTCCCTCTTCGAAAACGCGACCGGCCGCCTGCCGAGCTTCGACGAAGCAACCCCGAAGCCAATCCAGGTGGGCAGTGCGAGCGCCGAGTATGCGGACATCGAAGGCAAGACGCTTGTCTCATGGAACGACGGCGGACTCAATTTGACGATCGTCGGTGACCTCTCCGAAAAGGAAAGCGCGACGATCGGAGCCTCAATTCATCCTTAAAGTTTACTTCGATCCGGTCATGGAGCGACACGACACGGGACTCAGCCACCCGGAACGCGCTGAGCGTCTCGAAGCCTTTGCGGTTGGGTTGGAAGCCGGCGGCATCGCGCGCTCGGCGTTTGTGAAACCGAATGTCGCCAGTCTTGCTTCGATCCAGGCCGTGCATCCGCAAGCGTACGCGGCGATCGTGGAAACCGTCTGCAACCAGACCCCGCCCGGATCGCTTGCCGAGTTGCCCACCGGCGACACGGTAGTTTCGCACGACAGCTTTGCGATTGCGCTCACTGCCGCGGGCGGCGCGCTCGATGCAGCAGCGGCGGCAACCAGTTCGCAACCCGCGCTCGCGCTTATCCGTCCCCCGGGGCACCACGCCGAACCTGCCCGTGGCATGGGATTTTGCCTCTTCAACAACGTTGCGATCGCGGCGGCATGGGCGTTGCGAGAGCGCGGCAACGTGCTCATTACCGATTTCGACTATCACCACGGAAACGGCACACAAGCGTGGGTTGAACAGGCGCTCGAGCAAGGTAAGCGCGGCCTTGGGTTTCTTTCCACGCATGCCTATCCCGCCTATCCGGGGACGGGGGCTTTCGATGAGTCGCGCGTGAGCGATGCAGGATTCGTCATTGACATCCCGCTCGCGCACGCCACCGGTACGGATGATTTTATTGCGGTGTGGAGCAGCCTTCTGCCCGCAGTGGTGCAGCGGGTCAAGCCGCAAATCATAATCGTTTCGGCGGGGTTTGATTTTCTGGCCGGCGATCCGATCGCAGGACTTCCGATCGCGACGCGCGCGGTGGATGCGCTGTGCGCTCTCCTGGGGTCCGCCGCAGCGCACAGCAATGCCACGCTCGCGCTCGTCCTCGAAGGCGGTTATTCGCTCGACAATTTGCGAGCAAGCGGGGCTGCAGTGGCAGCGGACTTTGGTTCGGCGACTGCGAGCGTCCACGTGCCGTCTTCGCAATTGCCGCGCGATGAGCGCCTGCGCTCGATGGTCAGTGAAGCGTTGGGTTGGCTTCGTTGACTATTGGGCTAGCTGTTTGATGTAAGAGCGCGCTTTGTTGGCTCCATCACCAGTCGGCACGTACGCCAGATATCTCTTGTATGCCAGGGTTGCAGCTTGCTTATCGCCCTGGTGACGACACGTCTCACCCAGGATAAACCACAACTGCGGATCTGGATGAGCCTTATCTTGGTGAGCTGTCAGCGCCTCGAAGACTTCGCGAGCGTGTATGTAGTCCTTCAGGTTGAAATATGACAAGCCTAAGTTGAAGAGGCTCGTATACGTGTGCATCAAGTCGAATGATGCTTTGAAATTGTCGCGCGCCTGCGCCCATTGGCCTTGCGCGGCGTATGATTGCGCGAGCCAGAATAAAGCTTCCGCATTGCCTGGCTCAAGGTTGCCGATCTTGGAAAAGGCGTCTTGTGCCACGGTGAAGTGCCGCATGTTGAGAAGCTCAAAACGACCATACTCAAAGAGGAGCGTTGTATTTTGCGGCGCGAGGGCCAGGGCTGATTGGAATTCCTTTTCGGCCTGCGTGCCGTTCTTCTGTTGCAAGTCATATTCGGCTTGGAGGGCCCACGGTTCGGAGTCCTTCGGGTGGTCTTTGATGGCTTGGGCGAACTCTTGACGCGCTTGGTCGACCATCTTCTTTTGGAGATATAATTGCGCAATATTGTCTTCGGGCTCGACCGAGTCAGGATCGAGCTTCACGACCTGTTGCAGCGCCGCCACTGCGTCCGTCACATCGTTCTTTTGCGCAAGCGCTTCCCCTTTGCCAGCCAAAGCCTCGACGTTCTTTGGATCCTCGGTCAACACTTCATTATAAATGCCAAGCGCCTTATCGGCATCCGGATTCTTTTGTGCGACATACGACTTGGCGATAAGGAGCTTCGCTCGCGTGTCTTTTGGATCGATCGTCAGTGCCCGGTTGAGCGAAGCTCGGCCTTGGTCTAGTTTTCCTTGGTTCAGTTGCACCATGCCAAGCTGCTCATAAGAAAATGCTTCGGCGGGATGCAGCTCAACGGCGCGATTTGCGACGCGCAGCGCATCGTCCAAACGTCCAACCTGCAGATACGCACCGATCAAGCTTTGGAGCACAGCCGGGTTGGCGGGGTCCAAAATTTCGGCCCGCTCGAAAGAGGTGACGCTGTCGGCAACGTCACCGAGCTCGCTGTCGGCAATACCGATAAAATACCACACCTCGGCATCGTCCATGCCCAGGCGTACGGCTGTTTCGAGATGGTCGCGGCCATCGCTTGGATCTCCGGTCTCAACGAGAAGTTGCCCGAGTTCGGCGTGTGAGGCCTTGTCGTTGGGATTGTCTTTGACCGTCTGCGTCAACGTTGTAATGCGCTCTTGCGGAGTTGGTGTCGGCGATTCGCTCGGTGACGGGCTGGGCGTCGGGCCGTGCGGTCTTGCTGCGACGCCGGCTGGCTGCTGCAGCGCCATGATCGCAAGGATGAACAAACCGAGCAAGGCGACGATCAAATAACGGGGCAACTGCGGTCCTTTCCCAAGGGGCGACTTGACAGTCGCCCGCTACATTATAGTGATATAACGATTAGGAGGCGCCCTTGCGTTCCCTTACAAGCTTTGTCAGTTCCGGCACGATGCCAAACAAATCGCCAACCACGCCGAAATCGCAAAACTCGAAGATCGGAGCGTTGGAATCCTTATTGATAGCAACGATAATGCCTGCACTGCGCATTCCGACTTTGTGCTGAATTGCGCCCGAGATGCCGCACGCGATGTAGAGTTGCGGCGTTACGGTTTTCCCTGTTTGCCCGACTTGATGCGCGTGAGGTATCCAACCCGCGTCGACTGCAGCGCGCGATGCCCCAACCGCTCCGCCGAGCGCGTCGGCGAGTGCTTCGATAATGTCAAAATGCTCTGGACCACCCAGACCACGGCCACCCGAGACGACAATGGTCGACTCCTCGACCGTGAGTTTTCCAGCTTCGGCGGCGACGCGTTCCTCGACGCGGGCGGGGTAGTCACTTCGCGTCGGAGTCGCAAGAGCCACGATCTCCCCGTTGCCCTTTTCGTTACGAGCGGCAAAGCTGTTCGGACGGCAGACGATCACCTGATAGTCCGAACTCTTGAATTCGATCGTGCTGACGACCGAGCCCCCGAACTTTGGGGACTGGATGACAAGCTTTCCATCCTTGATGCTCACGTCGTTCGCTTCGGTCACGACGCCCGCGCCGAGCCGAACCGCAATGCGCGCCGCGGTATCTTTTCCCGCGTTGGTGGAGGGCACGAGCAGGGCTGCGGCGCCTGCCTGCTTGAGCAAAATTTCGAGGCTATCAACCGCCGGATCGCCGAGGAATGCATCGATCGGCACGTCGGCGCCCGTGTATATCCGGTCGACCGGCGTTGCCAAGAGCGCCTCGGCTGCCTGGGCGGCGTCTTTGCCAAGCACGATCGCGGCCGAGGGAACGCTCAGCGCTTTGCCCAGGTCCGCAGCTTTGGTCGCCATCTCCAAGCCAACGCGACGAACTGCTCCACCTTCCTGCTCGACGAGCGCAAAAACGGCCTTCACGTTAGATCACTTTTTTCGCGATTAAGAAGTCCAGGATCTGGCGTGCGCCTTCCTTCGGATCCGAGACCGTAATGACGGTGCCTTTCGCTCTGGCACCCACCGCTGCAAATGAATCAACCTGCGTCTTGCTCCCTGCGTCGCCATAGCGTTCTGCCTCGGCGCCAATATCAGGGAGCGTCAACGTTTTGATTTCCTTTTTCTTGGCGCCCATGATGCCCTTGAGCGTGGGGTAGCGAGGCTCGTTGATGCTCTTGGTTACCGAGACGAGCGCCGGCAGGGACGCCGTGACGCGCCAGTAGCCGCTTTCGGTCTCGCGTTGAATCTCGACCTTGCCATCGCTCACCGTGAGCTTCTTTGCATAGGTAAGGCACGGAATGCCGAGATGTTCGGCGACGGCCGCGGGAACGATGCTGTTGATCGCATCGGTGCTTTGCATTCCCGAAAGAACGAGATCGAAACCAATGTGCTTGAGGGCAAGCGCAAGCAGGTAGGCGGTTGCCATCGTGTCGCTGCCGCCGACCGCGTCGTCGGACAGCATCGCCGCGTTATCGGCTCCCATGCCCAAAGCTTTGCGCACGATCTCCCCACCGCTTGTGGGCGCCATGGTCAAAATAGTGACCGTCGTGTCGCCGCCAATCGACTCCCGCAACCGCAGCGCTTCTTCGATTGCATATTCGTCGAATGGATTGAGGACGTTTTCGATCGAGCTTCGGTTGAGCCGCTTGGTCTGCGGATCAAAAGTCTTTTCCGCGTTCGTATCCGGGACTTGCTTGACGGTGACGACGATTTTCAAAGCAAAAAGCAGCGCTCTTCTTAAGCGCGCGCGAGATCGCGCCGCTGCGCAAGCAACAGCGCCAGGCGTTCGATGAGATCGGTCGCCGCATACGGTTTGCGCAGCATCATGAGAGGCCAGCGTTCTGCGGTGCGCAGCACGTCCTCTTGCTCTAGGTAGCCGCTAGCCACAATCAACCCAAGCGTCGGTCGGCTGCTCTTGATATACTCGACGATCTCAAGACCATTCATATCCGGCAGACGGAGATCCAACACGATGGCGTCAAAAGGGTCACGCGTACGAAGCCGCGCGAGCGCATCCTGACCCGTGAGGGCGACGTCGACCTTGTGGCCATATTCACGCAACGCCGAAGCAATGGTTTCGCAGAGCACGTCGTCATCTTCGACGAACAGAACCTTACCAAAGCGTTTGTGGTTGCGGCGAGGACCGTCCACGACGAAGGTCCCAGCACCGTGACGGGCTTCCACAACGCCTTCTTGCTCCAGGAGCGCGAGTGCTTGACGCACGGTCATCAGCGCAACCCCATATTGTTTGGCTAGGCTTGCCGATGCGGGCAGCTGCTGACCCGGCTTGAGCGAACCACGCGAAATGCGGTCGCGGAGATCAACGGCGATCGATTGATATTTTAATATGCGGCGATCTGAAACTGGCATGTAAAAGGACGGCACCGGTCTATTGGCGTCTGGTAGAGGGGCAGTTTCTGGATTTTTCCAAACATACCCTCGTGACCCAACACGACGAGTGGCCCTTGCAGTTTGGCGACATCACAGCAGCCGAGCAGCGACTGAGCGGGGAAGTCTGGCACACGCCCGTCTTGCGAATCGAAGAGCTCGACAAACGATCGGGCAACGCGCTCTTCGTCAAGTGCGAGAACCTTCAGCGCATAGGCGCCTTCAAGTTTCGCGGCGCTTACAACCGGCTCTCCCAGCTGAGCGCGGACGAGCGGCGCGCCGGGGTCGTGGCCTTCTCCTCAGGCAATCACGCGCAAGGAGTCGCGCTGGCTGCTAAGCTCTTGGGCATCAAAGCGACCATCGTCATGCCTGCAGATGCGCCTGCCACAAAGCTCCAATCCACGAGGGAGTTGGGAGCTCGGGTTGTCACGTTCGATCGACGTACCGAAGATCGCGAAAAGATTGCTGAGCAGATTCGCGCTGAAAATAACGCCACACTGGTGCCACCATTCGATGACTACGGGATCATGGCCGGGCAGGGCACGGTAGCGCTCGAGCTGTGTCGCGAGGTCCCCGATCTCGATGCGTTGTTCGTTCCGCTCGGCGGTGGTGGGCTGCTCTCTGGAAGCGCGGTGGCCGCAAAAGGTCTGCGACAGGGGATTTCGCTCTACGGCGTCGAGCCGCAGGCGGGAAACGATTGGGAACGTTCGTTTCAAAAGGGCGATCGCGTGCGGATAGCCATTCCCGATACCATCGCCGACGGTTTGCAAGCGACATCGCCCGGTGCGCTCGCCTGGCCGATCGTGCACGCACTCGTCGCAGGCGTTCTCACCGTTTCTGACGATGAGATTCGACAGGCGATGCGTCTGCTTTTTGAATTCGGCCGGCTCGTCGTCGAACCATCGGGCGCGGTCGCCGTCGCTGCAGCAATCTTTCGCAAGACGGCGCTGCGCGGCAAGCGAATTGGAGCCATCATCTCAGGTGGCAATGTGGACCCGCGGGAGTTTTGCAAACTCATTTCAAGCGCCAGCTGAGGCCGATGGGTACAGGGGCCATGGCCTGTCCCTCGAATACGTCGAGGACGACAGAGGAGGTTTTGCTATGGCAAAGACCGTTGCTCTCATTTTTGGCATCATCTATACGCTTGTCGGTATCATCGGTTTCCTTCCCGCCCTGGGCGGCACATTTGGGATGGCTCCCAGTGCGTTGCTCAATATCTTCAGTATCAATGTTCTTCACAACGTCGTTCACCTGGTCATCGGCGTTGGGGCGTTGACCGTTTCGGGCGGTGAAGAAAAAGCAGCTCCATTCTTGCGCACGTTTGGATACATTCTCATCCTCATCGCTATTGTGGGCTTCTTTTGGAAAAACCCGTTCAATATTCTGCCGATTGGCGGCCCAGACGTTTGGCTCCATCTTGTCACCGGGCTCATCTTCGTGTGGGCCGGCATGACCTCCGCACGCCCGGCCACTGCGTAACCTTCCGCGGGATCTCGCATCGACGAGCGGGCGACTTGACAGTCGCCCGCAATTATTTGGTCAAGGCCTCGAGTGGTGACTGACTTTACCTTCATAACCTATCGCGATTTGCCAAACCTCGACCCAGACGATCGTCTCGCCGCCGACTTGTTACGACAGCGAGGCTTTACCGTTGGCGCGGCGGTCTGGGACGATCCCTCGGTTACATGGGCGAACGGCGGCATTTGCGTATTGCGCTCCACGTGGGATTACAATTTGCGACTTCAGCAGTTTCTCGCTTGGGCTGAATCGGTTGCGGCGATTGCACCATTGTATAATCCGATCTCTTTGGTCCGTTGGAACAGCCACAAAAGCTATTTGAAAGACCTCGCGGCGCGGGGCGTGCCGGTTGTTCCAACCCATTGGCTGAAAATTGGCGCGCAGGTTGACCTTGCAGCGATTCTCCGCGAACTGCGCTGGGAGCGAGCAGTCGCCAAACCGGCCGTCGGCCTGTCGACCTACGGAGTGAAGGTCGTCGACGCAGGTCCGGACGCGCAGGCGCATGTCAACGAGCTGCTGCGCGAATATGACGTTATGCTGCAACCATATATTACCTCAGTCGACGATTATGGCGAGCGGGCGCTGACCTTCATCGATGGAATCTATTCCCATGCGACGCGCAAGACCGCATTTCAGTCGCTTGCGCCCGCGGGTGAAGCGGGAGAAACCCCAGCGCAAGCCACGGGAGAGGAGATTGCAGTTGGAGTGGCCGCGATGCGTGCGCTGGAGGAACCGGCTCTGTATGGACGCGTTGATATCGTCCACGATAGCGCAGGCGCACCACGAGTAATTGAAATGGAGCTCGTCGAGCCAACCCTCTTTCTCGGAATGCACCCGCGCGCAGCAACTCGGTTTGCCGATGCGCTGGCCAAACGTGCGCGCTCGCGGTCGCCATGGTGATTTATCATTTTTGCAACGATACGTTTGGCAGACCGTTTCCGGCGGTGTCAGCTGCGTTTGCGAAAGCGAGTGGGCTGCGGATCGTTCGCGTGTTGGCTGAGAAGCCGCCCGAATCTTCGCTTGCTTCGATGTCGAAAGCGATCCGCAGACCCGCAAGCCGCGCGCTTCGACGCGTTCAGCGGATGTTAGCTGGAGCTCCCAGTCATGGTGAGGATTTACCGACTCTCTACGTAACTGACGTCAACGCTCAAAGTTTCCGTCGATATATCAAAAAGGGCGACGCCGGCATCATCACCGGCTTCAATCAGATCTTTAGCGCGGACACGATCGAACGCTTCAGCTCGTTCGTGAATCTGCATCCCTCAATATTGCCGCTCTACCGCGGACCGGTTCCGACCTACTGGTGCATTCGCAATCGCGAACGCTTGACTGGATTCACCTTGCATAGGGTGACTCCCAAGATTGACGTAGGCGAAGCGCTGTATCAGGAAGTTGTTCCCATTGAGGGCGAGACCGATGTGCTCGGTCTCGAGCTGAAGATCGCTCGCGCCGCGCTGCCGATGTTCTCGCGTTATTTAGAGCACCTTGCAACCGGCACGGAATGGGTGCCTCACTACGTTGATGCGTTTACCGTATACCAAACGCATCAGAACTACGCGACGTTTCCCGAGCTAGAATCTTTGGGATGACCGGGACTCGAACCCGGACGCCCTTTCGGGCGACAGATTTTCGCACCACTATGGCTTTCGCCACCCGCTGCACTATGGGGCGATTTTCCAATCGCCCCCTACACGGTTTGTGGTCCGGACTGTGCCTTGACCATATCGCTTACCGCGACGTAGGCCGCGCCCATCCAGTCTCTACGCCTTCTTTCGTGCGTGCATCGAAAGCTTGGTTCGGCGTTGTCACGCCCCGCGGGCAAGAGAGTTCGCCGAGTTTGAGCGCATCCCGAAGGCGGTTTCCCAATCCTTCGGCTCCAAACGGAAGTCTGTCGTGTCTGCCGATTTCACCATCATCCCACGATCGGCGTCGATATCGTTGGCTTTCGCCGTGTCAAACGCCTCGGTGACGAACTAGCGGCGTCCAGCCTCATCGTAGCTTCGTGCCATCGGGTATAATCTCGCAAATCCAGCAATCGAGAGCACGCCGAAGATGACAGCATCCCATGGGAAGCCGCTGTCACCGATGCTCAGGGACATCCAGAACACCGTGATCGCGATGTTGAGCATGCAGCCGATCCACCAAAGCACAACCATAACAATTCCACCTCAGTGGATTATCGGCATTTGGGCGATTTCCAATCGCCCGCTACACGATTGGGGCGAGGACGAGGAGCTCGTTTGCCCCTTCGTCCAGCACTTGCTGGGCAAAGCTCTTGGGACCAAGCCAGCGCGGTTTCGTGCGGACCCCTTCCACAACGAAGGTTGCCCCAGGGTGTGCGGCGCCGGTTCGCACGAGACCCCTCGCGGGATTGCTGTCGAACTCGACGACCCAGTGCCCTTCCACCATACGTGTGGTTTCGCTCAACATCTTGAGCGCGCTGCTCGAAACGGCTTGCGGCGACGAGCTCACATGCACCACCATAAAATCCGCATTGAGACGCTTGGCAAGCCGCGCCGCACGCTGCACGAGCACCGTGTCGCGCTCCCGAGCTGCGACCCCAAGCACAATTTCGCGAACGACATGCGGCATGCGCGCCGTGGCGCGCGCCCGCAGTGCCTCTCGCAAGGCGAGCTCGCGCAGCGCTGTGAGATTCTCGGTCCGAAAGAACGAACTGAGCGCCGCTTCAATCCGTTCCTTTGGATAAATTTTCCCTGCGCGGAGGCGATCGCGCAGTGTCTGCGCGCTGGCGTCGATGAGGACGACATCGTCTGCGAGCTCCAAGATGCCATCGGGCATCGTCTCGCGTACCGTTACGCCCGTGAGCCGGCGCACGATGTCATTGAGACCTTCGAGATGTTGAACGTTCAGCGTGGTGAGCACCGAGATGCCCGCGCGCAGGACGCTCAGGACGTCCTCATAACGCTTGGGAAATTTGCTGCCAGGGGCGTTGGTGTGCGCAAGCTCGTCGATGAGTGCAACCTGTGGGCGGCGCTTGAGCAACGCTTCGAGATCGAGCTCTGAATAACGCATCCCACCACTGACGATCTCTAATCTCGGTAATGTTTCCAGGCCTTCAAGTTTCCGGGTCGTATCGACACGCCCATGTGTCTCGACAAATGCAATGACGACGTCGACACCTTCGCTTTTCAATTGGTGGGCCTGGTCGAGCATCGCATAGGTCTTGCCGCATCCGGCCGCCGCGCCCAGATAGACGGTGAGGCGACCGTAACCCACGCGCATCCGATCGCCAGCCGTGCGCGCGTACGGATGCTGGCCAAAATCGTACGATCCTTCTCGCTCGACGGGTTCGACGAGCTTCGAGGCGACGAACACATCGCGATCGATAGGGAGCTTCAGCAATTCGCTCGATACCCGGCCTTTCGGCAGCGCGACAAAGGAAGCTGCGAGGTCGCGAAGTTGTGGTCTTGTAAAATCAAACGTCGAGTTCGACACGACGTGCGCGCCGACGGACGTGGCGACTCGCGCAACACTCCCCTCGCCGAAGCCGGGCGCCGGCAAAACCGCGAGATCGAGATTGAAGGCGTCCGCAAACGCGCCGACGTGTGCAAGAAACGCTTCAGTATTGAAGCCCGGGAACAAGAGCGCGAGCGCCGTCGACATGCGAGCGGCGGGGAGCTCCGGCTCTGTGAGGTCATCAATGGTCCGCAGCATCATCTCGCGCAATGCGCGCAACGTCTGCGGCCGAAATGGGCCTTGCAACGCGCGCTCGATATCATCTTTGCGCACGATGGCGCCCGCATAGAGGCGCGCCTCAAGCTGCTCGCGCTCCACGTCGATGGCAATAACCTGGTCTGCCGCTTTGAGAAACGTCAGCGGCACGATTTCCCGAATGGGAAAGCCGATGAGGGCTTCTGCCGTCGGTGCGACGGTATCGAGGTGCGCGATGTTCATCGCACCGAGCACGCTGATGCCGGCAGCGCGCAGGGCGAGGGCGTCTTGCCAGCGCTTCGCGTGCACGGATCCCGGAAGGTTCGTGTGCGCAAGCTCATCGAGCACAATGGCCTGTGGTCGCGCAGCCAGTGCGGCTTCGAAGTCGAACTCGGGGAACGTTGTCGTTCCAACTTCAACCATTCGCGGGGGGATGCGCGGCAGACCCTCGCACAGTCTCTCGAGATCCGCCCTGCCTTTTGTTTCGATCCAGCCGAGCACGACGTTGGTGCCGCTCTGTTGTAACTGTCGAGCTTCGCCAATCAGCCGATACGTCTTGCCCGCTCCGGGAGCGAAGCTGACGAACACCGTGAGGCGCGCCTGAGCGCCAATCTCCTTGAGGAGCTCGGTTGGGGTGGGGCGCTGCGTACGTGCGTCCATGAGTGGATTCTTCTGCCAGGTCAAAAGCTTTTCCAGCCGAAGCGTCCGATTGAAATGCAGAACTCTGCAAACATGAGACCACACCTGACGCTCATTGTCTGCATTGTTCTTCTCCTCGGCGCGTTTGCGTTTGACATGATAACGCCGCAAGCGCTCGTGGCAGCGATTCTGTTGACCATTCCCGTGGCGTTGAGCAGCTTGCTTCTCAACCGCAAGATCACGGGGACATTTGTCGTCGCGGCGCTCGTGGCCGACGTCGTTGCCGGTTGGTACAACGGCGCAGTCGAAGGAAACCACTGGAGCACGATTGCCATCGCCAACCGGGCGCTGGCGGCGTTCTCCATCATTCTTGTCGGCGTGCTCGGCACGCTCGCGCAAGCAGCAGCGCAACGAAGCGGCCAAATTGCGGCCGAGCACCGTCAGACCGAGCGAGAGCAGGCTCTGCGGCGAGCGATGGAGACGATTCGTTCGTCGCTCAACGTCGAACTCGTCGCGCGCGCAATCGTACGGGAGGCGGTTGAGGCCCTGGGGGTCGACAGCGCTCGCCTTTATACCATTGAGAGCCACAATTTGGGAGCGACAACCTTCACATGGGTCGCCGGCGGCGAGGACGTGAGCGTCAGCTGCGACCGTCCGAGCGCCGAGTTGCTTTCTTTGTTACAGCGAAGTCTCAGCGAGCGTCATCTCGTTGCGATAACCGAAGCCGACGCGCTGGGAAGGTTTGCGCTCGCGACACTTGGGGCGGCTCGCGCGATATGCGTCCCCTTAGTAAACTCGCAAATCACGTTTGGCATGCTGCTCTTGGCCGTCAAAGATGAAGCGAGTCTGCCGCCGGATATCGAGCAGTGGGTGGGAATCTTTGCCGAACAAGCGACCGTCGCGGCCGCTCAAGCCTCGCTCTTTGTCGAGCTCGCAGATCGCAACGCCGAACTGCAGCGGGCGAACGAGACGCTGCGTCGTCGCGGCGAGGTCATTCGGGACCTCGTGTACGCGCTATCGCATGACCTGCGCACGCCCCTCGCCGCGAGCGCGATGACGATGCAACAGGCGCTCGATGGTGTCTACGGCCCCCTGCCGGAAAAGTACCGCGAAATTCTTCTCCGCTCGATTGTCTCGAACGACGAGCTTCGGCGGCTCGCCGAGACGTTGTTGCTCGTCGCTCGCTACGAGTCAGGCGAGCAATCGACCACTCGCGAGCCAGTTGAGCTGGATGCTCTCTCTACGAGCGTTGTGACGGAACTCGAACCACTGTGGCGGGCGAAGCACATCAACTGCACGGTTCAATCGGAGGGCAAGCTCGCGATCCTAGGCGACGAGGCCGAACTTCGGAGAGCGCTCACGAACCTGTTGGCCAACGCCATCAACTGGACGCCCGAAGGAGGCCACATTTGGATTACGATCGCGCCCGCCGGCGCAAGAGTTTTGGTACGGGTTGAAGATGACGGCTACGGCGTTCCGCCACATGTGCGCGAGCAACTCTTTCAGCGCTTCGGCCCCGGCGACCACGCGAGACAAGGCGCCGGATCTGGCCTTGGACTATACCTCGCACGACTGATCGCGGAAAATAACGGCGGAACGATTCGTTACGAGCCGCGCGAGGGCGGCGGCAGCGTCTTCGCCCTCGATCTGCCCGCCGCGCAAGCGGACGTAGTCTCGCGAATTCATTCGCCAGTCTGACATGCCAAGCGTTGTGTTAGTGGAAGATCACGCGCTGACCCGGGCGGGTCTGCGTGCCGCACTTGCCGAGGCTGGATTTGATGTCGTCAGCGAGGCGGCTGATGGGTTACGTGGCTTGGAAGAAGCGACTCGACTAAAGCCCGATATCGCCGTCGTCGACCTCGGATTACCTGGACTTGACGGAATTGAGCTTACCCGACGCTTGCGCCAAGCTGTACCCGCCACCCGGGTCGTCATCTTGACGATGCACGACATTGATACCGAAGTGCTCGCCGCACTTGCCGCCGGTGCCGATGCGTATTGCGTGAAGTCCACAAGTGCCGAGGGGATTGTGAGCGCTGTCCGGATTGTCGCTGAAGGCGGCGCTTACTTCGATCCAGCCGTCGCCCATATCGTCCTTCGCAAAATTGCAAATCCCAACGCTCCCTCCGCACAGGCAAGCTCGCCCCTCTCACCGCGTGAAACCGAGATTCTCAAGCTGATTGCCGACGGTGTTGGCAATGCAGAAATCGCGGAACGTTTGAGCATCGGCCTGGGAACTGTCAAGGGTCACGTGCGCGACATCTTGGAGAAGCTCTCCGCGGCGGATCGGACGCAGGCCGCAGTCGTTGCGTTACGGCGCGGAATTATTTAAATGTAGTGTCGCGAATTTATTCGCGATAGGCTACATTTTCGGATTTGCATCCAGCGCGAGATTGAGCTCGAGCACGTTCACGCGAGGCTCCCCCAAGAATCCAAGCGTTCGGCCACGTTCGTGCGTTGCGATGAGCGCCAGGACTTGCTCGAGGGGGATGCCGCGTGCCTTCGCGATGCGCGGCGCTTGGTAGTCTGCTGCTTGTGGGCTAATATCCGGATCGATGCCGCTGGCGCTCGTCGTCACAAGATCGGGCGGCACGGGACCAGTCGCGTCCGGATTCTCCTTCTTCACTTCGGCGATGGCGGCTTTGGTCGCGTCAATCAGTTTCTTTGACGTCGGGCCGAGATTCGTTGCGCCAGTGGACGTTGGATCGTAGCCCTTCCCCGCTGCTGACGGCCGTCCGTGGAAGTACTGCGGCTTGGTCCAGAGCTGCCCAATAATGCTCGAACCGACCGGCTTGCCTACCACATACACCATCGATCCGTTCGCTTGCGTTGGAAATATCAGTTGTGACAGCACCGTCATGATGAGCGGATAGATGAGCCCAAAGATCACCACGGAGACAACCGTGAAGATGACCGCAGGTCCGAGATGTTTGAGCGTGTTGTCTTTTGTGTACTTCATGCGTGCCCCACGTGATGCATAGCAACGAGGATCATGTCGATGAGCTTGATTCCAATGAATGGTATGATAATACCGCCGACGCCATAGATGAGAACGTTGATGCGCAGAACGGCGTTCGCTCCGAGTGGGCGGTAGGCGACGCCACGTAACGCCAGCGGGATGAGCGCAATAATGATCAGCGCATTGAAGATCACCGCCGAAAGAATTGCGCTCTGCGGCGCTAAGCGCATGATATTGAGTGCCTCCATGGCCGGATATGCCGTGGAAAACATCGCGGGTAGGATCGCGAAATACTTCGCCACGTCATTGGCGATCGAGAACGTGGTCAACGCGCCGCGCGTCATGAGCAGTTGCTTGCCGATTTCGACGATCTCGATGAGCTTGGTCGGGTCTGAATCGAGGTCGACCATGTTCGCCGCTTCCTTAGCGGCCTGCGTGCCGGAGTTCATCGCGACGCCGACATCTGCTTGCGCAAGCGCGGGCGCGTCATTGGTACCGTCGCCGGTCATGGCGATGAGTCGGCTCGCCTCCTGCTCCCGTTTGATGAGCGCCATCTTGGCCTCGGGCGTGGCTTCCGCGAGAAAATCATCGACGCCGGACTCACGCGCGATCGTCGCGGCGGTCAGCGGATTGTCGCCGGTAATCATGATCGTGCGAATACCCATCTTGCGCAGACGGTCGAAGCGCTCGTGCATGGCCGGCTTTAAGATGTCCTTCAAATGGATGACCGCGAGAATCTGATTGCCCTCGGCAAGCAACAAAGGCGTGCCGCCGGCGCGCGCAACTCGTTCGACCTCGGGTGCCAGTACCGCCGTGCCATCGCCGCCACGTACGCGTACCCATGCTCGCACGGAATCGGGTGCACCCTTACGGATCGACTGGCCGTCGGGTAGGTCGATGCCGCTCATACGCGAGTACGCGCTAAAAGGCACGAACGTCGCAAGCGCTGGTGCTGGACCTCCTAGAGTGGCGCCGAATTGCTCTGAGAGGGTCACGATCGAGCGACCTTCGGGCGTCTCGTCCGAGAGGGATGAAAGATACGCAGCGCGCGCCGCCTGTTCGGACGTAACACCCGGCGCTGTAATGAATTCTGTCGCCTGCCTGTTGCCGAGCGTTATGGTCCCGGTCTTGTCGAGCAAGAGCGTATCCACATCGCCGGCCGCCTCAACTGCGCGACCGCTCATCGCCAGGACGTTTCGCTGCAGGACGCGATCCATGCCGGCAATGCCGATTGCCGACAACAGCCCGCCAATCGTGGTCGGAATGAGGCAGACGAGCAGCGCGATGAGAACCGTAACCGACTGCACAGTGCCGGCGTAGATCGAGAAAGGAGACAGCGTCGCAACTGCAATGAGAAAAATGATGGTCAGACCGGCGAGCAGGATTGAGAGGGCAATTTCGTTTGGCGTTTTCTGCCGCTTCGCGCCCTCGACCAGCGCGATCATCCGGTCAAGGAATGTCTCGCCTGGATTCGAGGTCACGCTGATAAGGATTTCGTCAGAGAGAATGCGCGTGCCACCGGTGACGGAACTTCGATCGCCGCCGGCCTCTCGGATCACAGGAGCGGATTCACCGGTTATGGCCGACTCATCGACTGATGCGGCGCCGTGAATGACATCCCCATCTGCCGGGATGAGCTCGCCTGCGGTGACGCGGACCGCGTCTCCCTTCCGCAGCATGGTTGCACTGACAATCTCTTCACGCCCGTCGACAACGCGCCTCGCCTTTGTTTCGGTTTTCGTGCGCCGCAGGAACTCTGCTTGCGCCTTGCCGCGCCCTTCGGCAACGGCCTCGGCGAAGTTCGCAAACACCACGGTGAACCACAGCCAAATCGAGATTGCAAAGTCGAAACCGGCAGGTCCGTGCGTGCGCAGATCGCGGAAGAAAAACAGGAGCGTGACAAGCGCACCAACCTCGCAGATGAACATCACTGGGTTACGGAACTGCCATCTCGGGTCGAGTTTACGGAAGGACTCGAGCGTGGCCGACGCCAGAATCTTGCGATCGAAGAGTGAGCGCGCTTTGGGTCGGCGCTCGAGCCGTCGCTCGGAGATCATCAGAATGTCTTCCCTTGCAGCATGAGGAGGTGTTCCACGATCGGGCCCAGCGCGAGCGCGGGGAAGAATGTGAGCGCGCCGACAATCAGGATCGTCCCGATCAACAACACAATAAAGATCGGCGAGTACGTAGTGAACGTGCCGGCTGATTCCGCCACGGCGCGTTTGCCGGCAAGGATGCCTGCAAGCGCAAGCATGGGGACGAACTCAGCAAAGCGTCCAAAGAACATGGCGATTCCCATCGAAACATTGTAGAAGAGATTTGGGCCGAGGCCCGCAAACGCGCTCCCATTGTTACCGGTGGCCGACGAAAAGGCGTACAGGATCTCTGAGAAGCCGTGGGGGCCTCCATTGGAGAGCGTCGCGAGGCCTTGCGGCGTGATGGCGGCGATCGCCGTCGGTACGAGCGTGAACAACGGCGTGATGAGGACGAAGAGAATCGCAAGCTGCACCTCGCGCCGCTCGATCTTCTTCCCTAAATACTCCGGCGTCCGCCCCACCATCAACCCAGCGATGAAGACGGTGAGGATGACGAAGATGAGTTTACCGTAAAGCCCGCTGCCGACGCCGCCGAAGATGATCTCACCGAGCTGGATGTTCAGCATCGGAATGAGGCCGCCGAGCGGCGTGAACGAGTCGTGCATGGCGTTCACCGCGCCGCACGACGTGGCGGTTGTGGCGACTGCCCACAGAGCCGAGGCAGCGACGCCGTAGCGAGTCTCTTTGCCTTCCAAATTGCCGCCGAGCACGCCAAGATGGTGAACGATAGGGTTGCCCGCCGCTTCCGACCAGTACGAAACTGTCAGTCCGCCGAAAAACAAGATGGACATCGCAACGAACAAGGCCCAACCCTGTCGTGTGTCCTTGACCATCCGCCCGAATGTGTACGTGAGCGCCGCAGCAATGACCATCAAGAGCCACAACTCGAACAGATCGCTGAGCGGCGTCGGATTCTCGTTCGGTGATGCTGAATTTTGGCCCACAAACCCACCACCGTTTGTGCCTAGCTCTTTGATGACTTCTTGAGAAGCCATTGGGCCGCCGGTAATGCTCTGTTGAAAGCCCTCGATCGACGTGACGTTCGCATACGAATGGAAGTTCTGCGGCACGCCTGTCCAGACGAGCAGAAGGGTGCCGACGATCGAGATGGGCAACAGCACGTAGAGGCAGCAGCGCGTCAGGTCGACCCAGAAGTTGCCGAGTGTGCGCAGATCCGTGCGGGCCAGGCCGCGGATGAACGCGATGACAAGCGCGATGCCGACCGCAGCCGACGTGAAGTTGTGCCACGCGAGGCCAGCCATCTGTGAAAGATAGCTGAGCGTGCTCTCGCCTGAGTAGAACTGCCAGTTCGTGTTTGTCACGAAGCTGACGGCTGTGTTCCACGCAAGATCCGGGGCGACGTTACCGAACTTTTGGGGGTTAAGGGGTAGATAGGCCTGTGTGCGCAGGAGCAGATACAGATACAGCAGGCCCACCGCGCTAAAGGCGAAGACGGCGAACAGGTACGTGTACCAAGCCATCTCACGATCCGGATCGATACGACAGATGGCGTAAATTGCGCGCTCGATAGGGGCCATCACAGGCGTCAGGAAGGTACGCTCTCCGGTGAAGACGCGCGCCATGAAAAGGCCCAACGGTTTCACGCAGACCAACACCAGACCGAAGAGAACGAGGGCTTGAATCCAGCCGATAAGCGTCACGTCGTAGCGCTCCTAAAACTTCTCGGGTCGCAGCATCGCGTAGCCGAGATAGGCGAGGCCCAAAAGAGAGAGCACGAGGCCGACAAGTTGCTCAAACATCAAAGTCTTTCTAAGGCCACACCGTAGCGGTCCAAAGCATAGAAGAACACGACAGTAAAAAGCATCATCCACAGATCGAGCATGTCGTCACTCCTCTCAAAATTGCAGTCCAGTTTCGACGACCGTTCGGAATTGATCGGGCTTGTTGCCGGTAGTTCCAAAGACGGTGCCGGGCGCGAAGTTGCTAACGTGAATCGCGGACTCCTCGGCACGGGCGAAAAATATCCCTCGACGGTACGTCGGGGTGAGTGTGTAGGTCCAGGCGTTGGAGCCCGGTCCGTAGCCAAGCAAGTTCGCGTTGGGGCTCATATCCGTTTTTGTGCTACCGTTGTTGCCATACTCGATGCGGAGCGGCAACGACCAGGTGGAGCTCAACGCGTACGCTGCGTTGAATACTGCGCCGAAGGCGTGCTCGTCTGCCGTGTAGCCGAGCGCTTTGCTCGCGGGCGAATCGACAAACAACAGGTACGGTGAGAACGTCCACTTGCCGGTTGTGTAGGTCAGAAGTGGGTTGTAGAGGCGCTTATTTGCGATCGAAGCTGTGGCATTACCAGGAGCACTAGAGTTTGGTACGACGAAAACAAACTCTAAGGTCGTACTCGAACTTGGCGCGTTGGTGATCTGTCCTTCCAAGCCAAGCCGATTGCCCGAGTAGAAACCATCATTGACCTCCAACGCACCGTTGAATTTGGATCCGGTAAAGTTAGCTCGAACGCCGCGACTCACAGCCGTTTCTATTTCCCAAATGATGCCGCGCTGAATGTTTGGATTCTCATAGGTATACGTGCTCTCTTGACCGGTAAAGGTCGCGAGCTTGCCGGCTTCGAGGTTGAAGGTGGATGTTGGGGCGTACTCCACGTACACTGATGGCACCGCACCATACAGGTTTGTGTTCGCATTATTCTCCAAGGTCTTATTCAGCGCAAAACCAACCACGGGAATATTGTATGCGCCAGCGGCAAAACCGTAACGGAAGGTGCCTGAGTTCTTGTTGACGATCAAAAACGCGTTGCTCACGTCCGCGCGGCTCGTCAGATCGGCACCAGTTGCGGTATCGAAGGCACCCGATGCGTTGACGCCACTGGTGAGCGCCGCGTAGTAGCTTGCCACGCCGTCGATCGTGAGTTGGCCAAGCGCTAGACTGGTTGAGGATGGTAACGGCGAAGGCACCGGGCTTGCCATTGAAGAGGCTGTCGGAGAAGGCACGGGGCTTGCCACCGAGTCGGCCAGAGCCCTGGAAGCCAGGCTCGAACACGCGATGGCATACACACATAAGGCAGCATAGAGCAGTTTATTTGTCGGCATCGTGCCTATAGTAATGCGGCTGCCACCCCGCGACCAGCCGTCGAATGGATGATCCGATCGGATGAACGCAACCTCTGTAGCAGCGAGTGGAGCTAGAGGGTAGCCGGGAACCCGCGACGGGAGCATCGTAATCGTGCGACGAGTGAACGTCACAAAGACCCAAGCGCCTCGAACGGACATTCCTCTCGCGATCGCCGCGCTGGGCGTTGTGTTCGGCGACATCGGCACGAGCCCGCTGTACACGCTCAAACCATGCTTTCTCTTCAGCGGTGCCCGCCCCGTGCTGGCCGATATTCTTGGGATTTGCTCGTTGCTCGTATGGACTCTTGTTGTCGTCGTCTGCATTAAGTACGTTGGATTCATCATGCGCGTCGATCATGACGGCGAGGGCGGGATTCTTGCACTGCTCGCCCTGGCTGCGAAACCAGCTCGGCAAAGCGTGCTCATAGCGGGAGCTGCGCTAACGATCATCGTGGTGATCGGCGCTGCGATGTTGTTCAGCGACGGAATAATCACGCCGGCAATCTCAGTGATATCCGCCGTCGAAGGTATTGGTGTCATATCTTCGGCGCTCCAACCATGGATAGTGCCGATTTCCGTTGTCGTGCTCATTCTGCTCTTCTCAGTGCAGGCCCGTGGAACTGAAGCAGTGGGTCGACTCTTTGGTCCGGCGATGGTAGCTTGGTTTGTCGCGATCGGCGTTGCGGGTGCACACGGGATCATCGCAAGGCCGCAGGTGCTCGCCGCGCTGGACCCGCGCAACGCGCTCACGTTTGCGTTGCGCCATGGGCCGTCCGGATTTCTCGTCCTCGGCGGCATCGTGCTTGCGGTAACTGGGGTTGAGGCGCTGTACGCGGACTTATCGCACTTTGGGCGGCTACCGATTGTGCGCGCTTGGTACTGCCTCGTCTTTCCGTCGCTGATCCTCGCATATCTCGGCCAGGGGGCGCTCCTTATCGCGAATCCACGCAATCTCGAGAGCCCATTTTTTGCCCTGGCACCCGGTTGGGCACTGATTCCTATGGTCGTGCTCGCCACACTGGCGACCGTCATTGCATCGCAAGCCCTTATTTCCGCCGCATTCACGTTAATCCAACAAGCGGTCGCGCTTGGACTTTGGCCGCGAATGGAGATCCGCCATACGTCACGGCGTATTATCGGTCAGGTCTACATACCTGCGGTTGCCGTGGCGCTGGCGATTGGTTGCACCATCCTCGTCGTAACGTTTCGCTCAAGCGACCGGCTCGCCAGTGCCTATGGCCTTGCGGTTTCTACAACAATGCTTGCAACCTCAATCGCCTACTATGCTGTTGTCACGCGAGTAAAGCACTGGCGCCCTCTTGCTGCCATTCCTCTTGTTGCACTGTTCGTCTTGGTGGACGGGTCGTTCGTAGCCGCTGGTTTACCGAAATTTGTGGACGGTGCATGGCTTCCGATTACTCTTAGTCTGATACTAAGCACTATCTCCATCACTTGGTTAATAGGTAAGACACATATCTCCGCCGCGCTTGCAACCCAGCAGACGCCTCTCAATGTCGCGAGCGACATTTGGCAGGGCGGTGGGGAGCAAGTCCGCTCAATGGTGTTCCTCACGCACGACGAAAATAGCGTGCCCTTTCTGTCGCGCCCGTGGATCCGTGCCAGCATGCGCGAAGAACGACTTATCCTGCTCCACCTTGCTCAGGAGCGCAAGCCATATGTATCGGGCACGGACCGAGTCGAAATCGACCGGCTCGCGCCACGTCTCATGCGGATCAGTGCGCGCTTTGGATACATGGAGCCACTCCGCATTGAACCGGTTGTGCAGTCATGCAAAGCGCTAGGGCTGCAGCTTGATGACGAGAGCACGTCGTTTGTCTATGCCGACCCAAAGATCAAAGGCCGTCCAAAGGGCGGGCTGCCGCGGTGGCAACGCTGGTTATTCAGCGTCTTGCAGCGCAACGCACGCACCCTCCCGGCAGAGTTGAAAATTCCGGCGGACCGCTGCGTGGAGCTCGGCGTCACGGTCACGATGTAAAGGCTCAATAGTGGAAGCGCTGTTCTAGAATCAACAGAGAACCGTGGAAGTCAGGCGATGGGCCGTTGACAATCGACGGCAAGCCGGAAAACGCCGAGTGACGTATTTGCATAAGAATGATCGCGTGCGGCGACTCAGCATACTGGCCGCCGGCGAAAACCACGTCTTGCTGATAGTTGACGTTTGTTAGGGGACCGTGCGCCCACGAACCGAGCATCGCATATCGCCCAAAACCAATTGAGCTGAGCACTCGCTTATTGAACGACTTGGAAAGAGCCAGTACCACCTGCGGCGCGTCGTAGGACACGGCGTCTTGCGGCTGATTCGGCGCAGCATCGCGATGCATCATGTCGTCGACGAAGTCCAACGTGACGGTGCCAAACTTGGGATGCCATGCAAACCAACAAGCGTATTGCTTCTGCTTCCCAAGTGTCGCGAATTGCGCTTGTTGAGGCAAGAAAAAACCCTCGACGAAGCCTGTTTGATTGGAGAGACCAATGCTCGCGGCATCGATTTGCCGAAATTGCGCAAACGAGGCATGCACGTCCAGCGAGCCGCCGCTTCGCGTGTAATGCACGCGGTAGCCCTGGCGGTTCGTGCCGACCTGTGTGTTATCAACTAGTTGGTAGGTTGATTTGAGCCAAACCCCAGGCCACGACCAGGCGACGCTCCAAATATTCTCGGGAGTCCCGTAAGGGAGGATCGCGGTTGCATAACGCGGTCCGAATCTGTAGACGTCTATTCCAGTTGACGCCGTTCCGAGTGGGTGAGACAGAGCGGCGTGATAATAATTGCCAGGCTTGGCGGTGCCTGGTTCGAGGACGTGGTCGGCATTGTACCAGGTTCTCCCATACTCCAACGTCGCGTCGAGCGAGCGAGCCACATGAAATGAACCGGCAACGCCGGCGATTGTCGAAATCTGTCCGCCCAGATTGCTAAACGGCAGCGCTCCCTGAGGCCCAAAAATGAGCGTCGCGCCTGCTCCAAAAAGCGTCGTCGTGCTGATTTCACCGCCCGTCACCAAATGGAGAATCTCGGCGGAGAATTGAGTACCTTCCCCCCGATCAAAAAAGACCGAGCCGAGGGAAATGCGCGCCGATGTGCCGGGCAGTGATGGCAACGCCGCGTTGGTGAGCTCGGCGGACACTGAACCCTGGTGAAGCGTGAGATCAACTCCATCGAGCGGGAGACCGGGAGGCGGGCTCGGCCATCCATCGAGCACTGGTGGGCCTGTCCCCAAACTCTCCGCAGGCGCCAGAGACACCTCGGGGGTCTGGTTCGTCAGCGCCGGTTGCACGAACACAAATCGATCTGTTTGCTTGAGATCGAACCACCCGCCTCGCAGGTTCCAGCTTCCATCGCGGGATCCGACCGATGCCGAAAAAATAGAAAGGCCGAGCACGGTGGCATCGTCTTGGCCTGCATGCGATGGGAACGAGATCGCGTAGGGTAACGCCCGCGATCCTACATGAGGGTTGAGAACTGGCAGCAAGTTTTCAGTCCAGTAGGTGGCGTTCGTCGTACTCCCAGTTACGGAACTGACGCCCGACTGAAGCGAGGCAAAAATCTTTTTCCCCGTATACGATGTAAGCAGCGTGAACTGCCCGATCCCAGCAACTCCCGGCGTCATCGGCGCGCTCGAAAACGTGTCATACGGCGTCATTGGTGATAAAACAAAACCAGCGGCAAATCCGGGACCCTCGGGTGGCTGCGTTCCGCTCCCCTCAGTCGCCTCGTCGACGAGCGAAATAAATCCATCAACTGAGTTCTGCCAGGCTACCGAACTGGTTGATGCAACGGGCGCCGGCTGCGCCGCACTTGCGGATGGTGCGGGTGTCGGATCGGCCAAGGCAGCCGACAATCTTGCGCTCACGAGCAATGCGGCTGCCACAAGGACCCGCGTGACGATCTCAGCGCGCGAAGCGAAATGCTGCAAACGAACCACCTGGGCTCATTTTCAACAATCGGCTGGATATCATGCTTGGGATAGTCGAAACCCGGACCTCAAAAAATCCGAGCTCCTCCTGCTGTCCACGGACTCCATTACCCCTTTTCAGCCGGGACGATTTTCCAATCGCCCCTACATCTGTGAGCGGGGACAAGGCGCGCTTTCTGCTATCGTTGAAATCCACAAAATGGCCGTTTATGCAAAAACGAGCGTTCCCTCTGGAGCGCACACGCTGCCGCGCGAGTACTATACGTCGGATCACCTCTTTGCCCTTGAGACGGAGAAGATCTTCGAGCAGTGTTGGCTGCTCGTGGGCCGCGAGGAGCAAGTAGAGAATCCGGGCGAGTTCTTCGTGGCCAATATTGGCCAAGAGAGTCTCATGATCGTGCGCGGCGCAGACCGCGGCTTGCGCGCGCTCTACAACGTGTGCCGGCATCGCGGCACGCGAATTTGCAGCGAGGAATCGGGGAAATTCGTCGGGTCCATTATGTGTCCGTACCACGCGTGGACATACGGACTCGATGGCAAACTCATGGCCGCTCGAAACATGGATGGGGTGCCCGATTTTGACAAGTCGGAATACCCGCTGAAGCAAGCCGCGCTCGCCACCTGGGAAGGCTTCATCTTTGTCAATCTCGCGGAGCAGCCGCAACCGTTTGCGGCTTCCCACGCAGCGCTCTTGGAGCGCTTCAAACGCTGGCACATCGCCGATCTGCGAATCGCCAGGACGATCGTGTACGATCTGCATTGCAACTGGAAGCTCCTCGTTCAGAATTATTCGGAGTGCTATCATTGCCCGCTCGTCCATCCGGCTCTCGACAAGCTGACGCCGTTTGACAGCGGACGCAACGACTTGGGCGAAGGACCCTTCCTCGGCGGTTTTATGACCATGCGCAAGTCGGGGTCGCGCATGTCAATCAGCGGCACGGCACACTATCCGCCTATTGGCGAGGTGTCCGGTGAGGAATTGGATCGCGTGTACTATTACGCCATTTTCCCCGCGATGCTACTCAGTCTCGAGCCTGACTATGTCATGGTTCACCGGATCACGCGGGTGTCGACGAACCGATCGATCGTCACCTGCCAGTGGCTCTTCGATCCGGCGACGATTGCCACGCCCGGCTTTGATCCTTCCGATGCCGTTGAGTTTTGGGATATGACGAACCGGCAGGACTGGCATGTGTGCGAGCTCTCGCAGTCGGGAATTGAATCGCGCGCATACACGCCCGGGCCCTATGCGAATCAGGAGGGGCTGCTTTACCAGTTCGACCGGCACTATCGCGGCGTTATGGAGTCGTAGATTGAAGCCAAAAAGGTTCTCTCTCCTAGTCCCCGCGTTTGCGTGCGCGGGGATATTTTTATTGCTGGGGGCAACTTTCCAGTCACCGACAATAAACTTGGACGGTCTGCACTGGCGCAACATCGGACCTGCGATTGCAGGGGGTCGAGTGGCTGCGGTGGCGGGAACCAACGCCAATCCCTTCCTTTACTACCTCGGGGCAGCCGGTGGCGGCGTGTGGCGGACGACCAACGGTGGAGTCACGTGGGTAGATGTCTTCGGTAAGCAACCGACTGCATCGATCGGTGCCCTGGCGATTGCACCTTCGAATCCAAATATTGTCTGGGTAGGCACTGGAGAGTCGAAGCCGCGTAACGACATCTCGCTCGGTGACGGGGTGTGGTCCAGTAGCGACGGCGGAAATACATGGCGGCACCGGGGGGTGAGCTCACCGTCAATCGCGCGCATTCTTATCGATCGGCGCAACCCCAACGTTGTGCTCGTCGGTGCGCTCGGCGATCCGTATCGCGACAGCAGCGATCGTGGCGTCTACAGAACGACCGATGGTGGCAACACATGGCGGCAAACTCTCTTTGTCGGCCCATCGAGTGGGGCAAGCGATCTCGCCTGGGACGCGCGCGACAACAAGCTCGTCTTCGCCGGCATCTGGCAAGTTCGCCGCGTGCCGTGGAACTTTACCAGCGGCGGTGCGCAAGATGGCCTGTACCGATCGCGCGATGGCGGCGCAACGTGGGAGCGTTTGACCGGTCACGGCTTGCCACAGGGCATCATGGGGCGGATTGGCGTTGCCGTGGCACCGAGTGATCCCAAGCGGGTCTATGCGCTGATTCAATCCAGCCAGGGTTCGTTATGGCGTTCGGATGACGGCGGCGATCATTGGCGTTTGATGACGCGCGATACGTACGTCAACCAGCGTCCGTTTTACATGAGCAGGCTCGAAGTCGATCCGAAAAACCCAGACCACCTCTTCTTCTTATCCGAGGATCTTGTTGAATCGCATGACGGTGGGAAGACCTTCTTCAACAATGTCACGGCGGTGCATCAGGACCACCACGCGATGTGGATCGCGGCCGACGGCAAGCGCATCATCGAAGGCAACGATGGCGGCGCTCCGATTAGCCTCGATGGCGGAGCAACGTGGGACTGGCGTTACAACGTGGCCATCGCGCAGATCTATCACGTTGGCTTCGATCTTGCGACGCCGTACAATGTGTGCGGCGGCATGCAAGACAACGATTCGTATTGCGGACCATCCGACAGTCTGAGCCCGCTGGGCATTCTCAACCACGATTGGCTCGACGTCGGTAGCGACAGCGACGGATCCTGGACCTGGCCTGATCCCCTGGACCCGAACCTGGTGTGGAACGTTGGCGTGAGGGATCTCAACGGCCAGCTTACGATTTACGACCGGCGAACGCGCCAGAGCTACGATGTGACGCCCTACGTGCGCGATACGAACGGCGCGAATCTCGTGGGTCTGCCTTATCGCTTCAATTGGGAGGCCCCGATTGCGTTTTCCAAGCTAGACGCAAGGACGGTCTACTTCGGCGGGAACGTCATTTGGAAAACGCGCGACCGGGGGAGGCACTGGCTCCAGATCAGCCCCGACCTGACCTTGAACGATCCAGCGCACCAGTTGGTGGCGGGCGGCCCGATCAATACTGATGTATCCGGTGCGGAGCTCTACGACACGATCTTAGATATTGCGCCCTCGCCACGCAATGACAGCCTCATCTGGGTTGGAACTGACGATGGACTCGTGCAGGTGACGCGCGACGGCGGCATCCATTGGACCAATGTCACGCCGGTTGTGCCGCCATACGGACGAGTCGAAGCGGTGGAGCCATCGCGCTATGCTGATGGCTCTGCTTTCGCAGTCATCGACCGGCATTTCATGGGCGATCGCGCGCCGTACATCTTTGCTACGTCGGATTACGGTGCGCACTGGAGCTCAATCGTTTCGGATTTGCCCAGCGACGAGACGATGCACGTCATCAGACAGGACCTGCGCGATCCGAACATTTTGTACGCGGGTTCGGAAAGCGGCGTGTGGGTCAGCATGAATGGGGGGCTTCATTGGCTGCGCCTCAATAACAATATGCCCACGGTTTCCGTTCACGATCTGCGCATTCAGCCGCGCCAGAACGATCTCGTGATTGCCACGCATGGGCTTGGTTTTTGGGTGCTCGATAATGTCACGCCGCTGCAAGACCTCGCGACCAGTGGCGGGACTGGCGTCGTCTTCGATCAGCCGCGAACCGCATACACCTTTTTCCAGTGGTGGAAGTATGAGTACGGGTCGGGCGCGGGTGAATGTTGTGCGCCACAAGATATGTTTAGCGGCGAGAATCCGCTGGCGGGCGCGCTGCTCAGTTATTACCTTCCCTCGCCTGCAGCGCACACGCCAAGCATCGAAATCAAAGATGCGAGCGGTTTGACGATTACTCATGTCGACGCTACCAACCATGCCGGCATCAATCGGGTGGCGTGGGACTTGGCGGACGATCCCCCCGTTTCGTGGCTCAGCGCGCGGCCCTGGAATCAGGGTCTAGGCGAAGGGGCACCTGTCGTGCCGGGGACCTACACCGCGACGCTGCGCGTTGATGGCGCTGCTTACTCGCATAGCGTTTTGGTCAAACCCGACCCACGAGCGCTCTGGTCACAGGCCGATTATGTCGAGCGACGCAATTTCTTGCATCAATTGGATGGCTGGTTGTCGCATATCGACAGCGCGCTCAACAACCTTGACTCGATCCGTGGAGTCTTGTATCGAAGACTCGAAACGATGAAGGCAGACCATGCGCCCGCCGCATTGCTTGCGCGTCAGCAGCAACTGCTGCATGAGGCGCAGGACATCTCTGCTCAAATCTCTTCGAACCCTCGCAATTCGGAAGACAATCAATGGCGGCCCGACAAACTGCGCGAGCGCTTGCTGATTCTGATTGACGTTTACTCGCTGCTCTCGCAAGGGCCACCGCTTGAGCCGCATCGACGTGAAGCCGCTGAAATCGAGATTTCATATGATGCGGCAATGTCGCGGTACGGGGCTTTCGTCTCACAATTTAGCCGGGACGTCGAACACCCGCACCGATAGACCAGACTCCCAATCGGGTATAAGCGAATTATCGCTACACGTTGATGTAGCAGCGGACCTCAAGGTCCGCCCGAGCAAAGGGGGTCTCGCACATGGACGGAGCCGATGTCGCAATCATCATCTTACTTATCCTGGTCTTCCTCGCGGCAACCGGACATCTACGACTCTAACTCAAGAGGAAGGGAGAAAAACATGGATGCGTTAGTGCTTGTTCTTGTGGTGTTGATCTTACTGGCCGTTACCGGCCACCTCAAACTCTAGAAAACGAGATGGGCGACTTAACAGTCGCCCACTTCTTTTTTGTGTCTGTAGTCGCGCGAATTTATTCGCGCGGTGATATCAGAGCTTCGCCGAAAGGCTGAACGTGAATTGGCGCGCCGGCATCAACCCCTCCGGCGAGTACGGATAGTAGTTATCTCCATAGTACTGCGGCTCGTTCGAAAACCCGGTGTCTCCATCTAGCCCGAGCGGGAAGCTGTAGAACGCGTTGTCGCCGTACGAAAGCACCTGATCTTTGCTGGGAAGCTCCCATGCATAACCGTGGTTGTGGACGACGGTGAAAACATTCGTCCAGAGGAAGCTTGCGATCGTATTTTTGCCGAGGTTGTGGGAAATGCCGAGATTCATAGTCAACCACGACGGACCTTTGAGCGAACCGAGTGCATCGAACTGACCCGTATAGGGGTCTGGGCCGACTCCGAGTGGCGTAGCGCCGGTTGGGTTTGAGATACAGCCCGGATAATTACCGGCCGCTGTCGGGGGACCTGGGTTCGGACAATGTGCGTCCAAGAAGTCCTGTGGATCGCCATACGGGTTGCCGGACTGAAAGTTGAATGTCGGCGAGATATCCCAACCGTGAACGGCTTCATCGAGATTGAGGTTGACGACCCACGGCACGTCGTAGGATGAGGACGTACCCCCCGGGGCCTGCGTCAACGACGGCGAGTAGTAGCCATTCGGATCGAAGAGCGGATAGCTCGTCTTATACTGCGCGTTGTAGTTAGCGATCTGCTTGTTGATGACGTCGATGTAGCTCGGGCCCAGCGAGCGCTGGAATCGAATCTTCGAATTCGTGAACGTTGCCGCAAGCGTGGCGGAAAGGCCGTTGGGACCGCTGCGATTTTTGCGCAGAAGAAACTCCGAGCCGTAAATGCGCGCCGCTCCGAAGTTGTAGCCAGTGACGAACGTGGGCTGCAGCGGATTGACGGGGATGCTGAGGATCTGACCTCGAGTGATGCGAAAGAATGGGCTTAGTTTTGCAGATAAGCCGTTGTTGAAGTCTTGCTCGAATGAGAGGTCATAGTTCGTGCTATCTTGGGGTACCAGATTATGCACCGCTGTAAAGCCTAGAGGATCGTAGAAGCGGTTGAGAATGGAAATAGTCGCAGGTGCGCCAAACCACGGTGCGCCGATATACTCGTTGCCGAACGTTTCAGGCTGCTGCACGTAACGACCGACCGATGCTCGAAACACTTGTTGCGGGCTAATGGTGTACGTTAGGCCAAAGCGCGGGCTGAGGTAGCTAAAATTCTGAGACCCAGAAACATTTGTCCAGTTTGCCGCGCCGGGTGTCGACGGATTAAAACCCTGCGCTAGTTGCGAGGCGTTGATAGCCTTAAGGTATCCATTGCAGGGCTCGCCCGGCGCGTACGCATACCCGTGCAGGCAGTAACCGTACTGGTTTTGACCGATTTCCGCCAAGCCGTTCGGACCCGTGATCTGTAGCGGCATCAGCGGCACTTCAAACCTATCCCAACGCAAACCAATATCGAAGAGCCACTTGTCGCCTGCCTTCAACGAATCGGCTAGGGCCGCATCGACATTCACCGGATTGATGTCGTTCCAGTAGGCATAGGGACCGCCGACGACGGCCACGTTATCACCCGGATTACAATTGGCCAGAGTATTCGTGGCGAGGGTGCCGCATTGCACGTTGCCAGTGAAGAAGTCGGGAAAAAAGTTTGGCGCATAATTGTACCGGAGCGTGACGTCTCTCGTGTAATCAGCGTCCAAACGCAAGAGGTTTTGCGGATTCAGTTGGTTCTGGTACGTCGCTGTGTAGCCACTTGCGTTATCGTGCAACTGATAGAATGAATCGCCTAAAAATCCGTTGGTCGCCTGATCGAAATTCCATGCCGAATACAGCGAATAGCCGTAAACGCGTACGAAGGACGTGCTCGACAAGGAGCGCGTGTAACTGAGTTTCTCAACGGCTTCTTCCGTCGTTTGGCCGTCGACATACCAGGACGGGATCACACCCGTACCTCCACCCGCGGACGGCCAGGTGTACGTTCCGTATGCGGATGGATTGTAGGGCTTGTTGACGCCGCCAAGATATGGATTGCCAGTCGGCCATAAGAGCTGTCCCGTTGGGCTCAGGCTTCCCCCGACGCCCTCGACAAAAAGCTTAGGATCGATACCAGTACCCGCGTACAAGAACGGCGTTTCGGTTCCACCGACGAGATAGAGCGCTTGCACATCGTCGGACAGTCCGTTGTGCTCGATCGCATAATGGAAGTTGCCAACTGTGTCTCTAATGGCCGCATACGGATTGACGAAGCTTTGCCACGCGCCTTGCGAGATGGGCATGTTCAGTACTTGCGCTACGCCGCATTTCGTGAATGAAGTCGAAAAGTTGGCGAGGATCTGGGCGTTAAAGGCTCCGCATCCCGCATCGTTCGCCGGAAGTGCAAAGCTGGTATTATCGAGGTTCGAACCGTCGACGAAATTATAGCCCTGGTTTTGGGCCAACGTCGAAACAAAATAGGTAAAGCGGCGATCCGGAGTCCCACCGTAGACATCAGCTTGGATTGTGTGGTTGAAAGATGGTCCTCCCGTGGCGCCAGTGAAATCGGCACCTCCGGGATAGCTCCCGCGGCGAATTTCCTCGTTGATATAACCCGACATCGATCGGCCCGCATCGGCAGGCTCGCCGCCCGTGTAGACTTCCAAACTCCCGATGCCGTTTGTCGTGAACGAGGTGCCGTTGGCGGCATCGAAGCCGCGGTTGAGCGGAATCCCCTCGAGTTCGAACCCTACCTGATCGGTCGAGCCGCCCCGGAAACTCAGCGTTCCGTTGCCAAAGTAACCGCCACCGCTGCCCAGACTGCGCGTGACTCCTGGCAATGAGCCAACGACGCCATTCTGGCTATACAGGGTTTCTGCGCCACCAGCGCTTCCCTGATATTGGCTGATGGTTTTCGCGTTCACGGCATAGAGGTCGCCAGTGACGTTCCTACTGACAACGCTCGCCGTCGCGGTCGTCACCACTCTGCCGAGCGATTTCGCTGAGAGATGCATCGCGACGGCAATTGAGGCGGTCTGATCAGCTTGCACCGTTATTCCCGCAACCGAGACTGTGTCGTAGCCATCTTTGCTCGCCGTTATGACATACGTGTCTGGTGAAAGGTTGAGGATGGAAAAGAAACCATGTGCGTCGGTTGGGGCGCTCGCCGATTGGGAGGGCGAACTTGCGGTGATCTTTGCTCCGCCGATTGGGTTGCTTTGGTCGTCAGTGACGCGACCGGAGATATTGCCCGTAACCCCCGCAAGCGACACGGTGCCATACCATGCGACAATTACGAACGCGACGGCGAGAAGCCGTCCAAGCTTCCAAACCAACATACACGCCTCCCAGCGATGGGCGACTTGACAGTCGCCCGCTACGACTCCCTTTGCGTGGGGCGATTTGCCAATCGCCCCTTACAATTCCGTCCACGCGCGAATGAATTCGCGCGACTACATTAACGGTTCCGACGAGACGATTTGAGCCCCTTCCGGGAACGTCTTGGCATTTCACGATCTTGGCGCTGGTCTCGCTCTTCAAAAGGAAGAAGACGCTCCGTCCGTTTGTGCGACGTTTCATCGTCATCGACGCGACCGGCGTTTCGGTCCCATTCAGACACTTGACGCCAAAAATCAATGATCTTCTGCTCGAGCGATGATGAAAAACGTTGCTGGGTCTCTTGAGGGGCGATTTGCCAATCGCCCCCTACATCATTTTGCTGCGCGGTGAGCGAGAGTCGGACGCGCCGTCCATTTTCCTCGGCGACGATGAAAGGAAGGTCTGGATGCCGCCCAGCCGTCAACGCCCGTTTGACGACATCGACGCCTGGATCGGAGGCCGGAAGCAATCCAAAACGGCCATCTTCAAGCCGGACAATGCACCCGAAGCGACTGCAATGCACGACGCTCCCGCGCACCTGCTGCACGACTACTGCTGCGCGGCTGGCGCAGGCGTTGACGGGGCTACTTCAATGAAGACTTCGTTGGGTTTGGCGAGGCCTAGTTGTTCGTGAATGAGCGGGACGAGGTATTCAGGGTCGTGCAGATGACCGACGCGAGCGACGAGCTTATCGTTTTGCGCTTGCAGCGTGGCATTTTCACCTTCGACTTGCAAAATCTGCTGGTGCAATGCGACATTGCGCATCGCCACATGCCACACTTGTGCACCTGCCGTCACTGAAATAAATAAGGCCGCCACTAACATCAATCCCCGGCCGGCAATCAGGGCGGCAACGCGTGCCGAGCGCAGGTGTTTTGAGGTTTGCTCGGCGCTATTGCTCCGCGCCTGCGTGAAACGAACGATTTTATGCCGAAGACTACCGCGCCGCGCTGTCATGCACTAACTCGACATGTGAGCCCATGCGCCGGAACTTTTCGTAGCGGCGGTCAACAAGCTCATCGGTACGCACGCGCAGCAGTCGATCGAGCGCCCTGCGATCCGCGGCCAGCGTATCTTTGATGATGCGCTCGGGATCCTGGTGGGCTCCGCCAAGCGGCTCCCTGATAATTTCATCAATCAGTCCAAACTCGAAGAGTTCGTCCGACGTCAGACGCAGACGTTGAGCGGCTTCTTCCGCGCGAGATGCATCGCGCCACAGAATGGAGGCCGCGGCTTCGGGTGAGGCGACGGAGTAGATCGAGTGCTGCAGCATGATGATGTGGTCGCCGATGCCAATGGCAAGCGCGCCGCCGCTGCCGCCTTCACCCGTTACATTGACCACGACCGGCGTCTTCAGACCGGCCATGACTCTTAAGGACGTCGCGATGGCCTCGGATTGACCGCGTTCTTCCGCGCCAATGCCTGGGTAGGCTCCGGGAGTGTCGATGAACGTCACGAGCGGTCTGCCGAACTTCTCGGCCAGCCGCATGATACGCTGCGCCTTTCGGTAGCCTTCCGGATGCGGCATGCCGAAATTGCGGTAGAGGTTATCCTTAGTATCGCGGCCCTTTTGCTCACCAATCACGAATATCGGCAGATTGTCGAGATAAGCGTAGCCCGCGACAATGGCGGGATCGTCGCGAAATGCCCGATCCCCATGCAACTCGGTGAACCCATCGAGGGCGCTGAGGTAATCGAGAGCCAATGGGCGGCGGGGGTGGCGCGCCAAGTGGACGCGCTGCCAAGGCGTAAGGTTGGCAAAAATCTCGAGCTTGAGTTGCCGCGCCTTCTCCTCGAGTGCGGCAATTGAACCGGACAGGTCAACCCGCTGCGTCTCGTTGAGTTTCTTGAGGTCTGCTATTTTGGCCTCAAGCTCGAGCAGCGGTTTCTCCAGTTCGACGATGACGTTCACGCCGGCACCGCCTTGCGCGTCAGGAAACTCAACAACCTTCCGAGAGCGTTCTTGAGCTCGCCGCGCCGGACGACCATGTCCACTTGCCCGTGCTCGAGCAAGAATTCAGCAGACTGAAACCCTTCGGGCAGTTTCTGCCGGATCGTCTGGTCGATGACGCGTCTGCCCGCAAAACCAATGGCCGCACCAGTTTCGGCGATAATGACATCCGCTTGGAAGCCGAATGACGCGGAGACGCCGCCGGTCGTGGGATCCGTGAGAATGGTAATGAGAGGCAAACCGAGCCCGGCAAAGCGCTCGACGGCCGCGGTCGTCTTGGCGAGTTGCATCAGCGCGATCACGCCCTCTTCCATGCGCGCGCCGCCCGAAGCGGTGACAATCACCACTGGCAGTTTCTGGCGCGCCGCTTCCTCAATCAACAACGTGATTTTCTCGCCCACGACGCTACCCATCGTGCCGCCGCGGAAAAAGAAATCCATAACCCCGAGCCCGACCCGCACACCTTCGATGTTGCAGAGGCCGACGACAACTGCTTCAAGCAGACCTGACTTTGCTCGGTCACCCGCGATTTTGGTCGCATACGGCGTACGGTCGGTCCATTGCAGCGGATCGCCCGTTGCCAGCAGCGGCGCGAGTTCGTGAAAATCTCCATCGGCGAGGAGCGCGATGCGATCGAAGGCATGCAGCCGAAAGTGGTGGCCGCACTTCGGGCAGACGTAAAGACGCTCGGCGAGATCCTTCTTATAGAGACGCTCGCCGCACGATGGGCAGATCTCCCAGAGCGCGTCGCTTTGGGGTTCTGGTTTGGCGGATCGCCTCCGCAGCCAGTTTGGGGTTGGCGCCAACTCGTCTACTCCTGCTCTTTGAGCGTTTGGGTGGACGTCAGGCTGGCTTCGGACCGCCGGCCGGCTCCTGTATAAATCTTGCCAAGTTGCTTGAGATAGTTGAAGATTTCGCCCGAATTGAGTTTGCTCGAACCGTGCCGGCGGTCGGTAAAGACATACGGGACTTCCTTTGCATTTCGATACTTCCCTTTCATGATGACTTCGAGACCGATCTTAAAACCGATGGGATCGAGCTTGACGCCCTCAATGACCGAACGCTTGCAAAAGAAAAATCCTGACGTGATGTCCTTCACGCGCGTGAGCGGCATGGCGAGCATGATCGCGACACGCGACGTGAGGCGACGGCGCCATGGCCAATTCGTAATGCCTCCACCTGGAATATATCGGCTGCCAATCGCCAGTTCGCATACTCCGCTGCAAATTGCGTCGAGCATTGCCGGGACTATTTTTGGATCGTGGCTGAAATCGGCATCCATCACGCCGAGAATCGGCGAGTCACAGGTTGCCCATCCGTCGATAACGGCCGAGGATAACCCAAGCTTACCTGCTCGATGTACGCAGCGCACCGGATAGCGTGTGGCAAGAGAATCGACGAGCGCACCCGTTCCATCGGGTGAGTTGTCATCGACGACTACGATTTCTCCCTTGATGTTCGCTTGCGCAAAGACGCCGGTCAGCGCTAAGACAAGTTGCTCGATGCCACCCGATTCATTATAGGTTGGGATGACGACCGAGACTTCATAGTCCTGTGCCACTCTCGTATTGATTCAGGGAAATTTCTCACCGGACCTTGTAGCAGCGGACCCTTACGTGCGCTCCGTTACCACCAACTTCGCAACGCGGCGATGGCGGCGATTGCGGCTGCAGCGGCCGTTTCAGTCCGAAGGGTTGTGGAACCGAGCGAGACGACGTCGCAATGCAAGCGTTTTGCGGCAGAAAGTTCTGCATCGGTGAAACTTCCTTCAGGCCCGATGACAACGGCGAGCGAGCGGCGAGCGTCGACGCGAGCAAGGGATGACGCAAGACTCGCGTGCGGCGCCCGCTCCCACGCTACCAAGACATGGACTGCACTGGCAAGACGCTCCAAGGTGCCCAAAAGATCTGCAGCTGCTTCGACGTGCGGCGCGCTGAGTCGCTGCGCTTGCGCAGCCGCAGAGCGAGCAATGCGCCTCCAGCGTTCGAGCTTGTGTGGCGCATCGCCACCGTACGAGCGCTCGCAGCGGACCGGCAGGATTTGCGAAGCACCGAGCTCGGTCACTTTCTCGATGACGTCATCCATCTTGGTGCCTTTGGGAATCGCCTGCACGACAATCACCTCGACGGGCAATTCTCCCCCGAGTTTCGATTCCGCAAGAATCGTTACGACCACGCGATCCCGGCGTACTTCTTCGAGTTGCGCGTTCCAGGCAACGCGATCGCTCACGACGGTGATCGAGTCGCCCCGCTGCATTCGTAGGACGAGCGCGATATGGCGCACGTCCTCGGGGGCGAGCGACACCTGTCTACCCGGAGAACAGGGTTGGGTGGTGAAAACGCGCGTGCTCACCGTGACGCTCGCTTCGCGTGGACAAATGCAAACCATTCTGCCTCGCTCTGCCGCTCGATGCATTCCAGGCCGGCACGCGCGAATGCCTGACTGATCAGATCCTTACCGCTTGCGACCACACCGCTTGTGACGAGGACACCATTTCGCTTGAGCTTGCGCGCAAGCGCCGGCGCCAGTCGCGCCAGAACCCGAGCCGTGATGTTGGCGACGATGAGATCGGCGCTCGGAAACGATGCGGGCACGTCGCGCGAACGCACGATGGCTTTTGCGCAAAGCTTATTATGGGCGAAATTTGCCCGGGTTGCCCGCACGGCAATGGAGTCCATGTCACTTGCGTAGACACGCGCGCCCCGCTGCGCAGCCGCCATGGCGATGATCCCCGAACCGCACCCGATGTCGAGCACGACACAGCCCGGGCGCACGCGGCGCAGCACAAGCGCCAGCGCCAGGCGCGTTGTGGGATGCTGCCCGGTGCCAAAAGCCATCCCCGGATCCAGCCAAAGAACCGTGGCTTTCTTTGGAGAGCGAAATGTCCGCTCCCAGGTGGGAGCAATAAAAAGATTCGAAGCAATGGCAAACGGCTTGTAAAATCTTTTCCATGACGATGCCCACGAATCGTCGTTGACGAGTGCTTCTTCAAGCCGCGTTGTGCTGATGAACCGGCCCTTGCGTGCCGCACGCAGCATCGCGCGAATCCGTGCCCGAGCAGCGTTGGCTTGTGCGCGCGGGACCCAAACGGTGATGCGTGCGTTGGGGGGACGGGCGCGCATTGACTCGGTCGCGGAGAGAGCGCCGGTCGCGCTTTCCAGGAGCGCCGCTGCAGAGATACTCTGCTCGCGGGGCACCACAAGTGAAAAGCGCTGGTAGGTAGCTTTAGTCGCCGCCGAACGCTTTGCGGACTTTGCCGATGAAATCTTTGTCCTCGATTTCCTCGCCGCCGGCGCGCGCAAACTCCTCTAAGATCTCGCGCTGCTTCCGCGTCAGCTTAGCAGGGACCACGACGCGAACGTCAACCACGAGATCACCTCTCGCGTGACCGCGGATCTTCGGCAACCCTCGGCCGCCGATGCGAAACGTCGTCCCGGTTTGGGTGCCAGCGGGAATCTTTAACGTGACTTCCCCGTCGAGCGCTTCGATTTGCAGCGTGGCCCCTAGAGCCGCTTGCGTGAACGAAATCGCAGTTTCGCAGTGGAGATCGGCTCCTTGTCGTTCGAACACGTCGTTGGGCGCGACAGAAATGTAGACGTACAGGTCGCCGCTTTCACCGCCGCGCTCGCCTGCTTCACCCATGCCCGTATAACGCAGGCGCGTGCCATCGTCTGCACCTGGTGGCACTTTGACGGTCATCTTCTTACGCTGTTCGCTGCGTCCACTCCCATGGCACGTTTTGCATGGATTGCGCACGACCCGCCCTGTGCCGCGGCATCTCGCGCAGGGCACACTCGTGACGAACTGACCCAGCATCGTGTTGCGTGTCTGGCGCAGCTCTCCCGTGCCGTGGCAATCTTGGCATGCGACCGGCTCGTGGCCATCCGCCGAACCAGAACCCCCGCAGGTCTCACAGCGCGCGAGATGCGCAAACTCAATTTCGCGCTCGCAGCCTTCGAGCACATCATGCAACTCAATTTCCAAATCGTAGCGCAGATCAGATCCGCGCACCGGCCCATGGGGGCGCCGCATCCCACCACCGAAGAAGAAATCGAAAATATCGCCGACTCCCGCGCCGGGAAATCCGCCAAACCCAGCGCCGGCCTGTCCGTCAACCGTGCCAAAGCGGTCGTAGTGCGCGCGCTTGTTTGGATCCGAGAGTACCTCGTACGCCTCGTTGATCTGCTTGAAGCGTGTCTCGGCGCGCTTGCGCTCTTCGTCGCCCTGCACGGTGTCCGGATGCATCCGTCGTGCGAGACTCCGGTACGCATGTTTGATTTCGCTTTCCGAGGCCGTCTTGGAAACGCCGAGAACTTGGTAATAGTCTTGCTGTGTTGGCACGACTAACGATCGAGTTCTTGTTCGCCCTGGAAGAGCGCGTTGAGGCTATCGGCCATGCCGTCGATGAGCGCAATGAGCCGCGCGTACTGCATGCGCCGCGGTCCAAGAATGCCGACGGCGCCCGCGTTGCTGTTCCCCACCTTGTACGGCACCGTCACGACGCTGCATTCGCTCATGTCCGCGTTCGGTAGTTCGTGGCCGATGGCAACGGTGGGACCTTCGGTTTGCAGCGAGCCATGGAGCAATGTGTAGAGCGTCTGCTGTTCTTCAAGCAAATCCAGGATAGCGCGGAGTTTGCGCAAGTCGCGAAATTCTTGTTGGTCCAACAAGTTGTGCGCGCCACCAGCAAACAGGCGATGCTCGGCGTCCGCGCCCGTGTGTTCTGCCAAGATGCCGGCGATGGCCCGAATCAGATCTTCGGGCAATGGAGCTTCACGCGCTAAGCTCTGCAAGTTGGCAACGGAAATCTCCACCAGCGGCATGCCATGCAAGTGCTGATTGAATGCGTTGGTTGCGCGAAGCAACTGGTCCGCGTCAGCTTCTTGCCCAGTCTCGATCGTTGCTTGTGCCGCCAGACCGAGATTGGTGACAAGCACCACGTGCGTTGCGCGCGCGCCGACGCGGATAAGTTCGATGTGTCGAAAAATCTGGCTGCTCAAGCGCGGCCTGATGGCGAAGGCGATGCTGCGCGTGAGATTCGAGAGAACGTGCGACGCATGATCCACAACGGAGTCGAGCTGGTGGGCGGCGCGCCTCACCTCGGCGCGGATACGGTCGCGCTCTTCTTGCGTGAGGATCTCCGGCAGCATAAGGTGATCGACGTAATATCGGTAACCTCGATCGGATGGCACTCGGCCGGCCGAGGTGTGCGGTTGGTCTAAATAGCCTTCTTCGTCTAAACTCGCGAGCTCGGCACGAACCGTGGCGGGACTGATCCCAAGGTTGTACTTTTGGGTGAGGGTACTTGAGCCCACAGGCTCGCCGGTCGCAATATACTCGTAGACGACCGTGCCAAGAATGGAGTTCTTGCGGTGATCGAGCTCGGGCTCGCTTACGGGGGCCCGCCCGTCGGGCGTTTTTGAGCTTTTCTTCTTCTGCGTAACCATATTAGCAATCGGGGCACGAGAGTGCTAATCCGACTTTACGCCGGACGGTCGGTAGGTACCTTGTCGCGAAGTGTGGTCACTGCTACCTTCCATATGGAGTATCGGTGAACGGTTCCAATCAGCGAGTAGCACTTGTGACTGGCAGTGCTGCCGGCCTCATGCGCGGCGTCTGCGTTTCGCTCGCGCAACGCGGGTACACCATTGCGGCCAATTATCGGCCTCCTCACACCCAGGCCGATCAGACGGTGCATGCCGTCCAAAGCGTAGGCGGAACGATCGAAGCATTCCCCGCCGATGTCTCCGATCCAGATCAGGCGGCCCAACTCGTGTCCGCTGCGCACGCTCGTTTTGGTCATGTTGACGTGCTCGTTGCTGGTGCTGGCCCAATGATCGTCAAGGACACGTTTAATATGACGCTGCCCGAGTATCGCGAAATGATCGAGGGTAATTTGGGATCGGTTTTCTATTGCGTGAAGGCTGCGCTACCGCTCATGCGCGAGCGGCACTTCGGACGAATCGTCGCGTTTGGGATGATCGGCAGTGACGCGACGATGGGTTCCCGACACCTTGCCGCGTACGCAGCGGCAAAGGCGGGTGTCGTCGCTTTCATCCGATCGCTGGCGCTCGAAGAGGGCCCGCACGGGATTACCTGCAACGCGATCAACATTGGTGATATTCGTGATAAGGACGCTGATCGCGCTTCGGTCCTGCAACGCCGAGACTACCGCAACCCGACCATGCGCCCGGGAAGTTGGGAAGACGTGGGTGATGCCGTCGCCTATCTGGTGAGCGATGAAGCTTCATTTATTACGGGAGCCGTCTTGAATGTTACCGGCGGTTGGCAAGGCTTCCTCGCCGAATACGCTCGGTGGCCTTAAACGGGGAACATCGGAAAGGATATTCACATGATACGCCACCTCGCCGCTGTTGTTGTCTTAGCAGTCCTCCTGGCAAGTTGCTCTCAGCAACAAAGCACGACGCCTGCAAGCACGTCGCCGTCCGCAGGGGCCGCCGCAGCACAATGGTCCATGTACAATGGAACGTACACCGGGGATCGATATTCGCAGCTCAGCGAAATCAATGTGTCCAACGTCGCGAGCTTGCGGCCAGTTTGCAAGTATCCGCTCGCCGAAGAAGGTCCGTTTCAAGCCGGGCCGATCATCGCAGGTAAGGTGGCATACGTCACCATGTGGCACGATACATATGCACTCGATGCCACGAACTGCAAGCTGATTTGGCGATCCACCTACGCGCCCTCGGGTGTTGAGCCGTTCAACACGAATCGCGGAGTTGCCATCGACGGCAATACTCTATTTCGTGGCACGCAGGATGGCCATCTCATAGCCCTCGACGCGAAGTCGGGCAAGCTGCTTTGGAACGTCAAAGCCGCGAATTCTAGCGAAGGCTATTTCTTAAGCGCCGCGCCCATCGTCTGGGATGGCAAGGTGTACATGGGGACAGCGGGTGCCGATTGGGGAGCGCGCGGCCGTATGATGGCGTTCGATGAGCACGATGGTCATCTAGTGTGGAGTTTCGATCTCGTCCCCACGGGCAACGAAGCGGGTGCGAACACCTGGGGAAAGGCATCGACTGCGACGACAGGAGGCGGATCCACTTGGTCGACGTTTGCGCTTGATACCCAAACCGGAGAACTCTTTGTGCCGGTCGGCAACCCAGCGCCGGATTTCTCCGGTGACTATCGACCCGGCAAAAACCTCTACACTGCCAGCTTAGTCGTGCTCGACGCTCAGACGGGCACCTTAAGGTGGTTCTACCAAGCGGTGCCCCATGACGTGCATGATTACGATATCGGCGCGTCACCCGTGCTCATTTGGACCAAGGCCGGGAAACGTCTCGTCGTTTTTGGTGGCAAGAATGGGTATCTGTATGCGCTCGATCGGGCGACGCACGCAGTCGTCTACAAAGTTGCGGTTACGACCATTGCGAATTCAGACCTCGCCCCAACCATTAAAGGCGTTCACGTGTGCCCTGGTTGGCTCGGCGGCGACGAATGGAACAGTCCGGTGTATGACCGGGCGAACAACGAACTTATTGTTGGCACGGTAGACTGGTGCGGCAACTACACGCTGAACCAAGCGCGTTTTGTCGCCGGCAAGTTCTTCCTTGGGGGAACCTTTGTTCCAGACCCATACCAATCAGCACACGGCTGGGTGACAGCACTTGATGCCGACAGTGGTAAGATTGTTTGGCAGGATAAAACCACAGGTCCCGATGTCGCCGCGATAGCGCCAACCGCCGGCGGCATTATTTTTAACGGCGATCTCGGCGGCACGTTTTACGCATTCGATGCACGTTCGGGAAAGGAGCTGTATAGGTATAAGACCGTGGGTGCCATGGCGGGCGGTGTCGTCGCGTACGACGAAAACGGGCGCCAATATATCATCGCTGATTCTGGGAATGTCTCGCGCTCCATTTGGCCCGGAGCGAGTGGCGGCCACCCCACAGTATATATCTTTAGCAGGTGACGCTCATGCGGTGGTTGAGTCCGCTCCACCGCGCGGCTCCTGCCACTGTTGTGGCGGCACTCATGGTTCTTTGGGTGCAGCCCGCGTCTGGGTTTGAGCCGGTCCTCCGCTCAGTCGAAAGACAGGCGGCAATTGATGCGGGGAAGAGCGCCGCTCTTGCCCATCGAGGGTATTCGGTTGCGAGTTACACCGTCTATGCGGTTCCCGACGCGCTGGCGATTACGCCCGGCGAAGGAGCTATCGATGCGGTTGTGGTGGGCACCCCGTTCGAGCGCGTGAAATATGCAAGCTACCTGGCGCATTTTCAAGGTCAAGCGCCATCCCCCAAAGACGTCGAGGAAGCCGCCACACCAAATGAGATCGAATTTGTGGTTTTTGCCCACAGTTCTGGAAAGCTGGACCCCGCTTTTCTCTCTCACTTTACCTCCGTGTCATTGTCCATTTCCGGCCGTACTCCACTCGCCCCGATCTCGAGGTCGACCTTTGGACCGACGGTTGACTTCTATAATGTCGTCGGCAAGGGTCGAGAGGAACGCTGGCTGGGCTACGACACATTTGCGTTCGATTTGCGATCCCTCAAAGTGCAGGGGGTCGATATTGCACGCCTCGGTGGTACGTTCGCAGTCATCGATCCCAACGGTCACAAGTATTCGTTGCCGTTCGATCTCTCCAAGTATCGTTAACAGACGTTAACATAAAAGAGCGACGCGCTTTCAGCAATTGTTCATGTAGTGTGGGTAGGCTTGAATCCTGAGAATCTATCTGGGCGCTTATCCACTGGGGAGGTAACACATGAAAGTTTTCCGCGTGGCCACCGCGCTTGGCGCAGTGGTGGCGGCGGTGTATGCCCTTACCGGCTGCTCGGGGGGAGGAACGGTGAACCCGCCAGCATCGGTCACGAACAACGCGATGGGCACTCAAACGGGTCAATCGGCCGTTGTCGATACCTACAATAGTGCTGCCGACACCGACCTCGAGCACGACACCGGCACGTCAGATCTTCAACAACTCGACGATATGAAGACGATTGGTTCAACCGTCGATCCAGTCAACGGCGATCAAAATCCGTACGGTCTGGACATCGCGAAAGCGACTTCAGGCAAGCTTGACTCAGGCGATCTCGTCGTTTGTAACTTCAACAATGCGGCAAACGTGCAGGGAACGGGAACCACAATTATCGCGCTCCATCCAAAAGTTGGATCGGCGCCGCGTCGCATTGCGCAAAGTGCCTCTCTGAACGGATGTGACGCGCTCGCGCTTTCACCTATCTCGATCTGGGCCGCCGCGTTTGCAGCGAATGACAACCCAATCGTGTCCCCAGGGGGCACGGTGCTGACGACGTTGAGCAACGGACCATTTCATGGTCCGTTCGGACAAGCGTTTGCTCCTCACGCCGGGCCTTTTGGCGTTGCGGCATTCTATGAGAGCAACGCAGGTGACGGCAGCATCGTTCGCATCAACATACTGAAAAATGGAACATTCGATTTCGACGTCATCGCGACCGGCTTCCCCGTCAATCATGGAGTTCCGGGCGCCATTCTCGGTCCGTCCGGCTTACAGTACGATGCCGCGCATGACCGCCTCTACATCGTCGATGGCACAGACAACTCGCTCATCGCGTTTTGCGGCGTCTCGACGATCCCATCGCACGGAATTACGGTGATCGGAAATAACTTTGGAGGTCCATTTGGTCATCGCGCACACCTCATCCATGCCGGACCCCCACTGAACGGTCCGATCAGCTCGGCGTTATTGCCCGATGGGCACCTTGTTGTTGGCAACACCCTCGATCCCGCCGGCAAAAATCTCATGGTCGAGATTGCGCCTAGCGGTCACGTGCTCAATGTCAAGAACGTCGATACTGGAGCCGCGGGCGCCATCTTCGGCATGGTGGCATCGGGTCACGATATCAGCGACCTAAAACTCTACTTCAACGACGACAACGCCAACGCAGTGGAAGTCCTGTCGAAGTAAGCGGACCTAAAGGCCCGCTGCTACATTGGACAGCGGGGGCGATTTTCCAATCGCCCCCTACAAAGGGCGACTTGACAGTCGCCCAATACATTCTTGCGTCAGCTACTTAGAAAGCTGCGCACGGCGTCCAGGGAGTGGACGCGGCGCGCAGGCGGCAACGCCTCGAGGATTCGCCGGCCATACCACATCGTTTCGAGCCGGCCATCGAGAATGCACATGAGACCCCGGTCGCTTGTGCTTCGGATGAGTCGGCCAAGGCCTTGTTTGAGCTTGGTGATCGCGGCTGGGATCATCAAGTGCTCGAAGGGATCGCGGCCGCTCTCGAGGAGCAAACGCGAGCGAGTCGCGACGATGGGATCGTCCGGGGGCGGAAACGGAAGGCGGTCGATGATGACGCACGACAAGGCGCTGCCGATGACGTCAACGCCTTCCCAGAAGGACGACGTCGCAAAGAGCACTGCGTGGGGTTCTTCCCGGAACCAGCGCAGGAGTGCGCCTTTTGGCATCTGCCCTTGAATCTTCCAAGGAAACTGGAGCTGCGGCCCCAGCTGCGTTCCCACCGCTTGCATCACTGCGATGGAGGTAAACAGCACGAACGCGCGGCCCTGCGTTGCGTGGAGAATGTTCTCAATCACGGGTGCTGCCTCAGCGGCAAAGGTGGGGTTCTTTGGATTGAGCTGCTGCTCGGGTAAGAACAACATCGCTTGATTGGCAAAATCAAATGGAGATTCTACAATCAGTTCATCGATGGGGGCGCTCTCCAATCCGACCTGGCGGCGCAGGTACGCAAAGTCGCCACCAGTAGAGATGGTTGCCGACGTCATGACGACGCTACGGCTCTTCTCAAAGAGCAGCTCGCGCAGCAAATCTGCAACCGACGCGGGCGCGCAATGCGCTGCGAAGTGCCCCGATCGATCGTCGCTGCGCTCGACCCAACATATCCAGTCCTCACCCCCGAGACGGAGACGTTCGATGGTTTGCGTGTGCGCAACAATGAGCCGCAGCACAAGGTCGCGGCGGCGCTTGAGTGCCTCTTCGGGCGCGCTCGGAAAGCGCGAGCCAGAAGCCCACTTCTCGGCAACCCAATTCTCGGCCCGATATAGGGCGCGCTGTAAGGGCTCGAGCTGCTCGATTGCTTGCGGATTCTCATGAAACGGATAGCGCAGCAGTGGGCGACGTGACAGTCGTCCGCCCGATTCGAGCCCGGTGGCGAAATCGGTGGCAGCTTGGCTAATCGCCGCGCCGAGCAGTTCATCGAAGACATAGGCGCGAGCGAGCTTTTGCAGCAATCGCGCGATACCCGCTCGAGAAATGGTTGAAGAAAAGGCAGCGGTCGCCCATTCTTCGATCTGGTGCGCTTCATCGAGTACCACATAATCGTACGGCGGAATCACACCCCCGCCCATCGCGAGATCGCTAAAGAACAACGCATGGTTGACGACAACGATATCTGCGTGACGAGCGGCGTCTCGCGCGTGCATTTGATGGCAGCGTTCTGGCCCAAAGAATTCGCATGCTTCCATGAGACAGTCACCAGCATCGGCATCGACCTCGCGCCACAGAGCGTCCGGCGGGACGAAATCAAGCTCGGCGCGATCTCCGGTGGCAGTGCGATCCGCCCATGCGAATAACGATCGATCGTGCGAGCTTTGTGCAAGAACGAGCCGCGAGCGTAGTTGTTCGAGCTTGTCGCGGCACAGATAGTTGTTTCTTCCTTTGAGTTGGACGACGCGAGCATTTGAATCGAGGACCTCGAGCACGCGCGGGATGTCCTTTTGGAGCAGTTGTTCTTGCAGCGCGAGCGTCGCCGTGGAGATAACGACTCGTTGCCCGGAGAGCACCGCAGGCACGAGATAGCCAAACGATTTGCCCGTGCCGGTTCCCGCTTCGACCATGACGTGAACGTGCTCGAGGAAGCCGCGGTTCACAAGCTTGCCCATGGCGATTTGCGCCGGGCGATACTCATAGCCGGCGAGCGAATCTGCCAAGGGGCCGCGTCGGCCCAAAACCTCATCTATAGTGAGCACAAAATGCTTGAGCCCGATTCCGGTAGCGAACGGGTGTTCGAGCGCAAAGGATTCGCGCCCTTGGCGCCGGCACCTTGGGCGACTTGACAGTCGCCCACTACAAGCCCGCTACGAGGGGCGATTTTCCAATCGCCCCCTACAAATGATCCCAGTCCCGGCGCTGGCGGCGCTTGCGTTCGAGCTTGCGTTTCTTTTCGACGAGCGTTTCGCTCACGCGCCCCTGGGTGTTTACGGGGAGCGTCGGTCGAAGCGCGCGGCGGCGCTGCGCTTCAATCTTCTCTTGCAATGCGCGGATGCGTGCTTTCACCTTAGGCTTTTTCTTGCGTGCCATTGCTCCCTCAAAGGTCCGCCGCCACAGGTCAGCGGAACTCGCCTCTGTGGCAATTGCGAAAGACAGACCCAAAGTCGAGCAGTCTCTTAAAGGAGCGCTGCCCACAACCATGCGCGCGCTCGTGAAAGAGCGGCCCGCGCCAGGACTCGAACTCAAGCGAGTTCCCGTGCCGCAGATCGGCCCCACCGACGTGCTCGTTCGCGTCCACATGGCCGGTATCTGTGGAACCGATGGTCATATCTACAACTGGGATAAATGGTCGCAGAGCCGAGTGGTGCCGCCCCTCATCGTCGGTCACGAATTCATGGGGACGGTGGCCGCGGTAGGTGAGGCAGTGCGCAACGTCGCGGTTGGCGATCGCGTGGCGGCCGAAGGACATATTTCGTGTGGCGCATGCCTGCTGTGCCGCACGGGACAAGAATATATATGCGAGCACGTGCGCATTCTCGGGATCGACTGCGATGGTGCGTTTGCCGATTACGTCTCGGTACCCGAGCACAATATTTGGAAACTCGATCCAGCGGTGCCCGATGCTTGGGCGGCAGTGTTCGATCCTCTCGGCAATGCCGTGCACACCGTTATGGCAGCCAGAGTCAGCGCGAAGAGTGTGATTATTACAGGGGTCGGCTCGATTGGCTTGATGGCGATACCGGTGGCGCGCGCGGCCGGCGCTTCCCGCGTCATCGCCATTGACATCAATCCGCAAAAGCTTGCGCTGGCGAAATCGCTTGGAGCTGATGCGGTCTTTGACGGTCGCGACGCAGATTTACGCGAGAAAATTTTGGCCCTCACCGGTGGTCATGGCGCGGACGTGCTGCTCGAGATGAGCGGGAGCGGCGCGGCCATCAATTCAGGACTCAGCATGGTTCGCAACGGTGGTCGCGCGGCGCTCCTGGGACTTCCCTCGGACAACGTCAGCTTGAACCTCGCGGAGAATATCATATTCAAGGGGCTCACGGTCCTTGGCATCAACGGACGGAAAATGTTCGAAACCTGGTACCAAATGCAGGCGATGGTGACAGCCCGGCGCATCGACTTGACCTCGATCATCACGCACATTCTGCCACTCGAGCGTTTTCAAGAAGCATTCGATCTTCTCAAAGAAGGCAAGGCCGTGAAAATCGTCATCGAAATCAACGCAAAGGCGCAATAAGAGTTTATGAATCAAACCTACGACCGCAAGCTCAAAGGCGAGTTGGAAGCGCTGCGCGCCGCGGGCACCTACAAGACGCTGCGGCATCTGACGACACCGATGGCAGCCCAGGTCAACATGGAAGAGGCCGGCGACGTTATCGTGCTTTCGAGCAACAACTATCTTGGCCTCGCCGACAACCCGCGCGTCGTCGCCGCGGGCATCGAAGGCTTGCGCAAATATGGCGCCGGGACGTCAAGCGTGCGGTTCATCTGTGGAACGTTTGACATTCACCGCCAGATCGAAGAAAAAATAGCCCTCTTTTTTGGCACGCAAGCCGCCTTGACGTATGTGTCGTGTTGGAATGCCAATGAGGGTCTTATCCCAACCGTCGCCGTTGCGGGAACCGCTATCGTCTCCGACGAGCTCAACCACGCATCGATCATTGACGGATGCCGCCTGGCCACGCAAGCGCAGCGACTGCGTTTCAAGCATTCGGACATGGCCGACCTTGAAGCAAAACTCGCATCGCTGCCACCCGACATGACCAAGTTCATCATCTCAGATGGTGTTTTCTCGATGGAAGGCGACCTCGTCAAGCTGCCGCAGATTGTTGCGCTCGCCAAGCGCTACAACGGCGTGACGATCATCGACGATAGTCACGGCACGGGCGTCATGGGCCCGACCGGACGCGGAACGATTGAACATTACGGGCTCGCGGGGCAGATCGACATCATCACCGGCACGCTCGGCAAGGCGCTGGGCGGTGCAGCCGGCGGCTTCGTCGCCGGTTCTGCCAATCTTATTGATACGCTCATCCAAAAATCGCGCACCCAATTGTTCTCGAATGCGCTGCCGCCGACGGTCGCATGCAGCGCGCTCGCTGCCATGGAAGAACTTGAAGAGCATCCCGAGCTCTTAGCAAAACAGCGCGAGAACATCGCGTACTTTCGCGCAGGCCTCAAGACGCTTGGGTACAAGCCCCTCGAAGGCGAGAGTGCAATCATTCCAATCATTGTCGGCGAAACTTCGTTCGCAATCAAAATGAGCGCACTTTTGCTCAAAGAAGGAATTTTTGTAACCGGTTTCGGCTACCCCGTCGTGCCTGAAGGAACAGCGCGCATTCGGGTACAGATGAGCGCGGCCCTTGACCGACAGCAACTCGACAAGGCTTTGGCTGCCTTCGAGAATGTCGGAACGCAGCTTGGATTGCTGCCGGCGAAGGTCAGCTGATTGCGGAGGGCGACGTAACCGTCGCCCCTACCTGTGCGAACTCGAAATTCTATTGCTAGGCAGTCGCGGGAGATTTTACGGACGCGACAGCTTCATCCGTCGTTTCGAACGTTGGAATGACGCGAGGCAGACCGGCGATATCAAGGATGCGCGGAGCAAAACCCCCGCTCGGCGCAACAAGTGCGACTCGCTGCCGGCGTGTGCGAGCATTTTGAGCAAAATCTGCCAACAACGCGATCGTCCGACTGTCAAAATACTCTGCCTTGGTCAGATCGACCACAATGCCTTGTGCCCGGGCTTCAGCGGCAGTTTCCAAGCAATGCTTCAGCTCTCCAACATTGGAGAGATCCACTTCACCGAAAACCGCGATCACGCTGATGCCATCGATCGCCCCTGTCGTAAAGCGCGCTTCGTTAGTCATTGCTGCCTCCCAAGGGCTCGATAAACCGTATGGTTGTGCCGTTGCTTGACCTTTGGATGCTTACCTTCTTCGCGATTGCTCGAATCACGTTCAAACCATATCCTCCCCCATCGCCATGAGGAGCGCGCCAGCGTCCGGAATCGCTGACGTCGACCACGAGCTTTCCCTTTTCAACTCTTCCCCAAACGCGCACCGTTCCTCCCTGAACTCCATACGCGTGTTGTATGCAGTTGGTAATCGCCTCGCCCAAGGCCACCTGAAACAGTTGAATGTTTTCTTCCGTCATTCCAGCAGCAACAAAGAGACGGCGTAGCGACTGACGGAAGATGCGGCTACTCAGTGGCTTCGCCGGTAGCTCTAGATTCATTTCGCGCAGCGGTGCCGGCGCGCAGGCGATCGTGAGAACGGCAATGTCGTCCTTCGGCTCGGAGTCGGTGAGCATGCTGACAATTTTCCAAGCGGCATTTGACTCGTGCGTCGCCAAAATCGATCGAATGGCTTCGAGAAGACGCTCCTCGCCATTCGGTATTGCATTCCTGTTTTGCTCGACGAGCCCATCGGTGTAGAGCACGAGCAGCGACCCGTGTGACAACGCCAGGGATTGCTCCGGAAATTCTGCTTCGGGCGAGACGCCAAGCGGGGGAGCCACTGGCTGACCGAAGGTGATCGAGCCGTCGGGGCTAGCGACGATTGGCGGCGGATGACCGGCACACGCAAACGAGAACGTCATGTTCTCAAGGTCAACGAAGCCAAACAATGCGGTAACCATCGATGGCCGGTCGTTGAGCAACAACAGATTCGCCCTCGCGAGAACGTTCGAGGGCGTGAGGTGCTCGAGAGCTGTCGCGCGGATGAGCAGCCGCACCGCGCTCATGGCTGCCGCAGCTTGCAGACCCTTCCCAGCGACATCGCCGATGGAAACCCCAAGCCTGCCGTCTGGCAAGGTGAAGGCATCGTACCAATCGCCGCCTATCTCAGCTTCTTTCGCGCCCGGCACGTAGTGTGCGCGAAGGGTAATGCCGGGTAGCTCAGGCATCGACGTTGGCAGCGAGGCGCGCTGAAATATGTCCGCCACGCGATGCTCGCGCTCGTAGAGCCTTGCGTTGTCATAGGCAAGCGCAACGCGCCGGGCGATGATCCCCGCAAAGTCCGCGTCTTCTTGGGAATACGCTTTCGCTGCACCGGTTGAAACAAGCGTCAGTGCCCCAAACGTCTGTTGACGCGCTATAAGGGGTACGGTAACCGCGTGACCGAGGCCAAAGCGTTTGAGCAACGTGCGTTGCTTGCGCGAGAGCACGGAAGCGTCAATCTCTTCATCACCCACGGGCTCATGCAACTGGGGGCGCCCGGTTGCTATTGCTTCTTCAGCGCGGTGGCCGAAGCGAGCCGCCTCGCCGGCGTCGATCAACTCTTGTGCCTGCGCCGTCAATGCTGGGTCGCTATGAACCATAAGCGCTCTGCGTATTTCCCCCGCATCCGAAACGAGATCGATCGCGCACCAATCCGCCAGGCGTGGAACGACCAGCTCAGCCGCGCGCGCGAGAGTCCTTTGTGGGTCGAGCGAAGTTGAAAGTACGCGGCCCAGTTGTGAAAGGAGTGCGACCTTCTCTTCTGATTGCTTTCTGCCCGTAATGTCCAAACTAAAGCCTGCCCACCCGGTCGTTACACCGTCGTTGTCCGTGAGCCGGACGCCGCGCGAAAGAATTGAGTACATATTGCCATCGACGCCAAGCACCCGATATTCGTTTTCAAAAATTCCGTCCTCGGTTCGATTGCGCCACGCCGCGATGAAGCGCTCGTAGTCATCCGGCGGGACTCTGGAGCGAAAGCCGTTGTCGGCGATTCTCTCGACGCTCATGCCGAAGAGCCGGCAGTAGTTTTCGCTCGCGTAGAGCAATTTGGATCCGTCGGCGTTCGTCAACCACGTACCATATGGCAACACGTCGCTGATCGCCGCATAGCGCTGTTGCATTTGATAGAGTGCTGATCGCGTTTCACGCAAACCCGTCAGATGTTCGACCTGCTCTTTGGCGCGAGCCAAGTCAAACTGCGCGGCAGCTTCGGACTGAGTCCTCGTGCGAACGAGCTCAACAAGTATGACCGACGCGACAACCGCAGCAAAAAAGAACAAAGCATTGGTCCAAACAACCAGCGAGAGCGTTGAATAGCCGCTGTAAACGTCAAGAATTGTAAAGATAAGCGTTGCAAACGCACCCAAAGCTAATCCCCAGCGGTAGCCTCCCAGGGCTGCGGCCGCGAGGACCAGGACGTAGGCAATTGGTCGAAGTCTGACGTCCGGACATAGATAACTGATAGCGCCAGCCGCAACGGTAAGCGCAAACACCGCAAAGAGACCAAGCGCCTGCGTTGTCTTTGAAATCCTTAGCGTAGGAAACGTGCCTCCGCCGCGTCGCGTTTTCCGCGGACTACCTTTTGTTGCATTACCCGAAGCTTGCTTGCTTGAAACATTCCTCGCCGGAGCAATGGCGCAGTCGCTCCAGGATAAACTCCGGGAACCGACTGCCCGTAACACCTACCCGGTGTTGGCGACGATCAAACTCTTTTTTTGGTGGCGTTCTTGGCTTAGTGGTTGGCGAAGCGGGTACGAGGATGGCGGAGGCAGCTAACATGGCAAGACGCACCAAGCGAAAATATTCCCCAAAGGCAGGCAAAAAAGTCGAGCGAGTGATGCGGGAAATGAAGGAAGGCAAACTCCGTTCGGGCCGATCCGGCAAAAAGGTTACGAACCGAAAGCAGGCGATTGCCATCGGCCTTTCTGAGGCACGAGAGTCCGGTGCCAAAGTACCACCGAGTCCTCGCAAGCGTCGCCGCGCTTGAGCGTGGTGACAATGCCTCACATTGACGTCTCGCAAAGTGCGGCGGACCCCGCAAGCGGTTGGCCCGAGGGCCGAGTCAACCTCAACGTGCCCAAAGACCCCACCTTCATTGCAGCCGCCAGACTTACAGCGGCCGGGGTCGGACTACGCGCTGGTCTTTCGTTCGAGGTGATTGAGGATCTCAAGATCATCGTGGCCGAGGCATGCACCTTTTGCATTGCGGATGGAGGCACGGCGGGGCGCCTGCGAATTGCGTTTGAAGCTCGACCAGATTGCTTTGTCGTAACGGTCACAGATCCCCATTTTCGCATGGCTCGTCTTGGCGATGGCGGAGTTTCCTTGTCAGAGGACCGCATCGTCGATGAGCTGGCTATTATCCGCGGCCTAGCTGAGGAGTTTGAGTGTCATGCGGCTCTTGGCGGCGGCTTGCTCCTGCGGATGACCAAGAGAACCCGCTAAGATGCAGCAATCAGCCGCGCAGGAGCAACCAAAGGTCGCTTCGCTTGACCGCGGTAAGCTCCGCCAATTACTGGCCGAGTACGCGATGACGCGATCAGCGGCTATTCGCGAAGAACTCGTCCTCATGCATCTCAACGTAGTTCGCTACTTGGCAACGAAATTTGCGAATCGCGGGGAACCCCTTGAGGACCTCATCCAAGTAGGGTCGCTTGGATTACTTAAAGCCATCGATCGCTTCGATCCTCATCGGGGGGTCGAGTTCATCACCTATGCGATGCCCACGATCCTTGGCGAAATCAAACGCCATTTCCGAGATAAAGGCTGGGCCTTGCGGGTGCCACGCCGGCTGCAAGAGCTAAGCCTTTCCGTCAACCGCGTAGCTGAGAGCATGTCGGTGGAGCTCGGACGATCTGTGACGGTTGACGAGATCGCACAGGCCCTCAACGCAAGCTGTGAGGAGATTATCGAAGCACAAGAACTTGGTGGCGCGTATTGCACGCTATCGCTCGACGCGCAAGTCACAGGCGATCGCCATTCCCGCACCAGCACACTCGCAGATCAGCTCGGCCGTGAGGATGCAGAATTTACGCTATTGGAGCATAGAGTCTGCCTTAAGCAAGCATGCAAGGTTCTGGAGCCGAAGGAACGTGCCGTGATCCTCCTGCGCTTCTTCGGGGAAGTCTCTCAGGCCAAAATCGCGCGACGCTTGGGTATTTCGCAAATGCAAGTTTCGAGATTGCAGCAGCGAGCAGTCGATAAGATACGGCTCGCGATCCTCGGCGAATAAGGCAGGCCATCCGGGACAAGCTCAAACGTTCAGTCCTTGTCGTCCAAGAGCTCGATGCTGTACATTTGCCACCACCCAAGTTGGGCATGATTCCCGGTCTCAACCTTTGTGAAACCGTTTGGTGTTTCGGCCGTTTGGGTATCAAAGCACACTGATAGAAAGCGAGGAGATGGAGATGGTTAAGCAATTCAACGAATTTGTTGACAGTGCGCAAGATGCAACAGCGCGGGCTGCAAAGACTCCAGCTGGCAAGACGGCACGCGAGCTGACGGAGCGAGTCGAGCGCGTGGTCCGAGATCGTCCGACGAACGCCCTTCTCCGAGCAACGTTGCTGGGCGCGACGGGCTTGGCGATGCTGCTTTCGTTAGGCTTTGCGCTCGGCAAGCGCAAGCACGAAGCGCTGTATGTCGGCCAGTGGGTGCCAACACTTTTGCTGGTGGCGCTTTGGGGTCAAACCGTGAAGCGCTAGCGACGTTTGGGATAACCAACTGTTTTAAGCCTCTTTGTCACGGGTAAAATGACAACAGAGTTCTTGCTACAACTCTCTAGGAGGAACACATGGGTGGCATACTGTGGACAATTATTGTAATCTTATTCGTCTTGTGGCTCATCGGTTTTCTGATGCATATCGGCGGCGGGCTCATTCACCTACTTCTTGTCATCGCCGTTGTGGTCTTAGTGATCAATCTTCTCACCGGTCGCAAGACCGTCTGATTCCGTTTTGAGCGGGAGGTACGATGGATATATTGGCTTGGGTAGTCGTCGGCATTATTGCCGGGTTCTTGGCGAAAACTATGGTTCCAGGGGAAGGCCCCGGCGGCGTCTTGGGTGATCTTGTGGTAGGCGTTGTCGGGGCTCTCCTCGGTGGCTGGATTTTTAATAGCTTCGGGCACATGGGAGTCACCGGATTAAACCTCTGGAGCATTTTGGTCGCGTTTGTGGGCGGCGTCGTCTTGCTCCTCATTATTCGATTGATCACGGGTAGCCGGGTGGCGGCATAGATGGCAAAGCGAAAATCTGGCCATCGAAAGTACGGAAAAAAAGCCGGCGAGAAAGTCGAGCGCGCCATGCACGAACGAAAGCATGGTAAGCTCCGATCAGGTCGGTCCGGCAAGAAAGTGAAAAGTCGTAAACAAGCCATCGCCATTGGCCTCTCGGAAGCCAGAAAAAGCGGTGCAAAAGTTCCCAAGAAAAAGTCGTCACGCTAACAAGAAAGGGGCTAATCGTAATGCGCATCGGTGTCTCTATCATCTCTCTTCTTATGGTACTTGCCATCAGCAGTCCAGGGTTGGCTGCTCATCCAGACGTCACGGTTCGAATGCTCAGTCAAAACCACTCCGGCGAAAATGGTTCTGCCACTCTCACCGATCTAAATGGGAGAACGAGAGTCGTCATTCATCTCTTGCACGAAAACACGACGGGTATTCAGCCGTCGCACATACATGCCGGCACGTGTGCCAAGCTCAACCCGGCGCCAAAATACCCGCTGAAGAATGTCGTTTTGGGAGATTCGAATACCATCGTTGACGTCCCCATAACCGCGCTCTTAGGTGGGCGTTATGCGATCAATGTCCACGAGTCTGCAAAGAATATCGCACGATACGTTTCATGCGGAAACATCCCATAAAAGCAAGCTCGAAAAAAGCGCACGAAAGATCGACATACCCTGATTGCGGCGTTAGCGGGAGTAACCCACCCCGTTCACGCCGCAACGTCAAATGACGCAGCCGTCACTTCGGACGGTGTTTCGTGGCGAACACTTTTTGCGTCTTCTCGACGATTCGCAGAGCCCGCGTGGCGTTCACAGTACCCTTTATTTTGATGCGGTTACCTTGTTGCTCGGAATAACTCTTTAAGAAGTTTTTAATCTCAAGCAAGAGCGGTTCAGGAACGTCGGCGATGTCTTTGTAATCATCAGAAGGCTGCGGCGCCCCTTTACTCGGAAGCAACGTGCTGATCAACCGGTCATTCTCAATGCCGTTTTTTAACTCCCGAATAGCGCCAAGAACTCGCGCGGTCACTAAACAGCCGGAAAAGAGCCCTTCTTGAGTAATGACTAAGATGTCAAGGGGGTCGCCGTCTGGCGCCAACGTGCCGGGAATAAAGCCATAGTCGTACGGCCAATGCATACCGTCTGGCAAGACCTCTTTGAGGGCGATAATGCCATATTTGTTCTTGAGGGCGTATTTGTGAGGACTGTTCTTGCACGTTTCTATAATCGCGTGAACGGTATTTTTCTTTCGTTTCTTTGGAAAAGTGGGCAGATCTTCATAATGCGTCGCATTCACGCTCTTGCTCACCAGCATCAGCCTCCTTTGGCTTGTTTGTAGGGTTTGCCACATCGGCGCAGAGTAAAAGCGTAGGCTGTGGGTATAGGTCATCAACCACTGAATCTCTGACCGAAAGGACCGGTATGACGAATGAAAATTGAAACCTTACGCGATCTTTGGATCGACGAACTTAAAGACCTGTACAATGCAGAAAAACAAATCCTCAGCGCACTACCGAAAATGGCCAAGGCTGCAGCCTCGGACGACTTGCAACAAGCGTTTGAAGACCACCTCGAACAAACGCGGGGGCATGTTGAGCGGCTCGACCAAATTTTTGACTCGATCGACGAAGCGCCACGGGGCAAGAAGTGTAAGGGCGTCGAGGGCATCATCGCCGAGGGCAAAGAGATGCTCGAGTTGGATCTGCCAGCAGCAGTTGGGGACGCCGCCCTCATCGCGGCGGCGCAGCGAGTCGAACACTATGAGATAGCCGCCTATGGCACCGCGCGGACCTATGCTGAGCTGCTTGGCGAGACCAAGGCAGTGCGGCTGCTACAACAGACCTTAGACGAAGAAAAAGACACCGATCAACGCTTGACGACCATCGCGGAGCACGTCAATCCGGAGGCACAAGAAGTCGACCAGGACGAGGCTCCTTCGGGCAATCACAAGCGTCAGCCGGCTGGATCGCGACGATAAGGGATTGAAGGCCGCACAACTAAGTCGTGCGGCCTTTCTCCCAGACAGGCTCCTTCTTCATTGCTCTTGTTGCAAGGTAGTCCTCAGTGCTGATTTCTTTCTTATACCCACCCTGAGCCCTGTTTTCGCGAACGCCGACAAGGGAATTAAGCGAAATATGATCGCGATGTTCAACCGGGACTACCCGTCAAGCGCGCAGTGGGTGCGCAGGGCTAGGGACGATGTTGCTCGTTTCGCGGAATACTGCAGATTCGGGCGCGAGGAGCTGGGGGAGATAACTCTGGCCGTAGGAGAAGCCTGCAACAACGCGGTCGAGCACGCTGGCTCATTCGATAACTTCAATGTGTGGTGCGAGTTTGACGGCACGACCATCGTGATCACGATCGAAGATAAAGGCGTTGGCTTTCATCTGCCTACAGCGCCGGTAGAACGCGACCAACTCCAACCGCAGGGTCTTGGAATATTTCTCATGAACCATTTGATGGACAAGGCTGACTACGCCATCAAGCCCAATGACGGAACTGTCTTGACATTGGAGAAGCGCAAGAGAAGCGAAAGCATAGTCGCGTTCTAAGCCGATCCCCTCTCTCACCGCACGATGGTTGTGGTATTTCGATTACGATTGACAACGACCGCGATGATGATTATGGCGGCAACCACAATAACGCCGATGACGATCCACGTGTTGGTGTCTGGACTGGTCGTGTTTGTGACATTTGTCGTGGTCGTGGTCCCGGCTGTGTATACAGGTTGCGGGGTTGCGGTTTGCGTTTGGTCGGTTGGAGCAACAGTGGGCTGATCGCCGGTTTGTGCCACAACGAAGGTTCCATGGATCATTTTCTCATCCCTCAACTTTGCAAATGCGAAGTGCGATTAGTTGGCCGGCCACGTCGAGGTTTACCCACACGCCAGTGATCTAAAACTGGCTGCAAAGGCGCATGTTTAGCCGCCCGAGACTTGCGGTACCAAGGAAACGTGGCGTCATCGAAACAGCACCCGGCTGGTAAAGTCGTGCCTGCGGTCGAGCTTGGCGTGCGCGAAGCGGCGCTTTCCAAAGAACGGCATCCAGTAAAGCGCTTTCTCAAAATCTTAGGCCCAGGGATCATTGTCGGAGCATCTGATGACGATCCCTCGGGCATCGGCACCTATTCCATCGCCGGCGCGACCCTTGGCTACGCAACCTTGTGGACCACCATTGTGATGCTGCCCATGATGTTCGCGGTGCAGTTCATCTGTGCGAAGATTGGGCTCGTCACCGGCCGGGGATTGGGTGAAGTTCTGGGCCGGAACTTTCCTAGGTACGTTGCCTACCCCGCGGTCTTCGCGCTCGTGATCGCCAACTCGATCAATGCAGGCGCGGATATCGGAGCCATTGGCGCGGCGTTCAACCTGCTCGTACCAATCCCGATCGTCGCGCTCATCGTGCCGATCGCCGCGGTTCTCCTCGCATTGCAGATCTGGGGTTCCTACAAGATAATCTCGAGTATCTTCAAGTGGCTAACCCTCTCGCTTTTTGCGTACATCGCGGCATCTTTGTTTGCGCACCCCAACGTGCTGCACGTCCTTGAGGGAACGTTCATCCCGCGAATTCGGCTCGACGGTGCCTATCTCACCACGCTTGTCGCGCTGCTGGGCACAACAATTTCTCCTTACATGTTTTTCTGGCAAGCCATCCAAGAAGTCGAAGAAGACATCGGATTAGGGCGACGTTATTGGTGGCAGCGCAAAGGCACCACAGATGCCGAGCTCACCTATGCCGCCTGGGACGTTGGCGTCGGTATGGCCTTTTCTGAGCTCGTGGCATACTTTATCATCTTCGCGACTGCCGCAACGCTGTTTGTCAGCGGCCACACGCACATAGCGACTGCCGCAGACGCGGCTCGCGCCCTCGAGCCTTTGGCTGGACGGTGGGCTGGCTTGCTTTTCGCGCTCGGGCTTATCGGAACGGGCTTTCTCACGGTGCCAATACTGACGGGGTCATCGGCGTACGCTCTCTCAACTCTGTTTGGGTGGAAGTTCGGGCTCAATGAACAGCCGGGCCGAGCGCCGCAGTTCTATGCGATCATTGCCCTCTCGACTTTAGTTGGCATCGAGCTCAATTTCATAGGAATTGGCCCGATAGCCGCGTTGTACTGGACCGCTGTCATAAATGGCTGCCTTGCGCCCGTGTTGCTGGTTTTGATCATGCTGCTCGCCAACAATCGAAAAGTCATGGGCGAGCGGACCAACGGACTTACTCTTAACCTGCTCGGTTGGTTTACGACCATTGCCATGTTTGCTGCCGCGATCGGAGCCTTTGTGATCCATTAGGTCTTCGGCCAGACTGGTCTCTTGGTAACCTGCCGCTTTGCAGTGCCTTGCTCAGCGCCGGCGCGGGGTTGGCGGTTCGCGCTTGCCCTTCTGTCCGACACCGCGCGCGAGAATCGCCACGAGGATTGCCACGATCACGATAAAGGCTATAATCCACAACCACCATTCGGGCGATCCAAATGTTGGTTTGGTCGTGACAAGCGGCGTCGGCTCGGCAATTACCGTCTGCATCAGCATTAGGTTATTTCTTACCCAAAGCCGGCCCTTGTTTATCGCTTCATAGCGACAGTTTATGCGTTCTTCGATATGGGTAAGAACAACATATGATGATTGCTCCTACTATGCCAATCAGAATCTGTCATAAACCTGTGTTGTTGGCCCTGCTGGTCGCGATCAGGGTTGTTGGTTGCACGCATCAAGACGTAGTCTCAGACTGCATCTTAAACCGTTGGTGAACAACGGGCATCTCTGATTTGGACGGAGGGTCAAGACCTTGAAGACTTGCGGATTCTCCTCTAGCATCAAGCGGCAGCCGATGGGCGTTTTTTGCGGTGTGGCCCTTGGATTGATCATGCTCTGCGCAGCGGGCTCTGCCGGCGCCGACATCCCCGTTATCGTCAACGGTCAGCAGGTCCAGTTCGATACGCCGCCGATCGAGCGATCGGGACGTGTTTTTGTTCCCCTGCGAGGAGTCTTTGAGAAATTGGGTGCCAGCGTCGTCTATGACAATGGGCTGATCAATGCAACAGGAGCCGGGCGCACCATCCAGTTAAGGATTGGCTCGACAACTGCCACGGTGGACGGAAACACACAGCAGTTAGAGGTCGCACCCTTCCTCGTGGGACCGCGGACGTACGTACCCTTGCGTTTCATCTCGGAAGCACTCGGCGCGACAGTCGATTGGAATGACAACACACAGACCGTGAGCATTTTCTCGGGGAGCCAATCGTCCGCCGGCGTGCAACTGCTTGACGTGACGCCTGCGTCTGGTTCTGTGGTTGCAGCACAAAGCCCAGCGGTGTCAGCCACTTTTTCTTCAGCGGTCGATCCCAACTCGGTGCACATCACCCTAGACGGACGCGATGTGTCAACCACTACGGACATTTCCGGGAGCAACTTTCTGTTCACTCCGCCCTACGCCCTGACAGCGCAACAACACACGGTACGGGTTAGCGGCACCTCAACCGGTGGGACGTCGTTCGTTCAAAGCTGGTCATTTACGTCCGGCACGAGCGTGGTCGGAAACTATCTGAGGAATTTGAATCCCAGCAATGGCTCAACCGTAGGCAGCACGTTTACCATTTCCGGACGCACGCTCCCTAACTCTGCGGTTCACCTTGTGGTCATCCCGACAGCCGTCTTTGGCGGCGTCTTCGCGATCACATCAGGGACGTATGTGGCCGACGTAACCGCCGACAGTAACGGTCTATTCTCGCAGGTGGTTAACGTTCAGACGGTCGCTGGAGGCAAGGTAGGCGTTCGCATTACTTCTGTTGCTCCAAGCAAGGAAAGCGCAACGGTGAGCCTCAGCTTGAACAGTTAGACGCTCAGAACCCGGCAACGAACGGGGACGCGGTCCTGTGAAGGACCGCGCCCCCGCGCTCTAGGCTTGCCGTTCTTGTTTCACTTTCGCTTGTTTAGCCGATCACGCAACTGACGCTTCGTCTTGTCAATTGCAGCGGCGCCGCGGTGACCAGCTTCCTTCACCGCCGACCCGGCTTTTTCACGGGTGGTCATGGTATCGCCGGCAACATCGCGCTTCGCGCGTTCGCCTGCCGCGCCCACTCGATGCTTTATCTCGCTGATGCTGTCTTTGAGGTCAGACGCCAAAACGCGCCCGTCCTTTTTTGCACGTGCTACCTGTCGGTTGGTTTTCATGGGTCTCCTTTCAGTGCCTAGCCACTTGCTATCGGCCTCCTGCTGCCGGGCTTAGCCCATCATCATTGCCCAAATCCGGCGCCTGCTAAACGGGGTCGTGCATGCCAACTTGGGTAGAAGTATTGTCTATGGCGCGTGGCGGCAACAGGGATGCTCATCCCGATGAATTTTCACGAGGGGTTGCGCAATTCACCGGGACCTTCTTTCTCACTTTGGTCGCCGCGGGCGCGGACGTCGTTGAAACGGCAAGCCACGGCGAACTTGGAGGGTATGTGCTGTTTGGACCCCCTAGGCCGTCGGAGCGAGAAGCGGCGCACGGAAAGCACCCTTAAAACAAATTCTAAGAGGCAAAGTCAAGCCACGGCAGCCTATCCCGACATGATCACATTCAGGGACTGATAGATCGTGGCCGCGGCATTGAGGGCTTCCAAGTCTGTCGTGATGCGGGGCGGCGTGTAAGTCGCGGGATAGAGCTCAGGAAAACTGGGGCTCGTTAGGGGTGTGGTGGGCAAGCCTGCAACGCAACGAAAGATAAGTTCCGCGTACAGCGCATTGGCCCACCCAAATTCACTTCGCGTGAAGTGCCACGGCTCGTCTGGGTCGATGCTCTCGTAGAACAGACCACGCGCGCCATCCAGGGCTCGCAGCTCGGCAATGGGCTCATCGACTTCTCCCGGGGTTGCGGCGGTTAGCGCCTGGCCAATCAGTCCGAGCGGCCACACCCAGCCCGTGCGTGTGTGCGGGCTGCCGAGGCCTGCGCCGTAGGTTCCGCGATACCAGTATGGATTGTCTTGTGAGAGAGAAAAGCGGCGCGTGTTTGTGTAGATGGGATCGAAGCGCAGGACAAGCCCTAAGAGCGGCATGGTCAGGAGGTTTGGAATATTGGCATCGTCCATGAGAATGAAATTCCCAAGCCCGTCAACCTCATACGGATACATCCACCCGTAACGGAAATCGTAGACGATCCCGTAGGTTGCAACCCCAAATTGGATCTCTTCCGCCAACGAGGTCGCGCGACTGGCGAGTTTGGAATCTCCATACCCGATCACAGCAAGTCGCGCCAAATCTTGCAGCTCGTAAGCGGCGAACAGCTCCTGCGGGATGTTATAAGAGTACCGCACGGGATCGTCCGAGGGACGAAACGCGCACCAAATCATTCCCGTATAGGCGAAGTCCTGCCCGCGGCCATGGTTCCCAAGGAAGGGCGAACGGTAGCTCGAGCATGTACTGTGGTGCTGCTCGCATTCATAGGTTGAGACGATGTGTTCGAGTGCCCAGTGCAACTGCACGGTGAAGATGGAGCGATCTCTGCTTCTGCGCCAATACACAGAATCAAGCAACACCGGATAGCTCAGCGAATCGACCTCCCACTTCTCCTCCCAGAGCTTGTAACTGCGCGTGAAGGCGTTCGCATACGCCGAGGTGAGTATGTTTCTTGCGTTGCGCTGGATAACACCGCGAACGATCGTCTGAAGCTGCGGGTATGCGGGGACGAAACGGACGTAGGGCAGCGTTTGCGCGGAGGAGTCGCGCAACCACATCGCTGGGATGTCTCCCGTCTCGACGTAGATGGTCCCATCGTCTTCCAATGCAAAGTCTGAGAACAACGTGTGAAAGAGGGTCTCGGCGTCCACGTCGATCGTGCGCTGCCGCAAGCCGGGCAGCGACAAGGGAATCGTCGTACTGACATTGCTCGTCCCAATTGCTGCGGAAGGGCGGGGGGTGATGACGCATAGGAGAGAGGCAAAGCACGCCGCGAGGACGATGATGAGTGAAGGGCGTGCGAGCGTCACGGAAGTCGCTCTTAGGGAAAATGCGATGCAGACCTTCCCCGCAAAAGCGAAGAGGCGGCCACGGCCGCCTCTCTCCGATCGCTCTTCGCGAAGTCGCTTTTATGACGCCCGCTGCCGGAGCGGCGGGAAGAGAAGGTCGATGTCCTTGTTGCCGTTGATTACCTGTAACGGCTGTGACTGAGGCGTCGGCGCCTGCGCCTTCTGCTCTCCAATTTTCATCGCCACGAGCAACGCCAGCGAGCCGGCTGCCGTGAGCACGAGAGCAACAATCGGTCCTTGCATGTAGAACACGGCCCCTATGGTGGCCACGCTCGCGATAATTCCACTCCACATCATGAATCGCCTCAATATCTCGATAAAGTATAGCGCCCGCCTGGGCTGCCAGTAAGACCAACACCCCATTTCGCTGTTACGTAAAGAACGGCGCAAACGGCCGTCCGGCAATGGTTTGTGACCTCGCTCATCGGCAAGGTGTGCGCCGCGGGCACTGCCAAGTCATATGATCGCGCATGTTTTCTCGCATTTTGCCCATCTTGGGCGTTACCTTTATCGACATTTTGGGCTTCAGCATTCTCTTGCCGATCCTGCCCTATTTCGTCAAGAGTTTCGGCGCATCAGACGTTGTCGTGGGGTTGCTGTTTTCGACCTTTGCGGCGTGTCAATTTCTTTCTGGCCCTGTCTGGGGCAACATCAGCGATCGCATTGGCCGCAAGAAAGTGTTGATCATCAGCCAGATAGGCGCAAGCATTGGTTGGTACATGCTCGCGTATTCACATACGATCGGCATGGTCTTTTTTGCGCGCATCGTCGAGGGGATTTCGGGTGGCAATATCAGCGTCACGCAGGCGTACGTCGCCGATCTCGTGGAGCCGAAGCAACGCGGGCGCGCGTTCTCTTACGTGGGAGCATCCTTCAGTGCGGGCATCGTTTTTGGCCCCGTCCTCGGCGGGGTGCTGCTCGAACGCTATGGCTTTGCGGCCCCCTTCTTAGCCGCGGCGACCTTGCAAGTGATCACGCTGATCGTGACGATTTTGATGCTGCCCGAATCACGCAGCGCCCGCGACAGCCAGGCGGCGTCATTTGGTCAGGTTCGAGCATCCCTTGTCGATCCGCGCGTAGGACCGGTCTTGGTGCAGATGTGGGCCTTCTCGCTCGCCCTGTATGCGTGGTTCGGCGTCTTCGCCCTTCTGATTAAAGCTGCCCTTGGGTTTACCGCAAGCCAGACGAGTTTCTTTTTTGCGGCATTCGGCGTGGTGAGCGTGTTTTTGCAACTTGGGCCCGGTCCACGTCTGATCGACAGGTCGGGCGACAGGCTGAGCAGCAACATTGGCATCGGCGCCGCGCTGCTTGCATTCTTGCTCGTGCCATTCATTCACAACCTGGCGACCTTGCTGCCTACCTTCATACTCTTCGCGGTGGGCATGGCAATAGCGCGTCCAGCGCTCTCGTCAATCTTGACTGCGGGAGTCCCGGAGAATCAGCGAGGCACTATCCTCGGCGTGAATTCTGCCCTTGATAACTTGTCAGGGGTCACCATGCCTCCCCTGTCAACCGGTCTGCTTGGCGGCCTGGGAACGCCGTGGGCGGGCGCGACCTCAAGCCTTTTTGCCTTCATCGCTTTGGTCATGGGTATCGCTGCTCAACGCAAGGGAGCGCACGCCCTGGCGGAAACGCCGGTCGAAGCAACAGCCAGATAACCTTGGACTTAGAGACCGCCCCCTGCACCTATGGCGGAATTGGTTTTTTCGGGGACCTCGATATAGTCTTCGTAGACCAGACCTTCTGCAATCTCCATTGATTCTCCGAAGAGATTCTGCTGGAGCGCGATATCCGCGCACGAAAGGCCGTTGGCTCGCTCTTGAGCCAGCAGCGCCGTGACACTTTGTTTGGTCTCGTAGCCGATCCACGCGTCGCAGCCAAGTTCGCCCGAAGTAGTGTTAGAATTCAATACCGTTTGATAATCCGGCAAGGCAACCCCGGGGAAACGGAATGCCAAGGCCTTGCGATACGCATCGTAGCGCGCGCTCGAGGAGAACATATCCAGGAGGGAGATGTTTGCCGAGAGGGTGGTCGTTTGCGCCGAATACACGAGGTTGGACGCGCGCTGCGCCATCACGAGGGCCGCATCCCATGCAGTTGTGGCAGCATCCAGCGATGCCTGCACCTTCGGCAAGTCTTTCGGCGCGATATCGCCGCTCGTGGTGTCGATGGAATTGAGCGCCGCGAGGAAGGCAGCGAGCAGTTTGACCGAGTCATTGCCCATGGAGATTGCCGCTCGCGCGTCGTCGACGCCGTTCACGAACTGCTCGCCGCTCTCTGAGAGGTTCGCAGCAAGTTGAGGATAGTGCGGAAGCAAGGCTCGGGTTTTGCCGGAAGGTGGCCCGCTGCTAATCGAATCAGCCATGTCCTTCAACGGTTCCAGGTTCTGCGCGGCCAAGTCTGGGGCGCTGCCCAAGGCATCCGCACTCATGCCGAGCGTTCCATTGATATCGCGCGTCAAGTGGTTAATTCCGGCGATCATCTTGCCGAGGCTGTTATCCTTTTTTTTGGGCGAACCGAGGTTGGGGGTGTCGTTGGTCTGACCCTCGAGGGCATTCCCCAACGTTTCGATATCCGTGCGAGACCCGCGCGCGCGCTCGGCCGCGAGCTGCGCGTCTGCTTTCGCGACGGCCTGAGCGCGAGCTATGCGCATTGCGAGGTCGCTAATGCTGAGCGAGTCGAGTTCGAGTGCATTTGCGACGGACTGATCGGTGGACGCCTTGGGTACTCCGGGCTTTTCGAGCGCGATGTCTATATCGCTATACTTGAGTGCGACCGCCACTTCGTTGAGATGCTGGAGTGCGAGAGGATTGCCGGGAGACTTTTTGAGCCCTTCCTCAAGACGGACTTGGGCGTACGAGTACCGCCCTTCTTCCTGATCATGAATCGCAGTGGCAATGATGGAACTCGCGCTGGGGTTATCCAATTCAGGGTAGCCTTCCAAGTGCGCGATGCGATCTTTGGGCTCCGGGTGACTTTCCATCCACACGTCGCTCTTGCTCTGCTGCGGGCCGCCCGCCCCGAGCTTGCCCAAATGCGCCATGAGGTCCACCATTGCTTGTGGATCGTAGCCCGCTCTCGTCATGAGCAACAATCCGTACTGGTCCGCTTGCAACTCGTCTTCCCGCGAGAACTTGTTCGCCGCGAGGTCGCCGCCGTAGCCGCCCAGCGCGTACGCGATTGGCGAGAAGATGGAAATGACGCCAATCAAGACCGCCAGGACCGTATCCTTTATGCCAAGCGTGATGACGTGGCGCCGCTCGATGTGGCCCGTTTCGTGTCCGAGCACCCCCGCGAGTTCATCGTCCGAACCCACAAAATTGAGCAAGCCCATCTCTGCGTGCACAAAGCCGCCAGGCAGCGCAAACGCGTTGATATCATTGTCATCGAGTATCTCATAGCGGTAGGTGATGTCGGTGCGATAGCGATTCGCAGCCAGTTTTGAGCCGATTCCGTTCACCCAGTTGGCCAAGAAGGGATCGGTGATGATGATATTTTCGTCGTCGATTTGCTGGCTTTCGCTCTGACCGATCGCGACTTCTTTTGCGGTCGTCATGGCCGACGCCGGGAGCACGGGCATGAAGAAACCTGACACCAGGGTGGCTGCCAAGAGGAGGGCGATGAAACGCATGGGAGAGATCCTTGTTCGATGGGCAGACCTCAAGGTCCGCTAGCGGGGAGATTTACCAGGGAATAATTTGTTGATCCCGCCAGAAGAGGCCTGTCTGAGAAGAGAGCGGACGCGCTGCTAAGAACAACGCCGTTTTCGCGGCATTTTCAGGTTCGATTGGTGCGCCGCTCCCACCCATATCCGTCTTCACCCACCCGGGATCGAATGCATCGACCATGATCTGACGATCGCGCACGTCCGCGGCCAGCAGCTGCGTGTACATGTTCAAGCCTACTTTACTCATGCAATACGCCGGCCCGTACCCATCTGATTCTCCCGCCAATTGTCCCATGGACGATGACACGTTGATGATGCGGCCGCCTGCGCGCAACAGCGGCACGAACGCGTTGCACATGCTGATGGGTCCCAGCAGATTGACGTTGAGGGTGCGCGCAAGAACCAAGGGATCGATCTGCGAAGGGCGCATCGCTCTGTCTTCATCGAGGAAGATGCCGGCATTGTTGACGAGCACGTCGATGACGGGATGCCGCTGCACGAGATCGAGAACGAGCATGGATATCTGGGCGGGCTCGGTGACATCGGCAACGCCGAAGTCCGCCTGGTAGCCGGCTTTGGAGAGCTCGCTTGCGATCTGTTCGCCCACTGCTCGGTCGCGAACAACGAGTACGCTGCACGCGCCGGCCTTTGCAAAAACGGTGGCAATTGCTTTGCCGATACCGCGCCCGGCGCCGGTGATGACTGCGGTCTTGCCGCGGAGTGCATCGGGATCGATGTGCGCGCTCGCTGCGAGGGTCTTCATGGGCGCAAGAATTCGTGCCGGCGCAGCGAATGACCCGCGCGTATGAGCGAAGACAAACAGGCGATTGAGGCTCTTTTTGCCGAGCACCGCACGTTTCCGCCGAGCGAGGAATTTGCGCGCCACGCCAGGCTGAGAGATCCGCAGATTTACGCGCGGGCGGCTGCCGACTTCGAAAAATTCTGGGAGGGCGAAGCGGAGTGCCTCGATTGGTTCGAGCGCTGGCGCAAAGTTTTGGTCTGGGATGATAAGTCTAAAGTCGCTCGTTGGTTCGACGGCGGCAAGATCAACGTTTCGTATAATTGCTTGGACCGTCATGTCGCTGCCGGTCACGGTAAGCAAGTCGCATACTATTGGGAAGGCGAGCCGGGCGACAGCCTCGTTCTAACGTACGAGGATCTGCTGCGCGAAACGTGCCGACTCTCAAACGCGCTCAAGGAGTTAGGGATCAAGCGAGGCGACCGGGTCGCGATTTACATGGGCATGGTGCCGCAATTGCCGGCCGCGCTGCTCGCGTGCTCGCGCCTTGGCGCTATCCATTCAGTCGTGTTCGGAGGGTTTTCGGCGGAGAGCTTGCGCGACCGGATCAACGACGGCGAGTGCAAGGTGCTGATCACGCAGGACCAGTCCTGGCGCCGTGGCGGGAAGGTTCTTCTAAAGAATATCGCTGACGAGGCGTTGCGAGGCGCGGAGTGCGTCGAAAAAGTCATTGTGCTGCGGCGCGTCGGCGACCCGGTTGATTGGCAGCCGGAACGAGACGTTTGGTACCACGACATTGTCGCTCGCCAAAGCGACCAGTGCGAACCGGAGCGCATGGATGCTGAGGACGTGCTCTACATTTTATATTCGAGCGGCACCACCGCCAAACCCAAAGGGATCGTGCACACGACCGGCGGTTACTTGACCGGTGTCGCATCCACCCATCGCAACATCTTCGATATTAAAGAAGATTCCGACATTTTTTGGTGCACGGCGGATATCGGATGGGTGACCGGCCATTCCTACATTGTCTACGCACCGCTTGCGAACAGGACGACAAGCGTCATCTACGAGGGCACCCCAGATTTTCCAGACAAAGACCGCTTCTGGGCCGTTGTCGAAAAATATAAGGTGACGATCCTGTACACGGCGCCGACGGCGATCCGGACATTCATGAAATGGGGCACAGAGTACCCTGCGCGCCGCGACATGTCATCGTTGCGCTTGCTGGGCAGCGTGGGCGAGCCCATCAATCCTGAGGCGTGGATCTGGTACCAGCAGCACATCGGCGGCGGCCGCTGCCCGGTGGTGGATACATGGTGGCAGACAGAGACGGGCATGATCTTGATTTCACCTCTGCCGGGAATCACCGCCACAAAACCGGGGTCTGCAACATTTCCCTATCCTGGCGTTTTCGCGGACGTCGTGAACGGCGACGGTCAGTCCGTACCGCTTGGGGGCGGCGGCTTCATCGTCATCACCAAACCCTGGCCGGCCATGCTGCGCACCTTGTGGAAGTCGCACGACCGCTACCTCCAAACCTACTGGAGCCGGTTTCCAAAGCAAGGCTATTATTTTCCGGCCGACGGCTGCAAGCGAGATGAGGACGGATACTACTGGCTCTTAGGCCGCGTTGACGACGTCATGAACGTGTCCGGCCATCGCATCTCGACCACGGAAGTCGAGAGCGCTTTTGTCGATCACCCAAAAGTTGCCGAAGCCGCAGTCGTTTCAAAGAAAGACGACATCACGGGTGAAGCGATTGCAGCGTTCGTCACGCTCAAGGGCGGCGGCATTGGCTCGCAAACCGATGCCGACGAACTGCGCAAGCATGTTGCTTCGAAGATCGGCGGATTCGCGCGACCCAAATTTGTCACGTTTACGCCAGAGCTGCCCAAGACCAGATCGGGGAAGATCATGCGGCGCCTCCTGCGAGATGTCATGGAAAACCGGCCGCTCGGCGACACGACCACGCTCGCCGACGCAACGGTCGTCAAGAATCTCGCCGAAGCCGCACAATCATCGAAGGCGGAGGAATAGGAAGTTAGGCGCCGGCGGCGCTGAGGATGAGATCGGTGCCAAGCCCAGCTGCAAACCCAAGGAATATTCCGACCGTGGCGAGTTCTCGGAACCCAAACCTTGCCCCGACTTTCGTCATCTCTGAAATCACGTAAATGATTGCTCCAGCCGCGAGCGTTAAGAACAGCACGGACAGCACTGGCGAGACGAAGTGATAACCGATGACCGTCCCCAAGAACGTCGGGCCGCCGCCAATGAGCCCAAGCCGGACGATCGTTGAGACCTTCGCGCCCCCCGAACCCGCCAGCGGCGCCGCGATCCCAAAACCTTCTGTCATGTTGTGCAGCCCAAACCCGATGATGAGCAGCAATGCGAGCTGAATGGCTCCTGTGGCTGCGGATTGGCCGATTGCCAACCCTTCACTGAAGTTATGCAAGCCAATGCCGGAGGCGATCATCGTTGCGAGGCCCAGGGGACTTAAGTTACCGAGCGAGGTCTTCGCAAGAAACGACCTCGAGAAAAAGACAAGGCTGAGCAAACCGACGGCAAGACCGCCGAGATAGACAAACAACAACCCCAAGAATTGCGCTCTGGGTGCACCGAGCGCGATGTTGCGGAGTGCGCTCTCGACCGGATCGCTCGCCTGGCGCAAGATGTCGAACAGTAAGAAGAACAAGATCCCAATTGCGATCGCGTTGAGAAAGGCAATGCCTTTGGTCGACAGATTCTTCATCGTCGCGAACGGCAAGCCGAAAAAGATGGTCAAGCCAGCGATCGCGCCAAGAATGTAGACGGCAATTGGCGGGAGTGGAGGGCCACCTCCCCCTGAGCCGCCTTCACCACCGCCGCCGGCGGGCGCCATCACCATGACATCCTGGGTCGCCATGTCCTTCAATCTATTTGGTGCGTTCTCGTATTGAATCGCTGTGACGAGACCGCCCGGACCGACCGCGCCATTCATCATGTGATCGAGCACGTGGCAATGCACCATCCACGTACCCGGCTTTGCATTTGCAACGAACGCAATGTCGCGCGTCTCTCCCGGACCGATGCTCAAAGTGACCATCAATTGTCTATTGGCGGGCGCCACGGTCTGACCGTCTATCGCCACCACCACAAATCTGTGGCCGTGCAAGTGCATGGTGTGAAACTCGGTACCGCTGATGTTGATCTCGCGGATGCGCACGTGCTGTCCGCTGCGAACCATGAATGGTTTGGTGAGCGGATAACTCTTGCCGTTGATGCTAAAGTAGTTTTCTGCGTCGGACACGATGCGCCATGATGACAAAAGCATGAGGTAGTCATGGTCGTAGCGTTCTTTGGGTTTCGCCTCGTCAACGACAACGGCGCCATAGAGGCCGCGATCGAGCTGGTTGAGGTCGTCGTAATGCGTGTGATAGATGTATGTGCCCGGGGTACTCGCCGTAAAGTTGTACACGAATGACTGGCCAGGGGCGACCGCGTTTTGGCTCATGCCGGGAACGCCATCCATGTCTGCGTCGACGGGCAGCCCATGCCAGTGAATAGTCGTGGGCTCAGGCAAGTTGTTGACGAGCACGACCTGGACGCGGTCGCCTTCGCGAACATGAATTGTCGGGCCAGGGACGGTTCCGTCAAAAGTCCAGGCTTGTTGAACGACTCCAGGAGCGACTTCCCATGGCACGACCTCTGCGTACAGGCAAAATGTCTTCACCTTCGCCTGAGAAACTGGCGGTAGCGAGGGGAGTAGATCGAAATCGGCTTTCGCTTGAGCCTCCACGCTCTCCCGAACCGACGGTTGGAGCAGACAACGCGCGCTTGCGCTGCCTGACCCGCTGGCATGGGAAGGTTGCATTGGCATCGAGAGCGCCGCGGAACGCGAGATCACAAGGAATGCCAACCCAAGCGGGATGACCATCAAACGAAGAGCTTTGATTCTCACTTCACCGACCGCATCTTGGCGTGATCGACCCCAGACTTCTTGACTGGCGCGACGAGAATGTCACTCGCCAACTGCGAGCTGATCGTGTGTTCTTCACCGCCGACACAAATGGTCAACAACCCCGCTGCGCGCTCACGCCGCGCGACGCGCAGTCGCACGCCCGGCCGCAATCCAACATCTGACAGAAATCTCAAAAGTTCTGGGATGTCGTGCTTCACTTCGAGGATAGACGCGTCCATGTTGAGCGGCAGATCGAAAAGATCGACGGCCTCTTCATGATGCCAAAGCGTGCCGTCAGCATGCGGAATCGGATGCCCGTGTGGGCAGGTGGCGGGGTGGTTGAGAAACTTTGCCAAGTGCTCTTCGACTGCTGGAGAAATTGCATGCTCGAGTCGGCACGCCTCATTGCCCGCAACTTCCCACGACATTCCAAGACAATCCACGAGCAGCCGTTCGGCTAACCGCTGCCGTCGGAGAATAACGGCGCCGATTCGCGCGCCCTTGGGAGTGGGCACGACACCGTGGCGTCCTTCGTGCACGACATAGCCGTCGACGTCAAGCCGCTTGAGCATCGCCGAAACTGACGCTGGAGAAATCGCCAACTCCTGAGCAACAGCCGATGTCGAAACCGGTTCCTCACCGTCGTACAAGCGCACGATGGATTTAAGGTACATCTCGACGTTTGGGCTGATCTCCGGTTCTTCGGCTTCGGGAGACGGCGGAAACTTCAGGGCGGAATTGTTCATCGAGCGCATCTCCGACGGGTGTAATTAGGCTTGCCTTATTCTTCACTTAGGCACGCCAATTCTTCTAAATCAGGGCTGCCACAACGTTGCGGGGTTGAGGCGCAAGGTCGGGATCAAGCCGTTGACACGGGTCACATTGCGGGACGCAGGTTACCGAGGCGCAACTCGGGCAATAAGTGGGTCGTTGAACTAATGCGGAGGTAACCACGCATTTAGATGAAGCTAAAGATTATTGCCGGCATGCTAGTCGCGCTGCTGTTTGTGTCGATGACACCGGCGCCGCAGGCCTTAGCCGACGGGGGGGCCAGCACGCGAAACATTCTGCTGGGGATTGGCGCGGCGGCAGGCACGCTCCTTATCATTAATCACAACAAGCAGGTCCACGCCAAATATGCCCAAGATGCGGCGGCGCAGGCTGCGCTCGCCAATCAACGCAACGATGCCGAAGCCGCCTATCAGTCAGAGGTTCGTGCGTACAAACATCAAGTTGCCGTTAGCGACAATCTCCAGAAAGAGGTTGCACTCCAGGACGCTACTATCCAGCAGCAAAAAAAGCAGCTAGCGGAAGTAGGGGTATCCGTGCAGCCGGTTGCGCAAGCACCGGTCATCCATGCCGGAAGCTCGCACTCAGCGCCGGCGAAGATGGCGATGAGCCAGATGGTTTCGTACGGTTGGGGAACGCTCTAGAGGCATTACGGAAAACAACGGTGAGGGCGCTGCCTTTGTGAGGGAGCGCCTCATCGCGTGAACGTGACGATGAAAGGCGGATGGAGATGAAGAGAGTTTGGGGTGCCGCCTGTGCGGTGCTGCTTCTCGGTGTTTTTAGTTTGTCGGGATGCGGCAACAAGGGTGGGACGGGCAACACGGAAACGAACCTTGCAGATCAGGTTACCCGCGCGGTGTACAATAACGACATGGCCGGAGTAACTTCAAACTTCAACAGCGATCTGGCTCCTCAGGTCACGCGAGCGAGTGTCGGTACGCTTTCCGACAAGATGCACGCGCTTGGTAACTACCAGGGCCTTACTGAGGCGGCGACGGACGTCCCATCGCGACGCTATACGTTCGATGCGAAGTTCGATAACGGTGATATGACCGTTTTCGTCCGGCTTGACACAAATGGGAAGGTCGCGGCATATCGCGTCGTCCCAGGCGCGCCTCACTAACTGTAGGGGGCGATTGGAAAATCGCCCCTTCGTCTTGTGTAGCGGGCGACTGTCAAGTCGCCCATGTAGCAGCGGACCTTTAGGTCCGCTCAGCGACGAACAACTCGAGCTCCTTCACCCAGCCCTCCTTCTGCTCATCGGCGGCAAACGACATTCGCAAACTATTGCGCGCGAGATTTATAACATCTTCACGGCCAAGGCCGAGGTCCATGGCCTGTTCGAACTCATCGAGAATTGTAGAACCAAAAAACGCTGGATCATCGCTGCTCAGCGTGGCGGAGATGCCCCGCGCCAGGAAAGCCTTCAAAGGATGCTCGGCCCCTTGATTCCAAACGCCCGTAACACGATTGCTCGCAAGACAGCAATCGATGCCAACTTGGCGCTGGGCGATCAATCGCATCACAGCATCCTCTTCCGCCGCCGCGACGCCATGGCCAATGCGCTCCGCACCCAAAATCTCGATTGCATCCAGAACGCTTTGGGGTCCGGCCGCTTCACCGGCGTGTGCGGTTCTTCGCAAACCGAGTTTCCCCGCACGATCAAAAGATTTGAAGAAGTCGCGCGCGGGGAAATTCCGTTCGTCTCCACCTAGCCCCACTCCGACCACGCCGTAGGCCGTGCATTGTTGTGCGAGGTCGACATCAGCCAAGGCCGCGTCATCACCAAGGTTGCGGACCATGTCGAAGATGAGTAGGCTTGACACCCCGTGGATTGCCTTCGCTTGCTCGGCAGCTGCATATATGGCCTGAACGATGCCGGGAAGGTCTGCGTGCTCGTGAAAATGGCGAATGGTTGCGGGTGAGAAGAAAAATTCGACGTGTCGCACGCCGTGCTGCGCGCTCTTGCCTAGATACTCTTGGGTGATGTCCGCAAAGTCTTCCGGCTCGCGCAACGTTTTGGCCACGCCAAGAAACGCGTGCAGAAACGACTCGAAGTCAGCGCATCGGAATAAAGAGGCAATGTCCGAGGGTAGAGTCACACCGTTGCGCTGCGCGATACGTTCGTAAGCTTGCGGCGAAACCGTTCCTTCTAAATGAACGTGAAGCTCAGCCTTGGGAAGGTCGCGTAGCCAAGGACGCAGATCCCTCACGTACGCTTATACCCGCGCAAGTAGGCGAGCGTCTGCTGGTCGATTGCACCGTCACTGCGCACGCGATCTTCAAGATTTTCGCGATGCATGAACTTGACCAGCGCTGCCGCGGCGGCTGCATCGTAGGTTGATCCCGCCTGCAACTCGCCCGCTTGGACAAGCAAAACGCAAATCTCGGATCCCAGCGCGGGAGTGATCTGCAATATCTCTTCAGGCGATGGTTTAAAGAAATAGAGTTTGTGCAGCTCGAGAATGCGGGCGAGTTCTTCTATTGGTTCGGGGTGGTCGTCCACGCGCAAGTCGACATATCGATCGTTGAGGCCGCTGTACCCGCCCCCTGGTTTTGCAATGTAGAGTGCGGAGGATTGCTTTCCCCGTCGATCGCCGCCGGCGGCCTGTCCGGCTCGAAGCGCGGCAATCAGTCGGTCCGCCAAGTGGCCTGTCGAGCCGAGAAATGCGTTGGCCATTTCTCTCACGACAGCGGGGCCGGCTAAAATGTTCCCTTGCGCCGCGAAATTATGCTGCGAGATCCCGCCTGCCCAATCCATGCAGCCGCTGCCTGTGTACGTGGCCGATCGCCCTTGCGCGTCCACGATGCCGACCTGGCGCTGGGCCGCTTCAGCATCGCTCGATGTCAGAATGTCAATGACGTCTTGAGGATCGTGACCGCCTTGCAGCAGTTCCAAGCCGCGAGGTCCGTAGCTCGTATTTGCCCACGCTTGCGTTGCGATCGCGCCAACACTACCTATTGCCCAAGGCACTGCGGAACCAACGGCAAGAAATTTAGATTGCACCGCAACGCCGAGTTCGTCTGATGTATCGTCAAACGCCACAATGGAAAATGTCGAAGCGACCACAGTATCGGTGGAGGTACGGTATGACGGCCCCGCTAACCTAGCACGCGCGGGGTGGAGCAGTCCGGTAGCTCGTCGGGCTCATAACCCGAAGGTCGGTGGTTCAAATCCATCCCCCGCAACCACATTTCTGGCAAAACTAAGGGGCGCCGCAAAAACGGCGACCCTCAATTCTTTCGCACAGCGGCCTGGTGATAGTCAAAGGGGCTCATTGACTCTCGTCCAAGGCTCCCGCCATGCAAAGTTCGCAGCCGATTGGTTTTCTCTTTGACCTTGACGGCACGCTCATCGATAGCGTGTACTTACAGGTGCTAGCCTGGCACAAGGCACTTGGCAACGCCGGGGTAGGCTTGTCCATCTGGCGCATCCACCGGCGCATCGGTATGAGCGGCGGCCTTATGATCAACGCCCTCGCGCGCGAAGTGGGGCGTGACTTTTCCAACGCTGAGATCGAGCAGCTGCAAAACGATCACGAGTCCGAATACACCAAGATGCTCGACTACATTCGTCCACTACCGGGCTCAAATGAGCTCCTGGCCGCGCTCGCGGCGGCTCGTGTACCACTTGCAATCGCGACCAGCGGCCGAGCGCCAAAGGCGCGTCAATCATTGAGCGTGCTCGACCTTCCCGCCGACGTTCCGATAATCACCCGCGACGATGTCGCGCACGCAAAACCCGACCCCGATCTCTTTCTCGCCGCTGCCGCGCGTCTCTCGTTGACGCCCGAGAACTGTTTAGTGGTCGGCGACAGCGTTTGGGACATCCTAGCCGCGCGTAGAGCGCGTGCGTTAGGTGTTGGATTGCTTTCTGGCGGATATGGTCGCGAAGAGCTCGTGCAAGCAGGCGCATATAGAGTGTACGATGACCCCGCGGATCTTCTCGCTCATCTTGATGAGGTCGGAGTCCGCAGCCTCTGATTTTACGGCGCGAATGGCCCTTCCAGCTCGCATCATATGCATCTAAACTCGATGGGGACCCTTGGACACTCCTCCTCATCGGCCGATAGTTAATGAAAGACTGTCTACGCCCGGAGAGCTGGATGGAAAGCCAAGAACGCGACGTCGTCCTCGAGATCCTTCAGGCAGGTGATAGCTCGGAATGGCAACTTCTGCCAGACAAACCTGCCGGGTATCCGATTGTCATCCGCAACGGAACATCAGAGAGCCACGATGTTGAGATAAACGTCGTCGACCGCATCGATTGGGCGACAGTCAACCCGGCACGCTTGGCCTTGCGACCGGGAAGGGAAGCCACCACCCAACTCCTCCTGGCTGCCGGTACAGAAACAAATGCTCCCGCTGGGGAACACCCCCTGACCTTGGAGTTGCACGACTTCGAAGGCACGTGCTTAGGACAGCTCTCGGCCAGCGTGTACATCGTTCCTTACTATCGTCTGGACATGTCCATTCTGGTCCGCGGTCCACTTTTGCGGCGCAGTCTTGTGGAGGGTTTTGTTCTCCATTGCAAGATCGTCAACCGGGGCAACGCGGAGTGCGCCGTGCAACCGCAGTCCGATGGTGACTCCTGCATCGTTCTTACATCTCCAACAGTCCGCATCCCGGCCGGGGGCGACGTCTCATTCGATATCCAGGCACGATGGCAATCCAATCCTATGCGATCATATCCGGCGGCGGTCAGAGTGCGAACGAGATATCCGCACGGGGAAGTCCTCGCTGAAATACCATGGGACGATGTTGTCGCGAGTCTGGGTTCGCTGATCCCACCTCTGCAGGAGGATGAAGGATTTCCCGAGATCATCACGCTGAAATCCATCGCTCGACACGATCCAGAGCTCGTCGGTCCGATGATGCTCGAATCAGAAGCGCTGCAACGCGGCCCCGTCGCCCCGGAGCCGCCCGCCAATCCCGCGCCCCCAACGAGTCCGCCCGTTCGCTCGGATACCGCGTCGTCGCCCCTGCGGGTCGAGATCACACCGACAAAACAAATGAAATATACGTACGGTCGGAGATTGAATCCATGGTGGCCGCCAGCGGAATGTTTTGGTGGACGCTGGCGCGTCAAAGCATTGCCTATCGTGGCCGTCGTCATGATCTGCTGCGCATTGTTCGTGGCGACAAGATTAGAAGGCATGCGCACACGCATCCAGACGACTGCGGCCAGTCGCACGAACGCCTTCGTAATACACACCCGACGACCAGCTAGGGTTTTCGCAGGCCACCGTGTCGTGGCGCGACGAGCGCACGGTGAGCCGCCTCGTCTAGCAGTCGGAAAGCGCAAGAGGGTAGTCCTCGCACGACCAGCCTCTGCCTCTCCGGCCCCGCTGCACAGGTCGGTCGCCAATGAACCCTCGCTCCATAGTGCCGCCGTTTTGACACATCCGGCAGCCGTCGCGGCCGCTGCCAAGTCGCCCAGAGAACTCGGTCAAGTTCAACTCCCTTGCAATACCGGGACTCAGCAGACGCTCGCCCATCCAACGTCTGGAAGCGACCGTGTGTCACCGACGATACGTCAGCTAACAATCGTGGCTTCTGGAAACAATAACAACCTCTTTAGTACCCGCAATCAGTGGATCCTCACGCTCAGCGATAACACTGGTGTGGTATTGACGGGAGGCACCTTAAATCTGGTGTCGGATCCGACGGGGCCGCATCCCTATCCATCGGATTTTTATTATAGTTCGAACATCCCGACGCTTGCGGCGGGCCGCAGATACCAAGCTTTCCTCAGTAAACCGAGCGGCGCATGCGCACCGCAATCGCTGGGCTCGTTCTCAACGTAGTTCTTCGTGTCTTGATTGTTCGCGCTTTGGCTCGCTCGATCGATCCCTGACCAACGCCGCCGCCGCTGCAGATGATCGCTCGTCGATCATCATCCGGCGCATGCCCCGGGGATATTTCCCACCCGGTTGTTTCGATGCCGACTCCTCACAAATCACAGCCAAGTACTCGAAATTTGTCCAGGTCCCAGGATAAGATGTTGCATCGCAGTGACTGCTGCGATTTGGTTGCTCGATCGCATATGGCGCAGTTGTGCGAGCGCAGCAACTGCGGTTGCCGCGATGACGACAAACGTACCGATGGATGCAGCAGTGCTCCAGGTTTCGAGTGACATACCTACGGCGAAGGGCCTCTAATCGAAGCTAAACCAGGAGGCTGCAAGTTCCCGTATTCAAAAATTTTTTCCTAGTTATTGCAAGCGTGGCTTGGGCCGGTATTCCAAGTCCTCAGGTTGGAAGCGATGCTCGATCAACTCGCCATCGTTTTTCTTGTAACGAACCACGATCGTGCGCGTGTCTACCTCGATGACTTGCCCTTCGACGCCAAGGTTTTTGATAAACACGTGATCGCCGTGTCGTAGTTCCATGCGGCTTCTAGGGCAACCAGCCCTGGAAGCTGCCACACGGACCTGACATCGGGTTTAGGTAGGCGTACGAGTTTGGCCACCATGCCGCTTGGTCACCGTTGTAACCGTACAATGACAGGAGATCGGGACCGCTGAGGATACCCTGCACCCCGCTATTCCGCCAAGAAAATGGGCCAGCTTGACTTCCAATTGATAAACCTGACACCGGGTCGTAAAAAAGTGAATACGGATCCGCGCCGCACGCTTGCAAGCTTGGAAACAATTGACGGGCGTCCCAATATGGTGGGTTTGTAAACCGATCGGGTTGCCGAGTGGTCAATCTGGGCAGCCCAGCGTTCATAGGATCAGGTTGCCAGGTGTTCGATTTTGGAAACCCGGCACTTATCGGATGCGGGCCCTCTTGCGTGGTAGGGCGCTCTTGTGCAGCCGCCCGTTGTGGGAGCGCTGACACGGACAAACTCAACCCCAGCAGCGCCGCAACCATCACCAGCCACAACCCAAACCTCCGAAGCGCAACATTCACGTGCATAACTAGTTTCCTCCGCTCGAGCCCCGTATCAACCTTCATTATACCACTTTCAGCGTTTTCACGTGTGTTAATAGCGCGAAGGGACGGCGCAAGTGCAGTTCCTTTATTTTACGCCGGAACGGAACGGTAGGTTTCCAAGGTGACACCGTCAGCACCGGCACCATGAGACTTGCATAAGGTTTGGCCCCATCAAACTCGTGAAATAAGAGAAGTAGGCAAAAGCTATGGAGGATCGCCTGCAATGGACCTTACCAAGACCTATCCACGGAGCCCGAAAGACAAGATGTTGGGGCTCGTTTCGCTCAAGCGCGCTATCGACAAGGCCAAAGCCTACAACGAGGGGCACTTGGGCGAATATGATTATGATTGCCCCCACGACAAACCGCTTTTCGAGTTTCTCGGTACCAACGGCGAAGAGTTCGCTCGCAAGGTAAAAGAACTCGACTCCGATGAAAAAATCGGCGAGTGGGTTAAACAATTACTGAAGGATAAGACACCTGACGACATCGAGCGTTTCAACAAGTCGCGGTTTGCATGGCACCCGGAACCTGGAAGCCACAGTTACGAGTATTTTGTGAACACGCGTAACAAGATCGCCCCCGGTCGCGACGACGTCACAACCTGGTTTGATCTGCTCGATCTCGACGAAAAACGTCCGGTGCCAAGAGCCACGGCACTGACCCATTAGAAGAAAGCCGGTCCGATGACCGGCTTTTCTCTTTAGTGATTACATCCGCAGATGCCGAGCATCACGGGTCGTTGACAGCCAATCGGTCTGTAATCTCACCAAGCAGTTCAGCCTGATATTGCACGAGTGGATCCGCATTGAGCCAACCGATGACCGTGCGCGCATATCCGTAATCAGTCTCAGCGTTCTGTGTCTCGCCAAGCGCCTTCGCAAGGTTCCCAACGGCCACATACTCGCCCGCAAGCATGATCTGACTGTCGTAGAGGTCGGAACCCGACAGCTCCTTGTCGCAAGCTAGCCGGTTGGTAATGGCCGCGTTGAATGTGTCCAATGCTGACGAGTTTTCTCCGGCGTCTCGCTGCGACTCAGCGGTCTTGTCGGCTGAGTCCGCGTCCGAGCACACCGTATCAGCCTTGACAATGGTTGAACTGAGGCAGAGGAGCGCGATGATGATAAGGTATTTCATGTGAGCCCTTCCAAAGGAATGCCGGTACGCATATATGACGCGGCAAGCCGCACCAGCATAAAGTACCTAGCTCACACTTCACTGGATAGGACTCAGGTCACACGGAGCCGCCGCCCAAAGGCTTGCCGATTTCCCAATGGTGTCCGAACGGATCGACAATGCGTCCCAAGCGCCAACCGTACTCGTTGCTGACCGGCCAAACGACGGTGGCTCCGGCCGTGACGGCCCGTTCGAACGCGGCATCCGGATCGTCCACGGTCATCACCATTCGCACCGACCCGCCGCCAAGGGATTCAGGGCTGAAATTTAGGTGCTCGGGGGACTCATCTGCAACCCAAAACTCGGCTTCCCCCACGGACAAGCGAGCGACCACGGCTCCGCTTTCATCATCGATGCGGAACAATTCGCCAGCTCCGAACGCCGCTTTATAAAACTCAACCGCCTTCACCCCGTTTCGAACCGAGAGCATGGAGGCGATACTCGTTTTCTGATCTTTGGCGCTCGCTGCCAAGTCGCTCATTGGAGGACTTCCTTTTACTTTAGTTTCTGCAGAACATACTGCGCCACATCGTGAAGATCTTGTTGCGACAGTTTCCAGCGCGGCATCATCGGGTTGAGCTTTTGACCTTCGTTGTCGACCCCGGTTGCAATCGCCCGCTCGAGCAGCGGTAGCGTGTACGGATGCTTCTGCTCGACGACGAGAGCCCGATGCCGCAAGTCTGCGCTCACCACCGCGTTGGACAAGCGCATGCCGCCCGAGCCATCAGCTCGGTGGCATGCCGAACACTTATTGAAAAGTGGGCGGCTTTGCGCGACAATCTGCACGCCACGCAGATCCTTGCCCGTTTGAAAGATCGCGCGGCCATTGGCAATGGAATCCCAGGGCGTCGCCGCGGCAGAGGATGTCAGGGTAACTGGTTGCTGCGAGCACCCGACCAAGACGCACGCTACGGCGATGATTATTTTATTGCGCATTTTACTCCACCCGGCTGTTGAACGTCACTGTTGACTTTCCCGCTCAGGACTGAAGCGATTTTCCAATCACCCCCTACAACGGCGTCAATCGATGACATTATTTCCAGGGATCGCCGGTGCGGCGCAACAGCGCCGAAACGTTACCGATGTTCCAGCGCGCAAAATAGGCGGCGGTGTCCAGCTCCTTTGAACGCTGCAGCCGCTCAACGTCTTTCCACTGCAACGGCATCGATACGGGAGCTTTTTCGCGCGCGCGAACGGTGAATGGCATGACGACGGTTTTCCCGCGGCCCACCTGCGCCCAATCCATATACACCTTGCCGCGTCCTCGCTTGGCAATCATGCGCTCGAGTGTCACGAACTTAGGGAGCTCCGCCTGCACCGCTAGCGCAATTTCATTGGTCAGCTTGCGGCCCCGCTCATAGCTCAGGCCACGCGTCCACACAAAAATGTGCAGCCCCGATCCGCCAGTCGATTTTACCATGGGGCGCAGACCTTTCGCGTGCAGCGCTGCTGCAACCGTGACTGCCACGGTCGCGAGCGTACCAAGGGTGCACCCGTCGCCGCGGTCGAGGTCGAACAGGACAAAATCGGGTTGATCGAGAGACCCGGTCCGCGACATCCACACATGGAGCGCGATGGAGGCGAGATTGGCAACATACGCGAGCGTCGCTTCATCGTTGCAGAGAATGTAGCGGACTTGCTCTCGCTTGCCGCTACTCTTCAGCGCGACGGTTTTCACCCATGGCGGCACGCTGGCGGGCGCATTTTTTTCAAAGAATCCCGGCTTGCGGATGCCATTTGGATAACGCTCCAAGCTCAAAGGCCGGTTTTTCAGATACGGAAGAATCCATTTGGCGACCCCTCGGTAATAATCGATGAGGTCGCCTTTTGTGTAGCCTTCTGCAGGCCACAGCACTTTGTCGGGATTGGAAATCGGAACGGCGTTGCCGCTGATTCGAATGCTGGTCGAAACGGACGCTGGCGACATGATGCCTCTACGGTTCTTGCAGCATAGTTTGTTGAGCTTGTTCGAGCGGCAACAAATTCACGCGAATGAGCCCTGCTTGCGGGCTATCCAAATCGATGATGGCATACATGAGTGCCACGAGCACCAAACTGAACGTCACAGAGACAAGCCAGTGGAGAGACTGACTCTGTCCGAACCCGAGCCCAACCATAAACGCCGCGATCAGCGAAACAAAAACGATCAACCCAAGCGCGGGGCCCCGCAGGCGGAAGCCCAAAGCAGCTCGCTGGTCCGCGCCGACGTCGAACATTGCGTTTACGGACTGGGTGATCAGCGACGTTGCCGGCACTGGACGGCTCGAGAGTTCACCAGCGGTTATTGACCAGATCTGCTGTTCCAAGGCGCGGATCTTTTGGTAATCGAGCTGCGCAAGCGCTAGGTCGCTCCCATTGCGATGGTAGTCTATCTTGGCTGAGATATATGCTCTCATGGCCGACCGAGCTGCTTCGCGGTCTTTTGGCTCGAGTTCTCCCATCCGTAGATAGGTCGTGGAAATCGCATCGGCTTCCGCGACGACAAGATGCCAACGCTCTTCATAGCGAGTGACGGCAAAGGAAAACGAGAAGCTCAAAATGAGACCCACGATGACAAAAATGGAAGCAAGCGCAGTGTTGAGCGCGGCAGCTTGCAGATCGTTCTTGGGTGGCCCGAGGCGTTTGCCAATAACAAAACCCAGGCCTGTGAAGCCGAGGGTGATGAGAAAGGCAATAACGAGAAAGGCGTACGGTCCTAAGCTGAACGCAAAATCGCCGCTCAAAATGTTTGTCCTACACGTTCACGGTGCTCATGTCAGCATAGCGGGGTCCCTGGAACGAACCCGCGCCGGCAACTTTGCCGATCCGATCTAGGTCACCCGCAGAGAGTGTGACGTCCACCGCGGCGCAATTCTCCTCGAGCCGATTGCGGTGACGAGTGCCTGGGATAGGCACGATATCGTCGCCTTGGTAGAGCAACCACGCCAGTGCGAGCTGGGCCGGTGTGATACCCTTCTCTCGCGCGATGGCACTTAGTTCGTTGACGATCTTGAGATTGGCGGTCAGGTTCTCGCTGGCAAAACGTGGATGGCGCGTGCGGCGACTGTCGTCTTGCGCCAAGTCTTGCGGTCCTGCAATTGCTGCCGTGAGCAGCCCGCGCCCCAAGGGGCTATAGGCCACGAATCCGACCCCAAGCTCGCGGCACGTGGGAAGTATTTCGCTCTCAACAAAGCGCGCAAAGAGAGAGTACTCGGTTTGGAGCGCCGTGATTGGATGCACCGAATGGGCGCGGTGCAGCGTGCTTGCGGATGCCTCGCTCAACCCGATATAGTGAACCTTGCCTGCTTTGACCAGCTCGCTCATCGCCCCGACCGTTTCTTCAATGGGCACCGTCTTGTCCACGCGGTGCTGGTAGTACAGATCGATGTGGCTTACTCCCAAGCGCTGCAAGGACGCCTCACACGCCTTGCGGACATAGTCGGGTTTGCCGTTGATCCCAATCCACTGTCCGTCTTCGCTTCGTTCGTTGCCAAATTTTGTGGCGAGAAAGACCTGATCGCGTCTGTCCGCGATGGCGCGACCCACCAGGCGCTCGTTCGTGAAGGGACCGTACATATCGGCGGTGTCAAGAAAGTTGCAGCCCAGTTCGAGCGCTCGATGAATAGTTGCGATGGATTCCGCGTCGTCGCTCGGGCCGTAGAACTCTGACATCCCCATACAACCGAGGCCGATGCTTGAGACGACCGGTCCCTTGGGGCCAAGCCTTCGTTGTTTCATAAGGTACCCCGATATTGGAGCGGGCAATTCTTGAATGCCCGCTCCGTGCGGATTGCGTTTAGGATTGAGCTGCGGGCTTTTGTACCGGTCGACGCGCAGCAATATTGAGAAGCGCCAAGACGACGGCCGCTGCGAGCGCTAACCAAGGCGCATTTGACGGCCAAGCCGAACTGATGCCAAGTAGCGCGTCCAGCGAAAAAACTCCTGGTCCAGCGAACGCGAGCACGAGGGCTCCGCTAATGTAGGTCAACGGCAATTCCGCTCCGTTTTTGCTGGTCAGAAAGCCGTGTCCGAGATGGACCGTGACGAGCGCAACGAGCATGACCATAACCACGAGCGCGGGACCGATGGGGCCCCCCAAGCCAAGCGCGGTGAGTACGCCGCCGCCGAACTCCCCGAGCCCCGCACCGAGGGCAAAAAGAGCGCCGGGTCGGAAACCTAGACCCTCCATGAACCCGCCCGTTCCTTTGATTCCATATCCGCCGTACCAACCGAAGAGCTTCTGGGCGCCGTGCACGGCCATGCCCAAACCCAGGATAATTCTTGCGATGAGGAGCGCGATTTCCATACCTATAACCCCTTATATGCGTCTTTGATTACTTAGTGATAGTTACTTATTTTTAGTAACCTATGGAGGAAAGGTTAGCACTAACTCGAAGGGGCTGTCAAGAGGTTTCTTGTGTCACATACCCGAGAACGAGCCGCCTTAAGCGGTTTTTGCCCGCGCTTCCACACTGCCGCCGAGCTCATCGGGCGGCGCTGGACGAGTGCGATTATTCGCGCGCTCATGGCGGGACGAAGCAGATTTAGCGAGATTGCGGCCGAGGTTCCCGGGGTCTCCGACCGGTTGCTGTGCGAACGTCTACGCGAGCTCGAAGAAGCGCGAATCGTCAAGCGATTGGTCGACCCAGGACCGCCGATTCGTGTCGACTACGTGCTGACGAAGTCCGGGACGGAGTTAGACTCGACGATTCGAGCACTAGCCGAATGGGCCGAGCGCTGGATGCCGCTGCCGGAGCACAATGGCGCGCGGCGCAAGCGGAGGTGAGCAGGGAACCGTTAGCATAGGACCACCTCATGTTTTTTAGTACCCAATATTTGCTCTTCGCGATTCCCGGCCTGCTTCTCGCCCTGTGGGCTCAGGCGCTGGTCCGCGGCACGTTTGCGCGCTTCGCGCGAGTGCCCACATCTACAGGGATCACGGGCGCACAGGTAGCCCAACTCTTGATGGAGCGCACCGGTTTGCGCCTGGCAGTCAACAATATTCCGGGTATGCTGACTGATTTCTACAACCCCACCAACAAATCGATCAACCTCTCGCAGAGTTCGGTTCAGAATTCGGTCGCGTCAGTTGCCGTCGTTGCGCACGAGATCGGCCACGCAGTTCAGGATGCGCAGGGATACGTGCCCATGCGCTTGCGGGGTGCCATGGTGCCCGCGGTGAAACTGGGGTCGTGGGTCGGGCCGTTGCTCTTCATCGTCGGCTTCATGTTGGCGAATCTGAATCTCGTGTGGGCCGGCATTATTTTCTTCGGTGCCTCAGTCGTCTTTGCAATCCTCACGCTTCCTGTGGAGCTCAATGCGAGCAGCCGCGCGATGCAGATGCTAACGACAACTGGCGTCCTCGCGAATTCGCAAGAGGTGGATGGCGCTCGCAAAGTGCTCAACGCCGCGGCATTTACCTACGTGGCAGCCGCGGCACAATCGCTGCTCACCCTCCTGTACTACGTCAGCCTCGTCAGCGGTCGGCGACGATAAGCTGATTTTCTTGGGGCGATTTTCCAATCGCCCCCTACAAAAGGAGAGACCATGCTTGCGCAATTAAAGCAAAACTGGTGGATACTTGCATTGCGCGGCGCCCTGGCCGTCGTATTTGCCATCCTCGCCTTCTTATGGCCAGTCGCCACAGCATTTGCATTCGTCTTCATTCTCGCAGCGTTCGCGTTCGTCGAAGGCATCTTTGCCCTTGCTGGCGCGTTCGGGTGGGGGCTGCCCGCCGGACAACGCGTCGTCCTCGTCCTCATAGGAGTGCTGGGACTTGCGGTTGGCATCCTCGCGGTGCTGTATCCGGGCATCACTGCGGTAACACTCGTCTTCTTCGTGGCGTGGTGGGCAATCGTCACCGGTGTCCTTCAGCTGGTCGTGGCTGTCGAAATGCGCAAGTCAATCCCCAATGATTGGCTGCTCGTTTTGAGTGGTCTCATCTCAGTAGCATTTGGCGTGCTGCTCATCTGGCGGCCACTGGCAGGCGTGCTTACCCTGTCGTATCTCTTCGGCTTCTACGCGTTGATTTATGGCTTCATGCTGCTGGGCCTGAGCTTCCGAGTCAAGCGATTGGGTGAAGCGCTCTAAAAGGATTTCGGTCGGGAACAAATTGTCCTCAGCGTGACCTACAAGCGAGCCTAAAGGTCCGCTGCTACATGGCGGCAGAACTGGACACTCGTGAAGTCTGCCCTCGAACCAACGCTGCAACGGGAGTTCTATTTCTCACCTGAGATCTTCGCGCGCGAGCGCGAGCACATCTTTTACAGCGAGTGGTTTTACGCGGGCCGCGAGGAACAGCTGCCTAATCCCGGCGATTACCTTGTCCTTGACGTTGCCGGTGAGGAAGTGCTTGTCGTCCGCGCAAAAGATGGCGGCCTGCACGCGCACTACAACGTGTGCCGGCACCGTGGCTGCAGGCTTGTACTCCAGGCCGGCGACGCGGAGGAGGCTGGGCCGCACGGCAATTTTGCGGGGGCGATTCGTTGCCCGTACCATTCGTGGACGTACACGCTCGAAGGCGCCCTGCGCACCGCCCCATATCTTCATGAAGGCGACAACTTTCACAAAGAAGAGTTCTCGCTGCACGAAGTTGGACTCCAAATCTGGGGCGGCTTCTTCTTTCTCAATCTATCGCCGCAAGATGCACGGGCTCGAAAGCACTCGCTGCCGGCACAGCTCGGAGCGATTTCCGAGCGACTGGTGCGCTACCCGTTAGCCGATTTACGCATCGCGCGACGAATTAGCTACGACGTGTCCGCAAACTGGAAGGTTCTTTTAGAGAACTACAACGAGTGCTATCATTGCGGTGGAGTGCATCCCGAGCTGTGTGAGATCGTGCCCGCTTTCAAGAAAAACGGCGGCGGCGACTTGGATTGGGACCGAGGTATTCCTCACAAAGACGGCGCTTTCACGTTTACGCTGAGCGGTAAAACCAACCGCGCACCATTCCCAGGGCTCGACGAGGACGAGAAGACTCGGCATAAAGGTGAACTCATCTATCCGAACTTCATGCTCAGTCTCGCCGCCGACCACGTGGCCGCATTTTCTCTGTGGCCGCGCTCGCCCGAACAGACCACGATCGTCTGCGATTTTTTATTTCATCCTGCCGAGATGGGCAAGCCGGATTTCGATCCCTCGGACACAATCGATTTCTGGGACTTGGTCAATCGTCAAGACTGGCGCATCTGCGAAGGCGTACAGCGAGGCATGCAGTCGAGGAAGTTCCGATCTGGCTTCTACGCGCCGATGGAAAGCCTGAGCCTCGACATACGGCGTTACGTTCGCGAGCGTTTGGGCACGCTCGACCCGCAGCAGCTCTGAGGCCAAACGTTTGCGAACGGATTTCGAATACGTTGTCTTGGGATTGGGCGGCATCGGCAGCGCTGCCGCCTATTGGCTTTCGAGGCGCGCGGGCGAGGACGTGCTGGGCTTGGAACAATTCGAACTGGGTCACGTGCGCGGAGAATCGCAGGATCATTCGCGCATTATTCGACTGTCCTATCATCGGCCCGATTACGTCGAACTTGCCAAGCGAGCCTACCTGGCGTGGGCGCAGGTCGAGGCCGATTCAGGCGAGCAGCTGATCCTTCGGACCGGAGGCCTCGATCTCGGTCCGCGCAAGAGTGCGATTCCCCTTGAGACCTACATGGAGAGCATGGACTCGTGCGATGTGCCCTACGAGCACCTTGATGCGGCGGAAATCATGCGCCGCTGGCCGCCCTTTCGACTCGGTGATGAGATTCATGGCCTGTATCAAGCGCAGGGTGGTATCGCGATGGCGGCACGCGCGAATGCTACGCATCAGAAGATGGCACGCCAGCATGGTGCGATCTTGCGCGAGCGAGCGGGAGTAACGTACGTGCGATGGGTGGGCGGCGAGTTTGAGGTGCTGTCCGGTGAAACGCCATATCGCTGCCGCAAGCTTGTCATTGCGGCGGGCCCGTGGTCGAATGAAGCGCTCTCACATTTCGATCTCCGCTTGCCGCTTGAAGTGACCAAAGAACAAGTGACCTACTTCGCGCCGTCGGATTTGGCACCGTTCGATCCACGGCGGTTTCCGGTTTGGATTTGGATGGACGATCCGAGTTTTTACGGCTTTCCCGTGTTTGGCGAGCCCGGAATCAAGATCGCACAGGATGCCGGTGGCAAGCCAGTGGATCCGGACACGCGCACGTTTGAACAAGACGACGAGAACTTTCAGCGGGTCCGTGCATTCTTGGAGCGATACCTTCCCTCGGCGCTCGGCAAGATCGTTTACACAAAAACGTGCCTATACACGTTGCCGCCGGATCGCGACTTTATCATCGACTCGCTTGCGAACTATCCTCAAGCGGCGATTGCGATTGGCGCCGGTCACGCGTTTAAGTTTGCTTCGGTCATCGGCAAGATTCTGTCGGAACTTGCAGTCGACGGCAAGACCGATACTGACATTTCCGGCTTCACTCTGACTCGTCCGATTCTCCGCGAGGCCAATCCGTCAAAGACGTATATGATATGACGGGCCATGAGTAAAGAGCCAGCTTTGCGCCGCACTCTCGGACTTGCGGATGTGACGTTGTTCTTTGTCGTCGCCGGTTCAAATCTGCAGTGGGTAGCAGCGGCCGCTTCAACAGGACCAAGCTCCTTAATCATTTGGCTCTTGGGCGGTGCCTGCATGTTCGTACCGCTGTCGATCGTCGTGGTGTTCTTGGCCGCGCGTTATCCTGACGAGGGTGGATTGTACGTTTGGAGCAAGCGCGCATTCGGACCGTTTGCCGGGTTTATCTCCGGCTGGACCTACTGGACTTCAAATCTTCCATACTTTCCCGCGTTGCTCTATTTTATGGCGGGCAGCGTTTTGTATTTCTATGGCGGAAGCGCCGGCTGGCTCTCGGGCTCGCCTTTGTACTTTATCAGCGTTGCTCTCGCCGGCCTCGTCTTGACCACGGTTCTCAATATTCTTGGATTCGACATAGAAAAGTGGCTGAATAATGTTGGCGCTGCCAGCCGCTGGGGTGTCACGATGCTCCTGATCGTGCTTGGCGTCGTCGCGTGGCGAAAGTTTGGTTTTGCCACGCCAGTGAACCTCGCGACCCTACGGCCAGGCTTGCACGTCACGGACCTCGTGTTTTGGTCGACCATCGCGTTTGCCTGGACGGGTCCCGAAGCGATACCTTTGATGAGCGGTGAGATCAGACAGCCACGGCGCACCATTCCCCTCGCTTTGGCACTCGCAGCACCCGCAATCGCTGTGATTTATATCTTTGGCACGGCGGCCGTGCTTGCAACCCTCAAGCCCAATGACACAAACGCTCTCTACGGCGTCATGCAGGCGATCAGCGAGGCGAGCACGCGGTTTGGCTGGACGATGATTACTCCGGTGGCGGCGGCGTTCGTGATGGTGAGTTGCCTGGCAAGCGCGGGCGCTTGGCTTGGCGCCGTGGCGCGCCTTCCGTTTGTCGCCGGATTAGATCAGTACCTACCCAAGGGGTTCGGCCGCATGCACCCGCGCTTTGGATCCCCCGTGGTTGCACTCGTGACGCAGTCTGCAATCGCAGCAATTTTTATTTTCCTGGGCCAGGGCGGCACCTCGGTGCGGGGGGCTTACAACGTCCTCGTCAGCACGACAGTCATCAGCACGTTGTTGCCATTCTTGCTGTTGTTCGCGTCTGGATTCACACTGAGCGCAGGTCCGCCTCGAGAGGGGGATATTCGAATACCCGGAGGGAGATTCTCGATCGCGACGGCGAGCATGATTGGCTTTTTGACCACCTTGGGCGCAGTCGTGCTCACACTTGTGCCACCCTCCAACGAGCCGAACAAGCCCTTGGCGGTGGCGAAGATCGTTGGCTTGACTGCGGTTATGCTTGGAAGTGGCATCGTGTTTTATGCCGTCGCTGCGCGCCGCAAGCGGCGCCTCGAAGCTGGGGGGCTCGCATCGTGACCGGCCGAGCGACAGCCCACGGCGGCGCAACGCAGGTGCAATCCGCCATGTTCTTGCTGGCGTTTTTGCTGCTGCCGCTCTGGGGATGTACTCGGGTGAGCACGAGCGGCCATCCCAGCGTGCAGTCCGCAACCATTCATGGCGTCGTCCGCTACGCAATTCCCAACGACCTCAACACGCTGAATCCTGTCCTTGGCGGTCTCGCATACGAAAACGCCATCGAGGAAGCGATTTTCAACGGGCTTGTCAAGCTCGACGATCAACAGCGACTGATCCCCGATCTTGCGACTGTGGTGCCCTCGCGTGCAAACGGTGGAATCAGTGCGGACCGCAGAACCATCACGTATCACCTGCGCCACGGCGTCACCTGGCAAGACGGCGCACCATTCACCTCCGCCGACGTGTCGTTCACCTTCGCTAAGATTATGGATCCAAACGTCAACGCGTCAAGTAGCGCCCCGTATACGCACATCGCAAGCCTGACAACCCCCGACGCTTACACCGCGGTCGTTCATCTTAAACTGCCTTGGGCTCCGGCAATCGCTCAGTTGTTTTGCAACGGAGAGCAAGGATCGATTATTCCCAAGCACTTGTTGGAGCACACGGCGGATTTCAATCGCGACTTATTCGGAGTGCATCCCATCGGCACTGGGCCGATGCGCCTCGTCCGATGGGATCGTGGTTCGGAGATCATCCTCGTCCCAAACCTTCACTATTTCGCCGGCGCGCCGAAAATCCAAAAGCTCGATATCTCCATCATCCCCGACGCAAACACGAGACTGACGACGCTAACATCTCACGAACTCGATTTTGCGACGTTGGGCAATCCAGCTCAGGTCGCAAACGTGCGCGCGGTTTCGGGGCTGAAGGTGTTGCTCGTCAAGAACTACGCTCTTTGGTTCATCGTCCTCAACGTTACCCGAGCGCCACTGAATGATGTGCGCGTTCGGCGCTCGCTCGCGCTGGCGCTCGACCGGCCGCATCTGACGGCGACGACCTTCGTTGGCACGGCGATACCCGCTGATTCTGAGATTCCGCCTTTCAGTTGGGCATATGACCCCAACAACGAATCGCCACCTTACGATTTGACGCAAGCGAAACAGTGGCTCGAAACGACTGGCTGGCATCTTGGTGCCGACGGCATCCGGCGCAAGGGTGATCAAAAGCTCTCCTTTAGCATTGTGAGCAGCACCGGATCCGCTATCGGCACATCGTTGTCCGAGCAGCTTCAACAAGCATGGCGAGCGGTGGGCGCAGAGGTTTCGATTCGATCGGAACCTCTCAACGTGCTGCGCAGCCCAACTGGCACGCTCGTTACGGGCAACTTCCAGGCCGCGGTTGCATCGTTTATCTTCGATCCCGATCCCGATCGTTCCACAGATTTGGGCAGCCAATATATCGGAGCACGCGGCTTTAACGAATCTCGATACGTGAGCGCGCGTTCCGATCAGCTGACCGCCGCGGCAGTTTCCGTCTACGAGAGAGAACAGCGCAAGCCGCTCTATGCGCAGTTGCAACGCTTGTGGAACACCGATCTTCCGGTCATTCCCATTGCATGGCAGGACAACATCGACGTTGTCAATACGGATCTGCGCGGCTTTCGGCCTGAGCCAGTCAATTCGGATTTTTGGAATATCGAGCAATGGCAGATCTAGCGAGAACGCGCGGAACGCTCGGACCCCGCGATCTCTATTCGTTGCCAATCGTCGGATGGTGTGCATTGCACCCGGAGCGCACTTCCCTAGCGTATGTGGTTACTCGGCTTGACGAAGAAGCAAATGCGTATCGGGGCAGCGTTCGTCTCCTCTTGATCGATCCAGGGCGACTTGACAGTCGCCCACTACAATTTCGTGAAGATGCGAAGGTCTTAACGCCAGGAAACGCACGCGATCAAGCCCCGCAGTGGTCCGCCGACGGAAAGAAAATATTCTTTCTCAGCGATCGTGCCGGCAGCACCCAGCTGTGGGCGATCGACCCTGACGGCGGTGACGCCACCGCATTACCCATCCTCCCCGGCAACGTTTCCGAATTTGCCGTTGCTCCAAATGGCTCGTACATTGCGGCGATCGCAACCCCCACGCAAAACAAGGATGAGATCGAGCGCCGCGGTTGGCGGCGCATCACGCGCCTGCGCTATCGGGCCGATGGGCCGGGCTACCTCGATGACAAACCGCAGATTTGGCTTTTTGACCTTGCGGCTGAGTCAGCCAAACAAATAACGGATGGCTCCGGCTTTGTTGCAGGCGTCGCGTGGAATCCAAAGGGAACGAGCGTGGCTTTTTGCGGCGATCACGAGGCTAACGCAGATTCCCTTTGGCGCCGCGAGTTGTGGACAGCATCGGCGACAGACGATTGGCAGCCGCGCGCAATCACACGGTTCGCGACGGCGATCGAAGCACCATCGTGGTCGCCGGATGGCAGGCGGATCGCGTTCTGCGGGATCGAAGAAGCGCATGGCGCTGGAGGCCTGCGAAACCTGCGCGTGTTCGTAGTGGATGCGACGGGGCGAAACCAGGCCTGCTGGACTCCACACGAGGAGTGGACGTGCGGCAATTTCATCTTGACCGACGTTGGCGCAGCAGGTAGCCTGGTGGCACCCGTTTGGGTATCAGACGGAGACGTCGCAGTGTTGGGCTCCTGTCGCGGCGCGGCGCAAGTTTTTCGAGTAAGCACAGACAAGAGCGCGGTCGCACTCACCCCTGCCACCATGTCGGTGACACACTTTGCTGACCTCGGTTCAGACGCGATCGTGCATTGCTCGTCCAATCAAGCGACACCGCCTGAATTGTACGTATCGCGGGAAGGTAACGATGCCATGCGCCTCACTCGCGAAACTGAGGGGTGGTGTTCGCGTAGCTCGGTGGCGCCCGCGACGCACCTTACAGTAGCGAGCGCTGGGCGAGAGATCGACGCGTGGCACCAGAGCGGCATCGGTCCCACACCCCGCCCGTGTATCCTGTACATTCACGGTGGCCCGCACTTTGCGTATGGCCACGCGTATGTCTTCCACTTTATTGCGCTGGCGGCTGCGGGATACGACGTCGTGTATTGCAATCCGCGCGGCAGTCAAAGTTATGGCGAAGGGTTTGCGATGGCCATCGCGGGCAATTGGGCGCAGCTTGCTTTTGACGATTGCATGGCCGCGCTCGATGTCGCGCTCGGGCGCTTTCCAATCGACCATTCGCGGCTTGGTGTCGCCGGAGGAAGCTATGGCGGCTACTTGACCGCGTGGACGGTGGCACATACGAACCGCTTTGCGGCGGCAGTCGCATTACGGCCAGCGACGAATTTGGTGAGCCTCTGGGGGACGTCCGAAGTGGGGAGGATGCTGGCCGAAGACTTTGGCGGCAGCCCGTTTGAGGTACCGCAGGTCTACGCGAACGACTCGCCTCTCACCCACGCTGGCACAATCGCGACGCCGCTCTTGATCATCTTTGGAGAGCGCGACTACCGGACACCGGCCGAGCAGGCGGAGCAATTGCTCACCGCCCTGCTTGAGCGCGGAGTCACTGTTGAGGGCCTGCTCTTCCTGAACGCAGACCACAACCTTTCGCGTGGGGGGCTACCGCGGCAGCGCATCGCTCACGAAGAGGCGATTTTGGAGTGGTTCGATCGCTTTTTGAAAAGGTAGTCGCGCGTTGTCCCACGCGTGACGTAGTCGCGCGTTGTTCCCACGCGTCGTGTAGTCGCGCGAATTTATTCGCGCGCGAGGAACTACATTGGGCGACTTGACAGTCGCCCGCTACAGGCCCGCTGCCAACTGAACATCGCGGTGCATTTGCGCGACGAGTTCGTTCGGTCCGGCGAAACGTTGCTGTTCGCGCAAGAAACGCCAGCGCGAGAGGGTTAGCTGATCGCCGTAGATACTGCCCGAAAAATCGACGATGTAGGTTTCGACGGTGAGCTCGCTCCCACCGAATGTGGGCTTGTCACCAATGCTCGTGACCGATGCGTGGTGTTTGCCTGCCAGTTCGGCGACGGTTGCATACACGCCAGATGGCGGAATGAGCTTATCGGCCGCGTGGTGCAAGTTTGCCGTGGGAAATCCAAGCTCATGGCCGCGGCCGGCGCCAGTTGTTACCAGACCACGGACGCGATACGGGGAGCCCAGCAGCGCGTCGGCTTGGTCGAAGCGCCTCTCCGAGATGAGCGATCGAATTCGAGAACTTGAAACCTTTTCGCCGTCACGTTCAAGGAGCGGCGCTGCGTTGAAGGCACATCCCTTTTCCGTCAGCACGCGCTCGGCAAGCGCGACGCCTCCCTCCCTTCCCTTACCGAAGCGCCACTCGGGCCCGACAGTAAGGGCGCGAGTGCGCAGCTGGTCGTAGAGAGTGTCGGTCAAAAACGTTTCCGCCGGAATGCTTGCAATCCGCTCGTCGAAAGGTAAGAGAAAGAGGACGTCAAGATCGCAGCCCGCTAGAAGGTTGATCTTCTCATCGAGCGTCGTGAGGCATTTGGGCGCTTGACCAGGTTGCAAAAATTCCTGCGGATGATGTTCGAAGGTCAAGGCGCCGGCTATTGTGTTCTCCCTGCGCAGCCCAACGAGCTGCGAGAGCACCGCACGGTGGCCGATATGCACGCCATCGAAGACGCCGATCGTGAGTAAGAGGTCGGCGTCTGCTTCATAGTCGTCGATGGAGCGGACGATGCGCATGGCGGCACCACAATTCGCGATGAGCGCTCGAGAGCCTTGTCACTGCGCTGCAAAGACTCGCATTGGCGCGAGGATGGTGAGAGCGTCACGCGTGAACACCACGCCGATGCCAATCAGCGCGCCTTGATGGGTGACGAGTGCATTTTCGTTTGAGTTTGGGGCGATTTTCCAATCGCCCCCTACAGAGTTCAAAGTGAGGCGGATTTCGTTGCCGGCATTGAAGCGACGAGCACCAGCTTCGTCAAGCTCGACGCGCGGGTTGTGGAGCACGCTTAACGGATCGATCAGGCATGCGCGAAAATCTGCGGCTATGCGCGACGGAACAATACTTTCCCGCAGCGTAAATGGCCCAGACGCAACACGCAGCAACGAGCCCATCCTCGCGGGCAAACCTATATGTCGCCCGAGATCTTCGCACAAGACGCGCACGTACGTGCCTGCGTCGCATTCGACGTACAGCCGAGCGCTCCGCGTCCCCAATGCGTCCGGAAGCACTTGGAGCTTGTAGAGTGTGGTTGCGCGCGGCGCGCGGGGAACGGTCACGCCAGCGCGTGCGCTCCGATACAATGGCTTGCCCTGAACTTTTATCGCGGAGTGCATCGGGGGCAGTTGTGTTCCCGGTCCAAGGAGTGCCGCCGCCGCGTCTGGCAAACGTCGCTTCCAATCATCTGGAACCTGGGCGCGTGCTATAACCTGACCGGCGCCGTCGCCCGAATCAGTTTGCTCTCCAGCGATGAGTTCGAACACATACTGCTTGCGCGAGTCTGCGATCAGAGGAAACAAGCGAGTCGCTTTTCCGACGCCGAGGACGAGGACGCCGCAGGCCCTCGGATCGAGCGTGCCCCAATGGCCAACAGCTGCTCCCCCGCAGGCGCGTTTCACCCAATTCCCAAACGCCGCAGAGCTGGGCCCGGGCGGTTTGAATGCGTTGATGAACCCGAAAGGAGCGCTCAAACGCTGGAGCGTTCTGCCGCCATTTCCGCCCGCACAGCTTCAAGCATGCGTGCGAGCGCGCTTGCCAGGGGTCCAGGCAGCGTCGCACCAGCAGCCCGAAAGTGACCACCACCGCCGAGCGCTTTGCACGCTTCCATGACGTTAACGCGGCCTCTCGATCGCAGGCTGAGCCGATAGCTGCCATCGGGTGATTCTTTGAGCAGGGCAGCGACTTCACAATGATCGACTGCGCGCAGCGCGCCGACAACATCTTCGAGATCTTCATGCGTCGCGCCAAACTCTTCGAGCAGCGCTTGGCTGACCGATGAGTAGCAAATACCGTCATCAGTAAGGACAAAGTCGTCGAGGACTCGGCCGAGGATCTTCTGTCCGCTGAAGCTGCGGGTTTGATAAAGCTGTTCTGTGATGAGATCCTTGTTTGCTCCGACATCCATAAGCGCGGCTGCCAGACGCAGCGTGTTGGGGCTAGCGTTGCTGTACATAAAGCAACCGGTGTCGGAAATGATCGCGGTGAGAAGGCAGGTAGCGATGTCTTGCGTGATTGGCTGGCCAAGCCCCGTAATGAGATTGAGGACGAGGATGCCAGTGGCAGCTTCAGCTTCCAAGACGTAGTTCCAACGTCCGAAGCGTTTGTTGCCCAAGTGATGATCCACATTGATGATCTGCGTCTGTGGAACCCAGGTGAGCGCCTCTCCGGCGCGGGCCTGATCGCTCATATCCATGAAGATGTAGAGCGCGCCCTTGTCAACGCCATCGAAAGTTCGCTGCGTGAGGTCTGAGTCCGGAAGGAAACGCAGGTTTTTTGGCATCTCATCGTCGAGAAAATAGTGGACCTTCTTGCCCATCGCCCGCAGAGCGAGGCCGAGCGCGAAGCCGCTGCCCAAGACGTCGCCGTCGGGCTTCTCGTGAGCGCACATGACGAAATATTTGTGTTCGCGCAGAGCGGCGATCACCGCCTCCGCGTCTGATGCGGGCGACGGACGCCCGTTAACGCTGCTGGCCTTTGCGCTCATCCTGTTGTCGTACCTCATCAATCATGGTCGTCACGCGCACGCCGTGTTCGATGGATTTATCGCGAACAAACGTCAGCGTCGGAGTGCGTCGCGTCTGCAGGCGCTTGCCCAGTTCGGTGCTCAAGAATCCGGCGGCGGATTGCAACCCTTTCATGGTCTGGCGGGAGGCGCGCTCATCTCCCATCGGACTGGCGAACACGCGCGCACTTCTCAAGTCTGGACTCACGTGCGCCCCGAGAAAGGTCACGAAACCGACTCGCGGATCTTTGAGCTGTTCGTGCACGATCTCGCTCAGCTCGCGCACGATTTCGTGCTCGATGCGCTGGAGCCGCTGACTCCTTCCTTCAGGCTGATGTTCTGACACTGCCTTCATGAGGACGATTCATCAGAGTCGTCATCTTCCTCGAGCCACTGTCGCGCCGCTTCGTCCTTGACGTGGGAAAGAGCCCACTCGCGAACGGCGTTGGCACGCTCTTCCTCCCCACACTCCACGAGCGCGTCAACCAGTTGCGAAGAAGTCATGGCCCAGCGTTCATCGGGGTCGTCTGCGCCTAAGAGGACTGCGGCGCACAAATGCGAGACTGCTGCAGCCCACTGACTCAAATTTGCATAGGCTGCGCCGAGGTCGGCGTGCAGTCCGGCCGAGGCTGGGTATGCTTCAACGCCGGTGCGCAGCAAGTGCTCTTCTCGCTCGTCATTGCCGAGTTCCAAGCAAAGCGACGCCATGAGCTGGATGCCTTCGGGTCCAAGGTCGCCCGCCGACTCCACCGGCTCGAGCAGCTGGAGCGCGCGGCGCAACTCGGAACGCTGTTCAGGCGTCCAGGGCTCATCGCCATCGCCATGTGCAACGATGACGTTGAAATAGATTTCGTGGGCTTGATCGACGACATCGCGGTCCATAAAAATTACGGGGTGACTTGTTCCATTGCGTAGGCTTCGATGACGTCGCCCTGTTTGATGTCGTTAAAGTTTTCGATCGCCATGCCGCACTCATACCCTTCCGTCACTTCGCGTACGTCGTCTTTGAAGCGTTTCAGAGAAGCTAGTTTTCCTTCGTAGACGATGGCGCTGTCGCGCAGCACTCGAACGCCGGCATCTCGGGTGATCTTACCGCTCTTGACGTAGCAGCCGGCGATGGTGCCAATCTTGCTGACTTTGAAGATCTGACGCACTTCGGCTTGGCCCAGCACGACCTCGCGCTCTTGCGGCTTGAGCATGCCGGTCATGGCTGCTTTGACCTCATCGATGGCATTGTAGATGACGTCGTAGAGGCGAATGTCCACACCTTCCGCTTCTGCCTTCCGAGCGATCGTTGCGTCTGGTCGGATATTGAAGCCTATGATGATGGCGTTGGACGCGCTCGCGAGCATGACGTCGGACTCGTTAATGCCGCCCACGCCCGTATGGATGACGCGCGTGCGCACTTCGTCGTTGACCAGACCGTCAAGCTGCGAGCGCAGAGCTTCGGCTGAGCCTTGCGCATCGGCTTTGATGATCAAGTTGAGCTCTTTGAGTCCGCCTTCTTTTGCTTGCGCCAAGAAGCCATCGAGCGTCACCGTGCGGCGCGTCGTGGCCATGCGCTGTTCGCGCTTGCGCTGGCTGCGCTTGGCAGCAAGCTCGCGCGCGTCGCGTTCATCGGAGACCACTTCGAGGATGTCGCCTGCTGATGGCACGTCGGACAAGCCCATGATTTCTGCTGGAATCGACGGCCCCGCGCGTTTGATTGGCTCGAGTTTGTCGTCGAACATGGCGCGCACGCGACCCCAGGCCGAACCCACGACTACGACATCGCCGTTGCGCAGCGTGCCGTTCTTAACGAGGACGGTGGCAACCGGACCACGCGACCGGTCCAGAAGTGCTTCAATGATCACGGCTTGCGCGCGGCGGTTCTTGTTCGCCCGCAGCTCCAGCAAATCGGCATTGAGCAGCACCATCTCGAGCAGTTCGTCAAGGCCGGTCTTCTGTTTGGCAGAGACTGGGATAAACTGCGTCTGACCGCCCCAATCTTCCGGCGTCAGTCCTAGATCCGAGAGCTGTTGCTTCACGCGGTCGACATTGGCGTTTGGTTTGTCAACTTTGTTCACGGCCACGACGATGGGCACGCCAGCTGCACGCGCGTGATTCATGGCTTCAATGGTTTGCGGCATGACGCCGTCGTCTGCAGCTACGACCAAGATGGCGACGTCGGTGACTTTGGCACCACGCGCGCGCATTTCGGTAAACGCTTCGTGACCAGGCGTATCGATGAAAGTGATCTTGCGATCGCCGTACTCGACCGTGTACGCACCGATGCGCTGCGTGATACCTCCAGCTTCGCCGGCAGCAACCTTCGTTGAGCGAATGGCGTCCAGGAGCGAGGTCTTCCCATGGTCGACGTGGCCAAGCACGGTGACAACCGGCGGCCGTGGCGTGAGCGAGCCCGCGGGGTCTGTATCGGCGACGATCTCGGCTGGCTCTTCGCCCGCTTCCTTAATAATGATGTTGAAACCAAAGCGGCGCGCGACTTGCGACGCAACATCCGAGGAGATGTGCTGGTTGATTGTGGCCATCGTCCCCATCTTGATGAGTTGGGCGATGACTGCGCCAGCCTGTGTCTCCATTGCGGCCGCAAGCTGCTGAACCGTGACGAGATCTGGGATCTCGAGGTCTTTGAGAACAGCCGGCTCGGCAACTGGAGCTGCCGTTGATGCTTTGTGGCGACGTTCTGTCTTCTTCAGAAGCTCCTCGCGCTCGCGTTCCTTGCGATCGCGCTCTTGATCTTCGCGGCGCTTGCGGCTAGAAGCCGGCGTGCTGGGCGGAAGCGATGGAGCCAGCGGACCTCCGCCGAGTGGACGTCCGGGCATGGGGCGTCCTGGCATCGGTCTTCCAGGCATGGGTCTGCCGGGGAGAGGCCGGCCGGGCAGCGGTCGCCCAGGCAGGCCTTCGCGGCGGATGGCCGGACGAAGCGGGCCGCCAATCGGCGGTCGCGGCGCACTGCCGAGTGGGCGCTGCATCGGTTGCTCGGCCGGCGTGGGCCCAACGGCTTGTGGCCTTGCGGCTACCGGTGCAGGCGTCGACGGTGATGCGGAAGCAGCCGGAACAACTCTATGAGGAGCGGCCGGGCGACTGGGGCGCATGGTGGCTGGAACGGGTTTGAGTAGCGGCTCGGCGGGTGCTTGCGACGGAACGACTGCGCTAGGCGCCGTCGCAGCAGCAACTGGAGGAAGCGCGGCGGCCTCAGACTTGGCGGAGGGCTTAGGCTTTTCGATAGCCTTCTCCGCCGCGACGGGCGCCCCATTGCCTGCGGTTTGCTTCGCGGTTGGTTTGTGGGTCTTCGCGGCCTTGGCGAGATTGCCGAGCAAGACGCCCTTGACGATTTGCGCCCGATGTTCGTCGATGATGGACATGTGCGTCGTCGCACGTATGCCGACTTTGCTCAGCAGCGCGATCGTCTCTTTGCTCGATAGCTTGAGCTCTTTCGCGAGCTCATGGACTCGTACGGTTGACATTTTCTCCTATTGGGCGACTTGAAGGTCGCCCGTAGTTGGGGCGATTTTCCAATCGCCGGCTATAGTTTTCGGGCCTCCCAGGGAGCCTCGCTTGCAACGCCGCTCAGTGCCCTGTATCTCTTGTTCTTCGACACGCGTGTTCCACACTCCGGTGAACACAGGTATGCCCCCCGGCCGCTTTTGCGACCGCTCGCGTCCACGCTCCAACCGGTGCTGTCGTGGACGAAGCGCATGAGCCGAAACTTTTCGGCTCGAGTCTTGCACGCCATGCATTGCCGGGTGGGCACATGACCTTTGTTCACCTTGCCTAGTTCCCCGCACCAGTCCTGTCGCTGTCCTCCTCGGCTACGGGTTCGTCCTCGCCGTCATCTGTTACGCGCTGCAACTCTTGCAACTTGCGGATGAGATCTTCGTCCTGCGCCAGCATTTCTGGCGTGAGCTCGACGCCAGTCTGCTCGGCGGCAATTTCCGCCATGGCCGCAACTTGCTCGTAGTCTTTTTCCTCTTCGACGCGCTGCTCGACGACCTGCGTCCATTGCTCTTCGCTATGGATGTCGATGCGCCAGCCGGTGAGCTTCGCGGCAAGTCGCACGTTTTGCCCTTCCTTACCGATGGCGAGCGACAATTGGTGTTCGGGCACGACGGCTTCCGCGAGGTGCTCGCGCTCGTTGAGATGGACCGAGACAACTTTTGCAGGCTGCAATGCATTGGCGACGTAGGTCGCAGTATCTGCCGACCATTGGATGACGTCTATTTTTTCGCCGTGGAGTTCCTCGCTGATGTTGTTCACACGAGAACTACGCGGACCGAGGCACGCGCCCACGGCGTCAATATCCTCTTCATTCGTCCATACCGAAACTTTGGAGCGAGATCCGGCCTCGCGCGCGACATCTTTGATTTCGACCAGACCTTGATCGACTTCCGGAATTTCCTGCTCGAAGAGACGACGCACGAGATTTGCGTGGCTGCGAGAGAGAATGACTTGCGGGCCCTTGTTTGTTTTGCGAACCTCCATCACGTAGACGCGGATGCGCGAGCCGATGCGAAATGATTCGCGCGGGACTTGCTCCGAGAGCGGCAAGATGGCTTCCGCCTTGTCGAGATCGATGAACATGTTTCGCTGCTCGTAGCGCTGCACCGTTCCGGTGATGAGGCGATCCAACTTCTCGTTGAATTCGTCGAACACCACGTCGCGTTCGGCCTCACGGATGCGTTGCACGATGACTTGCTTGGCCGTCTGTGCAGCAATGCGCCCGAATTCTTTGGGCGTTACTTCGACGTCGTAGTTATCGCCGATCTTGTATTTGCCGCCTGCATCGGCGACGCTAAGCTCGAGGACCGGATCGGTCACTTCTTCGACGACTGCGCGCCGGGCAAAAACGCGATATGAACCGTCGGTGCGATCGACGATGACAACTGGATTGCCGACGGCCTCGGCTTCGCGCACGAAGTTTCGCTTGTAGGCAGAAACGAGCGCGGCTTCGAGGGCCTCGAGCAATGTGTCGGCGGGCAAATTCCGGTCGCGCTCCAGTTCTTTGAGCGCTTCGATCAGTTCCGGATTGGGCTTTGCAGGTGCGACTGCAGAGGACCCATTGCCGCCAGCGGCTGATTTCTTCAATGTTTTTCGGGGCGCCATTATCGCTTCTTCCATCCATTAAGACTGCAAAAGGAGTGGGCGACCCACTCCTTTTCAGGATATCACCGACATTTTACCAGATGGAGTTCCAACCTGCAAGGGGGTTCGAGAAGCTTATTTGAGCTGGAATGTGAGTCCTAGAACAAGTGCTAGGGTACAGGCTCGGATTATTGTCATGTGCGGTATCTCCCCGCGCGAGTAAACTCGCGCGACTACATGAGCATCCTTTGTCATGACGTTTTGCGTCTGAGGTCGTCGCGTGGGTCATACACGAGGTTGGCGCGCTTAATCGCCGCGTACGGAATGGGGGTTACTCCCGCGTACTTGTCATTGATCGTGACCATGTCGTCGTCAGCCTGCTCGATCTCGCCTGTGAACTCCGTTCGATTCTTAATGCGCAGCGTCGTAATCACATTGATCAGTCTACCTCGAAATCGGCTGTAGTGCTCCGGTCGAAGCAGTGGTCGGGCGAGCCCGGCGGAAGCGACTTCGAGCGAAAAAAGTGGAACGGGTGGCGGAAGCTCTTCGATGCGACGTTCAATGTAGCGCGACACAGCTTCGCAGAGGTTCGAATCTACCCCGCTTTCGCGATCGATCATGATGCTCACATGGAAAGTGCGATGCTCTTTGTGGACGACGCACTTGAGGACCTCGAGATCGTAGAATTGGGGCACGCTCGTTAAACGCCCACAAAGCTCCTCGATCCTTTGTTGCATGGATACATTGATCATACGAGTTGGTCAAGCGGTACGATCTGCACGCCCGCTCTCGTGAGTGCGGATCGAACCGCCGATGCCGTTTCGGTTGCGTTGGGACTATCGCCGTGAATGCACAGCGTTTGGGCGTCGATACGTACGGCTCGACCATTAACCGCCGTGACTTGCTTCTTCACGACGATCTCGACCGCTTGGGCAGCCGTCTGCGTTGGATCGTCGAGCACTGCTCCCGGATGGGTTCGGCTCCGTAACGAGCCATCGGCTTCGTAGGCACGATCGCAAAAAGCCTCGGCAGCGGTTCGCAACCCCGCAGCCCTTGCGGCCGCAATGGAGTGCGAGCCTGCAAGTCCGACCAGAATGAGGTCGCGATCATAGGCTGCTACCGAGCGCGCTACGGCCGCTGCGAGTGCTGGGTTCTTCGCGGCATCGTTGTAGAGCGCGCCGTGGGGCTTGACGTGCGCGATCTTCACACCGAGGGATCGCCCTATGGCCGACACTGCGCCGATTTGATAGGCAATCGCGCTTTCGAGCTCGTCGGGCGATATCTCCATCGAGCGCCGGCCAAATCCGGTCGTGTCTGGATACGAAGGGTGCGCTCCAACGGAAACGCTGTGTGCGGCGGCGGCTTTAATAGTGGCGGCAATGATGTTCGGATCGCCCGCGTGAAAACCACAGGCGACGTTTCCCGAGGTAACGTAACGGAAGATCGGTTCGTCGTCGCCGACGCGTCGGGCGCCAAACGCTTCGCCGACATCGGCGTTGAGGTCAACCCGCAGGGTTTGGTTCATCAAGGCTTTCGGTAAGAGCTTGCATCTTTTCGGCGAGTGCGATAGCAGCCTCTGGTTGGGTGACCATTCGAAACCGGAGCTGATCTCCAGGGCGAAGTTGTGCCGCGTCAGGGATGTCCGCCGAAATTACGGTGAGCGGCACCGCATAGCCTCCGGTCGTTTGGTGCTCCGCAAGCAAGACAATCGGCTGACCGTCGCTCGAGAGCTGGACGCAGCCCGAGCAAATCCCAACAGAGATTGCGTCGTAGCCCGCCACGCTGGCGAGCGCTTGGCCTTCAAGACGAACGCCCTGGCGGCTGCTGCGCGGCGATACGCGATAGGTTTGTTTTTGGAGAAAGGCGAGATCCTCAGATGTGAATCGCTTCGCGTGAAGACCAGGCAGAACGCGCAGGGTTGCCGGCTGCGCCCAGAATGGACGAGCCGACGGCGCGATCGCAAAGTCTTGTTCTGGTAATTCGCCCTCGGCTGCGACGGAGAGCAGGTCTCCGCGCGCAAGCGAACGACCGGAGAGACCGCCGAAGGCTGCCGTGATATCGGTGCTCCTACTTCCCAGCACCGGTGGCACGTCAATGCCGCCAAAGAAAGCAATGTACGATCGTAGGCCGCGCTCGGCTGCACCGAGCCGTACCTCGGCTCCTTCGCGGACGCGAAATGATTGCCACTGCGGCCGCGGACCGCCGCCGGCGACGAGCAGCGCCCGCGCTCCAGTCACCGCGATGCGCATGGAACGCAGCGCCTTAAAGGCGAATCCGGTCATGGTTGTCTCGATGAGCGCCGCCGTGTAAGGATTGCCGACGACGCGATTGGCCGCTCGTGCGCTCAGCCAATCCGCAGCCCCTGATGGTGAGACACCCATCTGCGCAACATGACGGCGTCCAGCATCTTGGATAGTCGTTTGCAAACCGGGTTCGAGCACTTCAAGCACGATTGCGTTGGTGCTCACGAGGTGATGGTCGCAATCGTCGCGTCAACCGAGTCGACCGCATGAAAACGCACGCAATCGCCCGGGGCAAAGAGAGCAGCGGGCTCGCGTGTGGGATCGAAGATGTTCGCTTGCGTCTTCCCCATGATGCGCCAACCGCCGGGCGAGGAGCGGGGATAAATCCCGCACTGCCCGGCCGCGATTGCTACGCTTCCCGCGGGAACCCGCACGCGCGGTGTTGGTAGGCGGGGAAGATCGAGTTGTTTGGGAAGGCCAAGCAAATACGGAAAGCCGGCAGTAAAACCTAAGAAAGCAACGCGATATGTTGGGCGGCAGAATTCGCTCACGACTTCGTCTGGACTCAGACCGACGTGTCGGGCGATGTCACTGAGGTCCAAGGCATGCTCGGCGCCGAAACAAACGCTCACGTCAATGTTCCTCGATTCGCTTACCGTCAGGTTCTGTGTTTGCTCCATGGCGCCGCGCACGCAGGCCATGATCGTCGCGAGCCGCGCGACGCTTGGGTCGAAACGAACGAGTATCGACGCGAAGGCCGGAACGATATCAAGCACGCTTGCGCCCAGCTGATTTCGCAACGTAGCGCACAGTGACCAGACGTGGCTGACGGTCGCTTCGTCAATCGAATCGCCAAGGACAGCGAGAACGGCGGCGTCCCCAACCGGCAATACGTCGCCCGCGAGCTTCATAACCGCTGTCGTCCGAGCCTGGGTGGGTATGTTCCTCTCGGCAATTGAACTCGAGGGAGATGAGCGATTTGCATTTCTCTCCACGTCCCAACCGCGCGGCCGAAATCAACTGGCAGCCATGGGGCGAGACTGCGTTCGAGAGCGCGAAGGCGCAGGGCAAGCCCATGTTGCTGGCCATTTCTGCCGTGTGGTGCCATTGGTGCCACGTCATGGACGAGACGAGCTACTCGGATGGAGCGGTCATCCAGACGATCAACGAGCGATTCATCCCGGTGCGCGTCGACAACGACCAGCGTCCCGACGTGAATGCTCGGTACAACATGGGTGGCTGGCCAACCACTGCGCTCCTCACGCCGGACGGCGACGTGCTGTATGGCGGCACGTATATTCCCCCCGATGCAATGCGCCAAGTGCTCGCGCACGTGGACCGCTTTTATACGGATCCCAGCAATCGTTTGACCGTTGCCCAAAAGGTGAGCGAGATGAAGGCTGCTCGAGCGGGCCGTGCGCGCGCGCCTGAGGGCGGAGAGCTCGATCCGCACACGGCGGCGAAGGTTCTGGCACTGCTCTCCTCGGCCTTCGATGAGGAATACGGGGGATTCGGCACCGATCAGAAGTTTCCGCACGTCCCGGCATTGCAGTTCCTTCTCGATTTTTACGCGCGGGAGCACAACGAGCGCGCCAAGACGATCGTCGAGCGAACTCTTCGCGGGATGGCCGGCGGCGGCATGTACGATCATGTCGAGGGTGGCTTCTTCCGGTACTCAACCACGCCCGACTTTTCCGTGCCGCACTTCGAAAAGATGCTCGAAGACCTTGGGGGCTTGTTGCTCGTGTGCGCGCGGGCGAGTGCGCTCTTCGAAGATGCCTCGATTGGAGCAGTCGCTATGGATGTCAAACGTTACATGGATGCGCGTCTTTGGAACGATGAGGCCGGTGGTTACGGCGGTTCGCAGGATGCCGATGAAAAGTACTTCGAGTTAGATGCGCAGGGCCGCGCAGCGGTTCCCGCGCCATATGTGGACAAGACGTTGTATGCAGCGTGGAATGCGCAGGTTGCGCGATCGCTGATCTTGGGTGCGCCGCTGGCGCAGTCCGCAGGAGCGGACGCCAATGAGTGGACGCAGCGGGGCCTTGCGATCCTCGAGACGCTGTGGAATCGCATGCTCGATCGCGGCTTGATGTGCCGTTATTTTGACGGCAGCAGCGCTCACATTCGGGGGCTGCTCGTCGACCAAGTTTGGTGCGCTTGGGCGGCGCTCGCGGCATTTTCCGCAACGGGTGAGGTGCGCTGGCTGGATCGCGCCGGCGATTTGATCGGGCACTCCGATGCTCTCTACGACGCAGATGCGCACGTGTATCTCGATCGTTTGAAGGGCCCCGATGACGCCGGGCGACTGGCCGAGCAAACTGTATCCGTCGAAGAAAACGCACTGATGGCCCGCGCGCTACTCGATTTTGCATCCTTGAGCGGCAAGTCTGTCTACGCAGAACGAGGCCAGGCAATATTGCGCCATTACGCCAGAGACTATCAGGCGCAGAATATTTTTGCGGCCGGATATGCGAGCGCGGTGCTCGACGCCCTCGAGCCTCCGATTGACGTAAACATCGTCGGCCCAGCGCGCGATCCAGTGGCCGTTGCGTTGCGTGACGCGGCGTTGAGAATTGCGTCACCCCCGTTGCGCCCAAATCCCATCGACCCTGCTGCGGAACCGCAGCGCGCATCTTCTCTCGGTTACGACGCCGCAGGCGTCACCGCATACTTGTGCCGGGGGAAGATGTGCTTCGCGCGCGTTACCTCACCACACGAATTAAAAACCGCCCTGACATCAAATCCGGTCTCGTCCACCTAGGGGGCGACTATCAAATCGCCCCAAGGTCCTGTAGGGGGCGATTGGAAAATCGCCCCTAAAACCACCGATCGAGAACGCCGCTATACGGATATGCGATGATACCATCCGAGATGTTGGCGCGTACCGCGATTCGCTAGAATGTATCTCACAAAGTCTTCTACCTTTTCATATTCGCGAACAATGTGGTCGTGAAATCCGGGCTGCCCAGTGCCATCGAATTTGTGAAATTTTCCAGGCTTGCTCCCGGATTCGCCGTTTTAACTTTGCGACGATCGCTGACAGGCTGTGCTTCGCCCCGCGTAGTCTGGTGAGCAGGTGCAAATGATCCGGCATCAAGCAATAGCAATTGAGCCAGTACCAGCCCTGCTCCCGATAGGAAAAAATGACATGTCTTACAGACTCACATACCGCCGCATCAGTGAATGCTTTCCTGCGCTCGGCTACGCAGAGCGTAACGAAGTACGTGCGTTCAGCAGAATAATCAAAATCTTTCAAGCGCCGGATGACGCCGCCAGTCATGTTGGTTAAATCACTTGGGATACTGCCGCCGACAAGGTATGAAGGGGCGATTTGCCAATCGCCCCCTACAGGATCTTGGGGCGATATCTTGCGGCGATTGCCAGTCGCCCGCTACAGATGTGATCATTGGGGGGGTTTGTGGCCAAGTACGACGCGATCGTTATCGGCGGCGGACATAACGGATTAGTCACAGCTTGTTATCTAGCACGTGCCAAGTGGAAGGTGCTAGTATTAGAGCGGCGCTACATCGTGGGCGGAGCGTGCGTGAGCGAGGAAACCTTTCCAGGTTTCAAAGTCTCCACCGCTGCCTACGTCAATAGCCTCTTCCGTCCGGAAATCATCCGCGACCTTCGCCTCAAAGATTACGGTTTTGAGCTCTTAGAACGCAGCCCCTCATCATTCTCCCCATTCCTCGACGGCCGGTATTTGTTGCTGGGGCCGGACCACGACCTCACGCTCCGCGAGATTGCAAAGTTTAGCACCAAAGACGCGGAGAACTATCCAAAATACGAGGCGATGCTCGAGCGAGTCGCGTCCGTCATCGAGCCGACGCTCGTGCAAACTCCCCCGAATATTGCCAAACCGGGAGTTGGCGATCTGCTCAAGATGGCGCCGCTCGGGCGCGCGATGCAGAAACTCGGACCACAAATGAGCGAAGCCATCGAAGTGCTCACTGGTCCTGCGCGGCCAATCCTCGACCGCTGGTTCGAATCCGAGGAGCTCAAAGGGACGCTTGCCACCGACGCGATCATCGGTGCATTTGCTTCCCCCTCAATGCCCGGGACCGCATACGTCTTGTTCCATCATGTTATGGGGGAAACAAACGGCAAGCGGGGGGTGTGGGCTTACGTGAAGGGCGGCATGGGCGGGCTAACTCAGGCCCTCGCCAAAGCGGCTCAAGACCTCGGCGTCGAGATACAGACGAACGCAGACGTACGCAAAATCAACGTGCGTAATGGCCGGGTGACCGGAGTAACGCTTGCAAGCGGCGATGAGTTTGCCGCGGCGCGCGTCGCGAGCGGCGTCGATTGCAACGTGACGTTCAACCACCTGCTCGACGAGCAGACGGTTCCACCGGAGTTCCTCGCAGCGATTCGGCGCATCGACTACAGCAGCGCATCGATGAAGATCAACGTGGCGCTCTCCGCGCTCCCGAATTTCACGGCTTGTCCGGGCAGCGTGCCGGGGCCGCAGCACCACGGCACCGTTCACCTGGTTCCCGATCAGGACTTCATCGAGCGTGGCTACGATGACGCAAAATATGGCCGCCCATCGCGAGACCCAATTGTGGAAATGTGCCTTCCGTCCGCCGTCGATCCAAGCGTCGCGCCACCTGGCAAACACCTGGCCTCGATGTTCGTGCAGTACGCACCCTACAAACTCGCAGACGGGACTTGGGAACAGCACAAGAACGCCTTTGCAGATCGATGCTTTGAGATCGTCGAGCAGTACGCGCCTGGTTTTCGTGCCTCAGTCATCGATCGGCAGGTACTGAGTCCGGTTGATCTGGAGCGCACCTTCAATCTAACTGGCGGCAATATTTTCCAGGGCTCGATGGCGTTGCACCAATTGTTCATGTTTCGTCCCGTGCCAGGGTATGCGGGATACCGCACGCCGCTTCGAGGGTTGTACCTGTGTGGTGCCGCCGCGCACCCGGGCGGGGGCGTGATGGGCGCTTCGGGTTGGAACGCTGCGCGAGAGATGCTGAAGCGCTAAAGTAGTGCGTTGAAAAAGCTGATCGTCACGGGAGACGACTTCGGCGCCGCCACCTCAGTGAATGAGGCAATAGAGCTCGCCCATCGCTCCGGCATCCTGACCACGACCTGCCTCATGATGGGCGGAGCGGTCGTCAACGATGCGGTGTTTCGAGCCAAGCGTATGCCGGCGCTGAAAGTGGGCTTGCATGTCGCGGTGGTCGATGGACGACCCGTGCTCGATCCACACTCGATTCCACTCTTGGTCAACGAACGTGGAGAGTTTTCAAGAAGGCTCTTCCGAAGCGGCTTATCCTTCTTCTTCAACCCAGAAGTACGGCGCCAACTCGCGGCGGAGATTCGCGCGCAGTTTGAGGCATTTCGTGCAACCGGTCTCACTCTGGATCACGTCAACGGCCATAACCATATGCACATCCATCCGAGCGTGCTCGATCTCATCATAGACATTGGGCGCGATTTTGGCGTTCGCGCTGTACGGCTTCCGTATGAACCATTTCTGCCTACCTGGCAAGCGACGCACACAGATCTCGTCGGAAGATTTGAAACTGGTGTCTTGCTCTTGCCGATGCTCGGGTTGATGCGACATCGACTGCGGCGCGCGCAGCTCGCTTTCAATGACTATCTCTTTGGGATCAGCGACACTGGCGGCATGACGAGCGAGCGAGTGCTGCAGCTAATTTCACATCTGCCCGACGGCGTGAGCGAGATGCATTTTCATCCCGCTACAGGGCACTGGCCCGGCATGCAGGCGCAAGCGCGCTGCCAAGAGGAGCTTGCCGCTCTTACGAATGTTGACGTCGCTTTGGCCATCGAGCATCGAGGTATTAAGATGACGACCTTTGGAGAGCTTGGGGCGGCGTGATGGCCGCCCTCGACGCGCCATTGCTGCCCATTCTGAGAAGTCTCTGTCTGGCAGTGAGCCTCGCCGGCACTGCATACCTGGGCTTTGCGACGCTGCGTCTTTTGGCTTTTGCTCGCAAAGAAAAGCAGCCGAAGGGCACTTTTTCGCCGGGCGTTACGGTTCTCAAACCGTTGTACGGTGCTGAACCGCAGCTGTTTGAGAACCTCAGCTCGTTTTGCGATCAAGACTACGAGCGATTTCAGGTGATTTTCGGGGTTCGCGACGCGGACGATCCTGCGGTTGCCATTGTCAAAAAGGTCATCGAGCGATTCCCTAACCGAGATCTCTTGCTGTGCGTCGACCCGCGCGCTCGAGGCGTAAATCTGAAGATTGCCAACGTCATCAACATGATGGAGCATGCCAAACATAATGTTGTTTTCGTCGCCGACAGCGACACTCGGGTCGATCGGGAATATCTTCGATCGATGGTTGCTCCCTTTGCGAACCCGGCCGTTGGGGCAGTCACCTGCCTTTATCGCGGAGTGCCGGTTGCGGGCACCGTGGCGGCATTAGGCGCACTCTTCATTAACGATCAATTCGCTCCAGCCGTGCTCGTTGCCATCGCCCTTTCGCCCATAGACTTCTGTTTGGGCGCTACCATGGCAGTGTCGCGCAGCGCGCTTGAAAAGATCGGGGGCTTCGAATCGCTTGCATCGTTTCTTGCGGACGATCGCATGCTCGGCCGGAAAGTGCGGGAGCATGGATTCGATGTCGTCTTGAACTCATACGTCGTGGAACACGACGTCGTCGAGCGCAACCTCGCGAGCCTGTGGGCTCACGAGCTGCGCTGGGCCCGCACGATGTTCTCCGCTCGCCCGGCCGGATACGCATTTTCTTTCATTATGTACGCTGTGCCGATGTCGCTCATCTATTGGGCCGTCTCGCGCGACCTTATTGGCGGCGCCCTGCTAACGGGCGTGGCCGTCGGACTTCGCCTTGGGCTTCATTACGTCGCGCGGCGAGCATTGCGGATAACGTCGGCGGACAGCCCATGGTTGATTCCGTTGCGCGAACTGCTTGGACTCTGCGTCTGGGTGGCAACATTTTTCGGACGAGGTGTCCGTTGGAGAGATCAGGATTTTGTGATCGATTCGGCCGGCCGAATGGAGAGGCGTTGATGAGGATACAAGAAATGCGCGCGAATGAATTCGCGCGACTACATTTGGCTCAACGCGCAGAGAGCTCCGGCACGCGCGAATAAATTCGCGCGACTACATTTGGCTCAAGGCGCAGAGAGCTCCGGCATGCGCGAATGAATTCGCGCGACTACATTTGGCTCAACGCGCAGATAGCTCCGGCACGCGCGAATAAATTCGCGCGACTACATTTGGCTCAAGGCGCAGAGAGCTCCGGCATGCGCGAATGAATTCGCGCGACTACATTTTCGCCGCGGGGACCATTTGGCGAGCGTCCAGTGCTCTCGAGACTACGTCTTGCAGGCTCGCGAGGTGTGCACTCGTCATCTCGTCAAGGTTCGATCGCCCCAGCGCCGTCTTGAGGTTTGCACGGAGATCGACGAGCTCGGCTCGGGCCATCGACTGCGCATCAAAGGGCGTTCCCGCTTCCGGTGCTAGCCAAATTTGCACGAGTTTTCGCGCGTACCACTGTTGGGTAGCACGATGAACCTGGCCGATGCTGCGCAACTTGGGATCGCGCAGGTCTCCAAACAGCGAGGTTTGCGTCCAGTCGAAGAGATCGGTCAAACTCATCGTCGCACTAGGCTTCGCCTTCAACGACAAATCATTGAGCCGTTCCAGCATGAGCGGTTGGAACATCGTTGTGAGTTCTTGCTGCGCGATCCCCGCTGCGATTTCGGCGATGGGGATATCGTGGCGCGGGGGAGGATTGTATGCCCAGGCTGCACCCGGGGATGTTTCCCATTCGGAATAGACCATGCGGTTCAGCGTCGCCGGTGAAAAGCTCCAAGCGCCATCGGAGAAAATATATTTGTCGAGCAAGTGAAACGCTCGAAGCTCATCGGTGCGCGGCACTTGGACAAGCGGTGGGCTTGCTCCCGGATCGCCTGGGTACGAGCGAGACAAGTATTCCCCACCCATATAGTGTTCAGGCCACGTTGCGGCGATCGTATAGACCTGCGCAAAGATGGCGCCAAAGGCTGCACGCTCCTGGTCGTAGGAGTTGCCCGGCTGCGGCCAGTGCCGGTCCAAACTCGAGAAGAGATCGTGCGAGAGCTTGAGCTGGGTTTCACCCCAGGCCAGGGGGTCGTTTGTTAAATCAAATTGCGCAACTCGGGGATCGATCGCGTGGCCGCTTGCATATTCAACATCTTCATCGCTCGCAAAGCGAAAGAGCGGGTTCGCCCAAACGCTTGCCCAGCGGTTGAGCGTCGGCACCTCATCTTGCGGCGTACGAGCGCCCGGCACGCGAGCGTAGCCCCAATGAATCGCATGATAGTCGTACGGCCCAAGGACGGTTTGCCAATAGGTTCCTTGCGTGTAGCCCTTCGGCCACAGGTTCAGGGGTGCGTATTCCATCACCGATGTTGCGACTCCATACTTCTCGGTGAATGCCTTGCTCTGCACCTCCTTGGCGGTGTACGCGATAGAACCAATAAAATTGTGCTGCAAGCCAAAGCCGTGCCCCGACTCATGGACAATGAATGATTGGATCAGTTGATCGTTGTACTGCGTGAGTGCCGAACCCGTGAGGGGATGGCCCATGGCAGCAAGCGCGATTCTTCCGAATGTGGCTTGCTGACGTTTGCCCCGCGCGTATTCGGCATCGCTCCCTGCAAGCGCGATACCCGCGCCACCAGCGGTCGGTTGCGTGAGGAACTGCCACGAGGTATTCGAGAATGACAAAACGTCAGCGTCAATCACGATGTTCGTGCGAATTTCTTCACCGGTACGAGGATCCCAGATTCCATTCTGGGCCGCGTAACCGCCCGAATTCGACTCCGTCATCCAAATAATCGTATTGTAGCGAACGTCGTCGGGATCCCAATTGGGATCGCTCGGCTGATCCTTCACTTGCACAGCATCGCTGATCCCGATTCTTTCGAAGGCAGCATTCCATCTGAGGATACCCTTGCGGATCGAATCCCGGTACTGCGTCGGAATGTTGTCGGACATGTAGTAGATCATAGGATGTTTTGCGGGTGACATCAGCTTGCTTGGATCCGACGGCTGCATGTTCCAACGCACGACATACCGGTTAAGACGCGTGTATTTTGCATCCGTAGCGAAGTTGAGAAACGCAGAATCGAAAAATCCTACGCGAGAATCGGCCAGTCTTGGTGTATAATCGCCGTCATTGGGCGGCTGCACGATGTTGTAGGCAATGCGAATTCCGAGGGAGCGCGGGTCTGGTACGTTGTCAATGGTTTGGGGATCATCGCAGGCCCAGGTTTGATCGGCTGTGATGATGACGTTGTCTGGGAAAGCCTTGGTTGGGCCAAAGAGGGTGCGATCCGGATCGAGCCTGTACATTTGCTCTGGGTCTGGGCCCGTGACCGTCTTTAGTACCCCGGCGAGATTGTAGACGTCTCCCAACAAGAACGATGCATCAAAAACGAGATGGCCACTTACCGCGTCGGTTGCAACGATCGGCGCAACGCCAACGACTGAGTTCGCAAACGTGCGCTTGATGGCGCGTTGTGCTGGATCGTTGCCGGGAGCGATAAAGTAGGTATTCGGCCACGTCACGACGATCTTGTTGTCGCTCTTTGTGAAGCGGATGATCCGAGCAAAGGATGAGATGCCGCCGGGTATGACATTCCAACCGCCAATGCCATTGACTTGTTCGGCGCTGGCGATGAAATCTTGGTCAAGCTGAGACGGCCCGATTTCTATGTAGACCTTGCCGTCTTTACGGATAATATTGAAGAGACCGTTTTGGACTTGCGCGTCCGTAACGAATGTGGCGTAGGGCGCGGGAGTACTACTATCGTCGGCGCGGGCGATGGACGGCAGCACGATAAGCAATGCAACGAGCGTTCCAAACCAGCGGGTCGACTTCACGAAGGCCTCCTTATTGGGCGACTTGACGGTCGCTCGCTACGCGCGCGAATAAATTCGCGCGACTACATTTTTGGCGCGGGGACGATTTCGCGAGCGTCTAAGGCGCGCGAGACCACGTCTTGCAAGCTCGCCAAATGAGCGCGGGTGAGTTCGTCAAGACCCGAGTGCCCGAGCGCGCCGCCTACGTTCGAACGCAAGTCAACGAGCTTCGCGCGGGCTAGCGACTGGGCATCATACGGAGTCCCCGGGCTTGGCGCCAGCCACATCTGGGCCAACTTTCGCGCATACCACTGCTGCACGGCGCGGTGCACTTGGTCGATAGTACGCAACCGCGAATTGCGCAGGTCCCCGTACACAGATGCTTGCGTCCAATCAAACAAGTCGGTAAGCGACATCGTTGTCCCCGGCCTGGCTTTGAGCGGCAGATCGTTGAGACGCTCGAGCATCAGCGGATCGTACAGCATGGTCAGTACTTGACTTGCGAAGCCTTGGGCCAGTTCTGCTACCGGAATATCATGCCGAGGCTGTGGCGCGTACGCCCACAAGCCGGGCGACGTCGTTTCCCACTCACTGTACACAAGCCGATTCAGCGTGCCCGATGAGAAGCTCCATGCTCCGTCGCCGAGCACGTACTTGTCCAGCAGACCGAAGGCGCGCTGTTCTTGCGCCCGTGGTACTTGCACAAGCGGCGCGGTTGCGCCGGGGTCGCCCGCGTGTGAGCGCGAGAGATATTCTCCAGCGATGAAGTGCACCGGTTGAATTGCCGCGTTGAGTTTTTCGAAAAAGACGTAGCCAAAGGCATACCGCTCTTGGTCGTAGGTGTTGCCCGGCTGCGGCCAGTGCGAGTCGAGTTTGTTCATGAGGTCGTTGCTAAATTTCATTCGGACCTCAGCCCAAGCCAAAGAATCGCTCGTGAGATCCCAGCGAGCCACACGAGGATCGATCGCATGGGCACCTTCATACGTGGCGTCTTCATCGCTGGCGAAATGGTAGAGTGGGTTCGTCCACTGCGACGCCCAGTAATTGAGGGTTGACAGTTCGTCCTGCGGAGTCCGCGCGCCGGGAATGCGCGCATACCCGTACTTAATGGCATGGTAGTCGTACGGTCCAAGCATGGTCATCCAGTAATCACCCGTGGATTGTCCCTTTGGCCACACGTTGATCCCTACGTACTCCATCACCGATGACGAAAGACCGTACCTGGAAGTGAATTGTTTGCTCTGCACCTGCTTACTTGAATAGGCTTCGCTACCCATGAAATTGTGCATGAGCCCAAGCGAATGACCTGACTCGTGCATGATTGTCCAGAGAAGCCCGTTATTGAGATATTTTTCGAGCGCAGCGCCCGTCAGCGGCTGGCCTTGCACCGCGAGCGCCACTCTCCCAAAGCCGGCCTCTTGGCGTGCACCCAGCATGAGCTCCCGCTCGTCTGCCACGAATGGCGATTTGGCGCTGTTGGCTGGGTTAGCGAAATATTGTCCGCTCGAGCCCAAGAAGTTGGGCCAATCGGCGTCGATCACGATGTTCCCGCGGAACGCCATGCCATTGCGTGGATCGTAGGTTGGCCCTGCGGCGGCGAATTGTCCACTGTTCGACTCGGTCAACCACAGTACCGTGTTGTAGCGAATGTCGTCTGGGTCCCACGTCGCATCCGCCGGTTGATCTTTGACTTCGATGGCGTCGCTGATGCCAATCCGAGCGAATGCATCGTTCCAACGCAGAATTGCCGTCCTTAGCGTCGCGCGATATTGCGTTGGAATTTCGTTTGAGAGGTAATAGACGATCGGTTGCTTTGCGGGCGACAGCGCCTTCGTGGGATCCGACGGCTGGAGGTTCCAACGGATAACATAGTGGACGACTCGTGTATAATTCGAGTCCTTGGCAAAGTTGAGATATGCAGAATCGAAGTATCCGATGCGGTCGTCCGCAAGACGCGGCATGTAGCCAGTGCTGTCGGGCGGCTGCATGATATTGTAAGCGATCCGAAGCTGGAATGCGCGTGGGTCTGGTACGTTGTCGATCTCCTGCGGATTGTCGCTCTTCCAGGTTTGATCCGCATCGATAACGATGTTGAGCGGGAACGCCCTGGTTGGGCCAAAGAGCGTTTCGTCGGGGTTGAGACTGTAGGCCTGGTCTGGATGATCAGGCCCCGTGACCTGGCGCAGCTGCGCCGTCATGTTGATGAGGTCGCCTAAGAAGAACGAGGCATCGAAAACGACGTCGCCTGTGACCGCGTCAGTCGCCACGATGGGTGCTACGGCCACAACAGAGTTGGCAAAGGTGCGTTTGATTGCACGCTGGGCCGCATCGTTGCCCGGAGCTATGAAGTACGTGTTTGGGTAGGTGACGACTATTTTATTTCCGTTCTTCGAAAAGTGGATAATGCGAGCGCCGAATGCAGTATTAAGACCGCCAGGCCAAATCCCATAGCCGCCCAGGCCATTGACCTGTTCGGCCGTTTGAATGAAGTCTTGGTCGAGTTGGGAAGGCGCTATCTCTAAAAAAACCTTGCCATCTTTACGGATTATGTTGAAGAGGCCGTTTTGAACCTGAGCCCCATCGACAAATTTCGCATAAGGTGCTGGCGCTGTGCCGCTATCCGGGCCACCTGTGTCATCTGCCTTCACCACCGCGGGCACGAGTGCAATCAATGCGATAAATGCAAACAAGCGAAGAGTCTTCAATCGTGCCTCCCTTGGAACGTCGGGCGTTTACCACAACAGAGCGGCCGACTCATCGGTTGCCCGCTGAGTTGGAGTTAATTTTGAGCCGACGCACACAAATACAACCGCCCAGCAGTTTTGTTTCAGCGCCCGCGGCGATGGATTGACCGCCGAGACTTTCAGGGCCTTTCTTACGTTGTGGAATTGGGCGGCTTTCCGGTGCCTGTTTAACGAGGGTTCGGGTGTTCTGAAGTCGCCCATCTTCTTTCTAGGCCCCGCGAGCGACCGCCGAGATTCCGATGACTGCCGCAAGCATGGCGACGCTACTGAGTACGAGCCACCAATCTCCCGTTCCAAGGATGCCCACCACCCGGTCCGCAGCCACCGCGACTGTGCTCACAATCATCGCGCTGCGCCAGAACCGCAGCCGAGCAAAGGCCGAGAAGCCCGAGAGAATCAGCGCAGCGTTGACAATGACGGCCGCGACGACTGCACCGTCGACACCTCGTCCCATCCCAGCGGCAAGCGCGTCGCCAAGCCCCAGGAGCGCCCACACGATCGCCACTATCCCAACGGAAAAGCGCGCAACGTTCGCGATGGAAACCCTGGTCGCCATTAGGCGTTTGTTTGCCTGTTGTCATCGGTCGACCCTTTGACAGGAAATTTTTCATCGCACGTCAGAATCTGAGGTCTTCCCTTTTTATCGCTGATAAGAGTCTTTGTTCTGTCGGAAAGGCGTCGTTCGTGCTCAAAGAGTTGCAAGGCGATCTCGATGTGGTCGAGACGCGAAATGAAGTTCGTGCACGCATGCGAGAGTATGCCGATGGTGGAGTTGAAGGGCGTTCGCGAGCCGAGCGCGCCGACGATGCGTGGCGTCTTGTGCAAAACGTTCTTGCGGAGGAGATCATCGAGCTCAATCGCGGTCTCGATACCTCTGCGCAAATCTTGGAGCATGATCGATTAGCGCTGCCTGATGGCAGTCAGACAATTGAAATCGTGTATCGCGATCAAAAGTTTTCGTTCCAGCGCTCGAAGGACCGGCTTTCGATCGTGCTCATCGATCAATCCGCCGGACGGCTCCCGGTTGAGACCGTCGGCACCAAATTGTTTATTGCAGGCGAGCCAATTGGGTCTGCTATTGTGGCGGCAATCGGTCGTCTCGTGCACCGAGCCACGGCGGGCATCAAAGCGTCGCGGGAGAACCGCTACATGGCCCTAGAGCTCTCGACGCTATGGGCGACCAAGGTCGAGGCGGCGCTCAACTTGGCGGACGAGAACGGTTTCCGCTTCGTGGAGTCTTACCGGACTCGAAAGCCAGATCGCCGGGTCTTCCTTTTCAAGCGCAAAGGCCCGAAACAAGCGTAATCGCGCGAATTATTCTCGCGCTCCATTGCGACGTGGGGCGATTTTCCAATCGCCCCCTACATGGCTTGCGGGGTGACGTTCTTCAGTTTTGGACTAGCGGCGGGGTCGAAATACTCCGCCACAACATCTCGTGGGCAAAAGCGAACGAAGAGCATCGCGAGCAGAGCGAGGAGCGCAACGTCATCGAAGGCTCCGAGGATCGGAATGTCGCTTAGCACGTCAACTGGCGAGATGACCAACAAGGCTCCAAGACCGGTCAACACCTTGAGACTTGACGGGACTCGGCGATCGAGGAACAGACGTCCAAGTTTTACGGCGTGCTTGCGGATGCCCCAGAAGAATTTCATTCGAAGAAAAAGGGATATCATACCGCGTTCATTCGACGTGACAATTTACACATCCCGTGCGAGCGCGAGATCTTTGAGCAGCGCTTGCGCGCCGCGCACGCCAGGAGCACCGGAAACGCAGCCGCCCGGGTGCGTCCCAGAGCCGCACAGGTACAGTCGAGCGAGCGGCGTTTTGACCGAGAAACGATCTTCGAAGATTTGTCCAGGCAAGAGCTCGCCATGAAAAATGTGGCCCTTTGCCAAGCCGAAACGACTTTCAAGATCTGCCGGAGTGAAAAGCTGCATGCCTTCCACGGCCTTTGGAACATTCGGTGCGTACAGACCGATTATCCTAATGATATTCTCCGCCGCCATCCGGCGACGCTCATCTGACCAAGACCCATCTGTGCGTGCGTACGGGTAGTATTGCGCAAAGATTGACAAGAGATGCTTTCCTGGCGGAGCCAACGTTGGGTCGCTCGGCGTCTGAAGGAAGATTTCCAACATTGGCTCGGATGATGGCAAACCGCCTGCGGCTTCTTCGTACGCCCGCTGTAAGTAATCGATGTCCGGCGCGATGTGTATCGTTGCGTTGAGATGACCATCAGCGGCAAGCCCCGGCCGGCACGTAAAATTCGGCAGCTCTCCTAGGGCGAGGTTCAGTTTGAGCGAGGGGCCATCGCAACGCCAATGCTCGACTCGGTTGATGAAGTCAGCTTCGAGCGCGCTTCGTGGGACCAGGCGCAAGAAGGTGGTGAGTGGATCCGCGTTTGAGAGCACCGCTTCGGCTTCAATCTCCGTGCCGTCATCGAGAACCACTCCCGCTGCCCGGCGGTTGCGCACGAGCAGCGAGGCCACCGCGGCACTCGTTCGGATCTGTGCGCCGCTCTGCCGGGCCGAGCTTGCTATAGCCGCAGAAATCGATCCCATGCCGCCGCGGACGTAGCCCCAGGCTCCCTGAATTCCCATGGCCCGTCCGGCGTAATGATGGGCGAGGACGTACCCGGTGCCAGGGTTGCGCGGTCCTTCGAACGTACCGACGATGCCATCGTTGGCAATGGCAGCGGCCAGCATCGGCGTTTCGATGTAGCGCTCGGTGAACTCCGCTGCGGAACCGCGAAACATTGCTTGGGCCTGCGGCGAGAGCCGATCGAAGCGCGGATCCGCATCAAAAAACGAATCGTAAATTTCGCGTGCATACCGACAGAGAAGCTCGTCGAGCGAGGCGAGACCGCTCACATCGGATCGTGAGAATGCGCCGACCTCACGCGCCGTTTGTTCGCGGTCGCGTGAGAGCAGGAGCGATCGGCCATCGAGCGCGGCGGTGAACGAACTTGGATTCTTCAAGTAGGCGTGGTACCCGTGAGACTCAAGCTCCAAGTCATGCACGATGTCTGGATGCAAGAGGCTCACGACGTATGAGGCGGCAGACACCGTCCAGCCGGGCCAAGGATGCTCGCTCACCGCAGCGCCCCCAATAACCTCGCTGCGCTCGAGCACGAGCGTCGCGAGCCCTGCCTTGGCGAGGTAGGCAGCAGCGACCAACCCGTTATGGCCAGCACCGACTACGATCGCATCGTATTTCATGCCCCTCGGTTGGGCGACACAAGCTGGGAGACCTCGACGACGGGCGACTTTACAGCCGCCCAGAGGAGGGTCGCCGTCACACTGTTTCTCATGGAAGTCTCACTCGGGTCTCAAACGAATCTCACGCCGATAACGTTACAATGGGAATCAGGAGCGGAACTCATGAGCGCTGACGTCCAAGTGCCCGCCGAGTATCGTCCAGCGGGTACCGTTGACCTATCGAGTGCCCTCGACGAATATCGCGGGCCATGGAATTCTCGTCTCGCTGCGCACCTGTTGCGGCGCGCGGGCTTCGGTGGTTCTCCCCAAGATATCGCAAACGCGACCGGCGCTGGAATGGATGCTACCGTCAGCCAGCTCGTTCATTTTGGACCCGATCAGCTGCCTGCGGCACCGTCGGGTGATATCACGTATCCGCTGGGGCCGACGGCGGACAAAATGCAACGCCGTAACGCCTACATCCTTACGGAGATGTGGTGGCTCGATCGTTGCCTGCGTACGCAAGATCCGCTGCGCGAGCGCATGACCTATTTTTGGAGCAATCACTTTACCAGTGCCATTGGCGAAAAAGGCATCACACCACAGATGATGGTCGATCAATTTGCGTTGTTCCGACGCTTTGCGCTCGGCAACTACGCCGATCTGACGCACGCTGTGACCACCGACCCGGCGATGCTCCATTACCTCGACGGCATTGTCAATCGCGCCCAACATCCCAATGAAAATTACGCTCGCGAGCTTATGGAACTCTTCACTCTGGGCATTGGCAACTACACCGAGGAAGACGTTCGGCAAGGCGCCAGAGCATTCACGGGCTTCACCGTCTACCGCTTTGGCGGGCAAGCGGTGTTCAATCCCCAGCTCCACGACGATGGGGAAAAGACATTTCTTGGCCACACCGGTAACTTCGAGGGCGACGACGTTGTCAACATCATTATGGGGCAGCCGGCAACAGCTCGCTTCATGGCGCGAAAGTTCTTACGCGCCTTCGTGTACGATGACCCCGAGCCCGAACTCATCGACGCGGTGGCGGCCAAGTTCCGGGAAAGCAATTACGACGTTGCGCAGCTCATGAGTCTCCTCTTGCGATCGAACGTTTTCTACTCGCCGCGCGCGTATCGCGCATTGGTGAAGAGCCCGCTCGAGTTAACGATCGGTGCGTTGAAGACCCTTGGCGCTACAGAGGTCGGCGCTCGAACGCTCCAGGCGATGGCGCAAATGGGCCAAGTCCCTATGCAACCGCCAAACGTCGCCGGCTGGCCCGGTGGCAGTCTCTGGCTGAACACAGGTACGTATCTGGCGCGCCTCAACTACCTGAATCAACTCGTGTCGTTCAAGCCTGCGGCCGCCGATCAAGCGATGACCACGATGATGTCGCAACCGCAGAGCCTTCCTCAAGGGATGGACCCAGAGATTTTCTTTGCCCCTGCCGGCCATATCGCGCCACCTGCAGCTTGGGTCGCCGGCGCAAACACAAGCGATCCGATGTCCGTGACGGATAGCGTCTTGAATATGGTGGTGCAAGGCGACGCGACGGTAGCACAACAAGGCGACATCCTCAGCTATATCGTTCACGATGGCGTAGGCAACCGCGTGGTGCTCAACGGCGAAAACTTCGAAGAGAAAGTACGCGGAGCGGTGAGCCTGGCAATGGCCTTGCCGCCGTACCAGCTCGCGTAATGGTGGAGAAAAACCAATGACCTCTCGACGCCAATTCATCCAACAAAGCGTCGGCGCATTCGCCGGCTTCCTGGCCATCGATTCGATTTTTGCGCGGGCTGCGCGAGCTGCCGGCGCGGTCACCGCGCCCGGATCGGCAGCTCGGCGCACGCTCGTGGTGGTCAACCTTCAGGGCGGCAACGATGGACTCAACACCGTCGTGCCCTTCGGAGACCCCGAATATTATCGCCTCAGGCCTAGCATCAACGTTGCGCAAGGCGACGTCCTGCGCTTCGATAGCGGCTTGGGCCTGAATCCAAAACTTGCAGGCATCAAAGCACTCTACGACCAGCAGCGCGTAGCGGTTCTCCAAGGCGTCCATTACCCAAATCCAAATCTCTCGCATTTTCGCTCGACCGAGATTTGGCAAACCGCTGCACCGGACACCATCATCGACACAGGCTGGGCGGGTCGCTATCTCGACGATTCTGGTTTGCCCAAGAGCAATCTCTTCAAGGGTCTGGCCATCGGACCGATCCTGCCGAAAATGATGGTCTCGAACAAGACCGACGTGCCAACCGTTGAAAACTTGCGGACTAGCGGCTTTCGAGGCGCGCGCGACGAGCAGTCGTCAGCGGATCAAATCCTCAATGGCAATTCAAACGCATATTCGTTCCAAAGTCCATACTTACAGCTCGTTCAAGAAGTCGAGCACGACGCGAATGCGAGCTCTGCCGAGCTTCCACATCTCGTGGCAGGCTACAAACCTGCGATCGAATACCCGGCGACGCCGTTTGCGGCGGGTCTCAATCTCGCCGCCGCGGTGATCAACTCTGGCGTTGGCACGAAGGTAATCTATGTGAGCCTCGGTTCGTTCGACACGCACGCAGCGCAGCGGGGCACCCAGGATCGCTTGCTCGATCAGTTTGCCACTGGTATGAAGGCATTTTACGACGATCTCGCCGCCCACGACTTGGATGATCAAGTGCTCACGATGACCTTCTCCGAGTTTGGCCGGCGTGTTCAGGAAAATGCCAACCGCGGAACCGACCATGGCACAGCGGCGCCGATGTTCCTCATCGGCGGCGGGGTCAAAGGCGGCATCTACGGCGATCATCCCAGCTTGAGCGATCTCGACTTCGGCAATCTCAAGTGGCACACAGACTTTCGATCGGTCTATGCGACGGTGCTCGAGCACTGGCTCGGAGTCTCGTCGGCACCCGTGCTTGGGGGAGCCTTCGACACGCTGACGTTCGTTTAACGATTGAGGACAGGAGCAGACTGTAAACATGGAACGAAAGAAATTCATCACGACCGCAATCGGAGCGAGCGCCATCATCGCCGCGGCAGGCGCGACGTTAGCGGCAACGCCCGCCCCCAATGCCACAGGGAATCCAGGAACCTTAAGCAATCCGTGCCTCCCCTCGCACGCTGGATTTGGGGGAGGACCGCGACCGGGCGAGAGCCCGAACCCAACCGCTGTGCTCGAGCATGCCGATCGAAACCTTGGACGGATCATTGAAATGCTCCAGCGCGATCCCAATGGCTATGCCGGTCACAAAACGCAGGCCATCGGGTACTTGCAGCAAGCTCTCACGCAGGTGCAAGCCGCTCTCCAATCGGCCAACGGCGGCGCGCAAAGCCCGATCCAATCCTCGCCCTAAGGCAGCGTAGGGGGCGATTGGAAAATCGCCCCTCGTCTTATCGTAGGGGGCGATTGGAAAATCGCCCCTCTTTCATGAATACCCCTCCATGATCAAGGCAACGATCCGCACTTTACGACCGACAGATCTACCCGTTTGGGCCGAACTGCGGCGCTCGTTGTGGCCGGATTACCTAACCGACGACGAAGTCCGCGACCATGCATCAATAGTCGCAGACCCCCAGCGGCTCGCTGCTTTTGTCAGCGAGCTTGAAGGCGATGTTGTGGGATTCATCGATGCAAGCCTACGACAAGTTGCCGATGGGTGCGAGACAAGCCCAGTAGGATACATCGAAGGCTGGTATGTCAAGCCTGAGTTTCGAGGCAAGGGAATCGGCAGACAACTCGTTCACGCAGCCGAAGAATGTGCCCGCTCGCGAGGCTGCACGGAAATGGCTTCGGATTCTCTTCTTACCAATGTCGACGGCCAGCGTGCGCACGAGCAGCTGGGCTACCGCGAAGTCGATCGCGTCGTGACATTTCGCAAGCCGCTGCGGGAAACGCGACGGGCGACTTGACAGTCGCCCGCTACGGTTCGTTCGGGGATGTGCGGTTAATCTTTGTCTGCGTCGCCCTCGTTTGCGGGGACTTGGCTCAAGGGGTTGTTGGGGCAGCGTCGGCATGCGTACGATGCGAGGTGACGAAAGACCGGCCGGCTTACTTCGCGCCGCGCCGTCAGACGAAATCGCGTGTATGCGTCGTCGAATGCAGACTCAATCCGTGCGCCGTCGAAAAGGTCTCGGGTGAAATGTTCGCAGCATGCTGAACACATTTTGTCGGTCTTGAAGAGCGGGCAACGAATGCCGTTCTCTGCATGTTCGCCGAAACGGTTCCACGCATCGGCGTTGGGCTCAACTGGGCCGTTGAGCAGATTTTCCAGTAGGTTCTCGACTGAGTCTTGCATGCTCATACGACTGGACAAGCAGTGAATTTGTGTCTCAATCGGAAAGTGGACCGAATGGATGAGCAGCAGTTCACAGTCGGACAGCTCGCCGGTCCTGGTACCTATCGATGCGAAGCATGCGGAAAAGAGACGACAGAGTTCGCTTTGTCCTTCGAAATTGAGACATGTGCATGCGGCAGTGTAACATTTCGGCGGGTCGACTAATCCAAGGGCTTTTGCGCTGATTCACACCGTCTGGACCGTCTGGGTATGACGCAGATCAAACTTCACACCTGGGGCGCGGGACCGCCAATCCTCTTGCTCCACGCTTTTCCTTTGAACGCCGGCATGTGGGAGCCGCAAGTCCAGGCGCTGTCGGCGTCGGCAACGCTCGTGGCGCCCGACCTTCCCGGGTTTGGAGATTCCGCGGAGGCGCCTAGCTTTGACAGCCTCGATTCATTGGCAGGTACTTTATATGACATGCTGCGCGCGCTCGGGATCGAGCAAACGGTGGTCGCAGGCTGCTCAATGGGTGGATACTTGGCATTCGCGCTCTTACGCGCCGCCCCGAATTTCGTGACGAGGCTGGCCCTTCTCAATACAAAGCCCACTCGGGACTCGGAGCAGGCACGCGCAAATCGCCTGGCCTTGGCGGAGCGGGTCGAGCGCGAAGGCTGCGCTTTTCTAGTCGAGGAGTGGGATCGAGGTGCACTGTCTCCGGTAACCCTTGCAAGCAAACCGGCCGTCGTCGACTGCGTTCGGGCGCTCATTCAAGAAGCGACCCCTCGCGGGGTGGCGGCTGCCCAACGCGCGATGGCCAACCGGCCTGATTCCTCGGCGCTGCTTCCACAGATTGGCATTCCGACGTTGGTCCTCCATGGGCTCGATGACCGCATCATTAGCGAGCAGGAGGCTCGCGCGATGGCGGACGCTATCAAGGGCGCGCAGTTCGTTGGAATTCCCGACGCGGCCCACCTACCCAATCTTGAACGGCCCGAGATCGTCTCTGAAACGCTCGCACGGTTTTTTCCCTCGCAAGGGAGAAGCCTCGGGCATCGATCGTCCCCGCAATAAAAGAATGCGATGTGCACTTTCTGTAGAGTAGTCAGGTGCTTTGTGGTCGCCGCACTGTTTGCGTTGCTGTGCGTGCGATCAGTTGAGCGCGCTCGCGCGGACGAACCAAATGCAAATGCGACGTCATTGGCTACCGCCGCGAATCCGATGACGCTTGTGCTCGACGCCCACGACGCGTCGCGCGGGATCATGCTCGCGCACCTCACAATCCCGGTCGCTCCAGGACCGTTCACCTTGGTTTATCCGAAGTGGATTCCGGGAGAACACAGCCCCACCGGACCCATCTATGACTTAGCGACTCTGCGCGTGAGCGCTAACGGCGCCGACATTCCGTGGTCTCGCGACCCGGTGGACCTCTACGCATTCCACGTGCTGGTACCGGCGGCGACGCAGACGATCGACGTCGATTTCGAGGTGCTCCTCAATGCGCCCAACGATGAGATGTCGACCAGCCACCTTGCGATCGTGAACTGGAACCGTGATCTCGTCTACCAAAACGACACCGATACGGGCGACGTCTACGTGAAGGCGAGCATCCTCTTGCCGGAGGGCTGGGATTTCGCCACCGCGCTGCCCATCGCACAGCACAGCGGAAACCGCCTTGATTTCGCGCGGACGACCTTGCGCACACTCGTGGACTCGCCGCTCGATTGCGGCGCTTACGCGAAGCACTACGTCATCTGGTCGAACGGCCCGGCGGTCGCCGAGCTCGACCTGTTCGCAGATGCGCCGGAGAATCTGGCCATTCCGACAGATCTGCTGACCGCGTATCGGCGGATGGTCCCAGAAGGCCTCGCGATGTACGGTTCGCGCCATTGGAACGTCCATCACTCGCTCGTCGCCTTGACCGATGCGTTCCCCGAAGATGGCATCGAACATCACGAATCGAGTGACAACCGAGCACCGGCCGATTATTTTTCAAATCCACAACGGGCCGTTTTCGACGGTGATTTGATCGCTCACGAATTTTCGCATTCATGGAACGGCAAGTACCGCCGGCCGGCCGACTTGACGACGGCAAACTTCCAGATCCCGATGCAAACCGATCTGCTGTGGGTCTATGAGGGCATGAACCAATACCTCGGGGACCTGCTCACCTTCCGCACCGGCATCCGCGATCGCAAACTCTTCCCAGAACTGATCGCAGCGGTGTATGCACAGGAGGACGCGGAACCGGGGAGGTCGGCCGATCCGCTGATCGACACGACGGTCGCAGCGCCGTACCTCTACCTCGTCCAGGGTGCCTATCCGTCGCTGCGCCGCACCACGGATGATTTCTATTCCGAAGGAGAGCTGGTCTGGCTCGACGCCGACACGATCATCCGCGAGCAGACTAAGGGCGCGAAGTCATTAGACAACTTCCTCAGAGCTTTCGCGGGGCCGCCAGACACGGGGCCCGAGGTCGTCACCTACACCCGCGACGACGTCGAGCGGCTTCTCGGCAGTGTCGCCCCGTATGATTGGCATGGTTTCTTCCAGCGCACCGTCTACGAGGTCGCGATACATCCGCCATCCGACTGGTTAGAGCGCTCGGGTTACCGGCTCGAGTACACTTCCACTCCTAATATCCTTGACGCGGCAAGCGACGAAAGCGACCAGAAGATCGATGCGTGGTTCTCGCTTGGCGTCAGGCTCGACAACGATGGCACGGTCAGCAGCGTGCGAAAGCCATCGCCCGCCTGGCAAGGCGGGCTTGCGCCTGGAGTCAAGATCGTCGCCGTGAACGGCCGGGAGTTCCAGCCTTCCCTCCTTCTCTCGGCGATCAGCGCCGCGCAGCACTCAAACGCTTCGATCGTGCTTCTCGGAGACGATGACACATGGTACCGGACCTATGTGCTTTCGTATCACGGTGGGCTGCGCTACCCGCACCTCGTGCGCGCTGGAAACGCGCCGGATATGCTCGCAAAGATCGCCGCGCCGCTCGGGCGTTAGACGACCTTCTTCCCGGATTTGAATTCCCACGGCGAGTTTTCTTCGCTTGCATATCGCTGCCAACCGGGGAGCTTCTTCTTCCCAAACTTCGCGAGAATGTACACCCCGGACGCAGCCTTCCCAGCGCCGAAACCGGGCAGAGCTTTGAACCTCTCGATCAACTCTTTGGGATTTGTCACGTCTGCCCACACGCGCGAACCATCGTTCCGGTAGTCGCGGGCGATGACTGCGCAAAGCGCGCGCACCCGCGTGGCCATCATGCCCGGGTAGCGGTGCAATGCCGGGGGTCCGCGGAACACGGCCTTGAGTTTGGCAGGCGACAGAGCCGCAATTTTCTTGGCGTCGAGATGGCCGATGCGTTGGCGTAAGTTGTAGGGGCCAACAAACGCCTTCTCCGTGCGAACTTGCTGATCGAGGCACAAACCGATAAGCAGCGCCGTGCCGCTTTTGGTAAGCAGCGCGTTCGCCTCTGAATTTAGCGTGAAAGGGTAGTATGATTGCATGCCTGCGCGCAAGACGCTTTGGGGCTGAGCCTTTCATTTGCCTTTCAGCGCGGCCATCTACAGTTTTACGCATGGGTCGCTTGCACTATTGGGTCACGTGCGCCGCGGCAGCGAGCTTGGTCTTCGGGTGCACCCCGAGCGCGCCAAGTGCGCCGAATGGCAATTCCATTGGAAACGGCGTCGTCGTTGGGGAAAGCCTTCTCAAGTACGGCCAGACCTCAAGCCAGTTTGGCATGGTCGGTGGCTTCAACCCGGCGATCGTCGTGGTCGCGCATGGGACTACCGTCCAATTCCACAACGAAGATTCGTTCACTCATACGGCAAGCATGGTGAACGGGCCACCCTTTCCCCCTGGCAACCCGATACCGAACAGCGCTCTCACCCAGAGCGGCGCCGACGTTTCTCAAGCAAGGTGGTCATCAGGCGCTCTCGTCGCAAATGCTTATTCGCAGCAGCTGCAAACGTCGACCATAGGCAGTTACTTCTTCGGTTGTTTCTATCATTATCCGATCATGAGGGGCGTCATCATTGTTCAGTAAGTCTCGCGCCGTTGCGCTCTTCGGCGGCGTTCTCATCATGATTGCCGCAAAGCCCGCTCTCGCAGTCCCGATCTTTGCGGAACGCTATGGCCTTTCGTGCAGTGCTTGCCATACCGCGGTCCCCGACCTGAACGCCTTCGGTAACGCGTTTCGTCGTAATGGCTTTGTCTTACCAAATGTACCCATGCACAAGTCGTTTCCGCTGGCGCTGCGTTTTCAAGAAACCTATATGAAGGATCTTCCGCAGTCAGCCACGCGACGTTTCAACGCGCTTGCCATCCTCATCTCCACATTCAATTTCGGACCGCATCAGTCGTTTTCGTATTTCGGTCGTTATTTCTTCGGAAGTCAGGGCGCGCCAGGCAGCCTCTACTACTCGTGGGTGCAGCACGTGGATCCGGCTACCGGGCTGTACGAGCGGATCGGCTTGTTCAGTCTGCCGCTTATCGCCAATCCGACGCAGCGTCTCGACACCATTACCCCACAACCAGCGTACACGTACGAGGTTGGACACAGCAGCGCGAACCTGGCCGATCCGCGTTGGGGGCTGATGGTTGGGCAACGGACGAGCCGCCTCGATCTTGACCTTGCATTCTCCACCGATGAGTATCACGGTGCAGCGTACGGCGCGCCCACTCCGCCCGGCGATCTCGCCCAGCGCTATGCATATCCGGAGCTCTTTGCCACCGCGACGACGGCGGTCGGTAGTGAATTCCGCTTTGGCGTGCTCTCTCTCGAAGGCACGCGCAGCTTCACCTCCCGATCCAGCGGTGCCAAGTTCTCCGATTCTTACTATCGCAACGGCTTGCAGGCGGAATGGAGTTCGGGGCCCTTCGATTTGATCGCCCAGCAGGTTTGGAGCCACGACAGCAACACAGATGGGTTTGGAACGCAGCAGGCCTCCAGCGGTGGCTTTGCAACGTTTAAGTATCGGCCAACCCCGCATTCCTATATTGGCGTACGTTATGATGCCGCGGCTAATCCGTTTGCGACTCGCGATTGGGCTTTTTATGGCGCCGTCGCCGTTACTCATCAATCTCGCTTGGTGTTGGAACACATCATGCCTGTTAACGCCGTGGGTGCACAACAGCAAACAAACGCACAGCTACTGTTTGCCCTGCCGGATCCGAATTGGGTTAAATAGGAAAGGGCGGCTTCACAGTCGCCCAGTACCGATTGCACCTGTGGCTCTAGACGGATTCCCACTCTGAGGGACGTGATTCGGCCAATTTCGCTTGACAATGGCTCTCTTCTGCACTATTATACTAGCGTACTAGTTCAATAGCGAATTAGTCAACCGCAGAGGAGCAACACCATGAACACCACAGTCCGCGTCCTTCCGAACACCGAGCACAAAGCCGAAGATCACTCTTTCGTAGGCATTCCCACCAGCACGTCGACGCTCTTCGCAGGCTGGGGCCCGAGGCTCTAACCAACATGCCAGCCATCTTCACGGTCGACCCGCACACCGGGGTCCCGATCTACCTCCAGCTCATCGAGCAAGTGAAGCGATCGGTAGCCCTGGGTGTGCTTTCGGCCGGCGAGCGGCTTCCAACGGTAAAGCAGCTAGCGTTCGATCTCACCATTAATCCTAACACCGTTGCCCGCGCTTACCGCGAGCTCGAGCGCGACGGGATCATCGAAACAAATGTTGGACGCGGATCGTTTGTCCGCTCGCAGGGCGCCAGCGCTCGCGCTGCAACAGCGCTCGCCGACGTTTCGGCCTCCGCTATCGATACGGCTGTACGCGAGGCGAAGTCGCTCGGTTTGAAGCGAAATCAGCTACACGATTTATTCAAAGAAGCTCTCGACCGCTGGTATTCGCCAAACGGCGAAGCCGAGGAGCGAAACAACTCATGACCGCAGATTCACCTAACCCCGTGATCAGCGTGCGGGGACTCAGCAAGCGATACGGCGCCACGCGCGCCGTCAATGATCTGAGCTTCGAGGTTTCCAAGGGGTCGATTTTTGGTTTGCTCGGCACGAATGGTGCCGGTAAGACGAGCACCTTCAAGTGCCTCTTGGGACTAGCACGGCCAAACGTTGGCGAAGTATTTTTCAATGGCCGGCCCCTCGCGCCAGAAATGTTTGAATCCATGTCATACGTTCCCGAGCAACCCGCATTGTACGAGGGGATGACTGGCCAGGAGCATCTTGACTGCGCGCGCCACGCCTTTCGCAACTACGATGTTGCCACAGCGAAGCGCCTGGTTGACTTGTTTGGGTTCGACGTTCGCAAGAAAGCCAAACAACTTTCGAAAGGTCAAAAGAGCGCCTTGGCTATTACCCTTGCGTTTGCGATTAGGCCTGAAATTCTCGTACTCGACGAGCCCTCGGCCGGTCTCGATCCAGTCCATCAACGCCATGTGCTTGATTTGATGATCGATGCCGCTGCCGGTGGCGGCACGGTTCTCTTCTCTTCCCACCAGATCGGCCAAGTCGAACGTGCCGCCGACCATGTCGCCATCATGCACCGTGGCCAAGCCGTGCTTCAGGGTGACGTCGAACAGCTTCGGGCCGATGAGAAAGTCATCGAAGCCACCTTCGACGGCTCGGCGCCACTCATTGGAGGTTTGGAATCCGACCCTCATGTCCGGCGAGTAACGCGACAAGGTCGGCTGTTGCGCGTCTACGTCACTGCGGGTGAAAACGGCGTCGCCAGCATGGTGAATAGTGCGAGCCCGACCAGCTTGCGCGTTATGAATCAAAATTTGGAAGATATCTTTTTAGCAGCGGTTGGCGACGAGGCGCCGGCTACACAAAGTATGGAGAGGGGCTAACCGTGTATTACAAAGAGTTCCTGCGCGTTCGCCGGCTGTTTGTCGGCTTTGCGATAACGATCGTGGCGATCATGCTTTTCATCCTGTTGTTGAGCGGTCACAGCCACGTTGATGTCAGCTCGATGGCTCCCTCGCACCACCCGGGGATGGTTGCGGAAGCAGGGGCCAACGACAGAACAAACATCCGCGGACCGGGCATCGAGGTGTCGGACGCGGGCCACGGATTCCCATTTGCCGTCTTGTTTGCAATTGCGGCCGTTGCCGCGGCGATCTTTGCGACGATTTTGGGCTGCTTTTTGGCTACCGAAAACAACGGACACCTCGAGATCGCTTGGACCAGACCCGCCTCTCGAACCCAATATGCGCTTGCGGCCGTCGTCGCCGACGTTGTTGGCATCCTTGCCGCATTCGCGTTTGTCGTGCTGGTTGAGGCCGTGCTGTTTTCCTTGAAGGGTTGGTGGCACTTCGCCTATATGGATCCATCGTTTTACCCGACGCTTGGTCGCTTTCTCCTGTATCCGCTGGCGTGGTATGGTTTGGTGGCCGGCATTACGGCCTCGATGCGGGGCGGAGGTCTCGCGGCTGGCTTGGCTTGGCCGGCGGCCTCGATTCTCATCGTGCTCTCAAGCTTGAATCTCCCGCCCGCCATCCATACTATCCTCGGGCTGCTCGACTATCTCAATCCCATGACGTATGGCAGCTATGCAGCCGGCAATGAGGCGGCGCGACACGTCATGATGATGTCGCCTGCCGTCGCGACGCTTGGGTTAGTGGGCATTACCGTTCTTGGTCTTTGTGCGGCGCTCGTACAGTGGCGCAGATTGGAGGCATAACTCATGCAGCTCTTTGGAACAACCTTCAACATGGATCTTGGTAGCTTTCGACTGCGCATCGCGTTCGGGCTTGACGACCGCAGCGCCGATGTTAGTCCGACCCGCGTCGAGGACATGCCCCGGTTGGAGCTTACGACGTAGGTGAATTTATTCGCGCGCCGTGATGGAATCGATGGCAGCCAACACCTCGGGGGCAAGGTGCCCCTCGCCGGCGCGAACGTTGGTCTCCACTTGGCTCGCATTCATCGCTCCAGCGATAACGCTGCCGACATACGCGCGGCTTGCGAGCCAGCCGATCGAAAGCTCCGTCATACTGTGGCCGTGAGATTGGGCTAGCGCCGCAAGCTTCTCGACGATGGTCCAGTTGCGTTCGTTGAGATTCGTTGTTTGCGCTTGCGGATTGTTTGTAATTCGCGCACCCTCGGGCAGCGGCTTACCCTTTCGATACTTACCCGTGAGCAAGCCGCTCGCCAGCGGAAAATATGGCAGGATGCTCAGGCCAAATGCTTGGCACGCTGGCACCAGCTCGGCCTCAATAGAGCGATCGACGAGATTGTACTGGTTTTGAGCGCTGACAAAATGGGTGATGTTACGCAGCTCTGCGACATAGTAAGTCTGCGCGGTTTGCCAGCCCGAAAAATTCGAGTGGCCCACGTAGCGCACCTTACCATGATGCACGAGATCATTTAAAGCGTCCATCGTCTCTTCGATGGGGGTTTTTGGGTCGGGAAGGTGGATCTGATAGAGATCGATGTAGTCGGTCCCGAGTCGTTTGAGGCTGGCGTCGACCGCCTTCATGATGTAGCCGCGCGAAGCGCCGCTGCGCATGGGGCCTTCACCCATTTTCCCCGCAAACTTCGTCGCGATCAGCACCTGATCTCGCTTGCCCGCCAGCGCCTTGCCGAGATACTCTTCAGAAACTCCACGCGGTCCGTACGTATCTGCCGTGTCAAAGAGGTTGATGCCAAGATCGATCGCCGTGTGCACCACCATGGTTGCGGCCTCTTGATTGGCGCGCGGCCCAAAGTTGTTGCATCCGACGCCCACAATGGAAACCAAGAGGCCCGATCTTCCCAGATTGCGATACTCCATGGCAGCGCCTTAGCCAGACGACGGCGGGATTCCGGCGCGGACTAGCGGTCCACGCAACTGCGTTTGACATGCAGGGCGGCGAGGGGCGCGGCGAGATTGAGTTGCTCATCGCACAGCGCACAAAACTCGTTCCCGGGGCCAAGAACCATTCGTCGCTGCCACAACGATGCGCCGCCGGGAAGCGCTTGCTCTAAGATTTGGTACAGTTGCCCATAACTGAGACCATCCGGCTTGTCGAACCAAAACGCATGCTGGGCCGAGAAGTTGCCCAACCCAGAGCGGTGCCCATACAGTCCGCCAGCTCCCCAGCTGGCGAAGGCGGCAAGGCGGTCGTGCGGCGTCTGCGCTGCGGCATGAACGGCAGCATGATTGAGCCGATCGAGCGCCGCAGAATTTTCCAGGACATACCAGTCCTCGTAGGCATGGGGTCGCGGGATCCAAGGCAGGTCACGGACGCGAAAGCTCTGCGATCTTACGAAGCCTTCGATGTCTGCCCGCTGCAGGGCGCGATGAAATTCCGCGAGTTGACTTTCGTATTCGGCGCTGTCCGTCGCCGGAGCTTTGGTGTGCCAGAACAGATAGGCGAGCATTTCGCGGGGCGTTGCAGGGCGGGGAGCGCGGGACCTCCATAAGGGTGACTTGACAGTCGCCTACTACGGTAGAAAAAAAATGAGGGCCGTGGCGGGAACGGCCCTCGGGGGACGGGCCCGTGGCAGGCGGGCGATTTTGCAATCGCCGCCTACGGGGCTTTGGGGGAACTAGCGAACCACGTGCCAGTCGACGATGAGACCTTGCGAACCGTTGGCGTATGTGATGACGCCATTGCCGTACTGGTCCACCGTGAACGTCGCGACGGGGTTGTTCGACGGATCGGTGATCTGACCGTTGATGGCGACGGTCGGAGGCGTGCCGCTCGAGGTCACGACGATCGAGTCGCCGTTCCAGAGCGTCCCTGTAATGTTGACGGATACGATGTCGCAGTTCGAGTCGAATTCAACCGAGCCTGAGACGTTGGTCGTGCCCAGCGTTGTGCCGCCCGAGACGGTGAAGGGCGGAGCAGACGACAGCGTCAGCGAGCCCAACGGTCCACGGATGAACGTGCCAGCGTGCGAGCCAGCGAACGTCACATCCCCAGAGCCGTCCAGGGTTATCGTGCCATTGGACAGCACGCCCATGTGGCCGTACGAGTGAGAGAGGTTGGCATTGTTGACTACTCGACCGGAATTCGCGGAGAGTGTGTAGACGTTCGAGCTCTGCGGAGCAACGGTGAACTGGCGGCCAAACTCGATCGTGGCACTGGTCGAGGTGCCGATGTACACATCGCTGGTCACGACGGCTGAGAAGTTGCCCGGTGCGCCGGTGATTGCATAGTTCGTTGCGCGCGTGCTGAGCAGCGTTCCGGAGAGATTGTAATTCTTCGCGGTGCGCAAGATCGACTCGCTCGATGAGCTATTCATGGTTACAAGAGAAACCACGTCGCGGGCGAGCTCCGTGCATCCATTGTCATAGAAGTATTTGGTTTCGTACTGGGTCTGGGTCGGACTGATGATGGTCACCGTGTGCTCGATACCGTTTCTGCACGAGCCCGCGGATTGGGCTGTGGAGGCGGCGGTGAGCGCAACACCCATGTTGCCGTTGAACAATCCGGCATCAAGTGTTCCGGCCTCGATCGGATCGAAAGCGGCTTCCGTGCCGCCTTGGGCGACGTCTTGCTTGGACACGCTTTGGTCAGTCGAGCCAGAATTTGAAGCTCCACCGAGTCCACCAGCACCGCTGCAACCGGCGATGGCGACCGATGCGAGAATCGCGAGAAGAATGCGCGTTCGCATAGTTTTACTAACCCTTTCTCATGGACTTTTCATTCGCCGATTGTGTCAGCGGCATGCCGTCTTGGCATGCAGGTCCTTAAGGGTTAGGATACGATTCCGCCGGGTGTCGTGCATGAGGTGAAACTGAGGACACTATGAGATTTTGCCCAGATTTTGCATGGGGCGCGATTGATTCGAGCCCTTACCGTAGCAGTTTCTCCATGGCCATCACGTCGATGAAGCGACCATCGAGCGTTCCTTGCTCCTTGAACGTGCCGACCTCTCGAAAGCCTCGCTTCCGATAGAGCGCTTGCCCGGCCTCATTAAAAGGAAACGTGAAGAGGACGATTTTGTGAAAGTTGTGGTGTCGGGCACGCTGTTCGATGTCGTCGAGCAGGCGTGCCCCGATGCCGGTACCCCGCGCGGAGCGCTCCACATAGACCGAAAGGTCCGCAACGCCGTCATACGCGCACCGATGCGAGTATGGGTTGAGCGCCGCCCAACCGACCACCTCACTCCCCCGCTGTGCGACGATGACATCGTAGCGCTCCGACTGGCGCCCCAACAATTCGCGGACCTGTGATTCGGTCTTGCGATCGGCCTCGAGGGTCGCGATCCCATCCGCGATCCCCTGGTTGTATATCCGCGTGATGCCCGCCATGTCGGCATCGTTCGCCTTGCGGATAACAAGGGTCTCACTCATGCGCGCACGCCTTTCCCTGGACGGCTTCGAGCCCTTCGCGGATGATTATGGGAACCATGATCGCAGCGGCGATCGGGTCTGCCCACCACAGACCGAAGGCAGCGTTGAGGATAAGGCCGACGAGAGCGATGGCGGACAGATACGCGCAGAATTCGGTCTGCTTTGAGTCCGCGACAAGCGCATGGCTACCGAGTCCAGCAGCCACGCGGCGTTTGGCCCCCCGCAGCCACACCATTGCTCCAAGCGATCCCACCAAAATGACAATGCCGAAGACAGAGCGATGAGGCTGATCGCGCCGAACGAGGCTTGAGATTGAGTCGTACGCTATGAACGCGGCCAATGCCAGTAACAGAGCCCCCACGATCTTCAGGCTAACTTGTTCCCGACGTTCTTGTTGTTCATCCGCAACGCCGAACAGGCCCCACAGCATCGCGCCGGCCGAGCCGGCTTCGATGAAGCTGTCAAGCCCAAAGCCAAGCAGCGCGATGCTACCGGCAGCGACACCTGCTGGAATGGCCAGGATCGCCTCGAGCAGCGCCAAAATGATGGAAAGGACGCTGAGCCGCCTTCCAACCCGAAGGACAGCGTTGCGCTCTGAGGCTGACAGCATCAGACAAGCGCTTTGGCAAGTTCCGTGAACGAGCGGTCGTACCGATAGACGATGCCGAGATGCGAGTCGTCAAACTCTTCGTAGATATATTTGATCCCAAGTTCGTCGAGGCGAGAGCAGAAAATCCGCGCACCGATATGCAAGTTCCACTCGTCTCGCAGCCCCGCATCCAGGTAGATCTTCTTCATCGAGCGCAAGGCGTCGGCGTGTTCGCGAGCCATATGGACGGGATCGTTGACTTCCCAGCGAGGCCACACGTCACCCCGAATCTCGCCGCTGGGTATGTGTACTGGTACGTCAATGCCCAGCGGCGCGTTTGGATTCGGAGAGTAACACGCGGCCATGGCCAGAATGTTGAGCACGTCCATTGCTTCTTTGGTTTTTTTCGGAAGCGCTTCAAAGGATTGAAGGAAAGCTTCCACGCCGCCGGCTTTTTGAATGCCTTGCGTAAATTTTGGGAAATCGGGCAGATAACAGTAGGCAAAATATGCGTCGCCCGCGTGCGAGCCAAGCGCCCCGAAGATCTCCGGGTGTCGCATCGCAAGTCGCAGGGCGCCATAGCCCCCGCTTGATTTTCCGGTGACGCCACGGTGGTCGCGCCCCGGCTTCGTGCGCAGCTGTTCGTCCACAAACGGCACGAGTTCTTCGGTGATGTAGGTTTCGTACTGGCCCGTCGCACTCGAATCGGCATACTGGCTGCCGCCAAGGCGCGTGAAGCAGTCTGGCAACACGCAGATGCAGGGCGGCATGGCACCGTTATTGATGAGTCGATCCAGGCGCCGGTCGATGCTTTCCGCCCAGGGGTCGTAGTTGAACATCATCCTCCCGCTGCCCGTGAATCCCGACAACCAATAGATGACCGGATAGCGATCCTTCGATCGGCTATAAGCCGGGGGCACGTAGCAGTAGAGGTCGCGATCGGCCGGATCGCCGAGCGCATTGCCCCTGAGCACGTTGGATTTGTGGCGCAGGACGAGAACTTCGCCGCGTTCTTGTACATTCATGATGACGATTTATACGAGCGAACCTGAAGGTCCGCTGCTTCGCTTCTCATTCAAGCAAGGTTATGAAGCACGAGCCTACGGGTGATACGAAACGCGATAGATGTAGCCTAGCTGGTCGTCGCTGATGTACAGCGAGCCGTCAGGAGCCACGGCAATGCCAACCGGCCGTCCGATATACTGCCCGTTTCGTAACCAACCCGTCACGAAGTCCGAGTAGCCGGTTGGCCTTCCGCCCGAAAACTTGACCAGCACAACCTCGGCGCCGGTTGGAACGCTGCGATTCCACGACCCGTGGAACGCGACAAAAGCATCGCCTTTGTAAGTAGCTGGAAATTGAGTACCGGAGTAAAACGCGATACCCAATGGGGCAGAGTGCGCCCGAAAATTTAATGCGGTTGGAGTATCGCCACCGCAGCTCGCATTGGGGTATTCCGGGTTGGGTAGCCTGTTCGCCGCAGCTGGATTCGGATAGCACTGCGGCCATCCAAAATGATCCCCCGAGTTGACAAGGTCGAATTCATCCGGGGGCAGGTTGTCCGTGACGGCTTGCGTTGGACCGATGTTGTCGCGCTGGTTGACGACGGCCCACAGTCGGCCACCCGCGTCAAACGCCAGACCGGACGCATTGCGCAGACCGCTGGCGTAGATGGTGCCAGTCGAGTCCCCGGGAGCATAACGAAGAACTGTGGCATATCGCGCATCGCTCTCGTCGCAAATATTGCAATCCGATCCCGACGAGACATAGATCGCGCCATCCTGTGCGATGGCGAGGGCCCGCCGGTTGTGGTCACCGCCTTGCGGCATGTTGGAGAACAGCGTTGTGGGCATGTTGGAAGGATATGTATACTCTACGACGCCGGACCAGGTCGCGACAAATAACTTGCCATGATAAAACGCAAGGCCGTGCGGAAGGGAAAGGCCGCTTGCAAAAACTTGCGGGGTCGCGTCGAGCGCCATGCCGTGCGGAATGACGACTACGGTTCCACGGTAGGTTTCTGAGACGAGGAGATCCCCATTGGGTGCAAACGCCATAAAGCGAGCGCCGGGCACGCGCTTGGAAACATAGGTAACGGTAAAGCCAGGAGGTGCGCTCAAAAAATTGGGGCCGCTCGTCAGTGTAACCGCATTCGGGCTGCTAGCGCAGCTCATTGCGGCGAGAGCAATCAACAGGGACGCGACCAGTCCGTCGGGCGTCACCTGTTGCGCTGTATTCACACGTTGATTCTTATGCGAGGCGAAGTTTGGAGCCTTTAGGGGCGATTTTCTAATCGCCCCCTACAAAAACTATTTTGGGGTGAGCAGCGTTTTTAAGAATTCTTCGCCCGCGGTGTTCGCACCGATCGTGCGTTGACCAACATTGCTGTTGCCGGCCGTTCCCGGTTTTGGTTTGTACCGGCGCAGCAGCGACGAGCCTGCCTTATAGGAGGCGTCGATGAGGTCTTCTTGTGCCTGCGAGTTTCGAGCCGCAAGGTATCCCATGGCCACGCCCAAGATGATGCCCAGCGTCTGGATCACAACGTACACGCCGTCGTGCACGTTTGGAGTGCGAGAGTTTGCGTACACAAACAGACCACAGACTCCGCCCAAGACTGTGCCCACAAAAAGTCCGAACGCGATCGTTACGCTGGTCCGAAAAAGCCTCAGACGCGCGTCAAAATCGCTTTCCTGATTTTCGCCTGTTCCTAGTTGCCCGTGCACCCGGCTGGTAAGCATGAGAACTCCCCCACGTCAAGAGTAGGAAATCTACTAAAGTAATCGGCGTCGGGCGCTGTGGCACCCCTGCCAGCCTTGCGATGTGACAATCCTCACCTCAATTCGTCTCGGTCTGGGCCGGAGGGCAAGGACGAGCAGTGCGGGCGCGATAAGCATCGCCATATGATACATTCCGAGCGCATGACCGACACGGTCTTAGACTTGTTGCGGCTGGACAGTCATTCAAGAGAGGAAAAATCTGTCGCCGAATACCTCGTCCGCTGCCTCCAAGAGCTGGGCTGTGAGGTCCGGGTGGACGAAGCCGGGACGGCGGTGCGGGCAAACACCGGCAATGTCGTCGCGTATCTCGCCCCAAGCTCATCAACTGCTCCGCCCTTACTTCTCTCGGCTCACATGGACGTGGTGCCTCCGGGCATGGGGGTGAAGCCCGTCCGCGAAACCGATCGGATTCGCTCTGACGGAACCACGATTCTAGGCGGCGACGACAAAAGCGGCCTCGCGATCATCCTGGAAGTGTTGCGCTCGTTGCGCGACCGAAACGTCGCGCACGGATCCATCGAGATCGCCTTTACGATCTGTGAAGAGATTGGTCTACTTGGGGCAAAGAATCTGGACTACTCGCGGCTGCGTTCCAAGGAAGCGATCGTCCTCGATTCGTCCTATGCAACGCAACTCGTCACCCAAGCGCCCTCAGCCGACCGATATGTGTTCAGCGTGCATGGGCTCGAAGCGCATGCCGGCGTGTGCCCGGAAAACGGCATCTCGGCAGTGCGCGTCGCTGCCGAAGCGATAGCGGCCATGCCCCTCGGTCGAATCGATGCAAGGACGACCTCAAATGTCCTTATCGCCGGCGGACCGACTGCGACGAATGTTGTGCCGAATCTGTGCGTTGTGCGCGGCGAAGCTCGAGCGTTGGACGATGCGCGGCTTGACGAGGTCATGCGGGAAATCCGTGGCGCCTTTGACGACGCAGCGCAGCGCGCCAAGATAACGCTCAATGGGGATGTGCACCGCGCTTGGATCGAAGAACAATGCTCGCGCGAATATCACAGCTTCGAAATCCGAAATGATGCGTCGATCGTGAAACTTGTCCAACATGCAGCTCGGGCGCATGGGACTTCCGTCGAAACGGTGACCATCGGCGGTGGATCCGACGCAAATGTCTTCAACCGCCACGGCATTGTCAGCGTGAATCTTGGTACGGGGATGCGTGACATTCACACAGTGAAGGAGTGGATCGACCTGGAAGACTTCTATCGCTCCGCCGAAATCGTTCTCGAGTGCATCAAGGTGCGCGCAGCAGCGTAGGCCAAGGCTAGATCCATGCGGCCTACTTGGAGTCATCCTTCCGCTCGCGGCGCGGACACGCCGGCCGTTTACGCGCTGTTGGCGGCCATGGGTATTGTTTTTATCATCGATTGGATCGCGCGCGGCACGATTAGCCAATGGTTGCTGTGGCCGATTTCCAGCCTTTGGCTCAAATCGCTCGAGTTGTGGCGCCCATTCACATTCCCATTCGCTCACATGTCGAACTTTTTGTATATTCTCACCGATGCGCTCGTGCTGTATTTCTTTGGAGGATCGCTCGAACGCGCCTGGGGGAGCGGCAGGTTCTTGTTCTTCTTCTTTGCCGTTGGCATCGTCGCCGGCCTCGTCGAGCTCGCCATCTCCCCCTGGACGGGCGGCACGATGTTTTTCGGCATGATCGGTGGCTTCGTGGGAATGGTGGTGGCGTTCGCGGCGCTGAATCCCTATCAAACGGTCTTGCTTTTTATCTTCCCATTGCAAGCTCGATGGCTCGCCGTGCTCTCTATTGCGTACGAGCTGTTCGCCCGCACCCCCATCTATGGTGGTCCTTTTGAAGCGATTCTTGCAGTTGGCGCAACGGTTAGCTTTGCGTATCTTTTTGCGGTGACGAGGATCTCTCTGCGCCTACCATCCGGAGGTCCGACGTTGCGCGAGCGTCTCGAACGTTGGCAGCAACGCCGGCGCATGCGACAGTGGCAGCGCCGTGTGTCACGCGCCGAGCGACCAGAGGATTTGTTTAAGGATAAGAAATGATGGCCTAGCGGCCGGTGCGCACGATTTCTTCTAGCTTGGCTCTATCCAATTTTACCACGCGGCCCCGCCGCAGCTCAAGCGCGCCCATGTCTTCCAAATGCGAAAGCGCGCGACTGCCCATGTCGCGGACGGTGCCGACACGCGCGGCGAGATCCGATTGTGTGATGCGCTCCACGCCGCTCTCACCACCCGCCATGCCCTCCTTGGAGGAGGCATAGTCCAGCAGCACGCGGGCGATCCGAGTAAGCACTCGTCCGAAAGCGAGATTGCCGGCTGCCCCGCTCAGACGGCGCTGTCGTTGCGCGAAAAATCGCGCCGCGCCCAAAGCTATCTCAGGGCTACGCTGCACCAAGCCACGCACGAATTGAGCAGGCAACTCAACAATCTCCACTTCACCGCGCGCTATCACCGTTGCTTCGGCGGTGCCTTCATCGAACACCGACGATTCGTTGAACATGCTGTAGGGCGAAACGTCATAGAGAACGATTTCCCGGCCTTCGTCGGCGGCCCGGGTCACTTCAACGACGCCGCGCCGGACGATGGCAAGCGTCGGCCAGTTCGTGCCTTCTGCAACGATCACCATACGATCGTGATAGTTGCGTTCTTTCGCGGAGCGATCGACTTCGCGCAAAAGGTCGACTGGTGCGTGGCGGAACATGCGGACTTGGCGTAGGAACGCGATGCGAGGCGTGTCGCCCTGCATGGCCGGATCTGGGAGCCTCGTGACGCGAATGATCCAGCGACTATCACCCGCGTTGCGAATATCCCATAGGACAAGCCCTTCGCGTTCCGCCTCTAGATGCGTGCGGAGCGCTTTCGGTTCAAAGTCGTTGGTGAATTCAGCAGCTTGACCAGGACCGAGGCGGTCAAAGGAGGCCAGCACGCGATCGTGTCGCTGCCAAGAGGGAAGTTCGCGCAGGTCGACGCGCTCGACTGGCTGAGTAGAGGCTTCGGACATCGCGAGGTTTTGGTTCGAGGCTTACCAGTCAAACGCCTGGATTGCGGCCCACGCATCGGGCCTTGTGCCGGCCCAGTCGAAGAAAGTTTCACCGATCGCGCCGACAGACTTTGCACCGCCCAGCGACCAAAGGATTTCTCGTCCGGATGGCGCTCCCGTGCCTTCCAGATCGACGCTTTGGCCTGCGACATCAACTGGGATGTCTCGTCCAGCTAGTTCGCGCGTGCGCGCCACGGCGCCGACGGCAGCTCCCGCCACTTCGCTGCGAGCGTACTCGTGGTGAACCGCCTCATCGAAATAGTGCCAGTACTCCATGGGTTGCAGCACATCGGCATATCTGGCGATGCGTGCATAGGGGTAATCATCGTTCGTAAAGCCCATTCGCGGAGAAGCGACGGTGGCCACGATGAGGTAGTGCGGGCCTGCAGCCAAGCGGACGTCGCGGATATATTCGACCATGCTTTCGCGAGCGCTTGATCCGTCGCCCATATAATTGTCGCCAGTTTCGAGATCGAGTGCCAAGCCTTCGAAGCCGTTGCCACTTGGGGTCGTATAGGCCGCCGCGGCAATCGTCTCCGCGAGGTCCTGCGTGGAGGCCCGGCGGGGTACGGTCCATGCAAGGAGCTTGATATTCGCAGCCGTTGCCGAGTCAATCAGCCGATCGAGCCACGCGTGCGCTTCTTCGGTCTGAGCCATCGTGCACGCTCCGCGAGCCATGCGCAGTTCGATCACGTGAATGCCTGCGCGTTGTGCCTCAGCAACGACATCAGCGGGATCGTAGTGGTGAAAGTTTCGCGGATCGCCTACTAAAGAGGAGAAATAAAGAAACATCCCCTTGCCGCCAACATCGCTCGCGGCTGCTCCAGACAGCGCCGCGGGGGTGTTGATGGCGGGCGTACTCGCCTGAATGGATTCGTTCGTCGTCTCCGCCACAACGGTATATCGGTAGTGCGAATCTGGAGCAACGTCTGTGTCGTGGAGCGTGTGCTCGGAGGCAGGCAGAGTCGCTATGAGAGCAGGTCGTTCGCCCTCATCAGTCGAGCGGAAAACTTCGTAACCGCTGACGTCTGCCGCTGCAGCCAATGGGGTCCAACCCACGTTGACGAGGTGTGGCCCGACCGGAGCTGCGGTGGCGTCGAACGCCTCGGCGCTCGCGTCAGGCGCCTCCAAGGTCTTCGTGAGCGTTTGATCTGGCGAAGAGATCGTAACGATCACGGGGCGCGCCCAGCCGATGGTCACCGTCGCCGCATCGCTCGCAACCGATGAGTGCTCGAGCTCGATCAATTGTCCGGTCGAGGTTGAAAAGGTCACATCACTCATCGATGCCGGGGCATGCACGACAGCGACCCACGTGCCATCCGGGCTGATGGTCCACGGAGAGGAGGGCTGCTTCGCTGGCACTGCGGGCATCGTGGATTGCGGCGGCGCAATGTGCTTCGCTGACAGCGGTTTTTGTGGGGGCGAGCTGACGCCGAACACGGCTTCCAAAACCGAGGCGACGAAACGGCTGGTCACGATTGGTTTCGTCGAACGTGGTCGCGAAGAAATTCGCGACACTACATTCGGGGTCAGGGGTCGCGAATGTATTTGCAATGCGACGGTTGGTCTTGGTTGTCGCGAAGAAATTCGCGACACTACATTTGGTGGTCGCGAATAAATTCGCGACACTACATGTGGGCGGGCGTGATTGGCAATCGCGAATGTCTTGGCGCTCCATTGCTCCAAAAAGTTCGAGCTCATCGCCACAAACAAGGGTAGGAGGAAGGCGATCGCGATCGTCCCCAAGATCGCTCGCGATAATGGGGCAGACGGCTCCGGCTTGGGAATCTCGACATATTCTTGTCGACGGCGCTCGAGCGTCGATGATGAGAGACCGTTCGATCGAAGCCTGCCTCGAGCAGCAGCCAGTCGCGAATTTTCAAGCCGCCGGCGGCGGTCGACGGCTTCAAAAAGTTGGGCGTGTTTCTGCTGGCGCTTCTTGAGCGCGTTCAACCGAAGCGTCTTCTTGCGCTGGCTGCCGGATTGCGTTCGCTTGGTCATATGTGCAAGGGCCGCTTTAGAAACGAGAGAAAAAACTCGGCCGCACACGAGGCGCTGCCGGTTACTCTCTTTTCATCGGCGATAGCGCGGGGCGGGTGCAGTCGAACCGGGGGGCTTTACGTTAGAAGGGCACTGTTAAAGGTAGGGTGGGTGTTTCCTATTGACGGCGCCCCGCAAGTGAGCATGCTCATAACGCGCAGGTCCACCAGGGTGAGGATGGGCAAAGCGACGAGGGAGATTAACGGTCGATAAAAGCCGCATGTTTGGCTTGGGCCTGGGACTTCTCTGGGAATGAATCGAGCGCAGGGCGCGTATACTATAGTGATATGCCCCCACTGCTCAAAACTTTCGCCGTAGCCGCAGTCGCCTGTTTGGTGCTCGTTGCCGTTGGGCTTGTTGGCTTTGCCGTGCCGTCCACGGCATCGAACGCCCGGACGAAGTCGACAGCGTCCGTTACCCAAACGAGCAATGTCGACAGCGTCATCGATCTCGTGCTGCATCGCAATCCAGATATCCGCTCGTACGAGGCACACGCAGTTTTGGACATCCGACAGGTCAACTTCCCATACTTGCATCCGGTGCTCGACGGGCACGTCTATTACACGTGGCCCGGATATAGCGTGTACGATTTCCCCCATACGCCCGAATACTTAAAAGGAATAACCCGGCTCGAGGGCGCGATGGGCATGGCAAGCCGCTGGCGCCAGTGCTACGACATCACGATCGAGCGTCAGCCTGAGGCATACGTCTTGCACATGGTGCCGAAGATTCTCGGCGAAGTTTCCGAAATGGACGTGACGGTCAACAAGAAAAGCGGCGACCTCGAACATTTCAACTGGTCGTATCGTGATTCCACCGACAGCATTTCGTTGACGCAGTATTACAGCATGGTGAATGGCTACGACGTTGTCACGCTCCAAGAATCCGATATCACACGTCATCATATTCGCGCGAAAGCGCGGGGGACGTTCGACTCATTCCAATATAACGTTCCGGTACCTACGCCCACTCCGACCCCTTCCGATCCGCTCCATCAATGCGACAATTAGCGAGCGCCTAAAGGTTGGCGCCGCGCGGGTCGATAAGCCGCCTTCTATGATGGACATCCGCGAAGGCTTTGTTATTTGGTTCACCGGCCTCTCTGGGGCCGGCAAGACGACGCTCGCTCAACTGCTCGATCCGCAGTTGCGAGCCGCTGGGTTAAAGGTCGAAATGCTCGACGGCGACGTCGTCCGCACGAATCTTTCCAAGGGTCTGGGCTTCTCCCGTGAAGACCGTGACACAAACATTCGGCGCATCGGTTTTGTGGCGAACTTACTCGCCCGCAACGGCGTTGCGGTGATTTGTTCGGCTATCTCTCCCTATCGCAGCGCACGCGACGAGGTTCGCCAGCTCGTTGGCGCCGGGCGGTTCATCGAAGTGTTTGCCGATTGTCCGCTCGACGTGTGCGCAACCCGCGACGGCAAAGTAGAAATGTACGCCAAGGCACGAGCAGGCGAACTAAAAGAGTTCACGGGCGTTTCGGATCCCTACGAACCCCCGCTCCATCCCGAGATTCACTTGCGCACCGAAGACGAAACGCCACACGAGAGCGCGCAAAGGATCCTCGCCTATCTGGCTTCGAAGGCCCTGTTTCCATCTAATGTCGCCCGCTAGGCTGAATCCACCCTATGGTGGTCGGCTGTCGGATCGCGAGTTGCGGGGCGTCGCACTAGAGCGCGCGCGAGAAGAAGCAACTGGTCTGCCGCGCATCCGCTTAAGCGACCGCTCAATCTGCGATGTCGTGTGTTTAGGCACCGGCGTGTACTCGCCACTCGATGGCTTCATGGGTAAGGACGACTACCACGCCATTTTAGACTCCATGCACTTGGCAAGTGGTCTTATATGGCCTATTCCTATTACGCTCCCAGTGGGCGATGAGGAACTCGCTGCTCTGCGCGGTACATCGAAAGCCGCACTCATGGCCGGCAACACAATACTTGCGACGATCGAGATTGGCGAAACCTTTCCTGCCCAGGTCGAGCGCGAAGCGATTGCAGTCTATCGAACCTCCGACGTCGCGCATCCCGGCGTTGCTCTCATCGCGAACGCTCCCAAGACCTTGCTCTCAGGCGCGGTGAATCTACTCAGCGCGCCGGATTTTGGATTTCCGGCGGAGTATCGCACGCCTTCGGCGACGCGCGTCCTTTTCGAATCGCTCGGCTGGAAGACCGTCGTTGGTTTTCAGACCCGCAATCCGGTGCACCGCGCCCACGAATATCTGCAAAAGGTGGCGATGGAAATCGTCGATGGGTTGATGCTGCACCCACTCGTGGGTCTCACCAAAGACGACGATATCCCGGCGGTGGTTCGCATGGCGTGTTATCGCACGTTGCTCGAGAAATACTATCCGCCCCAGCGCGCCATGCTGTCAATTTTTCCTGCTGCCATGCGTTATGCTGGACCCCGCGAGGCAGTGCTGCATGCAATCGCGCGTAAGAATTACGGTTGCAGCCATTTTATCGTGGGCCGCGACCATGCGGGCGTCGGATCCTATTATGGTTCGTTCGACGCTCAACAAATCTTCGACGACATCGAGGGAGAGCTCGGCATCGTCATTTTGCGGTTCGACAACGCGTCGTGGTGCAATGCGTGCGAATCGATGGTGACGGACAAGACCTGCCCGCACGAGGCAAAAGATCGCGTCAGCTTGTCAGGCACCAAAGTTCGCGAAATGCTGCGAGCGGGAGAGCGGCCCCCGCAAGAGTTCTCGCGACCCGAGGTAGCTGATATTCTCATCGAGGCTATGGCGCAGGCGAAGTGACCGCCAAGGTTCAGTTTCCTGACGAGCACGCAGACGGCGAGTTCGTCCGCCAAGAGGATGCCTTTCGCGGCTGGGTCTTGGCAAAGCCCGGCGCCCAATATCCAGTTGAAGCCGGGCGGTATCATCTGTATGTCTCCTATGCGTGTCCGTGGGCTCACCGCACGATTATCGTTCGCGTGCTGCGCGGCCTTGAAGCTGCCGTTGGCATGACCGTGGTCGATCCGATCCGTGACGATCGGGGCTGGGCGTTCACGGGGGGACCCGGCCACACCAAGGACCCAATCAATGGTTTCGCTTTCTTGAGCGAGGCGTATTTTGCAACCGATCCCGGGTATCGCGGTCGCGTGACCGTGCCTGTGCTCTGGGATAAGAAAACAAAACGCATTGTGAGCAATTCCGACGACGACATCATGCGCATGTTCGAAACCGAGTTTGACGGCCTCGCAACAAACCAGCTCGACCTCTATCCCGAAGAGCACCGCGGCGAAATCGACGAACTCAACGAGCTCATATATCAGACGGTAAACAACGGCGTGTACCGGGCCGGGTTTGCAAGCACCCAGAAGGCGTATGAGAGAGCAGCTTACCGGGTGTTTGAAACGCTCGATATGCTGGAGGCACGCTTGGCCAAGCGTCGCTACCTCATTAGCAAGATTCCTTTGGAAACTGATTGGCGGCTGTTTGTGACGCTGGTGCGCTTCGATCCCGTGTACTTCGGGCATTTCAAGTGCAACCTACGGGAGATCGCACAGTATCCGAACCTATTTGGCTATCTCAAGGATCTGTATCAAATTCCCGGCATCGCCGAGACCGTGAACTTCGACCACATCAAGCGACACTACTACGTAACGCACACAGACATCAATCCGAGCGGGATCGTGCCGATCGGTCCGACGCAAGACCTTCGTGCTCCGCACGGCAGGGAAAGATTGACGTAGGAGTCGGGCGACGTTATCGTCGCCCGCTACCTTTGTTATCGCGTGCGCGTTATGGCGTACTGGTCTGCTGTGTGAAGCCAGCAGGGGGACCGAACAAGGAACTATCGCTTGAACCGAGATCCTTGACGTCTCCCCGCTCGATCAACGTTGAAAAACCGCCCGACATTGGTCCTTGTTGCGCCTGAGCGCTTCCACTGATGGTCAGGAGCTCCCACATCACAAGTCGGCCAGAGGGCGCCGTCGGACCGATGTGCACTCGCGTCGTGGCCTTCGGTACGCAGCCCGGCTTGAACGATGCAGTTTCGGGATTTGTATTCCTTGGCATCACCATGTGAGGCAGCTTGGCGGCGGAAACCGGCCAGTGTATGCTCGGCTCCGCATACCTTGACACGAACTCAGTCATGGTCGTTTGAAACGTTCCGTTGCTGCACGAGCCGGTGGCCTGTGACGAAACGATCTTGAAGGTCAGTTGATAGCCGTCCGTATCGACACCCCCTAGGTTCTTGGAACCGAGTGAGGTCGTGCTGACGGTAATCGTCACCTTTGACGTGCCTGGTTGGGATGGCGGCATCGTTCCTTGCGGTCCGGGTTGCTGCTGAACTGGCGGTACGTAGGTCTGCGCCGTATTCGGAGACGTGATCCAGTACGTCTTATTGGCGAAATTCAAATGAATGTACTGAGCTTTGTCAGGGAGCGTGATCGTTCCGGTTTGACCGGTGATGTCGTCTTCGCGCTCCATGTTGGCGAGATAATAATACGTATTTGGCGTGCCGTTACTCAAGGAGCTCAGCGCGCTCTTCATCTGGTTAAAGGCGGCAAAAAGGCCATGACTGCTGCTCGCCTTCGCAGGTTGTGCCGATTGCCAATCGGCATCGAACGAGCCACTCTTGTAGCTGCCTGGTGCGGGCGCGCTCTGGCCCATGACGATTTTAACTATTTCGTTGTAGCTGATGTCGCTTGACGCAGCCTGGACGGGGGTGAGTCCAGCGCCAGCGACGAGAACGACTACAAAAAGAAGCGCAGCGCTGATGCAAACGCGAAAAACCATGTTGCCTCCAAATCAAGCAAACAAGTTGAGGTGTGGTTTTGGCAGATTGTCTTGCGCACCCTGCGTGCGCTACGCTACTAGAACGCTGCGGTTTCGTGTATGCGGTCGAGGCGACCGTCCGAGCGAGCGGACTCGCTTGCGCGAAGCAAGGCTGGCACGAGGAGCGAGACAGATGCGGCAACGAGAGTAAATGCGACGAGCCACTTCATGGGTATAATGATACCTCTACACACAGGACTTAGACTTGAGGCGTTTGTGACAGATTCAGGGCACGAAAGTGCCCTCGCGCTAGTAAGGCGGACCCTACAACGGCGGACCTAAAGGGCCGCTGCTACGCGGGGCGAGTACCCAATCGTCCCCGGCAAAGCGGAGGTAGCCAAATCGGATGCAGGTTGGGAAACGAGTGCGGGCGTTGCGCTCCATCGACCTCGGAGATGCGGGGAAGGTCGACAAAGGGGCTGTCGGCGTTCTCGAAAGCATGAACAACGGACCTTATATGCCATACCTGGTGCGGTTTCCCAGCGGAACGTTCGCCTTCGAGGAGGGTGAGATCGAAGAGGCGGAGCCCGATTCCTGAAAAGGCCCTGAAAGGCAAAACGCCGCGCCGCAGGCTGCATTCTCAAAGGGTGCCGAACTAGTAAGCATGAGAGTTTTGTTGGTTGAAGACGATCCCAGTTTAGCGGCATCGCTGCGCCGCGCGCTCGAAGCGCAAAAGTTCTCCGTGACGTCCGTCGGCGATGGCGACAACGGGCTTCACGAACTCTGCGGTAATGATTATCAAATCGCGATCCTCGACGTGCTACTCCCCAAGCGCGATGGCATCTCCGTGTGCGCAGAGGCACGCCGGCAGGGGATTTCGACCCCCATTCTCATGCTGACAGCGCGCAATGCCGTGACGGATCGCGTCACCGGACTCAACAGTGGTGCGGATGACTACCTGCCAAAGCCATTTGCCTTTCCTGAACTGTTAGCTCGCGTTCATGCACTGCTGCGTCGCCCAAAAAACGAAATCAAGCCGCGCGCGGTCAGCGTGGGAAAACTTTCCATCGACGTCCTGCGGCACCAGACCACGTGCGACGGCCGAGTGCTCCATCTGACTCGGACTGAGTACCGGCTTTTACTCTACCTGATGGAAAACGCCGGCATCGTCCTCACGAAAGACGCAATTTTGGACCGGCTCTGGGGCGGCGAACACGGAGGAAACTCCAACATCCTCGAAGTCTACGTTAAGATGCTGCGACGCAAGTTGACCGCTGCCTGTGGCGATCAGTTTATTCGCACGGTACGGGGCGTGGGCTATACCATCGACAAAGCATGATCGATAGACGGGGTGTGATGACCAATATCGGAGCACCCAGAGTGCGCCTCACCCTCGCCTATGCCGGACTCCTCGTTCTGCTGCTCGCCACGTTCTCGATCATCGTGTACGTGCTGTTGTCCATTGTCGTGCTCCAAGACATCGAGCCATTCCGAGACGATGCGGGGATCGTGGCGGCGGCGCATCGCATGCTGGAAGTGTACGTGGTGCGCTTGCTTATCGCTAATGCAGTCGGTCTCGTGCTTGTCGTGGCGATCGCCGCCTTTCTCGCGAAGATCACGCTGCGGCCGCTCGAACGCGCGATCGCGCTCCAACGCCAATTTACAAACGACGCCTCCCACGACCTACGTACTCCACTCGCTGTCATCCGTACCGAAGCATCTGTCGGGCTCACCGATACGGCACTCGGACCGGACTATGTGGAGCGGCTACGCATTATTGACGAGCAGGCGCAGCGCATGCAGCGTTTGATCGACCAACTTATCACCCTATCGCATCTTGATGCAGATAGCGCGCTCGATCGCGAACCGACCGACCTTCGAGTCGTGGTGAACGGTGTCGTGCGAGATCTCGGCCCGCTCGCGGAGGCGCGCTCCGTCGATTTAAAGGTCTGCCGCAGCGAAAGCGCCGTCGTGATGGGCGACGAACTCAAGCTTTCGCAGCTGGTCGGCAATCTTATCGATAACGCCATCAAACATGGTCGCGAACAATCGACCGTCGACATCTCCGTCTGGCAGAACCGCGACACCGCGTACGTCGCGATCAGCGACGAAGGCCACGGCATTGCGCCAACGGACCTCGAGCGGATTTTCGAGCGCTATCAGCGGGTCAATGGATCGGCGAGCAACGGCGTCAACGAGGTTCACGGTCTTGGTCTGCCCCTGTGCCGCTGGATCGCGCGTGCGCACGGCGGTGAGGTCTCGGTGCAGAGCGCACTTGGACAGGGCAGCACATTTACGGTCCGCCTTCCGGCGATGACCGCCTGAACGTAGCGGCGGACCTTTAGGTCCGCCGTAGCGGGCGGCTGCCAAGTCGCCCATGTAGTGGGCGATTGGAAAATCGCCCCAAAGGAGAACAAACATGACAGGTACCGCTCAGGGCGCTTTTACTCGGAGGTTAACCGTCGTCGCGGCGCTCGCACTCGCCATGGGCGGCGTGTTGCTCCTCCCCGCAAGTCAGCCGGCTCGCGCGACCGTACCCATGGCGATCGAACTCGCCGACAAAGTGCTCTCAACCCCGGGCGCGCTCGAGGACGAGAGTCCGTACAACATGATCGACGCCATTGGGCCGACAGGCATCACGCAGCAAGAGGCGACCCAAGAAGTCACCTCGCGCACCATGATGGGCGGTCTTCCCGCGCCCAACGGCAGCGTCGGGGGGTATTGATCATGAAGAAATTTTTTGTGGCAGTTCTGCTGACTGCGCTCTGTGCCACGGCGACGGCCAAAGTTGCCGTCGGCGACAGCTTCTTCCACCGCCTGCGCGTCGACGGCTTGGTCAGCGATGGGGTCACTTTGTACCATACCGGCGATTATCAGCAATCCATTCAAAAGCTCAATGATGCGCTCTCGCTGAGCAACGACAACGTCGAGGCGCTCTTCGACCTTGGGTTGGATCAGTATGCGTTAGGGCAATATCAGGCCGCCGCCGACGACTTCCAAGCCTGCCTCAAGCTGCAACCTGATTTTGTCCCCGCGCAATTCAACCTCGGCGTGACCGACATTGGACTCAACCAGCTCGACGCAGCGAAAGCAATCTTCCAACAAATAATCGCGCAGCACCCATCATCGGTTCGTGCCCACTTCGATATGGGGCTGTCGACCTTTCTCGCGGGCGACGCGAGCCAAGCGGCGAATCAATTTGCGGTAGCGGCGCTCCTCCATCCGCAGTACGTGCAAGCGCATTATGACAAGGCGCTGGCCCTGTACCGAACCGGAAACTTGGTCGCCGCCGATCAGGAAGCCGGCGAGTCGCTCAAGCTCAACAACTCGTTTGCGAAGGCATACTTCCTGCGGGGAGCCATCCGTTTGCGACAGGGAAACGACGGTGATGCGAGAGCACAGTTCGAACAGGCGGCGAAACTGTCGACCGATCCCGTCCTCAAATCGCTCTGCGCGCAGATCATCGCCCAAATCGGGGCGTAACAAGAAAGGGGCGATTTTCCAATCGCCCCTTCACGTATCGTTAAATAAATGAAATTTTAATTAAATGATTGCAGTTTGAGCTTTTTGCGGACTACCGATAACGTCGGAGACGAAATCAGCGCGATGTAGTAGGCGTGGAGCTCACGCGCGTTGAGCGTCGTGCGCACGAAGTCGGGTTTTGGCCAACCTCTGACTGCCGGCGCATCGCTGCGCAAGCTCCTTTTCTCGAATGGGCCGATTTCTCGCACGCTGGCACCCTCCCCCAGGCTTTCCCACTAACTCGTAACCTGGTCAATACATAAACGTAAAGACCAGAGATTTGGTGCCGTCGAAGCGTCGCTGCCTCAGGGACGATGCTGGCCGTACGCCGCTTCGTCAAAATACCAGTCTGGTAGAGTATTCGGAAAACCGAAGTCGGAAAAATAGTACTCGTAGTGCCCGCTATCCGAAAAGATAGCAATGTGTCCCTGTGCGTCGGCTGATGCCTGCTTCACCAGCCAATAGTTTCCGATAGGCGCAAACTCAACATCCGCCACCGCGCGACCAACGAGAGGCCCAGCTCTGCCAGTGGCATCGGCGTGCGCTCTCCACACCTCGAAGAGTTGGGTGTCCACCCAAAGGTCCGTCCACGGATGTTTTTGCGGGTCGTGAATCGCTCGTAAGACCAGATGGTAAACTTGGTGATTCTTGTATATTTCGATGCCCGCAAGCGACACGATGTAGTACCGATCGCCGTTGACCGTTTGCAACGCGATGATCGGAGCGGCAGAGGTGCCCGGTGCCGGCGAGCCAACCGGCGGCGGCGCTGTCGTCACGGGCGCCGGAGTTGCGTAGAGCAGAATATTGTTGTCCGGCGCTGAGGGAAACGGATAGCCGAAAAAAGTCTCGTAGGTGCCGTTGCGGTTGGGAACAACGTTTTGCATCAGACCCTTGCCATCGTTTCGGTACCAGATTTGATAGTCAAATTCGTAGCGCTTGCCGTGATGAACGAAAACTTCATGCATCTTATAGTAGGTGTACGGCGGATCGGGGTTCATTCGAAGCGCCGCCTCGGTGCGTTCGAGAATCTCATCGGGGGTCAGCGATTCCAGTGGTGCAGGAGTTGGGCTTGGAGTGATGTGTGGTGAGGCCGACGGTTTCAGCTTGATGGCGTAACTGTGCGGTTGCGCGAAGCCACCACTTGCGGTAAAGATTACAACGAGCAGCACCGCCGTCGCGATGACCACGAGGATCGCTTTCATGAATGAGTCTTTAGTTTTTCATCCGGAAGCGCGGGTCGCCCTCTTGTCGCAGCGGTTATTGTGACGATGCCCGGCGGGATTTTGAAGCCCTACCCCGAACCGCCCGGCTGTCCGGTACGTTTTCAATCGGCCCAGCGTGGCTTAGCGTTTGGAGTCTCGAAGTGACGGCGACCATTTCAGCCATACGTTCTGCGCTCTTGTTCTCGATCGCGGCGACGATCGTGTTTGCTTTGGCCTCCTGCGGGGGTGGCGGAGGGGGTTCAATAAATCCGCCGCCGACCCAGCCCCCGACGACAAGTCCGTCGCCACTTCCATCGGGGTCTCCCTATCCTTCAAATAACGGTGACACCTTCGCGTATTCCGGAACCAGCACGCAAGTGGTCACCCGATCGGTCCCAACGCCAACCCCACCGCCTTCGACAGTCCAATCAACGGTGACCCAGAATCAAACCGTGATGACCGCGCAAATGTTTCACGGCAACCCTGCAACCGATTTCCACACGGTTGAAACCGACACCGCACCGAATCAAGCGATCACGACGACTTCCGACAACTATTTCGACTTCCCAAGCGGCACCGGAAACGTTGTCCAGCTTGGTTTTTCCTCGACCGATAGCAACGGCGTGACGCTCGACGTGCAATACCTTTCGGGCAACGGCATCATCGACCAATTGCCGGAAACCCAAGGCGGGAATTGGTTAAACAACGCATCCGAGTCTACGGTTGAAAATAACCCTGACGGAACGAGCTTGACGCAGACCGTCAACGCTGACGGATCCTACAATGAGACGCAAACTCTCGTCGTTGGCAACGGGACCATCACCGAAAACAGCGATGGAACCGGAACCGCGAACTTTCCGACGACTGTTTTTTTTGGTACCGGCACGGGGACGCTGTTTTCCATCGGTGCGCAATCTGGCGGTCTCATTCCGATCACCCTCAGCGCGGTTGGAGCATCCGCTCCGACTCCGGCGCCAGTTTTGGTTCAAATTCCTGCCTGGTATCCAGCCTCGCCAACGCTTGCCAGTGACACGACGACCAATATGGGAACAACCCGGATCCCGCGCGGCTGTGCTGCGAGTACGTACCCTGGCGTCGGGATTCAACTCCATGAGTCGAGAACGCGGCTCGATACAATTCTTGGCTATCAAGAGACCGAGACCCAAGACCGCTGGATCGTGCCAAGCATTGGGCCCACGTGCGCGCAAATCGCAGATTCAGTCGTTCTCTTTTACGATTTCACCGGCCAGACGACCACCGCCGTCTTTAATAGTGCCGGGGTCCAGACAACGTCGATAACAGAAGTGCTCGGACTCCAGTCGGCAACAATACTAGCTGCGGCTCGGCATCCACTCGATCTTCGAAGTCGCTCGGCAGCCTTTTCTGCCCGCCTCGAGCTTTCGAGAGAACGTATCGAGCGCTTCCGACAGGCTGTGCGGCGGCGCCAATTGCTTAGGTTGCAAAACTTTCTCCAGAGGAAGATCCTCCTATGAAGCGTTGCTTTGCCTTTCTTGTCGTTGCCATCGTGCTCTTGTCGTCTGCGACTTTAGCGAGGGCGACCCAAACTTGGAGAGTGCCGGAACCGCTCAAACCAGGTGGTCTCCCCATTCTTCCCACGCTTGGAGGAACCACCAAGCCGCTTTTCGATGACGAGGCTGTCCGCGGCGCGCAATACCTGGGACCGGCTCAACTTGGAAGGATGAGCATCGATGTCGTGATGCAAATGCGCGACGAGCAGAACCTGCGGCGCTATGCGCGCTTAGTGAGCAATCGCCACTCCCTGTATTACCGCCATTTCTTGACTCCGCAACAACTCGGCGATGACTTCGGCGCAACGCCTGGCCAGTACCAGCGGGCAATGGAATACTTTTGGGCTCAAGGTCTGCTCGTGCGCGCTTGGAACCAACGTCAGGTCTTGCGCGTTGTCGGACCACAAGCAAACGTGGAAAGGGCGCTCTCCACTCACTTTGGTTTGTTCCGAAAGCACGGGGTCACGTTTTACGCGCCGATAACCGCGCCGCGTTTCATGACCTCCTTGAACGTGCGAGCGATCGGCGGGATTGTCAACTATCATCGCATGCGACGCCACATTGTCGTGAGCGGACCGTTTTATCCAGCCATCGGAATAGGCCCAGGACTTATCGTGGGCAACTCGCCGTTCGATCTTGCCGGCGCGTTTGACTACACGGGTGCATACCACATCAATGGGAGCTGCTGCCTGGGCGATGGTATCACCATCGGCATCATCGGCACTGGACCCATCTCGAGCGCGGACGTTCCCTTTTTCCGATCCGTCTTCAACGTGAGCGGAACCGGCACGGTGACTCAAGTGAACGCGACGGATGCGATCTTTGGAGCCGGTTCCCTGGTTGCGTGCTGCTATAGCACGGGCTTGCAAACTCCGCCTGCAGTTACTGCTCCATGCGGCGGCCCCTTACCAGGGTGCAACCCCGAAGATATCGAGGCACAACTCGACACGGAACAAACGAGCTCGCTTGCTCCCAATGCCTCTGTGAATTTCTATCTTGCCTACAATCCGAATGAGTGCTTCGCGGCCGGCCCTTGTGCACCGGGCGCAGGTTCGCAGCAATTGGGCGTCGTTGAGTCCGACGATGAGCTCCAGCAGATCATCAACGACAACGTGGCAGATGTCGTGTCGGGAAGCTACGGCATTGGTGAACTCGACTATGCCGGTCAGAGCGGCGGCCTCCTCAACGCCGACGGAACAGGCGTCGAACCGAATATTTTTGCCGCGCTCGTTACCGAAGGCATTGCGGTTTTTCTCTCATCCGGCGACACTGGAGCTGAAGGATGTCAAAGAGACCAAGTCTTCGCAACGGCCGATCTGCTTTGCGTTTCCTACCCTTCGGGCGATCCGAACGTCACGTCCGTGGGAGGGACGACAACGCCCATCGGCAATAACGGCCGCCTCACTGGCCTTGTAACTGCTTGGGGGGTGCAGACCCAGTCCGGCGGGGCAGGCGGCGGCGGATTCTCACAAGTCTTCCCAAGACCGGGCTTTGAGCCGACAGGCCAATTCTGTGCGAACATGGCCGATAGCAACGGCGTGCAGTGCGACAGCTCTCATCGTTTACAGCCCGATGTGTCGTTGAACGCAGACCCCACTACTGGTACGACAATTACGATCAACTGCGGCACCGGTCCGAGTTGCTCCGGACTCGGAGGCGCTTTGATCGGCCCTGAAGGTGGGACGAGCGCGTCGGCACCAGACATGGCAGCCATGTGGGCGCTCGTACTTGAAGCCTGCAAACAAACGGTCAGCTGCGCCACAGCCTCAGGCGGTCACCCCTACCGCTTGGGCAACGCTGCGCCGCTTTTGTATGGGCTGTCGCAGAGCGCTCGGTCTTCTGCATTCTTGGACATTACCTATGGAAACATTGCCGTACCGTTGTCAACCAGTGGCGGCGACTACGCGCAGCTGGATCCTGGCTTTCTGGCCGGCCCTGGCTACGACTTAGCCACCGGGCTTGGAGCACCGTTCGCCCGTAATCTGATCAAAGCCATCACTGGCATGTAACACTCTGAGGAGGTATCACGTGAAGAAACTTCTGTTTCGTCCGCACTTCGTGGCAGTTGTTGCAACCTCTGGCCTCATCCTGACCGCAGCGTTGATCTTCGTTGCCAAAGCGGCTGAGAATTGCGACATCGATTGGGGATCGGCTCAATATCGCGGTACGGTGTCGGATTGCGAAACAAGTGCGACGGTCGGGTTAACGAAGGCGGGCTTCGACCAAATTCAAACCGGCGTTCATACCAATCACACATCGATCTGGGGCTACCATGGCAATTACCGCGCCCTTATCTTATGCACCAAGGCAGATAGCGGCGCCACCTACGCTGAGATGGTGATTGGACCGACGGGCAACGAACTCGATTCACTCTTCAAAGCCGTCGACACTGACTTTAAATAAACGATAAGACGGGGCGATTTTTAGAGTCGCCCTTTCCGTCCGGCGGGTGGTTTTCGCCCCCGCCTTCTTCGGTCGTGGGTATCGGTGGAATCACGGGCGGGCGGTCGTTCATTGTAGCTTGGCCTTTCGTCAATGGGGCGATTTTCCAATCGCCCCCTACCGCTAGATTCTATTTGTCTTGCGTGTAGCCGGCTGGGATGTCGAATAGCGAAACATCGGCAGCGGTGAGCTGGCGTATGTTCCCGCGCTGGGAAAGTTGCAGGTAGTTTGCGGGCAACGCCTGCGGTCCTCCGCCACCTTGGAAGCGCTGCATCATCGCGGCCGGATCGATCGTGTTGCTTGACTCCGGTTTTTGCGCTGCGGCAATCGCGTCGCGCACGACGGTAACAAGTCGGTAGACGTACATCTGACCGCTCGGCACGGGCGTTCCAGAGACCTGGCGATTGATCGTTGCAGAGCAGCCGTTCGGGAGCGCCAATGTATCGAGTGCCACTTCCTTCGACTGCGCCACAGGCTCGGGGAGCTGCGCGAGATATTCGAGCTTCTTTGCCCGAAATGTACCATCTTGGCACGTTCCGGAGCTACCGGTGAGCGTCACGATTGCTTCGGAACTGTACCCGACGACTTGCTGGCTGTCAACGGTCTGGGTATCAGCTTGGCCAATAGAAAGCATCGAGTTTGCCGTGGCCTCACCATTCGATGTCGGCGCACCGGCTACGGTGCTTTGCTCGGTCTGAACCGGCGCGGTCGTGTCGTAGGTGCGATACGTCTTAGCCTGCACATCGATAAAAACCACCTGATGCTGGTCGGGTTTTGTAATAATGATCGAACTGGCGGTCTCAACGCGCGTCCAACCGTTGTAAAACGCGTAGCGGGTGAGCACCGGTGGCTTGGCCCCCGCAAGCTGATCCATCATGGCCTGCTGCTGTTTCTTGGCTTGTTCCATTTGTTTCTTTGCTTGACTCATCGAGAAGATCGTACCAACGACCGGAATCATGTCGACTGCCATCTGTCCTAAGTTCGGCCCTCCCATCCCTACGTTCATCCCGCCTGATGCATGTTGTGCATCTATGGCTGCTTGAACTTCATCCGCGAACCCTGTGATCGGGGGTGGTGTTGCCGTGCCTGCGAGGGTGCGATCGACTTGATCGAAGGCAATATTGAGTGGCGCTGGCGTCTGAGCCGCTGGTGTCAGCGTTGCCGCGGGCGCTGGTTGTCCTGCGGCGCCTGGGCTCGTAGGATCGGCATTCGCTAGCGCCACCGTCAAGAGACAAAGAGCGATAGCAATGGAAGCGATTCTCGCAAGCATGTAGTGCCTCAATTCACTGTTACAGCCACCGAAACGGTTTGACCGTTCCCATCACTCACCTTGATGGAACACGTACCCGCGGCGACTGCCGTTACCATGAACGCGTTCGTGGTCCCATTGACTGGAGCAACGGTCGCAACGTTGACGTTCGTGGTCTGGGCGCTAAAAAACGAATTGCCCGATTCACTTGCCGTGATGGTCTGTTGGCTGGATGCGCCGCTTGTCTGCATTGTCAAACTTTTTGGCACCGTCGTCAAGGCCGGAGTTGGGGTCGGCGAGGGGATGAGGTTGAGAGGGTTCAGAGCGCCGCCCAGACCGCATCCGCCTAGCAGAAGCGCCGGCGCGAATGTAGCGAAAAGACTTACTTTCATGTTGTCTACGGCCCGCTCGCGCCAACCGTCCTCCCTGTCTCGACTATAGGGCCAGCCGCTTGGTGGCGACATCCGGGGAACCTCGCAACGTCGCCCGCAAGAGCGGTGTGAGCCGACCTAAAGGTCCGCTGCTACAAAGGTCCGCCGCTACAGAGGCGGGGAACGCGCGTGAGTGCTCGATCTTTTCCCCCCAACCGAACAGCAGCTCGCCGTCATCAATCATCGCGGGAGCAACATGCTCGTGCTTGCCGGGCCCGGGACCGGTAAGACGGAGACTCTAGCCCGCCGCTTCGCGTCGCTGGTCGCTGATGGGGTACCGGCCAATCAAATCCTTGTCTTGACTTTTTCGCGGCGCGCCGCCGAGGAAATGCGGGATCGCGTTCTCTTGCGGCTGCGGCAGCTTCGTCAAACAAGCCTGGCAGTCTCGGAGCTCTTCGTCAAGACGTTTCACAGCTTTTGCGCGCGACTGCTCGATGGTGATGACGTTCGAATGCCGAGGCGCGCCTTGCTGACGCCCGTGAAGGAGCGACTACTGTGGCGCCGACTGATGCGCGCAGGGACCCTCGATTTCGAATCGTTCGACAGGGGCGTTGTCGAGAGTCCGCAATTCGCCACAGACTGCCTCAACATTATTGGCCAGTTGAAAGGGCGAGGAATCCCCGCAAACCATTTCGCCAGCATTGCTCGCAGCGACCCGCGCTTGCGCGATGTAGCGATGGTCTTCGAACGCATGGAACGCGAGCGCGAGCGTTTGGATTTGCACGATTACCGAGATCTTGTCAACGAGGCCGATCGCGAACTGCGAGCCGCCGACAGCAAGGCCGCCCGCTGGCTGCGCGGATCTCGCTTCCAACACATTTTAGTTGACGAGTTTCAAGACAGCGACCTCATGCAACTACGGTTGCTCGAGGCGATGCGTGCCGGGGTCGAGCCGGAGCCATGCTTCTGCTTTGTGGGTGACAAGAACCAATCGATCTATCGGTTCCGTGGGGCATCGCCGGACAATGTCGCTCGCGCGGCCGATCGGTTCGCCTGCGCGACGCTTTTGTTGCATGATAACCGCCGCTCCGCACCCGCCATTCTCGCGGTAGCCAACGCCGATGACAAGCTCGATGACGCCTCTAAAACAAAAGCGGCCGATCCGACCAAAGCTGGCGCCATCCGTTTTGTGCGCCCGCGTTCACTCGAGGACGAAGTGCAGTTTCTCTGCGAAGCCATAGGAGAGAAAGTCGCCGCTGGTATTGCACCTCGAGCCATTGCCGTCTTGCTGCGCCGAACGCGTCCATATCAGCAACTTATCATCAGCGCGTTGCGCGAAGCAGGAATTCCGGTTGCCGTGCAACCGACGGCAGGTTTCCATGAAGATGCGCTCATCGATTCCGTGCTGACGGCGCTTCATCTTCTCGCTGCGCCGCTGGACTCGAGTCTGTGGCAGCGCTTGCTCAACAATCCGATTGTCGGCTACCGACCTATTGACGTCTGCTATGCCTTCGATGCCGGACGCCGCAATGGACTTTCCGACCCACACGCAATACTGACGAGCAACCCACCGCAGGGCCTGCGATCGATTCACAATTTTCTTGACGCGTGGCGGCGCTGCGTGCACGCTTACGATCGCGGCGAGCCACTCGAACTGCTCCAGACAATCGTTTATCAACTCGATCTCTTACGGCCAGTCCGCGAGAGTTCTCGAGTCGACGGATTCGACCTCGATGCCTCACCGGCGCGACTGCAAACGTTGCTTCAGGCAGCGGACGACTATCGAGAGATCGAGAGTGGGCGGACGTCAGATATCATCGCAGAGTTTATGGAGCATCTCGATGAGACCGTCGGCTTGCTTGAAGACGCAAACCAGCCGCCGGCAAACGCCATGGCGGGCGTACGGGTCATTTCCATTCACGCTGCCAAGGGGTTGGAATTCGATTTCGTCGCCATCCCGGGGTTGCTCGAGGGCATTCTGCCAGCGAGCGAGCGGCCCAATCGGCTGCTGTCGCGGCGCAGCATTGCCACGTTGCGCAAGGCTGGTGCGGACATTTTTGTCGACGACGATGAAGCACGCAGTGAGGAACACTCGCTGTGGTATGTTGCGCTGACCAGGGCGCGTTCGGAAGTTCTGGCGACCGCCGCGCAAGTGGACGACGACGGCGTGGATCTGCAAGCATCGTCATTCGCGAGGGCGATCGAAAAGGTCGAGCCTGGGGCGATTTTCCAATCGCCCCCTACAGATAGGATGCGTGAACCTCGGGCGATTTTCCAATCGCCCCCTACAGCGGTAGTACCCATAAAGTTGCCGATTGAAGCGTTATCGCCCAGTAGCATCAGTAACTTCGTCGCCTGCCCGCGGCGCTTCTACTATGGGGACGTGTTGCGACTTCCTCGACGCGATGATGACGCGACCCTGTATGGCCGGCGACTCCACACGATCCTGCGACGCTTTCATGAAATCGAGACTGATTTCGAGCACGCCGACGACCCGCTGGTTGCGGCTGCGCGCTACGAACGCACGTTGCGACGAATCATCGTCGAGGAGGATGGTTTTGGCGAAGTTGGTTTGAGCCCGCAGGAGCGCTTCGAGCGCGACGACCTTATGCAACGCCTTACTCAGTATGCCGGCGCGCTCGCGCGAGAAGCCGTCACAAGTCCTTTTCGAGTGCTGGCGTGCGAGAGGTCTGTGGCATCGTCCTTCGACGGGTTGACGATTCGGGGAATGGTCGATCGCATCGATCGGCTCGCCAGCGGCGAGTTGGTCATTCGTGACTACAAATCGGGACGCTGCAAAGGCCTCCTTGCAACCTCATTGCGCAACGCGTTCGAGCAGTTAGATTCGGGGGAAATGCTCTTCGGGGATGCACCCGATGGCTTGAACGTGCAGACCATTCTTTACATTCCAGGAGTCGAAGAAGCGTTTGGCGCGCGGGTGCGGCGGCTCGATTACCTCTACTTTCGAGGCAAAGGAGCGGACGACAGCCAGCTCCGGTATGATAGTACTGAGATTCTTGACTCAGACGCGCCATCAACACGCGCAAACGAACTGAGCCGACACGACATTGCCAGAGCTCGCCGCGACATCGCCGTGAGGATTGTGGAACTCTGCGGCGATGGCAGCATGGCCGCCTTCTCGACGGCGCTCGATGAGAGGACCTGCATGTTCTGCGACTTCGTCCGTATTTGTCCGGGGGCTGGGGCAATCCCGGCATGAGCCTAGCCGGCACGATCGCGCTCACGAGCGCGCAGCGCAGCGTTGTCGAGCACCCGCTCGGCAAACCTGGAGTGGTCGACGCAGGCGCGGGTACCGGCAAGACTTTTACCATCGTCGAGCGAGTCGCCGCGCTTGACGACAGCAAGACGTGCCCGGCAGACAAGATTTTGCTGCTCACCTTTGCGCGAAAAGCTGCTGCAGAACTACGCGCCCGCATCGCGCGGCGGCTCAACGATAGAACTCCCACGTGCTCGACTTTTCATGCCTTCGCTTGGAGCATTTTATCTTCGCACGCATACGACGTCGGGATCTCTCCGGAGACGACTATTCTCGAGGATGCCGACGCTCGCGTGGAGTTCCACAAGGCTTTCGACGAATTCTTGAACGATCCTAAAGCAGCGGCCAGCGGGTTCCCATTGCGCACCTTCAATGGCGAAGAAATCCGAACTGCGCTGTTTAGCATCGATCAAAGACTCAAGCAAGATGGGATATCCATCGCAGCCTTTCGAGAGCGGGCCTTGATAGCGGCTGATGTTTTTGGCGCTGTTCGCTATCGCGAGTTACTCGAGCCCTATCGCCGTCCCCAGCAGGGGAAAACTCACAGGATGGCCGCGCAGGCCGACGACGACGCATTTCAACAGGAGATGGTGTGGGAGAAAGCGCGCATCGAGGCATGTGCGGACATTCTTGCACGCTTCTCAGTCCGTCTTGAAGCGCGAAACGCGCTGACGTATGCGGACATTTTGGTGCGAGCAGAGAGAGCGCTCCGCGAGAACGATGCCCTACGAGTTGACCTTCGCCAGCGGTATCGTTGCTGCATTGTTGACGAGTACCAAGATACCGACCGTGCGCAACATCGACTGCTTGAGGCACTTTTTGGTCCGGGACTCGCATCGGTCATGGTGGTCGGGGATGCGTTACAAAGCATCTTCAGCTTTCGTGGAGCGCACCCGGAGAACGTTGCGGTCTTCTTACGCGCGCCTGAAGCCGTGCGTTATGCCCTCGTCGAAAACCGCCGATCTCGACAGGAGATTCTCGATCTCGCGTACGCATCGGTCGCCGTTGCCCACAATGACGCGCAACCGCTTCGCGGCGAACGTGGGCCCGCGGGCGAGCAAATCGTCCACCTGACAAGTCTTTGGACGCCCGATGCCACTCGATATCTCCCCGCCGACGAAGCGCGCACATTTGAAGCGACGGCAGTTGCACAGCGCATTCGCCAGTTGCTCGCAAGCGGGCAAACCGTTCGTGTGGGTGAGAACAGCGAGCCCATATCGCCTCGCCACATCGCCATCCTCTCGCGCACCAAGAAAAACGTCCAGCCGGTAACGCGCGCGCTGCTCGACGCTGGGGTCCCGTTCAAACTCGTCGGCGGCGTCGGCTTTTACGAGGCGCCGGAGATTCGTGACGTTCTTGCCTGGATACGACTGCTCGCGAATCCATTTGACTCTCTGGCGGTGGCGCGGGCCTTGCAGTCCAGCGCGATCGGTGCTTCTGATGCCACCGTCGTGCAGCTGGCTCGTGGCAGCAGCCGAGACGAGACTGCATTTGCACGACGGGCATTGATCGAAGACCTCCCCGAAAGCGGATTCTATGCGCCAGTCCGCGAGGCGGCGCTCAAAATGCGCAGCCTCTTGGATGCCCTCGCACCGCACGCCGCGCTGCCGCTCGTTGGCGCGCTTCGCGCAGTGCTCGAGGCAACCGGCATCGAGCGCGAGTATCGCGAGGAACATGGGCCGCGCGCCGAACAGGCTCTGGCGAATCTCATGAAGCTTGAGGCGCTGGCGCGCTCGTTCGTCGCGCAATCGCCGGGCGCGCAACCTGCGGATTTCGTGAGCTTTATGAACGAGCTCGAGCTCATCGACTTCGATGAGCGAGAAGCTGACGTCTCTTCGAGCGACGCCGTCACGATCGCAACGATCCACGCGGCCAAGGGGCTCGAGTGGCCATTCGTGTTTGTGCTCGGGGTTTGGCCGAAGCTTCCCAACGAACCAAGGCTCTTTATGGACGAGAAAACCGGGGCGCTCCTTTACGCCGAGAACCCCGACGGTTCGCGTTCGTTTCATTACGAGAGCGTGACTCGCGGAGCGGACGAACAGGGTTTTGTCCCACGCAAGGAGAGCGGTAAGGAAAACCCAGAAGAGCGGAGGCTTTTGTACGTCGCGCTCACCCGAGCTCGCGACCGCTTGTTCATCAGCGGGTTGCGCTTTAAGCCTTCGAAGGCGCATCCGGATGGGAAGCCCCATGACTACATCCAAGAGATCTACGATTGGCTGAGCGCGCGGGGTTGGGTTGCAGACGAGTTCTTACCTCCGGATGACCCAACGGTAGTCCCAAAATTTTCATCGGTTGACCAGCCAAAAGCGACGCAAAACCTTTCATCTCAGCCAACACAATTAACGGGGATTGTCATGTCAGCATCCGCCCGAGAGACCACGCTCGCCCTTCCTTTGTCATACTCGCTTGTCGCACGGTTTGAGCGATGTCCGCGTCAAGCAACCTACAAACTCATGCTGCGCCTACCGGAAGTCAGCGAGAACCAAAAACAAAAGCGGCTCGAGCTGCGCACCGAGGAATCGCTCGATCCGAGCGAGATGGCAGCCCCAGATTCGTTGCTTGGAGCAGGCGAATACGGTCAGGTGCTTCACAAAGCGCTCGAGCTGTGGGCGGTCGACAAGCGCAACAAGGCTTCCGTGAAGAGCGCAGCAGCATACCTTGATGATGCCGCTCGCTTGCTCGCCGTCGCAATACCCAAGAAGCAGCGCGATGAGGCCCAGTCGGCGTTAGAGAGGAGCATGCTCGAGCTGCGCGAGTGGCAACCCGTGCACATCGAAGCGCCTTTTACCCTGGATTTCGGCGAAGAGGGGAGACCGCTTTTGGTATCTGGGTACCTCGATCTCCTTGCGCGCACTACCGACGGTCAAGCGTGCTTGATCGATTACAAGACGGGCGACCAGACAGCCGATCATGCTTTGCAACTTGCGCTCTATCGGTGTGCCGCGGACGAGGTCTACGGAATGAAGAATCCAGCGTGTTTCGTCGGCCAAATTGACGGCAAAGACTTTACCCTGCGGCGCGTCGAGCCTGTCGCGTCTGCGGAGTTGCGCGCGCGCATGCTTGCGGTCCGCGATGGATTACTTGCTCGCGAGGATCGCGCGATAGCGGGAGCCTGGTGTTGGACGTGCGGCTACCGCGACGCTCCCTGCCGCGCTTATCGGCCGGCGCACAAATAAATTCGCGCCAGGGCGACTTGACAGTCGCCCGCTACATTTTTATCTTGGAGGCGGTCTTCGGGTTATCGCGGAGCGCCGCAAGCTCCTGACCTGTCAGCGCGCGTGGCCGATCCCTCTGCGCATCAACGATGCACAGAAAACCGAACGGCTCGTCTGCGCTGTTGACGAATTGATGCGCAGTTTCGGGAGGCACGTAGATGTGATCGAACGGTTCGATCTCGACGACACTGCCGCCGACGATCGCATAGCCTTGCCCACGAACGCAGATCACCGAGTGAATGTGTTCGTGGCACTCCAGGCTCGTAAAGCCATCTTTGGCAACTTCGAAATAGCGAACATCGAAATGTCCACCTTCTTCTCTCCCTTTGATGATATGGCGAGCCGTGTCGCGCCAGGAGCGGCCCGCGCCGTCCGAGTTTTCTGAGGCGTAGCTGGATGCCGCAACGCCTGACCAGCTAAACGATTTTTTGTCGAATTTTTTTTTCATCGATTCTGCACGATCACGTTAGGGATAGACAATCACTTTTAAGGCTTCATCTGGGCTTTTCAGGGCGGCATACGCCTTCGCCGCTTCGTCAAGGGAAAAGCGATGGGTGAAGAGCGGCTCGACGGCGAGGCCGCCGTTGAGCAAGTCGAGCGCCTCGCGCGTATCGTCGGGTCCGGCCGAATAGCTCATCACAATGTTGACGTCTCGAAAGAAAAGATCGTTGACGTCGATGTTCCACGGCTCGCCGGGCGCAAGCGGCGTAAAGACCACAATGGTGCCGCCCCGGGCAACACATGAGCTGGCCGTTTCCAGCGCAGCTCTGGAACCAGGCGTCACAAAGACGATTTCGGCGCCTTCGTCATTGGTCAGTTGCATCACTCGCTCGCGCAGAGGCGTGCTGTCGACGTCGATCGCCGCATGCGCCCCGAGACGTTCCGCGCGCTCGAGGCGCGCTGGAACGCGGTCTGCGCCAAGCACCAATTCGGCACCCTGCGCACGAGCGACGAGCATGTGCAGCATGCCCATGGCGCCAAGGCCAATGACTAAAACCCTATCGCCTCCCCGCATGCCGGAGCGGCGCACCGATTTCACGACTGTCGCGAGGGGCTCGATGAGCGTGGCTCTCTCGTCACTCAGGGCAGACGGCAGGCGCAGAACATCATGGAGCACGCTCGCCTGCGGAACGACGGCAAACTGCGCGAGCGCACCGGGCGCCAGGCGCGTTGCCCTCCACGTTTCGCATTGGACGTAGTCCCCACGGCGGCAACGCCTGCACGTCATGCATGGCGCATGGTGATGGACGAAGACGCGCTCGCCAACGGCGAAGGATGGCGCGCCGTTAGCGGGCTTCGCACCATCGCCGCATGCAGCTATTTCCGCGACCGGCTCATGCCCCAAGACGAAAGGAGCTTTTGAGTCAGCATACCACTGCAACGTCTCGCTCCCGCACAGTCCACAGGCCCGGATGCGGACCAGCAGTTCGCCTCTTTGGGGCGGCGCGAGAGGCAGGTCGCGGATGACAACCTTGCCTTCTCCTTCGTAGACTGCGGCTCGTGTTGTTCTTGGGAGGGATGCGCTCATGATTAGATCCAGGCCGGCGCGGCATCGCCTGGAATGAGCGCGTATTTGAACCCGGTGCGATTGTCGAGCCGCGCAAAAGCTTCTGCCAGCGATGCCAGCGGCAACACCTCGGAAATGAGTTCGCGCGCAGGCACGATACCGGCAATCATGAGCTCGCGGGCCTTGCGGACATCGTCAGGCGTAAAATGAAAGCTGCCGAGACAGGTCAGCTCTTCGTAATGCATGCGCGTTGCGTCGAGTGGAACATGAGTGCCCTTCGGGAGGCCGCTAAAAAAGAGCACGCGCCCGCCAGGGGCCACAAGGCGTACTGCCTCTTGCCAAGACTCGGGCGTTCCGCCGCATTCAATGACGGCCGGGAACGAAGCGGCCAGCTCCGTTGGTACCGAGTCAAATCCAGCAGCGACGGTGCCGCTTGCGCCAAGCCGTGCCGCCAATTCCAAACGCTGTTCGTGGCGTGCCACAACGGTCGTCGCGATGCCGGCATGTTTGGCGTAGGCAAGATGGAGCAGCCCGATACTACCGGCACCGACGATCGCGACGCTCTCGGGTACGGGCGAGCTCGCATCGGCCCGTTCGAGCACACTCCATCCATGCACGACGCACGAGAAGGGCTCTAAGAACGCGGCTTCGATGTACGAAAGTTGCTGCGGCTTCGCAAAAAGATTGCGCGCGACGATGTGAGCGGGCAAGCGAAGAAAATCCGCGTACGCGCCTAGTGCCATTCCTTCGGTCAGTCGTTCGCAAAGATTCTCCCGGTCAGCCTGGCAGCGCGGGCACGACCCGCACGGTGCAGTTTGCACCCACATGACGGCATCGCCGACGGCGAAGCTCTCGACGCCCTGACCGACGGCCACAATATCACCCGAGGCCTCGTGTCCAAAGGGGCCAAAGGCAAGCTTGGGGTGTCCGCGGCGGTAGGTCTTTAGGTCGGTGCCGCAGGTCAGTGCTGCACGAATTTGCACGATGACCTCGCCGCTGCTGGGCTGCGGCAAAGGCTGCTCGTTCCACTGAAGCGTCTTGGGTGCAGACAGTACGGCTTGGCGCACGCTTAGATCTCCCATTCCCAGGGATTCCACAACACGCTCACAGCATGCGAGGGTTTGAAATTCTTGAAATCTGTGTTGAGTGCGCTGATCCGCCTTACAAAGTACATGAAGATCGTTGGCTCTTCGTCGACGAGGATTTCCTGGATCCTATAGTACGCAGCTTTGCGCGTTTGTAGATCGTTCGACGCGAGTGCGATCTGCTCTTGAGCATCGAGTTCATGATTGCAAAAATGATAGAAGTTTTGACCAACCGGCGGGAACTGGTCGCACATGAACTGTGTGGAATCGTCTGGGTCGGCGCCGTTGAACCAACCCAGAAAGGCGACGTCAAACTTGCCGGTTTGCAGCGTGCCCCCGCCGCCGTAGGTGGCGAAAAAGATGGGGCCGGCAACGATCTTAATGGAGACGTCAACGCCGACGGCCTTCCAATTCTGCTGGACAAAGATGCTATCCGAGCCACTGCCGGTTGGAGTCGTAACTAGTTCCACATGCAAGCGCTGCCCGTTGCGGTAACGGTAACCGTCACTGGCCAACGTCCAACCATCCGCTTCCAGCATGCGCGCAGCGAGCTGTGGGTTGTAATTGTATTGTCGCAGACTCGGATCGTGCGCCCAAAGAAAGGTGGGCTGATCGCTGTCTGCGAGTAAGGGGGTATTGTGATAGACCTTTTTAAGCAGCGTGACTCTGTCGAGACCGTAGGCAAGCGCCTGCCGCACGGCTTTGTCTGCAAGCACAGGGTTGGTCAGATTGAGGGCGATCTGGTCGTAAGCAGTTAGGGGAGTGCGATATAGTCGGATGCCAGGGATGGTCTGCAACGCCGGAGCGTACTCGTATGGCATCGCAAACTCAGCATCCACCTCGTGCGTTCGAAGCTGGGTCATGATCGTGTTTGCGTCAGGAATGAAGTGCCAGTCGATTTCTTTGATTTTGGGTGGTCCGCGAAAGTAGGTTGGGTTCGCCACGAACTTGATCATGCTGCCGTGATCGTAGCGCTCGACGACGAAGGGCCCCGTGCCGATGGGGTGATTGTTGTACGCTACACGGTTCAAGTCTTGATACTGTGAGAGGAGATGTTTCGGGATAATCTCGATCGGCGTCCCCCCCATGGAAAAGAACGCCGAGAGAAAGGGCGCGTACGGCCGGTGAAGGTGAACGTGGATAGTCTGGTCATTGATTTTGTCGATGCAGGTGATGTCGTCATAGCCGACACGGCTAGCGACGTTGTTTCTCGGGTTCATGATTTGGCGCCAGGAAAAAATGACGTCGTCGGCCCCGAAGGGGGCCGCGTCTTGCCACGTGACGCCTTTGCGAAGGTGGTACGTAATCTCGAGGCCGTCCTTGCTGATATCGCCGTTTGCAAGCGTCGGGACTCGCGTCGCAAGCTCGGGGACCCACTGGTTGTCATTGTTGAAACGAAAGAGGTAAGCGCCCCACAAGAGAGAGAGGTCGACCTCCGCTTGTTGGTTCCCAACCATCGGGTTGAGGTTATCGGGTTCGTCGAGCGCCGCCACACGCAACACGCCGTGAATCGTCCACGGATTTCCCGGTTGGTTCGTGGTCGTCTGCGTCGAGATCTTAGTGCAACCCACGCACAGGACAGCGAGGAGACCAATCGCGCATAGGACAAGCGATCGCTTCATCTCGACCCCTTCTCTGCGACCTGGACGCCGGCGGCCCGCTCGTAGAGTTGCGCGACCGCACTGTAATCGAAAGAACCCAAGCCTTGCGAGGATGCCTTGGTATATTCTTGATAGGCAAGCGTGGAGCTTGGCATGGGCACGCCAGTTGCTCTTGCGGCTTCAAGGGCGGCGCTCAGATCTTTGCGGAGGAGATCGAGGGAGAAGCCACCTTTGTGCACGTCGGCAAACCATGCTTTCGGCAACCATTGTTCGAGCAGATAATTCGATGCGGTGGCCGTTTTTAAGACCTCGCGCAGCACATCGATGTTGGCGCCGGCTTTTTTCGCGAAAACCAGCCCTTCCACGTTGGCGAGCATGATGTTTGCAATGATAATCTGATTGACGAGTTTGAATGTCTCGCCCATCCCAGCAGGTCCGACATGCGCCGGCTTCCCCATGGCTAACAGAACCGGTTGGGCGCGGGCAAACGTCGCTTCGTCACCTCCGACCATGATCGTGAGCTCGCCTGCCTTGGCGCGTGCCGGGCCACCCGATACCGGCGCGTCGAGCATGCGCAGATTGCGCTGCTGAAGACGCTCGTGAAACGAGCGCGATGCGACTGGAGAAAGAGTGGACATGTCGACGACGATGCCGTCTTCGTGCAGCCCGATCGCCGCGCCAGTGTTCCCGAAGAGCGCTTCCTCCACTTGCGGAGCGTCGGGAACCATGGTGATCACGACGTCACTTCCGGCGGCAACATCGGCCGGATTTTCATCTTCTCTGGCACCCTGTGCGATGAGGCGAACGATTGGCTCTCGGTTGATATGCGCGCAGATGCGAAGTGCGAAGCCGGCACGCAACAGCGACTCGGCCATGGGTTCGCCCATGGTGCCCACGCCGACAAACCCCACGTTTTTTATCACAAGGCTAGGGTTCTCTGCGCGGACGGCAAGGTCCGCTGCTCATTGGCTAGCTCGGCGCTGGCCCGTTCCGAAGACGCGCGAATAAATTCGCGCGACTACCTTGCGACTACGTTGGGGGGATTTTCCAATGGCCCGCGACGTTGCTTGTGCGGATGAATTGTCGCAACTCGTCCGCCTCGATTCGATCGTAGGCTTGGCCTGCTGCGCGGGTGAGCGTGCTGATCATGGCGACCTCGTCTGGATCGAGATCGCTGCCTGAGCGGTGCGCGCCGTAGAGGGCTATGCCAGTGAGGCGCCGCCGAGAAAGGATGGGCAGCGCGAATTGGGGTGCCGCGCGTCCTTCGGGCACATCATGACGTGGCCATCTGATGTCGGCGATCCTCACCGGCTTTTGCTGTGCTTCCAAATGCAAGACCAACAAATCGTCGGGGCCAAGGTCGCGACAGGTCACACTTGCCCACCCGATCGCTCGGCGGCGCAGAAACCGATGTTGGCTGTGCGCGGCGGTTTCAAGACCGCTGTCGATTCGAAAGATTGCGCTCGACTCGAGATCGAGCGATTGGTAGGGCTCGGAAGTAATAACGTCGTCGACCACCGCAGCTGACGTCGCATACTCGATCGCTTCGGCCGAACGCTCGAGGCGCAACTTCGCCTGATAGCGCCGCCGAAAAAACACCGTGTCGACAAACGTGGCGACGCGCTGGTGGATCGCGTTGAGCCAGAAGCCAATTGCGATGGCGACGCCAAGTTCGGCAATCACTCCCAGCTTCGTGCCGGCGACAGTGCGGATCGCAAACGAGTGGATCACCGCGAAGACCACAACAACCAACGACGTCAGGAGTCCATAGATAAGGGTGCGGTTGACCGCAAGGGAAAAATCCAGCACGCGATGTCGGAAGGCCGCGTAAATGATCGTGATTGGGACCGCGCCGATCAGCATCGATGATATCCGTTCCCACCAGCCGGCGTTACTAAAGACCGACCAGGTGAAAAGACCGTAGATATCAGCCGCGGCCAGCCCGATCATCCCAACCACCATCCCGAAGCTCGTCCACGCCACGCGCTCTCGGTCCGCACCCCGGGTGCGGAAGTAGGTCTCAATAAAGAGCGCGGCGGTAGCCAAAAAAATGATGTCGAACCAGATTTCCTCGCTGTTGACAAACCATTGCGGCGGCTTGGCAAACCACGAAGACAAGTCCACGGCGAGATTGAGCGCGGCGGTAAAAACAAAAAGGGCTGGGATCAGCCGCTGCATCTTCGCGCGCCAACCTGCGACATCGGATCTGGGAAAATACAATGCAAAGGTCAGCAAGCCGACGATCCCTGCAGCATTCATGACGTCGTCGATGACGGAGAGCGCAAGGTAGATCTTTGGTGGCAGCGCCGCGCCGAGCAGATACCAGCCCTCGAACGGATTCGCGCCGACGCAGTAAAGGAAGAACCCCCACGTAGCCGGACTCGGACGAACGAGGACGAGCAAGAGACCAGCAACGATGAAGAGCGCGCCGAGAAGCTTGCGCAGCGGAAAGATGACCGAGCCACCTGCAGGCAGACGCGTTGGCTCCGAGGTGAGTGTGACTTCGCGTTGCCTGCCAGCGTGCGTAACGCCGACTACTCTCTTGAGGCCTGGCGCGGCCACCCACACTTCGGGGACCGGCGCTTCGCTTAGGCCCTCAACTCTGTCGCCGGGCTGGATGCCTGCAACCGCAGACGACGAGCCGGGCGCGACACTGCGAACGACCCCTTCAACGTCAGTTGTCAGGCCATAGGTACCGAGCGGTCGCCAGAGGATCGCGACGTCTGGGAGTGTCGCCGCAAAGCCGTAAAGGGCCAACAGCACAACTGCAGCGACGCGAAGAAACGATCGCACGCGCATTATGTCAACGAAAGAATTAGCCGCCGCCGGCGCCGACTCGATCCGCCCTGGGCTCTACCATGAGCGAAGGATCGAGGATCTTTTCAAGCTCCGCCTCGCTGAGCTTGGTCCGCTCCCGCGCGACTTCGCGTATCGTCTTGCCGGTTGCGGCCGCTTCTTTGACGATCGCCGCCGCGGCGTCGTAACCAATAATGGGCGCGAGCGAGGTTCCAATGGCTAGGCCGCGCTCGACCATTTCAGGACCGCGCGTCGTTGCCTTCAGACCATCGATCGTCTGCACTGCAAAATTGCGCGCTGCGGCCGCCAACAGTTCGATCGATTGCACGAGATCGTACGCGACGAGCGGCATCGTCAGGTTGATTTCGAAATTGCCGCTTTGACCGCCGACCGTGATCGCCGCGTCGTTTCCGATCACTTGCGCGCAGACCATGAGGACTGACTCCGCGATGACCGGATTGACTTTCCCGGGCATGATGGAGGAACCAGGCTGCACGGCAGGCAGATCGATTTCGCCCAGTCCCGCACGAGGGCCCGAACCCAGCCAGCGCATATCGTTTGCAATCTTTGTCAGCGACACCGCGAGGGTCTTGAGGGCTCCGCTGGCCGCGACCGCATTGTCCAGCGAAGATTGCGACTGAAAGTGATTGCTGGTTTCATGAATCGGCAAAGCGGTGAGCGTCGCCAGTCGCGCAGTCGTTCGCTTCGCAAATTCCGGATGCGTGTTGATGCCGGTGCCCACGGCGGTGCCTCCCAGCGCCACCTCCGATAGTTCGGCCTGGGCCTGCTCCACGCGCGCGATGCCGCGCTCGATCTGACCCGCGTAGCCCAAGAACTCCTGGCCGAGACGAATTGGAGTTGCATCCTGCAAGTGTGTGCGCCCGGTCTTGATGATGCCCCAAAATTCTTTTGACTTGCGGTCGAGCGATGCTTTGAGGATGTGGAGCGCCGGCAGGAGCTCTTCTTTGATCGCGAGCGCCGCAGCAAGATGGAGCGCCGTCGGAATGACGTCGTTGCTCGACTGGCCGAAATTGACGTGGTCGTTTGGGTGCACCTTCTTCGCCTGGACGTCACCGCCGGCATGCGCAGCTCGATGGGCGATGACTTCGTTCGCATTCATGTTCGTCGACGTGCCTGAGCCGGTCTGAAAAATATCAACCGGAAAATGCTCGTCATGCTTCCCTTGCGCGACTTCCTCGGCGGCTGCCGCAATTCGGGCGGCGATCGACTTGTCGATGAGCCCAAGCTCGGCGTTGGTCTGCGCGGCAGCCAGTTTGATGAGGCCTAAAGCGCGGATGAACCGGCGCGGCAAGCGCATGCTGCTGATCGGAAAATTGAGGACGGCTCGGTGCGTGCTGGCCCCATACATGGCCGATGCGGGCACCTGCATTTCGCCCATGGAGTCACGCTCCGTGCGGGTGCCGATGCTCTTGTCCTTCATTATACCTACTCCGCAAATGTCCGATGACTATAGGGGGAAGCATGCCGTTCGTCACTGCGCGCGACGTGCTCCTGGGAATGAGGGCGACAGAGGTCGCGATGCGAGACACCGAGCCGAGCAATTCTGGGTCTTTGTTCGAGTTTAGCGAGCCTGGCGGCAGCAAACATTGGGTTGCCACGCCCGGCAAACAGACGACGTTCCCTCTTTCCATTCGTAACGAGACGGGCGAGGGGCACGACGTCACCGTCATCGTCGAAGAGCCAGCGAATTGGGCGTGGGCCGATCCCCATCGGGTGACGCTCGATCCCGGCAATAGCACGACCGTTTCAATCGTTTTCGCCCCGCAAATGGAAACCACCGTGGCTGCTGGAGTGCATCAGGCTGCAATCCGGCTGCGCGATTTGGAAGGCGTCATTTTTGCGGAGTGCGTGCGTCCATTTGAAGTTGAAGAACGCCAAGAACTCGCGATGACCGTGACCCTACGCGGTCCGCTGATGAGCTTCGGCATGGCTGAGGGGTTCGTGCTCCACTGCACGCTCGAGAATCGCGGGAATGTCGACGTCAGCGTGACGCCGGTGGGAGAACCGCATCCAGCCTTGACGTTTAGCAAGCGCACCGTCTCTGTGCCATTCCAAGGTCAAGTCGCCTTCGACATCGAGGTGCGGTGGAATGCCGCGCGCCGCACGAACCATCCCGACGTCGTGAGCTTGCGCGCGCGATATCGCGACGGAGAAGCGTGCGCCTCAATTCAATGGCGCTCCATCGGTGAGGCGCTGGAGCCGTTCATGCCGATCTATTCGACCGCGGATGAGGAAGACGAGCTGCTTTCGCTCTCATGGCTGCCTCAACCGGGCGAAGACGTCCTCAATCGCAAGGTCCCGGATTTCGTACCCGAACAGTCTGAAACCGAGAGCCTACAGTTGGCGGCCTCGGTGCCCGATCAAAACGGTGCGGGAGAAGCAGCCATGGTGCTGTCAGTCGCGCCAACTGGCCCACCACCCGAGATCGCAGCCGCTCGCCGCGCCGCTGCGTACGCGCCTACCAAGCGGATTAGCCCATGGTGGCCCGTCTTTCAGTACCTCAGCGGTAAATGGCGGGTCAAGCCGCTTCCCATTCTCATGTTGATCATTGCGGCTGAGGGGTTCGTGATCGGCATGACGCAAGCGCAGCGCGACTATTTTGCATCACCCGAGCTGACAAGCCGAGTACCCACGATCAACCGTGCGTTTAGCGCGAGCTCTCATGCTGCGTCGGCGCTCCTAGGGTTCGGCAAAAAGGCGATTGCCGTGACTATCACGGAGGGTGGCAAGCTCGCACACGACCTTCATTTTGGCAAGCATACGACCGCGGCGACGCTTGTGTCCGGACCGCCGGCGCTGTGGGGCCTCTCGGCGCATTACGAGACTCCTCGCGCGATGGCGGTCTCGTTCAACGAGGTGCATTGCTCGAATCTCATGCTGCTCGTCGCGTCTGGCCGCAAGATCATCTACAACAAACATTTGACTGACACGACAGCGATAGTTCCGATTCCCACAGGATTGACCGAACCCGTGCGTGTGACGGTATCGGCGCAAGCACCTGGAGGACTCGAGCTGCGACAGCACGTCTATCTGGCGCCCCCCTTCGCAACCCGCGGCTAATGTGCTACGGTCAGAGAGGCTTGCCTAGGCGAATGTAGTCGCGCGAATTCATGCGCGCGTCAATTTGGATTCACGGTCGCGAATAAATTAGCGACACTACATTGCGTCGGGAGAGGCTTGCCTGAGCGGATGTAGTCGCGCGAATCCATGCGTGCGTCAATTTGGATTCACGGTCGCGAATAAATTAGCGACACTACATTATGTCGGAAGAGGTTTGCCTGGGCGAGTGTAGTCGCGCGAATTTATGCGCGCGTCAATTTGGATTCACGGTCGCGAATAAATTAGCGACACTACATTATGTCGGAAGAGGTTTGCCTGGGCGGATGTAGTCGCGCGAATTCATGCGCGCGTCAATTTGGATCCACGTCGCGAATAAATTCGCGACACTACATTACGTCGGGAGAGGCCTGCCTGGGCGGCGGAAGGTCAAGACCTCCGTGCCGATAGGAAGCTTCGGTATGATCTCGCCGACAAACCCAAGCGCGCCCGCAAGAGACGGGGCATCCAGGCCCGATGCGGCTGCAACGTCTTCGTAGTACACACCGAAATGCGGGAGTGCGTTTGCATCGACGAACTCGGTCGCCAACGCATCGAAATCCTCATCATCCGATCCGCCCGCTTCAAGCGGCTGGCCTTCCCAGTATTTGGTAAACGACCAGGTGCCTTCTGCATCGCTGTACGTCAGCAACAGCGCCTCGGTCTGCAACAGTTCGGAGAGCCCTTCTGCCAGACCGCCGTCGTCGAGCGAACGGCTGTCCTCGAGCACGGTGACCCAGCCGTCATGTTCTGGCATGAGAGCAAAGCTGCGAATGCGTTTGTGGGCCGTCGACGTGTCTGGGGTCGGCTCGAGTCCTCGCTCACTTGTCGGCAGACGCTCGCTCTCGCTCATCAGCTCGATCAATGCCTGGCGCACGCGGCTGAAATCAACATCGCGAACGTAGACCGTGCTAAAGTGAAAGCCCATCGTCTCTACCGTCCGAACAGGTTGCGCATAACGAACCAGACATTTTCTTTGCGCTCTGCCAAGCGCCGATAGAAATACCCTGCCCAGTGCGTGCCGAATGGTACGTAGACGCGCATACGGTATCCTTCGCGAACGATAGCACGCTGTGCGTCCGCTCGGATGCCATACAGCATCTGGAATTCAAAGGCGTCACGGCGGATGCTTTCACGATCGGCAAACGCTTTGACGGCGTCGATGAGCAAATCGTCATGGGTGGCGATGCCTGGGTAGGTCCCCGAGCTTAACAAGCGCTGTGCCAGCTGCATGTAATTGCGACGAATGAGCGGCATTTTTTGGATGGCGATTTGCTTGGGTTCCTTGTATGCTCCCTTGCACAACCGCGCCCTCAGATTCCGTTTGATAATCCTCTCTACATCCTGGGCTGCGCGATCAAGATAGGCTTGAACGACCGGTCCCACGTGGTCGTAGGTTTCGAGAGCTCGATCGAGGATTCGATAGGTGGAGTCAACGGTAGCCGATCCCTCCATGTCGAGACGGATGAACATCGAGTGAGGACGCGCGCGCGCGATCACGCGCGCAAGATTGGCGACGGCGAGCTCCTCATCAATTGATTGCCCGATCGCAGAGAGTTTGACCGACACGTTGGCTTTGAGGCCATCGCTTGCAATGCGATCGATCGTCTCGCAATAGATCGCCGAATTCTTCGCGGCTTCTGCTTCATGGTGAACGTCTTCGCCGAGAAAGTCGAGCGAAGCAGAGAGTCCCTGCGCGTTAAGCCTTTTGACGGCTTCGATCGCATTATCCACCCGCTCGCCGGCAACGAACCGGCGGGCAAGAAAAAAGAGCCGCCGCTGCAGCCCAGGGTTGGCGTTGAGAACGTCGGCGAAAGTCGCCATCGCGCCTATTTCAGATAGCGACGGCCCGCAGCCGAGACCAGTTCGGCTGGAGTTGTCCACACGATCGCGTGCACTGGGCCCGAAGTAATCTGAATTTGAACTTCAAGATCTTGATGATCTCGATATGAGAACTGCGCAACGCGCTTCACCACGGCCTGGGTGCCATTTGCAAACTCAAGCGAGCGCGCCAGCACTTGCGCCATCTTGCTTTGGTATGCTTCATAGCTTGCCGACCCAAACGATGCGTCGATCGTGCTGCGCAGGTAGGCCTCGAGTGAGCTTTGATTCGGATAGGCCCACGCTTTTGTCTGACCGCCGGCAGAACCGTCGAAGCGAACGTTGTCGTTGACCGCGGGGGTGCTCGAATACGGATTCGTCGCCGCCAACGACACAGCTGCACATGCTAGCGTGGCAACAGCGGCTGCGGTGAGGGCGGCAAGGGAGCGAACGAGTGGGTGCTTCATTCGTCGTGGTACCTCATGGTCCGTAGGTGGGAGTGACCGTTGGCTCTACAGTTCCTAGAGGCTGGGGTGCCTGCGTGGAACCGAGATAAGGCGTCGGTGTGGGTACAGGCGTCGCCGCCGGTTGCGTGGGCTGCATGGAATGTCCTATTGGCAGTCCTCCACACAAGGTTGTGAGGGAATTGCGGGCGTCGTAGTATGCCCGTTGGCCCGCGCTTCGTGAGTAGGTCGCAAGGTATCCCACGCCAGCCCAGACCGCAAGCATTTGTTCATAGATAGAGGTTTTATTGTTCTCCATGGCCCCATAGGTGATGTAGACTGATGGATGCGAACCGCATACAGTCGTGCGCTGCACCGCACCAATCTTTGCGTTCGGCAATTGGCCGATCTGAGCAAGTTGGACTTGCGTAAAATCCGAGAGCGAACCTGTGAATTGCATCGCCGATACGCTGATGCTCTGGCCGTCGCTCGGATGAAGCCAGACACCGCGCCCGATCCCAAGGTTCTGGGTCTTGTGCCAGCCGGGTGGAGGCTGGAAAACATTGTTTGCGGCGCTTCCTCGCTGCCCGCCCACCGCCAACGCAATGCCAACCACCACTACGGTGGCGGTCGCGATAGCGATGAAGTTTCGAAGCCGATCTTGCATGGCGGATCGCTCCCTTTGGGGCGATTTACCAATCGCCCCCTACAGCACTACGTTTGTTCGCGCCATTCGTCGCCGAGCGCGACTCTCCCCGGCGCACGAACGCTTGCATACACACCAAAGCATAGATCGTGACGATCGACCAGACTCTTAAGAAAGGAAGAATCGACTTCGAACGTCTCGGGATCGATGTTTGTGAAGATGCAGCGAATGTCGTGCTTGACGATTTCAATCTTGGCATCCCCAAGAGAGAATGTTCGTCCAACCCAATCGTTCTCCGTAAACGCCACCGCGTCGTCACCATCGAGAACGATGTTCGGACGAAAGCGCAGGACATTGACAGGAGCACCCATGTCGGACGCGAGTGCGCGAACGGATGCTGCATTGACGACGAGAAGTTCATGGGCGTCAAAGAACGGAGCGCTTCCTGGCACCACAGATTGAATCGATATTGCGCGATCGAAGGTCGACGCGAGCTCCGCTGCTAGGTTCTCGCCGGCGCCGCACACGGAGCCGTCTGGGCCGGTCACGGTGACCTTGCCACTGTCGGCATGAGCTTGAAACGCAAGCATTCGCGGGACCTGCCTGGCGGTCAGAGGTTTGCCTTTGCGACTCTCAAGGCCGTCAACGAGCATGAAACTGCGGTCGAAGGGGATACCGCCGCGAGCAAGCTGCGTCGAGGTGAGCGCTTCACCAGCAAGCGACTTCACGGGATAGCGCCATAGATGAGTGATGCGCACGTCGCTTGAATCGTGCAGGACCGACGATGCGATTTCCTGTTCGCTTTGTCCGCCTTTTGTTGGTGTGGCTTGTGCTCACGGCCTCGAGTTCGACCGTTCCACCGAGTGCGAGTTATTCAACACAGCTCCCGGACGGGGCCCATATTCACATGCTTGCGCTCCCGCTTGGAAGACTCGACGGCACCATTATGGGCGCAGCGACCTTTGATGGCAGCGGAGAGCGGGTCGCATTTTTGGCGACTTTTCCCGGCGCGACGCTTTCGGGCGACTGGCGCGGGCTCGACCCCGTGCAAGCCTTCGTGCTCGATGCCAGCCGCCGGACGCTGACGCAGCTCACGATCGATGGCCAAGCGCGAACCATCCAGTGGGGAAGCGATGAGACCCTCTGGGTGCAAGACGGCAGTCGGCGCAATCAGTTCGCGGTTCCGCAGCCGGCACCCGTATCGCTCCCCGAACTGCGAATGGGAGTTGCTTCTGCGGCCGCGACGGCAACGGTCATCGTTGAGGGCGGCGACGGGCGGTTCTTCGTGGCCAAGACCGATACCGGACGTTACCTGCTCGAACAAATCGGGGCGAAAACGCTTCGCCTTGAGGGAACGGCCGCTAACGGGGCTTATGCCGTCGTGGGGAATTTTTTGGTCTGGGCGGATAGGTCCAAGGGAATCGGCAGCGAGATTGCGCGCCAAGGCGCGCAAGACGCCGTGCCTCCATCGTTTGCCGGCTCTGCGTATGGCGATGTTCTTTCACCGATAGCTCCGCTTGGCCATGCAGTGTATCAGGGCGCATATCGCAACGGCGCTGTCTACTTCGGCTTCACGTACGGTGTCCGTCGCATCGTCGCGCAAACTACAGATCTCGTCAGCTATTCATTCCCGCCGGTGCCAAACGACCTGTCGTACACTGTCGGTGACGGTTTTGGTGCGGGCGCCGGTGATCAATTGTACTTCGCGCGACCCGAAAGCAACGAAATCACCTTTTGGCGGTCGGGCAAGTACGTGCAAGAATCGCTCGAGTTGCCTTCGCAGCAAGGCAGCGAGAATGCACTCGAATACACGATGCAGCATCTCGCGCCAGGAGATCCTCTCTGGCCCCCCCTACGGCCCGATGAAGATGCGCTCGATGCTGCGATCATGCAATGGCGCGCGTATCCGGTCGGCGACTCCGTGGGCGACGAGTGGATAGCTTCGTATTTGGGGCGGCTTCTGCTCGGCGATGCCAAAGGCAAGTTTCGCTTCGTGGGTACGCCGCAGTACCCGTTTGCCGTTCTGGGGCGCACGGACGATGGTCGCCTTTGGGGAGCAAGCCCGCAGATAAGGCTCTTCGCTGGGTCTAACTTCGTCGATGCAATCTCCACATTATGGTGGAGTCGAGATGGCGTCGCCTGGCTCGAAGCAGCGACCGTGCCTGGAGATGCGGGTGCGGTCGGACTCGATCACAGGCGGGTGTGGATCGCCTACACTCATCCCTGGTTGGGTCGTGCGGAGATCTGGCTCATGCGACTGGGCGACGAAAGTGGTGCGGTCACAGGTGGAACCTACGGCGGGGAGCAGCTTTTCTTTGCTTCGCTGCCGAGTGGTTTCTTCTTGGTGTGGGGCGCGACGCCGGGCCGGCGCCTCAACAGCGATGAGGGACCACTGTCGGCGTATCGAGTCGATCAGGAAGCGCTCTTCGTCCTCGGCGAGGGTACGTACAACGTTTTCCAGCAACAGATCCTCGATCCAAGTAGCGACCCGTCTCTGCCGGCAGCCTCCTTCGACGTGCACGATGCGGCTGCGCTCGCGCAGCCGACGCTTGATACCCTCGCGTCGTTACCAAGCGAAACGCACGTCACGCTCGCAACGAACATCGATGGATTGCAAGTGGACACCACCAGGATCACCGTGATGAGCTTGCAGCAAGAGCGGGCATTCGAAATCAAATACGCGGGCCGGCCCTACCCGCTTGCCATGATCTCTGCTTCCCTTGCCGGAGACATTGCCGTGGTCAAGCGATCGCTGGTGCGCGGCCCGCTGATGCAAACCGGTTCAACCGAGCGCTGGTCGCGGTTCGACGGACGCTGGCGGCGACTCTCGATACAGCCTTTTTGAAGGTTACGTCGATGGGGCGGTGACCGTGATCGTGCCCGTCATCGAGGGATGAATCGAGCAGGCATACGTAATAGGTTCCGGCTTTGGAAAACGTATTGGAGAAGGTTTTACCGCTGTCGAGATTGCCCGAATCAAAACCGCCTTTGCCTGACATCGTGACCGTGTGGGCGTATGGGTCGTCATTCTTCCAGGTTACCGTCGAGCCGGCAGGCACACTAAGACTACTCGGCGAGAAAGCATTGTTCGAGATGTCGATGAGGTAGGGTGACGCGGCGGGCGCGGGCGTCGGGGAGGCGGCTCCAAGGTGACCAGCTGCTGCCACCAGGATAATTGCCGCGAGAAGAGCGTACGTGAGTCCGCGGAATCTTTTCATGTGAATCTCCGATCTGGTTGGGGCGATTTTCCAATGGCCCCTATGTTGGGTCGATTGTCCAATCGTCCCCTTCACGCCCGCTATATTGGCAAGGTGTTTTCAGCGTGATTTCAGGTGTCGGCTCGCACGATGGGCAAGCAAGGCGGTTCTCGCCAGGCGGAGTGCCGCCGACCTGCCAAAGCCCAGCATCCGGTTGCCGGACGGCAGTATAAGCTGAAGGTACCATTTCACGGGAGTGAGGCGCATACCAATGGACAAAAAAAGAGCTTCACAACTCGCATTGCGGTTCGTTCTTCTCGTTGGCGTCGTGAATTTGTTTGCGGATTTAACCTACGAGGGAGCAAGGAGTGTGAATGGGGCGTTCCTTGCGAGCCTTGGAGCGAGCGCAGTCGTCGTCGGCTTTGTTGCCGGCTTCGGAGAATTAATTGGTTATGGTCTACGTTCTATCACGGGTTTCTTTGCCAGTAAGACCCATCAGTATTGGACTTTTGCTTTTGTCGGGTATGCAATTAATATGCTCGCCGTGCCTGCGCTGGCTCTCGCGGGCAACTGGCCAACAGCAGCAGCCCTCATGATCTTAGAGCGCACGGGTAGAGCAATCAGGAAGCCTTCCGTCGATACGATGCTTTCCTTTTCTGGCAAGGAGATAGGAAGCGGGTGGGTATTCGGGTTGAACGAGTTCTTCGACCAGTTCGGAGCGACGGTGGGGCCACTCGTTGTAGCCTTCGTCTTACTCGTCAAAGGCAGCTATCGAAGTGGTTATGCCATTTTGCTGGTTTCCGCTCTGCTGTGCCTCAGCCTAGTCGTCGCAGCCCGGTTACTCTTCCCTAAACCTCAAGACTTGAACCGACAACAAGCAGTCGGCCTAGAAACCAGAGGATTCTCTCGCGCTTACTGGCTCTATGTATTGGCGGGCGGTCTGCTAGCGGCTGGCTTCGCAGATTTTTCCCTGATTGCTTTTCACTTTGAGAAGACTGCTAGCGTGCCGATGCAATGGATTCCGATTCTTTATGCGATCGCTATGGCGATGGCGGGCCTCAGCGCGCTCCTGTTCGGCAGATTACTGGACAAGCTTGGATTGAGGATCTTGCTCATTGCCTTGTTTGTGGGAGCATTCTTTGCTCCATTCGTATTCTTAGGGAGCTTCGTTTTGGCTTTCATCGGCATGATGCTTTGGGGCATCGGCATGGGGGCACAAGATTCCCTGCTCAAAGCGGTTCTGACGAATATGGTACCTCAAGGGAAGCGGAGCACAGCCTTCGGAGTTTTCGACACTGGCTTCGGAATTGCGTGGTTTTTCGGTAGTGCAGCAATGGGCATCATTTATACAAAATCAATCCCCGCTCTGATTATTTTTTCCGTGCTCCTGCAGATTGCGGCTTTGCCAGTCTTTGCGTTAGCGACAAGGCAACAGAAGGCAGCTTAGCCTCGCCAGGCGTCTTTGGTCCCAAAGCGCCTGCGTTGTTCGTCTTCGACGAAGGCGGCAATTTCTGGGATACCGTCGCGATCCGCGCCGACGAAACTCAGCCCTCCGAAATAATGCATGCCCTGCGGATCCCTGTGGCAATAGACGACGTGCGCCAGGAGGTTGTGGTGTGCGCCCGCGGTCAGCGGCACGTGCAGCGACACGCGCTCGCGCATCGGCAGCGGAAAGGAACTGCGTACGCGAGCTCCCCCGGCAGAGAGATTGGCTAGTTTCACGGGCTCGCGGTGCTCGCCCGCCATCGTCACGATGGTAGAATCGGTCATGACGATGCGCGGCCAGCGCCGCGGCATTCGGATCTCTTGGCGGCGCACAAACAGTTTGCGGAAAGCGTCAAAAAGCTGCATAAGCGAGAGGAAAAAGGTTTCGGTGACATCCGTGCTTCAACCTATGCGCGAGATATGAGCATCGAGCTCGTCAACACGCTCGCGGCGTGCGCCACCTTTCTGGTTATTTTGGCGTCGGCGGTGGCAGCCGTCATCCAACTGCGCCACTTGCGGGCCGGCAACGATCTGCAGGGTCTGCTTAAGGTGCTCGAGATGGCGTACCAGCCAGCCATTCAGGAGGCGTTTGATTTCTTGACGCACGACTTCCCCACCAAAATGCAAGATCCAAACTTTCGGCGCGAGCTCCTCATGCATCCCGTCGACAGTCATGTGCATAAAGAGCTCATCGCTATGGAATACTACGAGCGCCTTGGCTCGTACGTCAAGAATAACATGATCTCGGCAGACTATTACTTGGATTGCAGTTCGCCGGATCTGTACTGGGAGGCGCTCGCGCCGGTCATCTGGGCTCTGCGCAAGATGCACGGCAATTCAGCCTACGAAAACTTTGAGTACCTCGTCGTACTCTCCCAAGACTGGAACGCGCGCTATCCAAACGGCAACTACCCCAAGGGCGTGCGCCGCTTGGTGTTACCACCCTTTGAGGTCTAAACGCGGCGAAATTTCAAGAAAAGCGTCATCACCCACATTCCCACGAAGAGCAAATAGGCGACGCTGATCCCCCAGGCAAGTGCCGATGGAAACCTCGTTTGCACCGACACATTCGCGCTGATGCAGAGCTGGAATATCATAAGCAGCAAGGCGAGCGTGCCGGCGCCGAAAATCGCGAAATGGTCGAGGAAATATTCCGTCGTCGCTGCGCGCCGTTCCGGCGCAAGCCAGTAGCTTTTATTCGGTAAATTGATCATCGCGGGCGGTAAGATCCCGATGAGGCGCGGGACCAGTACATACACGACGGTCACGCCTAACAAGACGACGACATACAGTTCCAGGAAGAGTTGCTTCGGTTCCCAATTGTTCGGTATGCCGGCTGCATTAAAATGAGAGGCGACCGTTTCGGGAAGGCGCGGAGCATAATACGCAATTTGTACCGCGGCAACAGCTAAGAGCGCGACAATGATGATGGCTGATTTTCGCACGTTGCTCATGTTCGCTGCCCGACTTATGTTTTTCCTTACCTGCGTCGGTGCTGCGCTCAGCCTTGGTTGCGCGCGAGAGGGTGGAATTGGGCGTCACTCGACGTATCCCTCGGGTTCGATTACCTTCAACCTGTCCGAAGATCCGCACAGCTTGAACCCCATTCTTGCCCGCAACGACGACGAGCGTCAAATTGCCCATCTCATGTTCGACATGTTACTCGACGTCGACGACCGCGGGCACCTCATCCCCGCGCTGGCGCTTGAGGTTCCGACGCAGCGCAACGGCGGCATCAGCCCCGATGGCGACACGATCACGTATCACTTGCGTCATGACGTGCGCTGGCAGGATGGACAACCACTCACGGCGGCCGACGTCATTTTCACATGGCAAGCGATCGTCGACCCGGATAATGACGTGCCAAGCACTCGCGGCTACGACCTCGTCGATCTTGTCTTCGCTCCCGATTCGTACACGGTCGTGTTCCGGCTCAAACGCGCATGGGCACCGGCGGTGGCGACGCTCTTCACCTATGGCACGAACCCGATGCCGATTCTGCCGGCGCACCTGCTGCAAAACCAAAACCTTCGGCGCTCAGACTTCAACCTGCATCCGATCGGTTCGGGGCCGTACAAGCTCGTTCGCTGGGATCGAGACGACCGCTTGGTGTTGTCGGCGAACGATTCGTACTTTCGCGGAAAACCAAAAACCTTACAGCTCGTCGCCCAAGTTGTCCCCGACACGAACTCGGCGCTGACGATGTTACGCTCTGGACAGCTCGACTGGTCGCTGCAATCGCCCGCGCAGCGCCTCGCATTGGGGCGCAGCTCTAACGTGCGATTCATTTACGTTCCGTTTTCAGGCTTTGGAGCAATCGCGTTCAACTGCCGGAAGTCACCCTTTGACGATGCTCGCCTGCGCATTGCCATCTCGATGGCAATCGATCGCAAACGCTTGAGCGCCGGAATTACCGGCGGCCAGTACGCGGTCGCCGAGAGCGATCAACCGCCATTTGGGTGGGCACACGATCCTTCTGTACAATTGCCAGCATTCGATCCGCAGCGGGCTGACCGAACGTTGGATTCGCTTGGATGGCGACGGGATCCGGATGGCATGCGCCGCAGAGGCGGCCGGATGCTCGCCATGACGTTCACGACGTTTCCTGAAAGCGACACAGCCGTGCGCACCGCTGAGTACGTGCAGCAAATGCTGCGCGAGCGCGGCATCGATGTCATCGTGAAGAAAGTGACCTTGGCACAGTTCTACCTGCCTGCGTCCGAGGGCGGCATGCTCTTATCGGGCCGCTTCGATCTCGCCTATGTCGTGTGGCGATCCGGACTCGATCCGGACGACTCAGACCTCGTCACGTGCCGTGGCTCAGCGAACTACTCGGGGTTCTGCGACGGCAAGGTCGATGCACTTGAGATGCGCGCGCTCGCAGTGCAGAACCCTGAGGTTCGGCGTTCCCTTTATTTCCAAGTCCAACAACGTCTCGCGGCGGAGGTTCCCTACGACTTCCTTTACGCGCCGACGTACAGCTACGCCGTGCAGCCCAACGTCGGCGGCTTCCACCCAACCCCGTTCTCGCCCACGTGGAATGCGTACGATTGGGTGAAAACGAGCGAATTATAGTTTTACAGTCCAGGTTTCGTCGTCGCCTGCTGGCACGAGCAATCCCACGTTGGTCAGCGTGTCGAAAAGCTCTCGGGTCCGTTTGCGATCGTGCTTGTTCGGCATACCCTGCCACAGCATCGCCGTGCGAGAGATCGTTACGGCGTCGTCGCTTGAAAGCACGTTGCTTGCGACAAAGTCAACAGTGAAACCAAGCTTTTGGAGGACGCCCATCACGTTGTCAAGCTGATCTTGTGCTATGAGATAGTCGATGAACTGTTGCGCCGTCATGAAGGACGTATTGTAATCTAGAATGGCTGCTACCTCTGCACATGTGCGTTCCTCGAAGCAAAAAGAGCATCGTATAGCAACTCAGATGAAACAAATTGAGGGTTCTGCGATACATATGACCGGACACCTTAAACCACCACAAACACTGCAAGGAGCACAACACATCATGGCACTCACAAAAGGAGTCCCGACGCTGACCGATCATCCGACGATCGTCGTTCCGCCTCTTTCAGACGGACCGTTCCAAGGCTGGGGTACGCGCATCGGCTAACGGTCGGGTCTTCCCGACCGTTCCTTCTTCCGCGCTTCCACTGCGCGCGTTACGAAGAAGGCTCGCCCAGCAGCTGACGTAGCTGCATGCGCCGGTAGTCAAAGATCGTTTGCAGATCACGGCGCACCATCGGTAAAGCCACATTACTCAGTGGCGCCCAACCCAAAGCATAATCAACTGAATCCCGAACGCTGACTTCTTTTCCCTCAAGCGCGAACTCATGCCGATGCCGCCATGCGCGGTAAGGACCGCGCACCGCAATGTCCTCGAATGCCTCTTCCGGCTTCCATTTTGTGATCAGCGTCTTCCATCGTACTGGGAAGCCTTTGACGTTCATATTGTATTCAATAACTGCGCCGCGTTGCATTTCGATCGGGAGCGGCGTCAGCAGATGGAGCCGGAGTCGCGGTGGGGTGAGCGATGTTAGGTTCCCTGCGTCAGAGAAAAACGCGAAGACTTTCGATAAAGGAGCATTGACCCGCTCCGCCACTTCGAAATGCTGGAGGCCAGGAGGTCGTCCACTGGAGGGATCGATCAAGTCGAGCAGTGCTCGATCGAGTTGTGGGTGCTTCCAGATGAAGCCCGCGTCGTCGGCGACGGCCGGCAGAACTAACTGACTTCCGGTCAAGCTGTCGGCGAATTCTCCAAGCGCGAGCCTCAACGCGAGCGCGGGCGCCGGCATCAGCGAAGGTCTCCGCATGGCGTAGCCGAGCGCTTGCGCGAAGCGGCCATTGGTTGCGGGATCTGGAGCGACCGAGTTCACGGCGCCACTGAGGTCCTCGCGATCCAAGGCGAAGAGGAAGAGCGCAACTGCGTCTTCCAGATGAATCCAGGGCCACCACTGACGGCCTGAGCCCAGCGGGCCGCCGGCGCCGAAGCGAAACGGTCGGAGCATTGCTTCGAGCGCGCCGCCTCCGCGACCGAGCACAAGGCCTTGGCGCAGTCGAACGACGCGCGTGCCAAACTCTTCCGCCACTTGCGCTTCGCGCTCCCAATCGATGCAGACGTGCGCCAAAAAGTCGGTGCCTGGCACCGAACTTTCTGTTAAGGGCTCATCTTCGCGCGAGCCGTAGTAGCCGCAGGCTGATGAGCTTAAGAGAACCGGTGGTCGCTCTTGACATTCCCACATGGCCGTGACAAGATTTCTCGTCGTAACTTCCCGCGAATCGTGGATCTTTTTTTTCTTCTCTTCGCTCCAACGACCGGCAACGGTTTCACCGGTGAGATGGATGAGAGCGTCAAGTCCAGCTATAGCTGTGGCAATGTCAGCGATCTTCCCATACGCAAGGTCGAGCCGGCGAGTGTCGACCTCTCTTGGAAAGCACTCTAAGGAGGCAGGATTGCGGACGAAGGCGCGCACAGAATCGCCCCGTTCCGCAAGTGCCGCGACGAGTGCCCGACCGATGAATCCCGAAGCTCCGGTAACGCCAACTTTCTTCATCGTTGCTTCTCAAGGTAACGGAATCTAAAGGTCCGCTGCTCCATGTTGCGAGAAATACTCCCCATGGGCGTTCAAGTCACTCTAGCTCTTTTCTTTGCCACAGGCGCAGCGCTCGTGCAACTTGCATCGACCGCATTTTCTCTGACAAGCGGCGCGTTTGCCAACAACCGTACCATTCCGCAGGTGTATTCCTATATGGGAAATGGCTGCACAGGCCATAACCTGTCGCCACCATTGTCCTGGACGTCGGGTCCTGCAAATACAGAAAGTTACGCGCTGACGGTTTTCGATCCCGATGCGCGGCCGGGTGTGGGCTGGTGGCATTGGGTGGTCTTTGACATTCCGGCAAACGTGATGAAGTTGGCGGCCGGTTCCGGGGCCGGAAGCGACGCTCTCACTCCGAAGGGATCAATTCAGGGAAGAAACGACTTTCAGATTGTTGGATGGGGCGGACCATGCCCGCCGCCCGGGTCGCCTCCCCATCATTACGTTTTCACGCTCTACGCGCTCGATGTTGCACAGCTGTATGGGGTCAGCACGCTCACGAGCGGGCCCACCTTGCTCAAAGCCATGGAGGGTCACATCCTCGCCAAGACGACCTTGATCGGCCGCTTCGGCAGATAGGATCCTAGCGCAGCAAACCCAGATTTGCGAACTCGGCAAGCATCCCGTCGACGTCGCCGCTGACCGTGACGCGGTCGGCCTCACTCGCCTGGCAAATCGAATCGACGATATCCGCGGGCGTGCGCTGACCGTCGCACAGCTCGAGGATCTGACCGGCCGTCCGGTTGAGAATGTGAACCTTTTGCGCCGAGAGGTGATACACGAGCACTTCTTCCCCAACGGTACGGATTTCGAGGTCGTCAGCTTTGCGAGGGTTCACGTTCGTGCGACTCCTTGTTGACGGGGCGATTTTTCATCGCCCGATGTTTTCCCCATCGCGCCTGTATAGGCGAGCGCGAAGAGACCCGCGAGTGCCCGCCCAACGATGCGGCCGAACGAGCGCGCCTGCGGCTGCTCGTCGAGGCCGTACCGTGGATCGAGCAAACGCCAGGCCAGGGGACCCAGACGGCGACCGGCGGCGTACCAGCCTTCAGTGAGCTGACAGCGCTGCGAAAAATAGAGTGGCACGTCTTCACGCCGGGCGGTCCAATCAAGATACCGTCTTCCTTCTGGGGTCTGCGGCCACGCAATGCCGGCGATACGCGCCCCGAACGCCAGCGAGCCGCTGAATCGAATGGGATCGATGCGCTCCGCGGCAGCGATCTGCTGCAGCTCTTGTCTCTCGCTCTCGCCCAGTTTCGCAAGCAGGCGCGCGAGCAGCACGGAATCGCGCAAGCGGCGCAAACCTATCGAGTGCACTCCGAGGTGCAAAGCTGCTCCAGTGGCATCGAGGCACAGCACATTGCCGGCTGGGCCTTGCACCCATTCCGCGTGCGATCGCAACGTGTCCCAATCAAGCGGAGTCGAGAGGAGTCCGGGCGGCGCAAGCGAGGTATGCAGCTCGACTGCGAATCCTGGGCTCGGCGGAAAAAGTGGAGCGGCATGATGGTGACGCGCCTTATATCGTTCGCGTAAGAGGGCATAATTTCGCTCGTCGTACCCCTGTCCACGCAACGCTGCAACCGCATTTTCGAGCTGAGGCGCCGGAACGAGAATGTCGATGTCGGAGCTCGCGTGCAGAACGAAGCCTGGTTCATCGCGGTATGAACGCGCCGCTCCTTTGAGGAGGGCGAACGGCACGTTGTGGCGCGCCAGCGTCGCCGCAATCGATTCTATCTGACCTCTCAAGGCAATCGTCAGCATCACGCCCTGCCGCACAAGAGGCTGGAGCACACGGCGAAGGTAATCGGCAGCTTCTCCTGTGGTTTGGAACGTGCGCAGAGCTTCCACGAGTGTTGCGGAACACCCATGACGGCGAGCCACCGCAACGAGCGCCGACGGCTCGACCCGGGAGAGCGATCGCTCGAAGCCAACGCGATCGCCCTGAACGACCGCGGCCATCGAATCGACGAGCGCAAGGTACGAGCGCTCGCGACGCCACGGAAGTGCTCTTCCAATTCGGCGTCCAGAAGCTCGAGCTCGAAATGGAAGCGCGCGCAGAACTCGTGTGCGGGCGTAGAATGCGCCCCGCATCCGAAATATCTTCGTATCGACCCTTACGGCCGACCGGTCGTTTTCAAACACTGCTTTCACTTTGCCGACGAGTACGTGCGGGGCGGGATGCTCAGGCGACCACGGCCGGGCGTCACCACATGTTTGGAGCTTGCCATCGCGTAGACTGGTGACGCGATGGGCAACGAGCTTCCCGTCACTTTCGAAGACAACGACGTCCCCGACGGCAATTCGTTCGGCAACCGGGGCAAGTTCGAGCACCATTGGTTCCCGCATGAGCGGCAACATGCTCGAGCCCTGCATGGCTAGTCTCGGGCTGCTTGCCGATCCAAGGAGCAACTTGACCGCAGCGATGGCCGTCGCTGGATTTTGGATCTTCGATTCTGGACTGAGGCTCACGGGCCAGCTACCGCAAACATCGGCTTCTCGCGACGAACGGTCGCAGCGATGAGGAGCGCGGTATCGTCTGGCGTTCCAAGCGTGAGCGCATAGGCGCGCGCCTGCTGCAGGAGTTCGGCAGCAGCGGCTAAGCGGTCCATTCCGGGCGCCGCTCCGGAAAAGGATGACTCGAGCAGTCGCTGCAGCGCACCGGGGCGCTCGAGCGGCTCTGCCCTGGGCGTGCGGGATTTTCCGGTAATGAAAAAGATTGACTCCAACTTTGCGGGTTTTGGCAACGGACGCGCACCAAAAACTTCGCAAAACTGAATGCATTCCCAATCTTTGCCCGCGTGCCCGCGCAGCGGGCGGGCCATGACCTCATCGTCTGGCACCTGTTCTGAGAGCAGCAGGTCGATACCGCCCGCGCGAACATTCATCGCTCGGGGAAATGGATAGACAAATCCGTCCTTGAGCACGCATCGTTCGTCCGTGTAGAGACCCATGCCGCGCCGCGCACATGCAAACGCGGTCGTCGACTTCCCACCGGTCGAAATCGCAGAAATGGCTGCGGCCGAGTTGCCAACGCTGACAGCGGCGGCATGAAATGATAGCAACGAAGGATGTATCCCAAAAAAACCGCGCCCAGTGACCGCGTCAGCGAGGAACGCCACCACGCCCGTTCCCCGCAAAACCAGAGGATATCGGAACGCCTCGCCCGGCTCGGTAAAGAAGCATGGTTCTTCGTCATCGCTCGCCACAGCGCAGCTGACAAAGTCCGGACGGCCGCTGCTCAAGAAACTGCGATAGCGCCAACGAAATGCATCGGCTTCGCCCGGCTGATTAAAATGCGCCGCGACCTTCGTGCCAAACCAATCGACCAGCACCACCTCGCGCGCCCGATCGAGCAACGCTTGCCGCTTTGCGGCGTCGAGTTCTATTGCTACGAGGTTAGCCGCCGTTACGATGATCACGGCAGCAGGGCTTCGATTGCGTCGGCGCCATGCTGCGGTGTGCTCGCAACGATGCGGTAGCACGGAATGCCAGCCAACATTTCCGCCGTATCGACAAAACGCTCGAAGCCTTCGGTATGAGCGTTGAGTCGTTTCGTAAAATCGACAGCCGCCACCGCGGGTGAGACCTGCTCGGTTGTGGTGTTGGTTGAGCTCCGCTCGAGCATGAAGGCCGCTGTCAGCGGCGCAGGTTCGGCAAACACGTCCTCGCCAAACACGTCGCCGGCATCGATGTTATCCCAAACGCGATCGCCATGCTGCGTGCGCGGCACAGACGCTTCGCAGACCTGGCGCAAACGCGGATGGTGAAAGACCGAGAGCGTGCGCTCGCGGATGAGCAGCGCCCGGGGCAAGCCCGACACAAACCGATCCGCACGGCGTATGAAGGCAAATTCGTCGCTGTAGAAGCGTGCACCGCGGGTGAGGAGTTCGAGAGCGAGGGTCGTCTTGCCGATGCCGGACTGAGCAGAGATCAAGACGGCACAATTGCCGATGCGCAGGGCAGCGGCATACAGCGAGCGCCATGTCGTGTTTTGTCGAAAGCTCAAACGAATGAGCTTGCTAGAACCGTAAAACGCTAACCGGAAGTTTGTGGTTGGTCTTTCGTCTGGAAACTCGACTGACTCGCCGTTAAAGTGCAGCCAGTCGGCGCCATTTCGTGCCAGGATCGAACCGCTGTCGCAGGTTGCGTCAAGCGGGTCCGGCAACGGCACGATCGTGCGGCGATACGCCGCGCAAAAGTAGTCTAAAATTTCGGCGGCATCGCTGCGAACCACGAGCGTGCGCTCGAGTGTCGCAAATGCCTTTTGTTGCATCACGCTCGGGGACGTTGTGGCTGTGCTCGCAAGCATCGCTGCTTCCTTACCATAGAAAAGTAGAGCGGCGCTCTCATGGCGGCCGCCCATTCCCTGCTATGTCGCTTGCAAGAACCGAGAAGGAATGAGAGCGCCTCATCGCGCTCGGTCAGCTTCAGACCAAGAAGATGACCTTCAATGTGTATTGTGCACCTTTTGCGGCTCGGCTTCCTAATGGCGTTTTGAGGACGGTATTGGTCCAAAAGACCCTCGCATGGGTGAGAATCAACGGGTACGGCCAAAAGGAAAGGGGAGGCAAGCCTGGGCCAGCTCTCCCCCTTAACCTTTCGTGAACCGGTTAAGCCTCGCAACTCCTCCCGCAGCGATTGTAGCAGATGGAAACCATCGCCGGGCATTGAGTCAAAGGCCCCAACAAAAAGAAGCGAGGGTGCGTGCCTTGGCACGCGCTCCTCGCTCCTTCGTCTGCAATCGGTATCGACGCTGGTTATCTATCCCAGGTCACGTTACTGCCGCCCTCGCACCAGTGGCCAAGAGCGGTTGCGAGAACGATATTCGCGTCGAGCGATGCAATGATCTTCGGCGTGCTATACATGCGGATGTTTTCTCCTCGGAGTTTTTCGTTGTGGAACGCCTCATCGCGCCCTTCGCACGGTGTTACCCGATGCTGCATCCCTCGTTCCATGCACGCTCTTTTCTTCCCCAAGAATTTCGATTCGATGTGGTAGAGACAAAGCCTCACCCCATATGGAAACGGGCCTCACTCCGCCACGTTCCTGGGGCGCCGATATTGTATATGAGATATGACGATGGTAAACGGGTTATCGGTTCAACACCTTACGCGGAGATTTGGGAAACTCACCGCGGTAGACGATCTTTCCTTTCACGCGGCCCGCGGATCGATTCTGGGGTTGCTCGGCCCCAACGGCGCAGGAAAAACGACAACCTTGCTTTGCTTGGCCGGGTTGTTGCGCCCCGACGCGGGGACGCTCGCCCTCGACAACGCTCCCCTAGGACCAGACCGCGGACGCGCCATCGCGCTCATCCCGGAGACGCCGGAAGTCTACGCCATGCTCACCGTTTGGGAGCACTTGGTTTTTGTCGCCAAAAGTTGCAAACTCAGCGGTGATTGGGCAATTCGTGCGACAGATTTGCTGCAGCGCTTGGACCTGAACGACCGGAAAGACACGCTCGGCGAGGCACTGTCCAAGGGCATGCGCCAAAAAACGCTCATCGCGGCAACCGTCCTTGCTGGAGCACCCGTGCTGCTCCTCGACGAGCCAATGATCGGCCTCGACCCGAAAGGACAGCGCGAGCTTCGAGGCATTTTGCAGGAGCTGCGCAATGCGGGAACCGCCATTGTTCTGAGCACGCACTTGCTCGAATCTGCCGAAGCGATCTGCGATAATGTGCTCGTTCTCAACCACGGTCAGGCCGTAATCAGCGCGCCGATTGCAGAATTGCGCTTCGGCGAATTTGGGCGAAGCCTGGAAGACGTTTTCTTGGAAGCGACGCAATGAGCGACGTCGCGGCGCTGGCGTATCTCGAAGCGCGCATGGCGTTCAACCGCTTTCGCCAGGTCTTGCGCCAGCCCGGACGACTCGTCTTGTGGACGTTGTTCCTTGCGTGGCTTGGACTTTTCTTCTTCACGCGCGTCTCCCACATTTCGGGGGGACCATACGGCCTGTTGATGCCGCAGAGCGTATCGCTGTTTTACGCGTTCGTTCCGGCCGCCTATATCATGCTTTTGGGGTTTCAAATTCGCTCTGGGAGTCGACGCCCGCCAGCTACGTTCGCCTATCCGGCGGATGCTCGCTTTCTTCTGGGCTCACGTCTTAACCACGTGCTGGTCGTTTTTTGGCTGCAACTGCGCGAGGTCGCCTTTTCCGGAAGCCGAGTGTTTCTTGGCCTTTTCTTCGTCTCGTGGAATTTTGCCGGCAGCGCGGGGGGACTCGTGCTTGCAACCGTTGCGTTATTGTCCGCGTACATTATATCTTTCGGCGTACGCTTGCCGGTATTTTTGGCGCAGCGCCGCATGCCGGAAGTTCCATTCGGAACGTTTGGGATTGCGTTGATGTGCGCGGGCGGTCTGACACTGCTGTTTCCAATTGCCCTCGCGTTTGCCTACGGCAACGTTCACTTGGCCTTTATTTCGGCCCAAACTGCGGTGTTCGCTCCGGGATCGTGGATCGTGGAGGCGCTCGCAGGCAATCATCGCGCACTCGCAGCACTTTTGACCCTCGCGTTCGTCATGATTATTGGCGGCTCGGTTGCGGCAAAGGACGCCTATCCCGAAATTTGGGAGGCCTCCTCTCGGCTCTATGCCCTCCGAACGCTCGTCGCAAGCGGACGAGGGCTTTGGAATCGCGAGGCGTTGCGAGGCTTGCGAGACCCAGACCGAGTTCAGTCTGCCGTCCGTCTGGAGCGCGTTGCCTCATCGTCTGGTCGGCGCGCGCCGGCCGGGGCCCTTTCGCTGGTTTGGAAAGAATGGATTGGACTGCGGCGCACGCCGGGAGGTTTGAGCGGCTCGGTGCTGTGGCTCTTTGGGGCTTGTGTCCTTGGATATCTCGCGGGACTCGCCGCAACGACGCTGACTTTCTTCATCTTAGTGGGCCCCCTCTTTGCAATTGCTAACATTTTTATCGTCATCGGATCGCAGAGCACGATCAATCTGGGCATCGAGCTTCGCAAGCCAATCTGGTGGCTTGCCCGTTCTCAGTTGCGAGACCGAATTCTCACGTGGATTCTGGGCACAACCATGCGGGTCGGTCCGCCGCTTGTTGCCGGTACGATCGTGGCCGGCGTCGCCATGCATTCGTGGCTCGTTATCGCTGCGAGCGCGCCTCTGATCCTCGTGTCGCTGTTCTTGGTGCAAAGCATCGGTGTAGCGTCGTATGTCGTGCTTCCCGGGCGCAACGATCTGCGCGGACCGGGCTTCATGCTGCGGATTTTTGTCACGTACCTTGCGCTCATGCCGCCGGCAATTGGTTGGGCGGTAGCACAGTTGCTAAGCCAAAGCGCCGCTCTCGGACTCACAGTTGGCCTGACGGCAGCGTATGTGGAAGGGTGGACGCTTGCGATGTTTGCCGCCTCACGCCTCGAACAAAACGCGATGGCCTACGCGGCCGCCGAACAACGCTAGTCGCCAGCCTAACGGCGGCGACGCACCGATTTGCGCAGCGCTTTGACCGCTTTGCTGAGGTGACGCCGAACGACGCCGCGCACGATCGATTCAACTTCATTCTTTTGCGGATAGCGCGCGAGTTGGGGCACAACTCCGACGACAACTTGGCACGAGGTGCAGGCCACGGTCCAAATCGTGAGTTCACCGCCGGCGCGCTCGGGGCGCGCTCGAAAAGTGGCCGCCTTCAGGCAGTGCGGACATTTTCGTTTGAAGATTTCCCGGTCTTCGATTGGTTTGGCGCGGGTTCTCTTGCGTGGCATGCTGTTACCTGTGTGTCAGATCCGTCCCGAAGCTCTCCTTCGAGAGGCGCGAAAGCGTGCCGTCCTTGTGCATGGCGTTGACGGCTTGTTCGACCGCTTGGTAAAAGCGCTTTGGGTCAAGCGGGCTGTTCTTATCGATCGCCACAGCAGCGTCTTCGTAAAATACTGGCCCACCAATGACTCTAAATGGCCGCCCTACTTTAATCTGAAAGACGGCGAAAGGATACGACGTCAGAACAGCATCGAGCCGCACGCCGTCGCCTAGCGCGAGATCATCGAGCGCGAGTTGATCTGTGTCGTACGGGATCGCGCGTGCCTGGGGAGCTGGCACGAGGATATTCTCGCCGGTGAGGTCGAGGTGCCCTTCAAGATACGCCTGGTACGTCGTTGCGGTTCCGACTCCGATGCGTTTTCCGGAGAGCTCGGGGATCGAGGTGACCTTGCTCGCCTTGTTCACGACAAACGTGGCAGGGATGTAGTAATATGGCTCGGTGAAATAGAGCACGCGCTGACGATCGCGCGTGATCGTCATCGAATCGACGTTGACATCCCAACGGCCATTCCAATTACCACCGCTCGTAACGTCGAAATTAATGTCCAGGAAGACAGGTTGCACGCCGAGCCGGCGCGCAATCTCGCGTCCGACGTCGACGTCGAAGCCGCGCCACTGCCCATCCGGTGACCGAAACGAGAGCGGTTGATAATTGGCGTCGGTGGAAATCAGGAGCTTGCCGCGTTTGCGAACTTCGCTCAACAGATCCGTGACACCGGAACCATTTGAGGCCGTCGCTTGTGGTGCCCCGCTGCGCTGCTGGCTGTTCTCACATCCCAGGAAAGACGTAAGCGCAGCCACGATCACGGCGACCGCAAGACAATACCTCAGGATCTTCAAACGACGCCACCGCCCGTTGTAGATTTTGGTCAGGTACAAACTTTGGTCTATTTTAGAAGAGCAGCGCAGGGGGACCTGCGATTTATAGATTTATTTCGCGACGGTGTGAATGTATGCGAGAGCGGCGACAACACCGAACGCAAGACTGCAAAGCACCATGACGATGCGCTGCACACGCTGCGTGGACACTTCGTGGATGGAAACTTTGGGAGGTTGCGCGATGCGCCACACGGACCTTGCCGTCCAAACCATCGTAAGCGAAAGTAGCAGCAGATAGACGGGCAAAAAAACCAGGAGCGGCAACAGGGCATTTTTGACTGAGGCGATCTCATGCACGAGCAACAAAAACGTCACGATGAACCCAAGGCCGGCCGAGCCCAAAATCATGAGCCGGCCTGCGAACCAACTAGCGAGGACGTCGAGCGTCGAAACCAGCTGCGATGTGACGCTTCGTTCAGCCACGTCAAGCATTGTAACACGAAACCTCAAACTTTCCGAGGGTTGCGTCGGCTGGTTTCGCACAGCCATACGGTGATATAGATTACACCCCCGGCCTTGCCGATAACTTATAGATGTGCGAACACAATCGGGCGATCGATCGACGCGCATTTCTCTTCGGTGGCGCTTGTGCTTTTGCGCTCAGCGCAATGCCCGCGCTCGCACGCGCGGCGCTCGCGAGCACTGCTCCGGATCGTTATCTTTTGTTCTTAGAACGCATCGACACGGGCGAGTACGCGGCGGAGCCATTCACGCTCGATGGCAAGACGTTGTACTGGCCAGGGTACAAAAAATTATGCGCCGTGCTGCGCGACGAGCACGTGCCACCGGAAATTGGTTTTGTGCAAATCAACGTTCGCACGATCGAAGCGCTGTGGGCGGTGCAGTCATACTTGCGTCGCGACAGCATCAACGGTCCTATTGTGGTGCACAGCGGCTATCGCACGCCGCAAACGAACTCGCAAACGGAGGGTGCAGCGCGGCTTTCGTATCACATGTGGGGCAAGGCGGTTGACTTCCATGTACCCGGTGTCGCGCTGAGTGACTTGGCGGGCATCTGTGAGGCATGTCCAATCAGCGGCGGGGTCGGCTATTATCCCGAAGGCTGGGTGCACATGGATACGGGTCCCAGGCGTTCGTGGGCGGGCTAACGTCGCGAGCTAGACTGGGCGACTTAACAGTCGCCCACTACAAAGCACGCAATGAGGGCATGAATTAACCGTCTCGTACAGAAACCCGCTGTATCATGCCTGCAGTGGCAATGCCGGTCGACGACGGGACCGAGGCGCGGCCGCGCACTCCAAAGCTCGAGAAGCTCCAACAGCACATTCGCGCGCTGGCCAAGCGCAAGAATGCCGTCATCATCGCGCACATCTACCAACGCCTCGAAATCCAAGAGGTTGCCGACTTCATCGGCGACAGCCTCAACTTAAGCCGCGAGGCGGCGCACACCAAGGCGGACGTCATCGTCTTTTGCGGCGTGCACTTTATGGCGGAAACGGCCAAGCTCCTCAGCCCTAATAAACTTGTGTTGTTACCGGACATGAAGGCGGGCTGCGGTATGGCGGACATGATCACCGCCGATCAGGCCCGCGGTTTTCGCGCCCAATATCCGGGCCGGCCGCTCGTGACGTACGTCAATACGTATGCGGAGGTAAAGGCGGAGTCAGACATCTGCTGCACCTCGACCAACGCCGCAACAGTCGTTCGCTCGCTGCCCGATAAAGAGATCTTGTTTGCGCCGGACATGTATCTCGGTGGCTGGGTGCAAAAGCGGCTTCCCGACAAAAAGATTATCACATGGCACGGTTATTGCCCGACGCATTTCGTTATCCAACCTTCGATGGTCATCGCGCAAAAGCAAAAGCATCCGCACGCGCTCGTGCTCGCGCACCCAGAATGTTCGCCCGAGGTACTCGAACTCGCCGATTACGTGGGCAGCACCCAAGGCATGATGGACTATGCGGGCTCCAGCGACGCGCCCGAGTTCATGATCCTCACCGAGGCTGGACTCTTGCTGCGGCTCAAGGCGCTGTATCCTCACAAACGCTTCTACTCCATCGCGCCGTGCCCGCACTGTCCATATATGAAGTTCGTGGAACTCGAAAAAGTTGCAGCCTGTTTGGAAAACGATCTCAATCCAATCGAAATTCCGACCGACATCATGCTGCGCGCGCGCACCAGCATCGAGCGCATGATGACTGTGTCAAACGCGGTCACGCCAGCAGACTGAATTCGTACCGTCATGATGCGAACCGACGTGCTTGTCATCGGATCGGGGGCCGCAGGATTGCTCCTTGCGCTGCACTGCGCCGAAAAGGGCCTGCGGGTCACCATCGTGACGAAGGGAACGATCGAGGAGTCGAACACCGCGTGGGCGCAAGGCGGCGTGGCTGCATCGCTCGATTTAGAGGAGGATTCGACTCAGGCCCACGTCGCCGATACCCTTGCGGCCGGCGCCGGCCTTTGCAACCGAGCCGCCGCTGAGATCGTGGCGGAAGAGGCGCCCAAGCGAATCGAGGAACTGCGCGCGCTTGGCGTCGCTTTCAATCTTTCGGTGACTGGCGAACTGGCGCTCACGCGCGAGGCGGCGCACAGCCATGCACGGACGGTTTTTTCCGAAGATGCAACCGGCAAGGCTATCTCGACCACGCTTGCCCAAAGAGCGCTCCAGCACCCGAACGTGGCGGTTGTCGAGCGCGCCACCGCCATATCGCTCATCCTTGACGGCGGACGCTGCGCGGGCGCCTGGATCTTTGCAGAGACTGAGGCGGTCTCGATTGTCGCGTGTTTCGCGACGGCGCTCGCGACCGGCGGAGTCGGCCAGGTGTACGAGCGAACGACCAATCCACCGGGTGCAACTGGTGATGGGCTTGCGCTCGTTATCGCAGCGGGAGCGGCGTTGGCCGACGTTGAGTTCGTCCAATTCCATCCGACCGCACTTGCCGTTGCGGGAGCGCCTGCGCTGTTGGTGTCTGAAGCTGCGCGCGGCGAGGGCGGCATTTTGGTCAACAAAGACGGACGACGGTTCTGCTTCGACGCGGATCCACGAGGGGAATTGGCGCCCCGCGACATCGTTGCTCGCGCGATTTTTCACGAAATGCAGCGAACCGGTAGTGGCGTTTGGCTCGATTTGCGCCCTATCGGATCGCCCGACTTCTTGCACAGACGGTTCCCGAATATTGCGGCCGCCTGCTCGCGTTTCGGCGTCGATATCACTACGCAACCGATCCCGGTCGGCCCAGCGGCACACTACCACATGGGTGGGGTGCTCACCGATTTGCACGGACGAACGACGGTTCGATCGTTGTATGCGGTTGGCGAGTGCGCCTGTACAGGCTTGCATGGCGCGAATCGACTCGCCGGCAACTCACTCGCAGAGTGTTTGGTGTTCGCCTGCCGCGCGGCGGACGATATCGGCGCTGCACCGGCGGCACCCGATCCATTCGAGCTCGCTCACATACCAAAGACCGTCTTAGCAATGATGACCGTTCAACCGCTGCGCGCCTTGATGTGGAAGTCCGCGAGTGTCGAACGAGACGGACCGGAACTGGCGGCGCTGCGCCAACGACTCACTCACTGGCCCGTTTCCATGTCACCACTCTCGCGAGCGGCGCTTGAATCCCGCGCGTTGCTCAATGCGGCTCGTTACATCGCAGGCGCAGCGCTTTACCGTGAGGAGAGCCGCGGCGCCCACTATCGCGTTGATTTTCCGGAGCGCGATGATGCTCACTGGCTGGCGCGCATCGTTTGGGTCGGCGACAGTCATAAACTCGAGCCGCTCGCCACGCCGGCGATAACTTAGGGCGCGGGATGCGCCATCCAGCTCTCGAGCAACCATCGTTCGTTCCGATGACCGCATCAGAGGCGATCAAATTTCAGTCGATCGTTGCTGCAGCGCTCTCCGAGGACGGCGCGCTCCAGGATGTGACGTCTGAGGCGACGGTCTCATCTGATGCGCACGCTAACGCAGACGTGGTTGTTCGCGCTCCCGCGGTTGTGGCCGGGCTGCAGATTGCTGCGCTTACTTTTCGTTCGATCGACGACCGGGTGAGCTTCAAAGCATTGGTCGAAGACGGCGTCGCGACCGACGCGCAAGCCATTGCAAGCGTCACAGGTTCGGTACGCAGCCTGCTCGCCGCCGAGCGAGTGGCGCTCAATTTTTTGGGCCGGCTGAGCGGCATCGCAACTTTGACCAGGAAGTTCGTCGACGCTGTGCGCGATGTGCCCGTGCGTATCTGCGACACCCGCAAGACGACGCCTGGGCTGCGGGCGCTCGAGCGTTATGCCGTGCGCGCTGGCGGCGGCTACAACCACCGCTTTAATTTGTCCGACGCAATCCTGATCAAAGACAATCACCTCGTGGCGGCAGGGTCTATGGTCAAGGCAATCGAGCGGGCGCGAGCCGACGCGCCTCCCAACACAATCGTGGAAGTCGAATGCGAGTCTGCGACGCAAGTCGAAGAAGCGCTTCAGGTCGGGGTTGACGCGATTCTCCTTGATAACATGCCGCTGAGCGAGATGCACCGAGCCGTCGAAATGGCGCATGGCAAGGCGGCGTTGGAAGCGTCGGGCGGCATGACGCTCGCGAATGTGCGCGATGTCGCGCTGACCGGCGTCGACGTTATTTCCGTCGGAGCGCTGACGCACGGCGCGCCGAGCGCCGACGTCGCTCTCGACTTTGGAGAACCCAAATGACAACGAACGATTCGGACACCGAAAAGCAGCGCCTCAATTGGGTCGACGCGCACATGGGGCGGACGTCAAAAGAAACGGCGGAGCGTCTGCTCACGGTCAACCAACCTCGGCCTCCAGCCGATGCTCCGGTCTTGAAACTCAAGGGTGTACCGGCGCGCTGCGTAGCCGGTGGCGCTTCAAACTTTTGGATCATTGGGTCGGAAGCGGGCGAACCAATCTTAACTGGCGACTATCCGATGATTGGGATGTCGCCAACCGCTTACTTTATTCAAGCGCCGGAATTTAACTACTTGCCGTATCAGGTGCAGCGCTCGCAGCTGCGCGCCGACAATCACAGCATCGAAGGCGATATCTCGCGGCTCGAATCGCAGATGCGCGAGGTCTATGGGCCCGAGCGAACCTAAAGGTTCGCTGCTACAATGGGCGACTTGACAGTCGCCCGCTACGAGGGGCGATTTTCCAATCGCCTCCTACATTCGCGGCTACGAGGGGCGATTTTTCAATCGCCCCCTACATTCGCGGCGTAGGGGCGGTTTTCCAATCGCCTCCTACAAATGCGAGATTGCGATCGTCCAGCGCGCGAACGCTTCCAGAAATTCGGCCAGTTCTTTTTTTAAGTCTTCATCGATGAGCTCGCCTTGCTCGTTAAACTTTGTTTGCACGCGCCCCACTCGCACTTCTGGTTCGATCATGAAGTACACTTCTTCAATGGTTGCAATTTGCCGGACCGCGGCTTGCGAACGCAAGGTTCCGAAGAACCCCGTCGACGCTCCGAGCACGGCAGCCGGTTTTTTCTCTAAAACGGAATCGTCGAATGGCCGCGATGCCCACTCGATGATGACTTTTGTTGCGGCGGGAATGGTACCATTGTGCTCGGGCGTTACGATGATGAGTCCATCCGCTTTGCGAATGGTTTCACGAATTTGCGTCACCGCCTCTGGTGGGTTGCGCTCGAGATCCATGTTGAAGAGCGGAACTTGCGAAATATCCAGCACATCGATGCGCAGGTTCGAAGGTGCGGCCTTAACAAGCGCCTTGAGCAACATCTGATTGTAGGAACCTTTGCGCAGGCTGCCCGCGTAGGCCGCAAAAGTGAGCGGCTTGTTTGTCATTGGGGGCGACTTTGCTCCTCCGGACTCGGGAAAACCTTTCTCCATGGGCTCGCTACATTGCGAGCGCCGCTTCTCCGATAACATAGGAGGGGGGAAAATCCGAACGTATGCGTCGCTTGAGTATTGCAGTGCTTCTGGGTTTGAGCACCGTGTTCGTGCTTGCCTCCGGGCTGCGGTCGGTGCTGGCTGACCCCTCACAGGCACCAGCTCTGTCTGCCTCGCCTTCCCCAACTCCAAGCGCTTCAATTAGGTTCCAGGAGTTCGCGCTGCCCACGCTCGGCGCCAACGCCCGCTCCATAACCCGTGGCCCAGACGGAGCCTTGTGGTTCACGGAGACCGATAACAACGCGATCGGACGAGTGACGGTCGCTGGTGGGGTGTCGAGGTTTGCGGTGCCCACCAGCGCATCGTCCCCCACGATCATCACTCTCGGCCCGGATGGCGCCCTTTGGTTTACCGAGAAATCTTCAGGACTGATCGGACGGGTCACGACAAAGGGCGTTTTTAAGGAACTGAAGTTGCCGACGAAGTTTTCCGCACCCGTTGGCATCGTGACAGGTCCGGATGGCAATCTGTGGTTCACTGAATACGTCGCCGACAAAGTCGGTCAGATGACTCCAGGCGGACAAGTACTCGAGTTTCCAATCGGAGCGCAAAGCGGCGCGACAGAAATCATCGTGGGCCCCGACAATAACTTGTGGTTTGCCGAACAGAATGGCAACAAGATCGGCTGCATCACGACGACTGGCACGCTGACAGAATTTCCGTTGCCGGGTAACAACAACTACCCGACCAGCCTGGCCGCTGGCCCGGATGGTGCCGTATGGTTCACCGAGGTCGGCAGCGGCCGGATCGGGCGCATCACGACGGCTGGCAAAGTGCAGACCTACCTCATACCCACACGACATAGCGGTCCGAGCGGGATCACCGTCGGCCCCGATGGCAACATTTGGTTCACGGAAAACAACGTCAACCAACTCGGCGAGGTGAACGTGACGACCGGGACCATTCGTGAGGTACCTCTGCCAACGTTAGCCGCCGGACCATTTGGCATCGTCACGGGGCCCGATAATTCTTTGTGGGTTGTCGAATCCAACGCCGATAGGATCGCGCGCTACGCTATTTGAGGTAATGGTCCAGCCAAGCAAGCCATAAAGAATACAAATCCTCGACCCGCGCAGGGCCACTTACTTCGTGACCCGATTCCGGCCAAGCAATAAACTTCACGGGGACCTGATTGTCTTTGAGGGCGTGATACATCGCGTATGACTGCGTGATGGGGACGCGCACGTCGCCCGTGTTGGAGAAAATAAGTGTGGGCGTTTTGATGTTCTTCCAGTACGAAATCGCCGACTGCTCCCGGCAGGCCGCCATGTTGTTCCCAACCCACGGCGAGCCTTTCCAATACCAAATGTCCGAAACGTTGGAGTCGCTCAGATCGTAATCTTCGAGGCAGTCCGTGTAGGCTGCGCCCAAAACGGCGGCTTTCCACACCTGATAGTGGCCGATCAGCCAGGCGGTCATATAACCTCCATTTGACCATCCGCCGACGGCGATGCGCGAGGTGTCGACGATGCCAAGCTTCTCGACTGCCGCAAGACCTGACATAATATCTTTGCCAGGACCGTCGCCCCCATCATTCCAGGTGGCATACATGTACGCGTTGCCGAGGTTATCGCTGCCCCGGTAGTTTGGTTGGAAGACGAGGTAGCCATGGGCGGCAACCAGGCGAATGTAGTCGTAGAAATCGGTATTGGATCCTTCGTTCGGTCCGCCGTGGATGCGCAAGACGAGCGGGTACTTCTTTCCCTTCACGTAGCCTGGCGGATATGTCAGCACGCCGTCTTCAGTGAACCCGTTGGGTCCCAGCCACGTGATCTCCTGATTCTCTCCAAAATCGAGTGCAGCGATGTCGTGATTGAAATCGGTGAGCCGGCGCGGCCGAGCATCAACCGAACTCATGTAGTAAAGCTCTGTGGGCCGCGTGGCCTGATACCCGGAAAATGCTATAGCACCATCCTTGCCGACTGTTGCATCGATGTTGTTGTCGTTTGAAGGGTCAAGGTCGCCAAGATCCAGCTTGCGCGGCGGCCCGCCGAGCGGCTGCACCCAGAGCGAAGTGCGCGTGCCGTCAGGGGCTCCGATGAGAAGCGAATTGTTATCGGGCATCCAGAATGCGCCGTTGACGTCGCGATCGATGTGCGGCATGGCGTTGACCCCGTCGCCGCCTTGCGCCGGTGCGACAAAGACATTCCCTTCGTTCATGTCGTTGCCGTTCAATGAGTACCAATAGGCAATCTTCGTGCCATCTGGCGAGAATGCCGAATAGTCTTCAAAGCGCGTGTGACTCGTGAGTTTGCGAACTTGTTTGGTTGCGACGTTGACCACAATAATGGTCGAACGATCGCCGTCCCCGGTGTGCGGGGTTGGAACGCGGGTCAGCACGACCTCACGACCGTCCGGTGACCATGACAGCGGCACTGAAATGTCAGGCGTCGCAAGACTCCACGAGCCCGAGGTTATCCGCTGCGGCGCACCGCCGCTCGCAGGCACGAGCCACAAGTGGATGGGCATCGGCTCTTGCGTTGTGAGGTATGGGTCATCGCCCACCTCGAAGTAGTCATGGCCTTGCTCGATGGCGCTCTTGTTCGGCGGCTCGTTCTCCGTGGTGAATGCGAGCGCGGAGCCGTCAGGTTTCCAACTGAACACGTCAACGCCGTTGGGAACGTTGGTCAGCCTACGCGGCTCTCCGCCCTGCATCGACATCATAAAGATCTGGTCTTCCTGGGTGTCACCCGCTGTGTCCGGCGCGGTGAAAGCGATGCGATCGCCGCTTGGAGACCATTGCGGCGATGCTATGCCAGGACGGCTCGAGGTCAGTGCTCGTTGCGCTCCAGTCCCGATATCGATGAGGAGCAGTTCGGAATCGTAGTCGTTTTGGGCGTAGTTCGGCCTGGTCACGACACAGACGATCTGCTTGCCATCGGGCGAAATCTGCGGATCTGCAACATCGACGATGCGCCGGACGTCAGAGATTTGGATGGTGCGCGCACTCACGGTTAAGGGGGTCGCGCTCAGCAAAAGGAAAGCGACAATAAATATTTTACGCATGCTGTTCGCTACAGTGGAGAAAGATTCGCTTCCTGCATGGTAAAGTATAGTCGCGCAAATTCACTCGCGCGCTGTCTCAAGGAATGTCGATGCAATATCACTTCGAGCAGGTCGATGTCTTTACGAAGAAAAGGTTTGCCGGTAATCCGCTGGCTGTCTTTACGGAGGCGCAAGGCTTATCGCCCGAAGACATGCAGCGGGTCGCTCGGGAGATGAACCTTTCGGAAACGACGTTTGTCGTTCCATCGACGATCCCAGACTGCGTCGCGCGATACATCATCTTTACACCCGATGACGAGATGCCATTTGCCGGCCATCCGACGGTGGGCACCGCATACGTGCTCGCGAGACTCGGCAAGGTTCCGAGCGGCTCGAACACGCTCAACCTGGAGGCCAAGGTCGGTAAGGTGGCGGTGCGCGTCGAAGGTCCAAGCAATAACCCTACCGCCCTCTTCTTCACCTCTCCACCCATCGTTTTTGGATCGCGCTGCGACAATCGAGCCGCGGTCGCTGACGCGCTCGGCCTGCGCGAGTCAGATCTCTTGGCCACTGCACCCGTGGAAGAGGCTGGTTGCCCAGTGTTGCATCCATACGTTGGCCTCGCGAGCCCCGAGCTTGTCGACTCTGTTACCGTGAACGAGAAGCTGTTTGTCAAAGCCATGAACGAACCTAAGACGACCGGGGTCTACATCTTTGCATCAAAGCACGAGACACAAGGTATCTACGCGCGTTTCTTTTCCTTTACGAAGGGTGGGACCATCGAGGATCCCGCCACCGGATCGGCGGCAAGCCCCCTCGCCGCCTATCTTCTGCGACATGGTCTTCTCGCTGAGGGCAACGAGTTTGTGGTAGAACAGGGGACAAAAATGGGCCGGCAATCGTTTCTCACGGTTTCGTTGACGCGCCGGGGACGCAGCGCTGACAAGATTGAAGTTGGGGGTAGCGCTGTCTCCGTGCTTTCCGGCACGCTCGTCATGTAATGTCGCCCACGAGGTTACCATGATTCGCTTCATCTATTATCTCGATGTCATGTCATCTTGGTGCTACTACGCCGAGCCGAACGTCGAGCGCGTGCGCAAAAAATACGGGGACCGGCTGGCCTATGAATGGCGCATCTCTCTTGTGACTGACCATCCACCAGGCGGCTGGTCTATCGAACAGATGAAATGGTTTTACAAGCGTTCGGCCTCCATCTCGGGCACCCAGCTCAACCCGGAATGGTGCCATGGGCAGCACTCAACGCTGCAGCCTAATCTGGCCGCGGAGGCGGCGCGCGAATTGGGTTTTGCAGACGACCGGGTGCGTCGTGCCCTCGCACATGCGGCGCTCATCGAAGGGGTCCCAATCTATCACAAAAGCGAGGCAGTGGCGGTCGCCTCGGCGGCCAGCGGTCTCGATGACAAAAAACTCTTCGAGCTGATGAACGATCCAAAGATCGAAGAACGCATTCGGGCAACAAGTGCGGAGTTCGCGTCATTTCAGATCGACCAGCGACCGGCGTTCGTGCTGCGAAGCGGCATCGGGGACACGGCCATCTTCTCCGGTGTGTGGACCTTCCAACCCCTTGATGCAACGATTGAAGCGATGCTTCACGAGGAGGACCAATACGCGAAGTTCGCGGCCGCGAACCCGCCGATGCCAGCGCGGTAAGGGTTTAGGTGCCTTCGCCGCCACCGAAACGTAGGACGTACTTCACGATCAGTCGATCGAGGGAGATTGACGCTGCCGGCGTGCCGTAATTGACGAACAACTCGTTGCCGTTGTGCAACTTCTCGTGAAAGCCGGCCGCAAGATTCACCCCTGGCGATGCAAAGCCACCGGCGCCATTGATCCCGCGAAGCGCTAAGGTCATGTTGGTATCAGGCCCGAGCGACTCACCAATCGCGATGCTGCGAAGAACCTGCCCATTGACGCCGATGCTTTCGGAACGCTCGTGCGTGCCCGCGTAGATCAGGGAGAGATTGAGGTGCGTGCCGATTGGTCGAGTGCTCGACCATTGAAACTGCTGCAGATAAAATGTCGAAAACGGTCCTTCTCCGTAAAAGAAATCAATCGGGGACGGCGTGCCGTCGCGATATCCCAGCGTGAACGAAGATTGATTGAAGGGCAGCATGACGCCGCCGGTGAGGACGGGATCGTCAAGCGAACTTGACGACTGCGTCAGATTGAGGTGAAACAGGTTATTCGTGTAGATATCGGTCGTACCGAAGACATCTGCTTCTTTGACGTTCCCCACATGATTGAGAAAGCGGTCCACGGCAAAGAAGCCGCTCCAGGTCTTGATCCCTGGGCTGGATGTGGTGAAATCGGTAAATGCCTGAGGGCCGTGGATATCGTTGACCGCTGTGAACCCATCGAGCGGTGCATAGCCGGGGCTAATATCGAGGTACCCGATGTTCCACTCGTAGTTGGGCTTGTGCACGTCCACAAACGCGTTTCGAGAGAACGCGAAAAGATCTCCGGGATCAGTCGTCAGATTCTTTTGCTCCAACGACTGATCGTACCCCCACACAAACCCCGTCTTGAGATTTCTGCCCGCGATGCCGCTCTCAAACGTGCTATCATTGCCGATATCGTGGTGCGCTAGCACGCCATCCACCCAGTAGAGAAAGCTGCGATCTGGTAACGAGTGCTTGAAGCCAAAGGCTTGGTCGTCCAGCACATCGCCGTTCACGGTGCTGCGCACGGAAAGCAAGCCGAGTGATTGGTCGCCGTATGTCCCCTCGAGTTTGAGGCCGCGATCGAAGGCGCCGATGCCCGGCGTGTAGAGCACCTGATCCGACGTTGCGATATTGTTGCCGATGGGGAATGCGGTGTTGGTAAAGTACTGCGCCCCTTGCGCAAAAAATGGCCGGTACTCTGTGAGATTGCGAGGGAACTCTTGGGGCACAATTGTTTGCTGATCGACTTCAACGTTTGAGAAGTCCGGGTTGAGCGTTCCCACTGCGGCGATCGTGCTTGTCAACGGGTAGACAAAATCGAGCCCGTAATTTCGAACGGATTGTGTTGCAAACGAATTGTTTGCTTGTTGGAACGCATTTCGGTCTTTGCCAATGCTCTCAAGCCCGTAGATCGCGGCGCGAGGCTTCGGGCGAGTTGCGTTCCCCACAATGTTCAAGTTTGAGAGCGTTGGCCAGAAGCGGGCATCCGTAAACGTTGGCCAGTTCGGTGGCTGCGCATCTTGCATCAATCCATCGTATGACCAGGTGTAGTGGTCCCCCACGCCGGCGACGATGCGAATGAAGTTGATGCGCCAGCTCTTGTTCTTACCGGCGGCAGCGCGCAGGTCTTTCAGCGGAATCGTAAACATTGCCGCCCATGCCGATCCCTGCACGGCGGTCGTCACCTTCCAGGGTGGATCGTACCGGCTGGATTCCGACGACTGCTGGTATCGAACGCCTCGGGGCGTTGCTTCGAAGAAGTAGACTTCCTGGCCCGCGCTCGTGTCGATGCCCACCCCCACAGCGTCGTCTTGTCCGAAACCGATTTGGTTCGTCGTTTGACTTGCGTGGATGGGCGTGCCATCTTGTTCGGCGCGGATCGCAACGTACAAGTTCGCGTCATCGTAGAGCAAGTATGCTGTCGTTGGCAGCGTCGCTGGGCGCCGGGTCGTCAAGTCGAAAAAATCAGCGGCTTTGACCGCCTTTTGCCACGCCGGATCAGTCAGGCCGACGTCAAACTTCGGGGGCGCATCGGCGCGTGAGGCTGGGAACGACAGCGTGCGGTCCGCAGCCGCAGCAGCGGGCGCGCAAAAGAAAAGTCCGACGGCGATGATTGCCGTGCTGGATGCCCCGAGGATGCGCAAAAGCCCCGTGCCCATTCGGGTCAATCTACAGCCGCGACGGGCAGAAAGTTTCAGCCCATCTCGATCGGCTCGGCGCGGCATCGAGTATTCTATATCACGCCCCGCTAGTCACGGATTTGCATCATTGAACGGTTCACTTCGTGCACTCGAGATTGATCCGGAAGTTCGGCGGATCCACCTTGTACTGCGGTCTGTAAGTGATCAGCTTTTCCTTAGCGGCGTCAAACGTTACAATAAGCTTTACCGGCTTGACCGGACTGAACGGTATTTGAATGAATTGCTGCTGGTACGTGAATGAACTCCCCGGCGCAAATGTGTGTTGAGCTAATTGGCCAAAACTCCCCGACGAGATAACCCCGGCATCCGATTCAAGCGTATCGCCGTTTCCCAGCACGAGCTGCTGGACTCCAACCATGGTGTCGCCCGCCACAATCGCCTGATGTGCAAGACTCGTCCATTCTTGCGTCACTGTCCAGCCTATCTGCGAGCTGCCGCCACCGTTGTTCGACGCGATGGCTGTGGCACGCACACGCCAGAGGCCGTTGGACATCCACTGGTTCATGCAGCCTTGGGCGGCCGGGATCTCAAAAGACCCTCCTTGCGCTGATTGTGCGCCGCTCGCCTGACAGTCCAGCTTTATCCGATAGTTGTACTGCTGCGTGGTGAACTGCGGTCTGCTTTTGAACTGTGCTAGCCGGTCCCCGTCGAAGAGTATGGTCAAGGCCTTCGGCTTCACCGTGGAATTTAGGGCGGCGGCGCGAAAAACTTGCACATACGTGAATTGCGCCGCTTGGGCAAGGTCGTGGGCACCCACTACTCCCATCGACATCGAGCCGCTCGTGCTGGCCGCCGCTGAAATTGAACTGCCATCCTCAAGCTCGAGCACTTCATCTTTCAACAATGAATCGCCCGGCGCGATCTCCTGACTCGTGCCGTTGCGCCACGATTCGGTCACTTGCCAGCCAACCTGCTGGCTGCCGTCCATGAGCGGCTCAACCATGGTGGCCTTGACCCGCCAAACACCGTTAAACATCCACTGATCCATGCATCCTCCGCGCGTGTTACCTGCGCCCGCACTCTTTGATCCCATGGAGGCAGCTAATACCATGACAACAGCCAGCGCCAGTGCCGGCTTAAAAACGAAATGACGCATGGGGGACTCCTCTGTACACCGTCGAGGCATGAAGCCTTAGCAGAGCGCTAGACCCGACACATCTCACTTGCAGCGCGCCTGGTTGGTTGGCTCTGGTTTTTGTGCGTACCTGGCGTTTGAGTACCCTTCCCTGGATTTTTCATGAATGTCAAGCTGCGCGCTCTCAGCGCACCTTCAGTGCGGACGGATAGACTATCGTACGACGGGGCTTTTGGGGAGTATCATGAATCAAGAATCGCTGCTGAAGATTGCTAGAAATTTTGTTCTGCTTGTCGTGGTCACGACGATGGTCGCGGCCTGTGGAGGCGGCGGTGGCGGCTCTGTGGCACCTCTGCCGCAGACGACTGCCCAACCAATTCCATCACCAACCGGCGCGAGCGTTCTTCCCACGCGATCGCTCAAGGGTGCGGCCGGCTTTGTGAATTCCGCTGGATTCACCGTTTACGTTTTCGATAAAGATCTTACCGACCCGGGCCATTCAACCTGCAACGGTAACGATGGATGCACGCAAAACTGGCCACCGGTTCGTCCGCCTTCCGGCGTGACGCTCAGCGGGCAGTTCGCGACGATCACGCGCGACGATGGCACGACGCAGCTTACCTATGCGGGCCGCCCGCTGTACACGTTCGTCGTCGATACCGCACCTGGACAGACAAATGGGGACGGCGTCAATGCCTTCGGCGGCATCTGGCACATCGCTCGTCCACAGTCGAATGCGACACCGGATCCTTCGCCCACACCACAACCGACGCACAGTCCGTACTAAACGAGGATGGGCGACTTGACGGTCGCCCACTACATTTTAGCGACGCACTAACTCAACTCGGCGGTTCAACGCCCTTCCCTGCGCGGTATCGTTCGATGCCTTCGGCCGCGAAAAGCCATAACCGATCGTGCTCAGTCGCTGTGCGCTTATGTGGTAACGTGTGACCAAGGCATTCTTGACCGAGGTAGCACGCCGCTTGGAAAGGTCGAGGTTGTACCCAACTCCGCCCACGTTATCGGTGTGCCCTTCAATCGTGAGATTCCACGAGGGATTAGCCTTGAGGGCATCGGCAATTTCAACCAGCACGGGCGTTGACTCGGGCTTGAGCGTTGCACTGGCGAAGTCAAAGTAAATTCCGTAGACGACGACTCGCTTAGCAGTTGCCAGCGTTTTTGCAATTTTTGGCGTCGCCGGTACGGATGCAGCGCGAGCTGCGGGTGCGGGAGTTTGCGCGCCCGCCGAAGCGATCGTCACGGTCGTGCTTGTCGTGTTGCCGGCGGCGTCGGTACCCGTGACGACAAACGGGTAACTGCCCGGCTTGGCTTTGGCTGGAACGCTCACGTTGAGGTTCGACTGCGCGGAGCCGCCATTCAATGGAAGCTTGCTGTTCGACAGTGACGTGGGCCATGGGGCGTTGGCTGGCGCCTTCACCGCTAGGTTCACCGTTCCGGAGAACCCATGACTGGCAAGCAAGGTGAGCGGAGTAGTCACCGTCTGCGACTTCCCAGGCGAGAAGGTACCGCTGCCGCCAGATTGAGCCACGGTAAACGGGGTCGAAACTAGTTGGCTGCACGGAAGCGTGGCATCTGCCGGCTGTGCAAGTTCAAGGAGCACTATCCTTTGGTATTGCGGGATATCATCATCGTCCGTATCGAGCCCGTCGTAGATCATTAACCCCTGTCCCAACGGCGCATACATTTGAAAGTAGCCGTTTTGATTGAGCACGTTGGTTCCGTACAAGTGTCCGCACCAGTGCTTGTCTTGGGTCACGACAGTATTTGCATCGCCAAGTTGCTGGTTGCTCACTGCAAGGTATCCCTTGACGTCGACAAAGTGCGCCTTGTCCGAGGCGTTACTTCCTAATGTATCTGACTCAACCAAAATCAGATTGCTCCCGCGCGCGGCATTCTTGCCTGGATTTGAGGTTGTAAAAGCATACGGCAAGAAACTATAGTTGGTCTGCGTGCAGTCGTCGGCGTCATGAATGATCAGTTTGCCCCCGCTGTAGACCCAGTCGGTGAGGGCCTGCGTCTGCGTCTTGGTCAGCACCGAGCTGGCATTGCAAATCGAGGAGAGCACGACCGTCTGATAGCCAGCGAGCACTTGTGGATCGAAACGGGCGACTGGCAACGGTACGATGCGATAGCCGGGGTAGAGTGGGGGACCGACCGTCGTAATGCCGCCCATAGCGGGTTGACCATAGGGCGCATAGCGAGTGGGGCCTACAGTGTCATACAGCTCCAAAACAGGCTTGCCACTGCCTTGCGGCTTGTCACCGGCGAAAACTAAATCGCACGACTCGCTACCGCTTATGCGAACCGCGACCCAGCTATTGTATCCGCCGAAGGCGGCCACCATGATCGTAGCATCCGCGTTGACCACAGCCGGGTTTAGCGCCTCATCCGCCTCATTGAGAGTCACCGTGAGGCCTGCCTCGTTCCCGTGAACTGCGGTGACGCCATCCTTTGAACAGCGCGAGGCGTTAAGATCGCTCCCAGACTGGTGAATTTCAAGCAGACTGTCGCTTGGCGACACCTCGCTGGCGTTCAACGGAGCCGGAAAGACTCCAGCTGCATCCTTCGGCACGCCAAGGTTTGGATATGGATCGTCAGGATAAAATTTCCACAACCCTGCCACGGGCGCTGCGGCCGATCTCGGATCGAACGTGCCGTTAACTTGCACGTCGTAGAGATGCGTGCCTGAAGGGTTCCCATCAATTGTCAGCTTGATCCAACGGCCCTTTGCCGGCGATGAAAGGTCGAAGGTCTGGTCCTGGTCTCCGCTGAGCTGATAAGTTCCGACGTCTGAGAATCCCGACGTCGCGCTCTGGGATGAGACTGCCATGTGAACGGTTTGGTTGGGCGCAGGTTTGCTCTGTTCGTTAACGACGAGGTCTCCGAGACCAAGCACGATTTGCTGGATGGTCGCTGAACCAGGCAACTCGAAAACAAACTCGTATGGGCCGCTCGAGCCCTCCTTTGCAGTCCAGCCTGCAGTGCCCATCAGGAGGCTTTCTGGCGGGGTGTCGAGCGACGATGCAGGCCACGATCGCAAGATCGTGCCCTGGGTGAATGAGATCAGATTTCCCGAACCGGTTGAGGTTACTTCAACTGCAGGTTGCGCCGACGAGGCCGTGGACCCGGTTTGCTCACCTGCTCCCGCACTCTGCGCTGATGGCGTCACCGCGGGTGGCTGCGCATTCTTTGCGCATCCCGAAAGGAAGCTTGTCAACAAGCACGCGAGGACGATCGTTGTCATCGTGGACTTCACTGCGGAACCTCCACTATACGCGCGAATAAATTCGCGCGACTACATGCACGCGAATAAATTCGCGCGACTACAAGGATCGCCCACGACAGCTATAGTTTAGTCGCCCGGACATTTTAGGCCGTTCTTGTATTTTGTGATGCTCTTCTTCATGATCGGTTTCGCGGCTTCGAAGGTCTCGAAGGAAGCAGTTTTCCCCAGCACACCCGGCAGCATGCTAAGGCCGTGCGCGAGCGTCAGCTTCGCGCCAACGCCGACGTTGGCCGAAACGGTGATCTGGGCTCTTTGGCACGGCTCCATACCAACGAGAGACGATGTCATAACGCCGTTCGTAAAGGTGCCGGTCGAGGTGACAAAGTCAAAGTAAAAATAGGGCTTCACCGGGATTGCAACTTCCTCGATAAAGTGTGCCAAATTCTTTAGCTTATACGCGACCGGTGCAAAGCTTGACGACCCGGGAGCGCCGGTATTTGCTAGGGACTGACCGAAACCATATCGTTCCCTAGCCGCTGCATTGCTGGCTGAGAAGCCCGATGCCAACCCCATATTGGAGGGAGACATGGTCGCGAACGCGATCTCAAATCGCGGCAGTTCGAGCGCCGCAACAAGTCCCATGGCGGTCGCGCCAAATATGCTTGTAGAATGATCGATAGTGTCCGTCCCTTCCACACTGCCTTCGGACTCTGGAGCACCCGCAGTATACTTAAAGCCTTCCTTCCCGTTGTAGTCGACCGTAAACTTACCACTCGTTATCTCATTCTTCGCCGTGAATGCCGGGTGAACAATGAGCGCAGCTGACACTTCAAAGACGAATGGTAAGGGGCCGATGATCAGCGGAACTTCGATGCTCGCTCCCGGGATTTTCACCTTGAACGACTGATTCAGACTCGCCACCCCAGGACTTTTCGTTTGAGCCTGCCACTCAAAATCCATATGACCCTGCATGCCCGAAACGGCAGCCCCCATATTAGCAATCTGACCGTTGCTGATATCGATCTCGCCGATGTCAGTGACCGTCTGAACGTATCCCTCGCCCTTAGCCTCCCAAGCACCGCAACAATTAGCCATCTTCGCATCCATTTCGATATTGACGCGATCGCCAGCCGGCGCAAACAGCAGCTCCCACTCGACCGGGCCTACACTCCCCTCAAACGATAGCTTACCAAGCTCGCTAAAGAGCGATTCATCGGCGGCCGCTCTCGTGGCAAAAAGGTCTTCAAGCAATGCATGGTCCGGAGTCGGCAACTCGGGTTCGGCTCCGACGCTGAAATCCATGGGAACCTGCCATGAAATGTGTCCCTGCCGGATGGCGTCTGTGATATCACCGTCCGTTGTGGACACGAGGAGATTCGCGCCCTGGGTCTGCACGGCAGTGACCTTGCGAATGGCAATGCCGTACAAAAAAAGGACCGATCCCGCCTTCAGCTTAGCCGCAATGGGCGATCCGGCGTCGAGCGTGTACGTCACTCCGTCGGCGCTGATATCCTTGAGCGCTTGCTCGGTTTGCCCTTCGTCGAAAACGACGGCATTTGGCTGGTACGTAACCTGGTAGACGACCGTTCCATGTTGGTTGGCATAGTTCGCGGCCTGTTCGTACCCACTCCACGGCCCGCCCAGGCTTTCATTCGAAGACGTGCCAGGCGATGACGTCGTTGACGATGATGCGGCTGGCGAAACCCCGCCGGACGAAGTCCCGTGCGAACAGCCACCTGCGAACAGGCCAAGCAGACCGGCGGCAAACAACATCACGCGACCAATTCGAACCATAACCAACCTCCCAGCCGTTTACGAAGCGGAGTTTGCGCGGTTAGATCGACCCGCCATTCGGGTCTCTTTGGGTCGTAATCCAGTCGCGCGCGACGTTCCGGCAAAGGCCTGTCGACTCCGCCTTTCTCATGGGGGTACATCCTTGCATGGCTCGAGAAATTGCCTGAGTTAGAGGTCGCCCAGACGCCGCCAGCGGATAAATCCCATTCATGCTCCAGACACAAGCCCCACTCACGTTTCAATTCGACCCGCTTATTGAGAAGTGGTTCAAGAACAAGTTCGGCGAGCCCACTGCGCCTCAAGTGGCAGGCTGGCCGCTCATTCAATCCGGCGGCGACGTTCTGATTTCTGCGCCGACGGGCTCGGGCAAGACCCTCGCAGCCTTTCTTATAGCGGTCGACCGCCTCGTGCGCGCCGCCCGCATCGACCGGGGTAACAGCGGCCAATGTAGCAGCGGACCTTTAGGTCCGCTCTCGGACGCAACGCATGTCGTCTACGTCTCGCCCCTCAAAGCTTTGGTCAACGACGTTCAAAAGAACTTGGAGCAACCGCTCGCGGAGATCGAGGCACTGGCGACGCGCGAGGGCGACGTCCTCGCACCAATTCGAGTCGCGTTGCGTACCGGTGACACCCCAGCACGCGAGCGCGCTCGGATGCTTGCGCAGGCACCGCACATCTTGGTCACGACGCCAGAATCGCTTTTCATCCTCTTAACTGCGGCGCGTTCGCGCGAGCTGTTTCGCAATGTCTCGACGGTGATCGTGGATGAGATCCATGCCATGGTGGGCAGCAAGCGCGGCCCGCATCTTGCGTTGTCATTGGCACGGCTCGATAAGCTCGTGGCCGAAAATGGCGGTCGTCGCCCCCAGCGCATCGGTCTTTCCGCGACGGTGAAGCCGGTGGAAGAGGTCGGTCGATTTCTCGTTCCAAAGGGCGCGCCGAGCGAGATGCCCGCGATGGTCAACATCGGGCATCGCAGAGAGATGGACCTCTCCGTTTGGGTACCGCAAGATGAACTCGGGCCCGTCGCCTCGACCGAGATGTGGCAAGAGATCTACGACCACCTCGCCGAGCTCATTCGGGCGCATCGCACGACGCTTGTCTTTGTAAGCACGCGCCGGATGTCCGAACGCGTCGCGCACAATCTTATCCAACGGCTGGGTGAGGGCACGGTGATGCCTCACCACGGCAGCTTGGCACGGCACATTCGCTTGGAGACAGAACGCAGGCTCAAAAGCGGCGAGTTGCGCGCAGTTGTGGCAACCGCTTCATTAGAACTGGGCATCGACATTGGATCGGTCGACTCAGTTGTGCAGTTGGGATCGCCGCGTTCTATTGCCGCGGCTTTGCAACGCATCGGTCGCTCCGGTCATTGGGTTGGTGCCACCCCCAGAGGTGTTTTGGTGGCGACGACACGCGACGATCTCATCGAATGCGCGGCGGTCGTGCGGGCGATTCGAACTGGTGGCATGGACCGGCTCGAGCTATGCAAGGCCCCCCTTGACATCTTAGCTCAGCACATCGTGGCCATGTGCGCCGCCGATGACTGGAATGAAGACGAACTCTACGCGCTCGTACGCTCGACGTATCCGTATCAGGCCCTCGAGCGAGCCGACTTCGATGCCGTCGTGAAGATGCTTGCGGAGGGTGTGGCGAGCACGCGCGGACGAGCCGGGGCACTCGTGCATCGCGACCGGGTCAACCGCCGCATCCGCGGACGGCGAGGAGCTCGCCTTGCTGCCATCACCGGTGGCGGCGCCATCCCTGACACAACCAACTACGCCGTTGTGGTCGAGCCGGAAGGCACGGTCGTCGGTACGGTGGACGAGGATTTTGCCATCGAGAGCATGGCCGGCGACATTTTCTTGCTGGGCACAAACTCGTGGCGCGTCCGTCGCGTCGAGCAAGGGCGCGTGCGGGTGGATGACGCGCATGGTTCTCCTCCTTCTATTCCATTTTGGAATGGCGAGGCACCCGGCCGCACTATCGAGCTCTCAGAGGAAGTGTCTCGTTTGCGACTGCGGATATCTGAATTGGTTCCCGCGAGGAGCGATGGGAAAATCGCCCCAAAGGATGAGGCCATCGATTATCTGCAGCGCGAATGCGCCGTCGACCGGATTGGCGCCGAGCAAATGGTCGACTACATTTTGGCCGGTAAAGCCGTTTTAGGCGTTGTACCGACTCAGGACTGTCTTGTTGCCGAGCGTTTCTTCGACGAATCTGGAGGCATGCAGCTTGTCGTGCATGCGCCATTCGGCTCACGCATCAATCGCGCGTGGGGGCTTGCGCTACGCAAGCGTTTCTGCCGCTCTTTCAACTTGGAGCTGCAGGCAGCCGCCACCGACAACGGGATCGTTATCTCGCTTTCAGAGCAGCATGCGTTCCCGCTTGAGATCATTTTCGAATTCCTCAAAGCCGCGAGCGTCGAAGAGGTGCTGACGCAAGCGATGCTCCCATCACCGATGTTCACGGCGCGTTGGCGCTGGAACGCGCAACGCTCGCTGGCAATTCTCCGTTTCCGCGGGGGGCAGAAAGTGGCCGCGGCGATCCAGCGCATGAAAGCGGATGACCTTATTGCCGCGGTGTTCCCGGATCAGGCTGCTTGCCCAGAGAATTTGAGTGGGGAAATTCGGATCCCCAAACATCCACTCGTGGATGAAACGATTGCGAATTGCCTGCACGAAGCGATGGACATTGATGGATTGCAGGCGATCTTGCGCCGCATCGAAGATGGCTCCGTTCGCACCGTGGCGGTGGACACGGCAGAGCCGTCTTTCTTCTCACATGAGATCGTGAATGCGAATCCATTTGCGTTCCTCGACGACGCGCCGCTTGAAGAACGGCGCGCTCGGGCGGTGCAACTGCGTTCGACGCTGCGAGCAGATGTGTCGCAAGGCGTTGGCGTGCTCGACCCCGAGGCCATCGCTTGGGTCGCCGCAGAGTCGTGGCCCGTCGTGCGTGACGCCGACGAACTTCATGACGCTCTTGTCACGTTGGTAGCGCTTCCACCCGTCCCCGAGTGGCAAATATTCTTTGAGGAGCTCGTCGCCGCGCGCCGCGCCACCACGGCCGTTGGAGTAGGCGATGGGAAAATCGCCCTGTGGGTGGCGGCCGAAAAGCTTGATGTCGTGCGCCAGATCCACCCAAACGCAGAGCTGCGTCCGACGATCGCTGCGGTTCCTTCGCAAGCGCTCGGGTTGGATCCCGGGGCCGCTGTGACTGAGGTAGTGCGAGGCTGGCTCGAATCAAGCGGTCCGCTCACGTCGCAGAGCCTTGCGGAGCTTTTTGGGGTGACGCACGATGCTATCATGTCGGCTCTGCTGCAACTGGAAAACGAAGGTCAAGTCCTGCGAGGCCATTTTACATCCAAGAACGCAGGCGAGCTCGAATGGTGCAACCGTCGTGTCCTCGCCCGCATCCACCGCCTCACGCTCGGGCGGCTGCGCCGCGAAATCGAACCGGTCTCGACTGCACACTATCTGGAATTCTTGGAGCGTTGGCAACATAGTGCTCAAGGCACGCAACTGCACGGGGTCGCAGGCACACTTGAGATCATCAAGCAACTGCAGGGCTATGAATTTCCAGCGGAAGCTTGGGAGCGAGAAGTCTTGCCTAAGCGAATCGTGCGCTACCGGGCGGAGTTTTTGGACAAACTCTGCGCCTCGGGCGAGGTCATGTGGGGCCGACTGTCTCCGCATCCTGCGTTTGAAGAAAGCGACGTCGTGCGAACTCGACGCGTCCGTCCGACGCGAATCGCGCCTGTTTCGCTTTTCGTGCGCGAGAGCGCCGATTGGCTCGTCAGAAAACGACACGAGCCAACAGAGACTCTCAGTGGCGCCGCACGCGACGTGTTTCGTGCGCTTGGAACCAACGGCGCGTCGTTTTTCCTCGAACTCGTTCAATCGACTCAACGGCTGCCAAGCGAAGTTGAAGATGGTTTGTGGGAATTGGTCGCTGCCGGACTCGTGACGGCCGATGGCTTCGATAACTTGCGCGCACTCATCGATCCCAAACGTCGTTTGGCCCTTGGGCGCAAAAACAGGTCGCGCCCGCGTCATGCCTCTGGGCGCTGGGCTCTGCTGGCGTCGAAATCGCACGCTCCCAATCTCGAGGCATTCGCGCGTCAGCTCTTATCGCGCTTTGGTGTCGTCTTTCGCGATGTTGCGAAGCGAGAAAGTGCTGCACCGCCATGGCGCGATCTCCTGATCGTCTTCCGTCGCATGGAGGCTCAGGGTGAGCTGCGCGGAGGGCGCTTTATTGCAAGCGTGGTCGGCGAGCAGTTTGCTCTTGCAGATGCAATAGACTTGCTTCGCAAGGTGAGAAAGTTGGGGGAAGCGCCTTTGGCGTCGTAATCCACGGGAAAGGACCTTCCCTTGTTTGAAAGCGCCAACTTGGTATGACCGCCATCTACGCTTTGGCACTGTTGCTCGGGTTTGTGGCTGGTTTGCGATCTTTCACGGCGCCAGCTGCAGTGTTCTTGCAGCGCGGTGGCGTTGCGGGCTACCTTTTCGGCGTTGGCGCGATTCTCGAAATGATCATGGACGCCATGCCGCGGACCGCAGCCCGTACGAGCGCCCGGGGGCTCACCGCTCGGATCGTGAGCGGAATTGTTGTCGGTTGGTTTTTTTGTAGCTTTCACGGCGCGAATCCATTGCTCGGTGCGCTGCTCTCTGTCGTCGGCGCGCTCGCCGGGACGTTTTTGGGATTGCGCGCTCGTCTGGCTGCGATTCCCAGACTGGGTGCGCTGTCCGCGGCGCTCCTCGAGGATTTTATAGCAATTGGGCTAGCTATCTTTGCGGTAGCCCGCGGGTAACTTCGGTCCATAGGAGGCAAGACGGTGCGTATTGGCGTCGACCTTGGGGGCACGAATACCCTCTATCTGCTCAATGCCGGGAGCGGGAACTTTGGCGTCAAGACGACGTTCGATCTCGTGCTGATCGTTGCGCTAGTCGTGCCGCTCGCGATCGGTTTGCTGTATGTCGTAGGACTTCGTTTACTCGCGTATCCACTTTGGATTGCCTGGGCGATCAATCTGCTCCCCTGCGCATTCCTTATCTATATGGTGTGTTGTTTCAGGATTCAGTTCTAACCGCTCGCGCAAGTTGGAGCGACATCGGGAACAGCTGCGGGATAATATAGTACGGATCGAGTGCTGCGAATGAATTCGTCAAAATGATGATATCGATGCCGTCGTTGGGGAAAGTTGCATTCATCGTCGCGAAACCCCCAATGAGACCGTCGTGCCAAATATACAGATGGCCATCGAGCTGACTTATGAACCAGCCGTCTGCATACGCACCGTAGGGCAAGACGATCGGACTGGGCGTGAACATTTGCGCCAGCGAGGCCTGCGTGAAGATGCCAGGTTGGCGCACTGCCTCATCCCATTTTTCGATGTCGCTGACGCTCGAGGTCAGACCCCCAGGGCCGGCCAGCCACTGGAGGTTCCACTGCCAAGAACGGTACACGGCGCCGTTATCGACTTCATACCCCAAGGCCAGATCGGTGACCGGCGCTGAAGGATCACCCTGCTGCGTGTGGGTCATGCCAAGCGGCCCGAAGATGCGCTGTTGCAAGAAGGCGCCCAACGGTTCGCCGCTTGCCTGCGCAACGATTTGCCCAAGCAACAGGTAGTTGGAGTTGCTATACATATACTCGCTGCCCGGCGAAAAGGCTAAGGGAAATGTCCCCAGCAGGTTGACAATCGGCTGGTAGTTTGTTTGGCCGCTGGCCATGAACGCGGTATAGGCGCTGCTAAAGTCCGGATAGACGCCGAAGTTGTTATAGTCGACAAGGCCGCTGCGGTGCTGCAGTAAGTAGAGCAGCGTGATCTCATTTCCATTTGGGAAACCTGGAAAGTACTTTGACAAGGGATCGTTGACCGAAAGCTTACCATCTTGTTGCAACAAGAGGATTGCCCCCGCGGTGAATTCCTTGCTGACCGACGCGAGGTCAAAGTCCGTGCTCTCGTCGGGCGCAAACTTGCCGCGGGGTAAATTCAAGACCTTATCGGGTTGTAGGATGGTCCAGAAGTTTGGGCCGAAGAAAGATTCAGGTTTGCCGCGATCGCGCAGGCCGTATCCCTTACCGTACACGAGGGTCCCGCTCTTGTAGATCGCAAGCTCGACTCCAATTGCACCGGGGTAATTTTGAGCAACGATGCCATCGATCGTCGAGGGCGCAGGGGCTGGACTTTGATGCGACACTCCGGGAAGCACAGCGCCTCCGCTGCCCTGGCACGCCCAGAGTGCGAGGCACAGTGTACCCAGCGCCGCTGCTTTCAAGGTGTAACCTTTCCGACGTAGCTTCGAGCGCGGTGACCACTTGGTAAACCAAAGGCGGCGCAGCCCGCGCCGATGAGCGCCAGCAACGCTGCGAGTACCATTGCCAATCGAAAGCCACTGACGTATGACGCTGCTATTGCGTGGTCGATCTGCTGCTGGACTTCCTTTGACGCAGTTTGCGGCGCCTGTGCAGCCGCGAGCTTCGGTCGCTGGGCATCGACTGCGGCGGCAATCTGCGGCGACGGCGCTATGCTCGCTAATTGTTGGCTTAGGCGTTCATTAAACGTGCCTGCCACCACAAGACTAAGCGTAGCCACAGCTAGGAGCGATGCGGTTCTCGAGACCGCATTATTAATACCGGAGGCAACGCCGAAGTGGTCTTTGTCGACTGAATCCATGACGGCCGTCGTCAAAGGCGCGACCACGAGTGCCATGCCCAATCCAAGCACGACCGTTGGCGCAAAAAAAGTCGTCCAATACGTACCACCAATTGAAGGCAAGGCGAATCCGGCGAGTGCGAGCGCGGCGATCGTGGATCCAACGACCAATGGGATCTTGGCACCGATCGACGTGCAAAGACTTCCCGCCCAGGGCGAGAGCAGCGTGAGGAGCACGACAAACGGTAGAAATGCTGCGCCGGCGGCCGTTGGGCTATAGTGTTGGATGAGTATCAAATCGAACGGAAGCAGGAACAGCGCACCACCGAGGGCGGCATACAGCATGAGCGTCTGCAGATTGATAACGCTAAAGGTGCGCGAGCTGAACAACGAGGGTGGCATCATCGGCGCGGGTACCTTTGCTTCTACCATCGCGAACACGACGAGCAAGATCACTCCCCCCAGCAGCCACGCCGTAATCGTCGGGCTCCATCCGACCCCGCCAGCCGTGATGAGCGCATAGACGACGGCGCCGAGACCAAGGGTTGCAAGCAAGGCACCGGGCCAGTCAACGCCGCGCACTTGGTGATCGTCTCGGCTCTCTGGCACCCAGCGGACGGTTGCCACGATGGCGCCGATAGCCAAGGGAACGTTAATGAGAAAAATCCAGCGCCACGAGGCGTGCTGCACGATCACTCCGCCGACCAGCGGACCAATGACTGCCGTCAGCGCGCTAAAGCTAGACCAGGTTCCGATTGCCTTCCCACGCTGGCGTTCGTCGAACGATGCCCCAAGGATCGAGAGACTGCCTGGGGTGAGCAGCGCGCTTGCCATACCTTGAACAGCGCGCGCGACGATGAGCTGCGTGGCAGTCTGCACCGAAGCGCACAGCGCCGAGGCAGCAGCAAAGCCGATTACGCCCCAGAGAAAAACGCGCTTGCGCCCGAGGCGATCGCCAAGCGAGCCTCCGACCAACATCAAAGATGCTAAGAAAAGTGCGTAGGCTTCGATGATCCACTGCGCGTCAACATTCGTCGCGTGAAGCTCGGTCTGTAATACCGGGAGCGCAAGATTGACGGCGCTGCCATCGATGAAAACCATACTGGAAGCTAGGATAGTCGCGCTGAGTATCCAGGGATAGGCATTGGGCGAGCACGTGACCCCCGCGGGAAAGCCCTTGATAAGAGCAACATCGTGCGGTTGTTTGAGGCCGACAGGCATGCGCGGTCGTTCCAGGAGCGGACCTGAAGGTCCGCTGCTTCCGGCCAGGATGAATTCAGGCTTTTGAGAGCGCATTGTTCTGCTCATGCGTACGTCATCTTTCGTGGCACGCTTCGCGCTCGCCACCATTTTTATCGTAGCGTTCTGTGGTGCAGCAACGCCCGGCACCAAACCTCATCCGGTGCCTAGTCCAACCCCGAATCCCGTGTACGGGCGCCTGCGCTGGCGCGAGGTTGGGCCTGCAGCTGGCGGCGGTCGTGTGAGCTCGGTTGCAGGCATCGCCAGCGATCCGTTTCTTTATTATCTCGGCGCTGCGGGCGGCGGCGTTTGGAAGAGCGACGACGGCGGCGCCAGCTGGAACCCCGTTTTCGACAAACAAGACACGCAAGCAATCGGCGCCGTCGCCATCGATCCCAAAAACGAGAAAGTCGTGTGGGTCGGCACCGGCGAGGCCAATCCTCGCAACGACGTCATGTACGGCGATGGCCTTTACAAGTCAACGGATGGTGGCGATACCTGGCAAAAAGTTGGCCTGCAGAATACACGGTATATTTCGCGCATTGCGATCAATCCAAAGAACCCAAACATTGTGGTGGTCGCCGCCTTCGGTGATTTCTTTACCGATAGCCAGTACGGCGGCATCTATCGAACCGATGATGGGGGCAAAACGTGGAAGCAGACGCTGTACGTCGGCCCGCAAACCGGCGGCTCCGATCTTGCCATGGACCCGAACAACCCAAACATCGTCTTTGCCGGGTTGTGGCAGTTTCGGCGCGTGCCATGGAGTTTTGCAAGCGGCGGACCGGACGATGGGGTGTATCGTTCGAGCGACGGGGGAAAGACGTGGGCGAAACTCTCAGGTCACGGCTTGCCGGATGGCTTGATGGGTCGCATTGGTCTTGCGATCGCGCCCAGCAACTCGAAGCGCGTGTATGCCTTGATCCAATCGAAGTCAGGCATCTTGTGGCGTTCGGATGATGGCGGCACGACGTGGCATCTGATGACGGGTGATACCCTTGTCGATCAGCGACCGTTTTATTTCACGCACATTGCCGTCGACCCGTCGAATCCGGATCATGTCTGGGCTGTGTCAGAGCTGCTTTCGCAGAGCGAGAACGGCGGTAAGACGTTCGCGAAGGTTGCAGAAGACAGCGTGCACGTGGACTATCACGCCATTTGGATCGCACCCAATGATCCAAAACGCATCATGGTCGGCGAAGACGGTGGTTACGCGCTCAGCGTCAATGGGGGCGACACCTGGTCGTTTTCTCGTAATCTTGCGATCGGGGAAGTTTACCACGTCGGGTTCGACGACCGCAATCCGTATCACGTGTGCGCGCCGTTGCAAGACAACAACGCGTACTGTGGGCCCTCCAATAGTCTGGACGGGAACGGCATTCTCAATTCGATGTGGGACCGGGTTGTCGGGGGCGACGGCATGTGGGCTGTTCCCGACCCGTCAGACTGGCAGCGCGTCTGGACAGACCTGCAAACTGGCAACATTGGGATTTGGGACGAGCGCACGCGCTACACGCTCTTCGTGAATCCTTATTTCGAGTCGAGCGCGGCGGACTTCGCCATCGATGCGCAGCCGTATCGCTTCAACTGGGATTCGCCCATTGGCATTGCCCCGTGGGATGCTCACACCGTGTGGGTTGGGGGCAACGTCATTTTCCAGACCAAAGACGATGGCACGCATTGGAGTGCGATCAGCCCCGATCTGACCCGCAATGTCAAGTCGCACCAGCAGCCGGCCGGCAGTCCGATCAGCCTCGACGTGTCGAGTGCGGAGTATTCCGATACGCTGCTCGACATCGAAGGCTCGACGCTCGCAACCGGCGAGATATGGGTTGGCACAGACGATGGCCTCGTGCAACTCACGCGCGACGCCGGACAGCATTGGACCAATGTGACCCCAGCAGGGACGCCCGAATTTGCGCGCGTGGAAACCGTTGCTCCCTCGCCCATCAATGACGGCACGGCCTATGCGATCTTCGACGACCACCGCGATGGCAACTATAAGCCATACTTGTACGCAACGACTGACTTCGGGAAGACCTGGAACAAAATTGTCAATGGACTTCCGCCCAACGACTACGTGCGCACGGTGCGCCCGGACATTCACAATGCACAGCTGTTGTATGCGGGAACCGAGCATGGCATCTGGGTATCGTACGACGCCGGCGCCTCGTGGCAAAGTCTCGAGCTCAATCTCCCGGCGACGTCGGTGCGCGACATTCGGATCCAACCCACGTGGGATGACCTGCTGATCGCCACGCACGGTCGCGCGCTGTACATTCTCGATAACGTGACGGCGCTCCAGGGATTGGAACAAGCCAAGGCGCAGGGCGCGGAACTTTTCCCCATTCGAACGGCGTATGAATATCGTTTCCATAGCAATTTGGAGGAGCTCTACACGGAGTATGCAGCGCCGAATCCACCCAATGGCGCGATCGTCGACTTTTACCAAGCGAAGCCACAGACGGCCACGCCCCATGTCGACATCCTCGACGCATCGGGCACCGTCATCCGCACGATCTCTGGCACGCACAAAGTGAATGGGCATGACGTACCGTATGTGAGCAACAATCCAAGTTTAAATCGCGTCGTGTGGGACTTTCACGAAAACGGCCCCGTTCTCTGGATGGGAGCGCCAAACGAGGATGCTCGAGGGCCGCTAGTTGGTGCGCTCAGGCCGCCCGGCCTTTACCCGGTGCGCATCAGCCTTAATGGGCAATCCCAGACTCAAACGGCGACGGTCAAGCCAGATCCGCGATTCGCGTGGACGCAGGCCGACTATCAAGCGGCTTACGATTTCCAACATTCGCGTTTTGCCGAGTACTCGAACGTCGATGCCGCGTTGAACGCGCTTGATGCCGTAAAAAAAGGGCTGGACGCCGCGCGCTTGGCGTTGCAAAAGAGTGGGAAGGCCGCGCCAGTCACGCAGTTGGATAGCACGGCGTCGGCGAGGGAGACGCTCTTTAGCAAATTTACAGCCAATTTCCACAACGACGAGGATTCGATCACTCGGCCGGGGGCGCTGCGCGAAGATCTTGAGGGATTTTTGGACTTCCGTGGTGGGGATCCGCCCACGCCGGCTTTGTTGCGGATTGCGGCCACCATTGACGAGCACTACCGCAACGTCATGGCCGAGTACAACGACTTTGCGAAATCGGTGAGTGCGCTCAATGCGACGCTTCGATCCGCAGGAGTAAAGGAAATATCGATTCCACCAACCATCACGCCCTAGGTTAGGGCGACTTTACCGTCGCCCACTCCGTACACGATGAACAGTCAAATTCGGATTTCCAAGGGCCGCTTTGAGGCATTCAGCGATGGAGTGTTCGCCATTGCGATCACCTTGCTCGTCCTCGAATTGCCGATTCCAAAGCTCGTTGTCGTGAACGAAGCGACCATGAGTCACGCGCTGTTGGCGCTGTGGCCCCAGTTCCTCGTGTATGTCGCCAGCTTCGCGACGATCGGCATCATGTGGTTCAACCACTATGCACTCTTCCATTACGCGAAGGATATTTCGTACGCGAGCTTGATCGCAAATCTCGGATTGCTGTTGTGCATCGCGTTTCTTCCGTATCCGACGTGGTTGTTAGGGCAATACGCCCTCGTGCCGGCCGCCGTTTCTTTCTACGGCTCGACGCTTTTTGCAATCTCTGTCTTGTATGGCATCTTGTGGTACGTCTCGTGTTTGCCGGCCGGAGCGCAAGGCAGCATCGTGGGCTTCCTTCGAACGCGCACCGCGTGGAACACTCTGGGTCTTGTGGCGTACGCGCTTGGGACTGCGTTTGCGTTTGTCAGCCCGCTGACGAGCATCGGCCTCTTCGCCGCGATTGCTCTCTTCTATATCTCGCCGGGGAACGTTCGATGGGCGCTGGCCACGAGTGCGGCGGCTCACGCCGAGACGGCTGCCAAGACCTGGGATCGATAGCGATCAAGCCCAAAAAAAGGAAAGAGCGCGAAACTTCCATCCTGGTCCGCGCTCCCCATATTACCAATCGACGAATGAGCCTGCGGCTAGACCGGTTTTGCTCGAAAGGTGAGCGATCTCACAGGTGCGCGAGCTGTTGCAGGCCATCGATGACGAGCTGCACGGAAATCGCTGCCACAATAATGCCCGTGAGGCGTCCCACCGCATCGACGCCCGTAGGCCCGAGCCGCTTGGTGAGCCACTGCGATGCGCGCATGGTGACGTAGGTGAGACCAAAAACGGCCAGGACGATTGCGAGGAGCACGAGGATCCGCATCGGCTCATCGTGCGTCTTAGCCCAGGTCGTGACGATTGCGGTCAAGGCTCCAGGACCGCTGATAATAGGTATCGCGAGAGGAAAGACGGATGGGTCTTCGCGAGCTGCGTGCTTTTGCGCCGACGCATCTTGCGTGTCTGTGTCTTTTGCGAACACCATGTTGAATCCGACTTTGAGCAAGAGCAGGCCGCCTGCGATCTGGAACGCCGGAATACCAACTCCAAGTGCTCGCAACACTGCCTCTCCAGCGAAACCGAAAACGATGAGAATGATAGCTGCAACGATCGTCGCGCGTAGTGCGATGGATGCCCTCGTCGCTTCCGCATCACTCGCCGTCAGGGTATCGAAGGCTGCAGCGGCTTCCACGGGATTGACCATAACGAGTAGCGTCACGAAACTATAGAACTCGAACCCCAGCATGGAATTTGCCTTGGACGATCGCGCCTAAAGGTCCGCTGAGCGATGCGCCGACCGCTCTCTAGAGATGTTGACGGGTTGAAAAAGCTTGCGAGAGTGGTGGGTCAACGGTCGGGGCGCGCTTGATAACCCTGACCGTAGACGTTGCGAATTTCCACCCCAGCATCGTACCGCTTGAGCAGTTTGCGCAAGTGAAACATCTGCACTTTGAGCAGATTTTGCTCCGTTTGAGTCAGCTGGCGGCCGTCGACGTGCATAATGCGGGCGCAGGGCACTGTCTTACAGAAGTCTGCAAGCAGCGCGGCCAGGAACCTGAAGTGCGTCCGGCTGACGTGCACGTTTCGACCGGAAATGAAGACTTCGTGCGACTCCGGGTACAGCACGACGCTGCCTCCCGAAAAGCACGGGAATTTCGAAGTTGCGGCGTACTCGAGCCAAGTCTCGCTTTTCATCGCCATTTGGGGATACTAGGGTTTCCTCGGGTTAGTTTCAGCCTGCGATATTAGGGCGGACCTAAGAGGTCCGCCGCTACATTTGCGCCTAAGAGAGGCGGTCATGAAAATCGGTGCTGGTATTGTTTTGGCGGTGTCCGTGGGGACGTTGCTTTCGGCATGCGGACATCGGGCAGGCGGCCCTCCGGGTGGTGGTGTGGGCGCCATGGGCGGCTTCGCGATGCCGGTTTCAGCCGAACCAGTTAAGTTGGGCGCCATCGCGACCACGTTCAATGTGACAAGTACGGTAACGCCATTGCAACAAGCGTCGCTCTCTTCTGTTGTTTCTGGCAACGTTCTTTACGTCGCGCATCAGATCGGCGAGCCCGTCCACAAAGGCGAACTGCTCGTGAAGATCGACGACAGCACGCTGCGCGCCCAAGCAGCGCAGGCACAGGCACACCTAGAAAATCTGCAAGCGACGTATAACGGCGGTACGAAATCGGCGCAAGCGGCGCTCGAATCTGCCAAAGTTGCCTACAACACGGATGAATTGAATTATCAGCGTGATGTGTCGCTGTACTCCCAAGGCTTTGTTTCCAAGGCTGATCTCGATACCGCACGCAGCCAAGCCGCTTCGGCGCAATCCGCGTATCAAGCCGCGCAAGTCGCGAATCAAAATGCAAGCCTTACCTCTAGCGACAGCGCAGCCTTGGCCGATCTCCGAAACGCCCAGGCCGCGGTGCAACAAATCGACGCGCAGATCGCGCAGACCAATGTGACCGCACCGTTTGATGGCGTGGTCACCGCGCGCAACGTCGATCCAGGGACCCTTGCCTCGCCGGGCACCGCGCTCGCTCAAGTTTCGCAGCTGGATCCAGTGTTTGTCGATGCTGGAATTTCCGGCGACGACCTCAAGTACGTCCATGTGGGAACGCCGGTCGACGTGACGGTTGACAGCGTTCCGGGGCGCGTCTGGCATGCGAGCGTCGCGTATCTCAACTTAGCTGCGGAGCCCGGCACCCTCACCTATCAAACCCGCGTCCGGGTCGCCAACCCAGATCTTACGCTGCGGGGCGGCATGATCGCCACGGTTGCCATAGTGCAATCGCGCAAGAGCAACGTCCTTCTGGCGCCGCGAGCTGCCGTGTTTCAGACAGATGCGGGCTATTCCATGTTCATTATCCAAAACGGCAAGGCCGCGTCGATTCCCGTTGAGGTTGGTCTTTCGAACGATCAGCAGGCGGAAGTAAGCGGCGCTGGGCTTCGGCCTGGCGTCATGGCCATTCTCAACCATTCGGTGACGCTGCAGCCCGGGATGCCGGTGCAAGTGCTCCCTGCCGGTGGTCCTCCGCAAGCAAAATCTCCGCAAACGAAGAGGTCGACGTAGCGGACGGTTTTCCGATCGCCCGCTACATGAAGGGTAATGTTTACTAAGTTCTTCATCACGAGACCGATCTTCGCTTCTGTTTTATCAGCGGTCGTGCTGCTGGCTGGGCTGATATCGCTCCCAACGCTGCCCGTCGCGCACTACCCGAACATCTCACCGCCGCAAGTTTCCGTCAGTGCGGAGTACATCGGCGCGAACGCCGAAGCGGTCGAAGCTTCTGTCACCAATCCACTGGAACAGGCCATCAACGGCGCCGAGGGATTGCGCTACATCTCGTCGAGCAGCGGCGACGACGGCTCGAGCAACATCGTCGCGACGTTCAACCTCGGCCGCGACCCAGACCGAGCGCTGTCGGACGTGCAAAACCGCGTTAGTACGGCTGCGGGCGTCCTCCCAGCACAGGTGAACCAGACGGGCGTCTCCGTGACAAAAAACTCGAGCACCTTTATCATGGCGCTCGCCTTGACGTCAGACAATCCCAAGTACGACAGCATCTTCTTGAGCAATTACGCCGACCGGTACATCACCGGAGCGCTCAAGCGCGTCAAAGGCGTTGCGAACGTCATCATCTTCGGTGAACGCAAATACGCCATGCGCTTGTGGCTGGATCCAAACAAGCTGCAAGCATATGGACTGACGGCCAACGATGTGACGTCAGCCTTGGCGGCGCAGAATGTGCAAGTGGCTGCAGGCGCGATCGGCCAGCCTCCCGCTCCGCCAGGACAAGCCTACGAGTACAAGGTGCGCGTTGCCGGCCAGCTGACCTCACCCGCCGAGTTTGCGAACATCATCGTCAAGTCTGGCAACGGCTATCTCGTGCGCGTTGGAGATGTGGGCCGCGTCGAACTTGGCGCCGAAGATTACTCTACTGATCTAAACTTTGACGGCAAGCTGTCCGTCGGCATGGGTGTCCTGCAGCTGCAGGATGCGAACTCGTTGAGCGTCTCGCGTGGTGTGAACCAGACCATGGAAGAGCTCGCCAAACAGTTCCCGCCGGGCGTTCGATACAAAGTTGCTTTCGATTCCACCGTGTTCGTCAACGAATCAATCAACGAAGTGCTCAAAACGCTGATCATCGCGATCTCGCTCGTCATTTTGACGATCTTCTTCTTCCTGCAAGACTGGCGCACGACGATGATCCCGGCGATTACCATACCGGTATCGCTGCTCGGCACGTTCGCCTTGCTGAAGGTCTTCGGATTTTCGATCAACACCCTGACCCTTTTTGGGCTTACCCTCGCGACGGCGCTGGTTGTCGACGATGCAATCGTCGTCATCGAAAACATCGTCCGCTACATTCAGGAACATAAGAAAGATCCAAAGGAGGCGGCGCCGCTGGCGATGCAGGAAATCGCGAGCGCTGTCATTGCGACCTCACTGGTCCTGCTCGCGGTCTTTATCCCGGTTGCCTTCTTTCCGGGCGAAACGGGCGAGCTGTACAAACAATTTGCGCTGACGATCGCGTCGACAATCTCGATCTCGGCATTTACGGCGCTCACCCTGGCTCCCGCGCTTGCAGCCATCATGCTCTCGAGCGGTGAGACAAAGCATGGTTGGTTCATGCAAAGAGTCGGGGCGTTTATCCAACGCATCCGCAGCGGTTACGCTCGTCGTCTCCCAGTTATCATGCGACGGCCGGTCCTTGTCCTCGGGGTTTTTGCGGTCTTGCTGTGCCTGACGGTGGTCATGCTCAAGATCGTCCCAACCGCGTTCGTTCCAGACGAGGATCAAGGTTACTTTATCATCATCGAACAGGGGCCGCCCGGCGTTTCGCTGCAGTACACCGACCGCATCATGGCGCGGATGCGCCAAGTGTTGAGCGCTCAACCGGACATTTTGGACACCTTCAGTGTCTCTGGGTTTAGTTTTACCGGCGTCGGCTCGAACAACGGCATCGCCTTTTGCCTGCTCAAACCTTGGGCCGATCGCAAGGCGAAGGGTCAGTCTGCGCAGGCTATTGAAAACGCGCTGAACGGACAGTTCATCGGCATCACCGGCGCTTTGATCTACGCGTTCAACCCACCGGCGTTTACGGTTGGGAACATCAGCGGTTTCGATTTCGAACTCGAAGACAAGACCAATCTCGGTTTGCCGGCCATGTCGCAGACATCGCAACTGATCGAATACAAGGCGAACACAAATCCAGTGCTGACGTCAGTCTTCACGACCTTCCGCACGGACAGCCCACAGATTCAACTGAATATCGACCGCAACGCAGTGCTTGCGGCGCACGTCAATCTCAGCGACGTCTTTGATACTTTGCAGACAATGCTTGGTTCGGACTACGTCAATAATTTCACCTACCAGAATAATTCCTATAAAGTGTTCGTGCAAGCAGATGCGCCATTCCGAGCGCACATCGACGATTTACGGTTGATGTACGTGCGATCGAGCGATGGCAATCTCGTGCCGCTGACCTCGATGATGACGGTGCAGCACATCCTCGGCCCGCCGGAGATCGATCACTATAACTTGTTCCGTTCGGTCGAGTTCAGCGGCAATCCCAAACCGGGCTATTCATCAGGACAGGCCATCACGGCCATGCAGGATGTCGCCAAGGAAGTGCTGCCGCCTGGCATGGGGTATGAGTGGACGGGCGTTTCCTTGGATCAGATCGAGGCGGGCAGCGTGACGCTCTTGATCTTTGGCCTCGCGGTCGTGTTCGTGTTCTTAGTGCTGGCGGCGCAGTACGAGAGCTTGGTCGATCCGCTCATCATCATCATGGCTGTGCCACTTGCAATCTTGGGCGCGCTCACCGCGGTGTGGCTGCGACATATGGAAAACGACATCTTCACGCAGATTGGACTCGTGATGCTTGTCGGCTTGGCGAGCAAGAATGCCATCTTGATCGTTCAGTTTGGTAATTTACTGCGCAAACAAGGCGTACCGGTGGCTGAAGCGGCCGTGCTCGCGGCGCGGACCAGGCTGCGCCCGATTCTCATGACGTCGTTTGCCTTTATCTTCGGCATCATGCCGCTCGTGTTCGCGACAGGGGCGGGTGCCGCAGGCCGGCGCTCGATTGGCACGGCAGTGGTTGGAGGCATGCTCCTGTCGACGCTGCTCAACTTGTTCCTCATTCCGCTGCTTTACGCACTCATCGCGGGAGCTGAAGAACGCTGGCGCGAGCGACGCTCTAAGCACACTGCCAGCGCGCAGCACGAAGCCGCTTCTCGCTAGAACACGCGTTCGCCCGGCGCCACGTCGCGTTCGACGCTGAGCAACACGACGTTGCCGTCGGCGTCCTTGACGCCCATAACCAGCACTTCGGATGGGAAGCCGGCGATGGTGCGGGTTCCCAGGTTGACAGCGCAGACGACCAGTCTGCCGGTGAGATCTGCGGGCGAGTAGAGCGGGGTCAGTTGGCCGCTTGACGTCTTCGTGCCAAGCGATCCAAAATCAATCCACATTTTGAAGGCGGCCTTGCGCGCGGCTTCATTCAGTTCAGCGCGCGTGATTTTTCCCACCCGCAGGTCGAGCGATTCAAAGGCATGCATCATAGCGGTGCGCGTTCACCGCTCTGGTGGGTAGGTCCTTAAGAGGACCATCGGGGCGATTTTCCAATCGCCCCCTACAGAGGGGCCACGAAAATGAGTCCGCAGACCGCGCTGGAACTGGCACAAGTCGTTTTGGCGGCGCACATTGTTGCGGCAGCTTTCATTGTCTTCGGGATTATCGCGATCCCGATCGGTGCGCGCCTTGGGTGGTCTTTTGTGTACGTCCTCTGGTGGCGACTGCTGCACCTTGCCGCAATGGGGGTCGTTGCCATCCAGAAGCTTCTTGGCAACTCATGCTTTCTCTCGGTTTGGGAATTTCGTCTGGTCGACATCGCGAGTCGGGTGCCACATGCGACGCCAGCGTTTCAGTCGCTTGGAGAGCACGTGCTCTACTGGAACCTACCGCTGTGGTTCTTCGTCTGGCTGTACGCCGCGCTTTTCGTCTTTGTGATCTTCCTGTGGTTTCGCGTGCCGCCGAGGCGGAGTGGGATGGTACCGCGTACGCGCGAATAAAATTCGCGCGACTACAGTTATTTGAGGCGGGCGTATTCGGGTTCTTCCGGTCGCGACGGCAGGGGCGGCGGCGGGAGCGGGGTCTCGTCCTTCTCGCTCACAAATCGCTCTGGTGCGAGGCGCATGTACACGACAGGCACGAGCACGAGGGTGAGCAAAAGCGAGCTGCTTAGGCCGCCAATGACCACGATCCCCAAGGCTTGCCGCACTTGGGACCCGTTGACCAGCCCGAGCGCGAGCGGCGTCATGCCGGCGATCATAGCACACGTCGTCATCAGAATTGGGCGAAACCGAATGCGCGCGCTCTGGCGGATGGCGTCAAGCTTGGCAGAGCCGCGCGCACGCAGCGTGTTCGCATAGTCGACGAGCAGAATGCCATTCTTGGACACAAGCCCGATGAGCATGATCACGCCGATAAGCGAGAACAGGTTCAGCGTTTGGCGAGTGAGCGCGAGCAGCGTGAAAGCACCCACGGAAGCAGCCGGCACCGAGAACATGATTATGAAAGGGGTGAGGTAGCCATTGTAGAGCGCCACCATGAGCAGGTAAACCATGATCATCGAAAGGACCAGCGCCGCACCCATGCCGGTCATGAGATCCTGTAGGTTGCGCTGGTTGCCGTTCGGATTGGCATGCACGTCAACCCAAGCTGGAAAGCTTGCCGCACGCAAGTTCTTCATAAAGGCGTTCTGCACGATCGAGAGGGGAGCACCGGGTGCGGTATTCGCTGTTACGTGGATGACGGTTTGACGGTTGACTCGTGTGAGGATTGGCGGCGCGGGCGCATATTGCAGTGTCGCAACTTGCCCAACTGCAACGGTGGAACCGTTGTTTGCGCGCACTTGAATGTTGCGAATCTCATCCAGGCTTGTCTGCGCCGACAACGGGAAGATCACATAGACATCCTTGAGGCCGTTGACCGCCTCAAATTGGGTGGCGACGACACCACCCATCGCCGCGCGAATGGCGGTTGAGGCCGCTCCGATACTCACATCGAGCGCTTGAGCCGCCTGGCGGTTGAACTCAACGTCGACTTGCGGTGCGAGGTTGAGCGCAGAACTCGTGACGTTGGTCGTGCCCTTCGTGTTCCGGAGTATTTGCGCGACTTGCGCAGCGTATTGTGTGGGATCGCCGCGCAGGCTCGTGACAATGTAGTCAATGGGCTGCGCATTCCCGCCACCGGTGCTCGTGGCCGGAATGACGGTGACGTCCGCACCAGGGGCAAGCGGACGCAACTTATTTTTGAGAATTCCCACCCAGTAGTCTGTCGATTGCTTACGGTCGTCTTTCAACCAGAGGTGGATCTGTCCGATGTTGCCTTCGATCAATTGGCCGCCAAAAGGAGACGAATATGCGCCGGCGATGGCGACATCCGTGTTGAGATCTGGGACTTTGATAACAACTGTCTCGAGGCGGCGCACTGCTGCGTCCACCTGCTTCAGAGGGGTACCGGTTGGATAGGTTATTTGCACGAAGATCTCGCCCCGATCGACTGTTGGAATAAACGTAAAACCTATGGCCCCCAGCGGCAGCAAGGTGAGCGAGAGCAAGAACGAGCCGCCGGCGATGGCAGCGACGAGTAAGGGCCTTTTCAGGGCACTGGGCAGCAACCGGTCCGCATACCACGTGCGCAGGCGTTCGAATGCCTTCTCGAACGCGATGATGGGGCTCCATGGCTTCCATTTGCTCTTGAGCGACCAGCGCCCCGCAAGCGTTGGCGTCACGGTGAACGACGTCCACAGCGAGGTCAGCGTGGCCACCACGACCACAACACCAAATTCGCTCATGAACCTGCCAACGACGCCCGGCAAGAAAGCCAACGGCAAAAACACGACCACGTCGACGAGCGTGATAACGATGGCCGCAAAGCCGATTTCCGAACGGCCCGTGATGGCAGCTGAAAGTGGCGGCTCGCCCTCTTTATGATGCCGTTCGATGTTCTCGAGGACGACAATAGAGTCGTCCACCAAAATTCCAACCACCAGGGTCATCGCGAGCAGCGAGACCGTGTCGATGGTAAAATTAGCCAACTTCATGACGACGAGCGTAATAAGCAGCGAGAATGGTATCGCGATGAGGACCACAAGCGAGCTGCGCCACGAACCTAGAAAAAACAGCATCACAATTGCGGTGAGCGCAATGCCTTCTTCCAGGGTATGCATCACCCCATCGATCTGCTGCTTCGTGAATCTGGCTTGAACGTTCACCACGGAGAAGATGACGCCAGGGAATTGCTGCTCGAGCCGGGGCAGCGCTTTGAGAACGTTCTGGGACGTCGAGACCTCGTTCGCCTGGGTCGTCTTTTGAACGCTGATGTTGAGCCGCGGCACCCCAGACTGGTAGGCAAAGGTGCGTCGGGGTTCGTAGCCGTCGACCACCGTCGTGACGTCGCCGATGCGTGGAATGTTTGACGCGGTGCTCCACGGATTGAGCGGACCGGCAGGTTGGCTCGAGGGCGCAAGTGATTGCGAGGCAGCTCCGTTAACCAACAGAGGCAGGTTGGCCACGTTCTGCGCCGACTGCACGTCGCCCCGAATGTCCACGAGCGTCTCGCGGTTTGGCTGGTAGACAATGCCGCCGGGTAATCGCATGTTGTTGGATGAGATCGAATTGACGACGTCGTTGATGGTGAAGCCGCTGCCTTGCAGCTGGACCGGGTCGACCGTCACCTCAAGCGAGGGCGTCACCGTGCCGCCGACATCCACGAAGCCCACGCCGTCGACTTGCTCCAGCGCGGGAACGATTTGGTTGGTGACAATGTCGGACAATCCGGCCAGTGAGTATGCCCGCGAGGCGGCCGCGAGCGTCACGACTGTGGACTGCCCAGGATCCACCGACGAAATCTCTGGCGCTCGCAGGTCACTTGGTAGCTGCGAGGATGCAGCTTGAACGCGGCGTTGCACCTCGACGAGCGCATCGGTTGGGTTCGCGTTGAGGTTGAAGACCGCTGAGATCGTCGCTCGACCCTGGAGGACGGTTGTGTTGAGCACGTTGAGGTCTGGAGCGCCTGCGATCTGGTCTTCGATCGGCCGGACAATGTTGTCTCGCATTTCGGTTGGCGAAGCGCCCGTATAGTTGACCTGCACGGTGACGGTCGGCAAGTCGATATTTGGAAATTGCTGCTGGGTCAGGTTGATGTAGGCGATAGATCCCACGACCAGGACGAACGCAATCATCACGAAGACGAGTGCGGGCCGGTGAACGAAAGTTCTCGTTAGCCACATGGTTTAGCGCACGGCGACCTTCTCACCATCGGTGACGTTCGTTTGCCCGTTGGCAAGAACTTGGGTTCCCTGGGCGACTCCAGTCACGACGGCCCATGTTGGATCTTCGGCAACCTCGACAACGTTGGAGACGTGGGCCGTGCCATCGGTCACCGTGATGACCGTTTGGTGCGTGTCGTCGAGAAAGGCGTTAACGGGAACGGTGATTCCGTGGAGCGCAGGCGCTTTGACGTTCGCGGTCACGGTCATGCCTGGACGGAGGGTTTGATCCTTGTTCGGGGCCTTCACCTTGATGATGAATCCACTTGACGATGGCGACGTGGGAGAAAGTATTGCGACAACCTTGCCATCGAACGTGCGCTTCGGGATGGCTGGTGACGTCATGGTCACCGCGGCACCTTGTGTGATACTGCCTACCTGCGAACCAAATGCGTTGAGTTCCGCGTAGACGTTATCGACCTCTTGCAAGGTAAAAATCTGGCGGGTGCCCGGATATTCTCCGGGATTCAGATTTCGGTTGACGACGATGCCGTTGACTGGCGAGACGATCTGCGCTCTGCCAATTTGGGCCTGCACTTGTTGAAGCGCGGCCGATGCTTGGTCGACATTTGACTTCTGCAGACCTTGGCTTTGCGTGCCGTTAGCTTGCTCGTTTTCTACGGCTTGGGCAAGCACCGCCTGCGCTGCGACAACGCCCTTTTGATACACCTCGACTTGGGTGCGTTGCGTGTCGACGTCTTGCTGGGAGATGAAGCCTTGTCCGAGCAATTGCTCATCGCGCGAAAGAGTGATCTGCGCCAGCGAGAGATTTTGGTTTGCCTGATCCAAGGCTGCTCGCGCAGAGCGAACCTGCTGGCCGCCTTGACCGAGTGCGAGAGTCGCTTGGTATTGCGACTGCTCGAGGTGTGCCGCCGCTTGATTTGCACTGGCGCTCAAATCGGCTGTGTTGAGAAGCGCGAGAACTTCACCCACATGCACGCTATCGCCCTCGTTCACGAAGACGGCATCGGTAGGTTCTTGCAGGGACGTTGTCATGGCGACATTTTGCAGCGGCGCGATGATCCCGGAAAGCGCGACGAAAGGATGAATGGTCCTCGGCATTGCGGCGACGACTTTAACAGTTGGTGGTGCAGCGCTCTGGATCGCCTGATGGGCGCAGCCGGACGCCACAAAAAGGCACGCCACAACAAGACACCGGATGGACAGCCTTCGATTCATCATAACGGATATTTTACTATAGCATTCCTACCTGGGAAAACCTTGAGAGAGCGAGCACAGCGGACTCAGGAGGTCCGCTGGTCCATGGGTTATGGCGATGGGGGTGGCTGATTTCTCAGGATGTACAGCCCCAGTGCCGGCGCAAAATTAACGGCTGGTAAGCGAGCACCGCCGAGTCCGGCTGAGGTAACATCCTGTTCCGTCCCAGCTGAAATTTTTGCGCAGTTGAGCAATGCAGGAATGGCGATGGGCGCCTGGGGCTGCAACTCGAGCCACCAGCCTTTGGCGGCCGTATGCGGTGTCACTGTCCAGCCGCTCGGTGGGGCAGGTGTCGCAGTGCCCGCGCTCTTGGCGGCAATATATTGCGTGAGCGACGCGAGCAGTTGTTGCGCCACCGGCTTGAGGTCTGCCGAGCAGCGATCCGAGTTCACGATATCGAGCGGTTGCGCTGGCGGTGCGGATGGCAGGCGATAGACGCGGAATTGTTCTTGTCCTGCCACGGGTGGTTGGCGCACGATGTACAATCCGGCAGCCGGCATGTAGGCGAGTGGACTGCGAAAGAACGAGCTCGATGTGGGCACGTAGAGGTGGAGCGCGGTCGCCTGATCTTTGGTGCCGATGTGGAGCGTTGCGCATCCGAAGAATCCGCGCATGACGTCAAAACTCTGCGGCTCAAAGGTCAGCGCGTAGGTCGATCCTTGAGGATGGTAACCGATCGCAAAGCCCTGAACGTTTGGCATTTGCGCCGAGAGCGTTGCCGGATATCCCTGCGCGGTCTTCGCTGCTTCGATGGCTGCGACGTAGGCTTTGATCGCAGCCAGCGTTTGGGTTGCAGTGCTCGCCGCTTGAGTCGTGCAGCTTTGCCGGCTCGTGTCGACGGCGAATGGGTCTGCCGGTGGCGTTTGTGGCAAGCCCGCTGCCCCGCTTGCAAAGAAACCGCCTCCGCCGCCCTGGCGACCTGGTCCACCTTCGCCTGGACCGAAGAAACCGTTTTGTCGCTGCGGCGTCGATGCGGTGTGCCATTGTTTTGCCTGCACCGCTGTCTGCCCGGATCCGACCGTCACCGAATAGGTCACTTGCAGCGTGCGTGGTGCAAGTGGACGAGCGATCACCGGAAGCGCCCCGGCGCCGACGGTTGGCGGCCCCACCGCGTACGACGAGGAGGCAAACTCATAACCAAACTTGTTGAAGATGTTGCTCTCGGAGATCGCGAGCGTCCCGTGGGTGAAATCATACCCGAGTCCTGCGTCTGCGGTAACGTATCCGGGAAGGTACTGGCGATTATCTGGGCTCGTGAAGCGGCCATCTGCCAAAATCTCAAGCGGGGAGTTAAAAGCGCGGTAGTCCAGGGTGATCCCACCCTGATGCAACGGCACGCCCGGCATTTGTGATCCGGAAATAAGTGAAGAGAAAGCGTCGGAAAGGCGCGGGTCGCTCGTGATAGGCTTGACGACTTGCGTACTGTAAAAAGGCTCCGCGGCGAGCGTTCTCGTCACGTTGAAATCGCCTTGGAGCGAGACACCTTCAAAGATTTCTTGCACCCCGCTGACCGGCACGTTCAAATAAAGATCGCGAGGCGCAAAGAGTGCTGTTGGCTCATCGCAGCCGCCCGCCGACTGAAAAATCTGTCCGATAGTCTGGAAGTAGCCCGGCGGAAAGTAGCCCGGAGGAAATGCCGAGCCGTTGACTTGCGCGTTGAGCAACACGTCATTTTGCACTTGACGATACAAGGATGCCGAAAGATCGCCAAGGCGTGGCCAATCATGCTGCCAGGTCGCGCGGGCACTAAACGCCGTTTGCGTTCCGGGATTATCGCCCGGTCCAGAACCGTATGCGGTTCCACTCTCGCAGTCGAACTGCAGCTGGGTAGGGTCGCTTAACACGCCGAAGCGCGGCGGGCCCGCGCCGTTGTTCCCGAAATCGACGTTTCCGGCAAAGGCATCGTATTGGGTGGGATCCCATTGCGCGTTCACGCCCGCCAACAACGATGCACCCATGTGGTTGGCGCTCGAGAGACCGACGTGTTCGCCAAGCGTGAGCCTATCATTCGAACGGATTGTATCGACGAGCGAGAACGACGAGTAGGAACTGTTCCCCTGCCCGTTACCGAACAACGCTTCCGTGGGCACGAGCGCGACGGATTGCTGGTTTGACGATGACGTGGTTGCCTGAAACGAAATGGTGTGGCGCTCTTTGGCAGGCAACTGGGCAGTCAGCGAGGCGCCTCGGGTCGTCCCCTTCGTGTTCGTGCCGAATGGGCTATACGTTCCACCGATGTATTGATTGAGCAAGTCGCGAGTCTGGTTAGTCTGGGTGCCAAAGAGCGACAGTTGCACAGAGGTGAGACCAACAAATGCTTGGTCGCTGAGCGACTCCAATGCGAGATGGCGATAGTTTGAGTTTCCCGGTCCATATCCGCACGGAATTGGACCGGTCTGAACAGTGCAAAGAGCGTCGTTGTAGCCGTTGGATGAGATGAACATGCCGCTGAGGGATTGCGTGCCGCCGATGTTCGCTCGCAATTTTAGGAGATCGCCACCGGTTTGATTGGCCCCCTGATGGACATAATCGAAACCGCTGGTGTCCAAGAATTGCTGGCCCGCAAGGAGATTGTCGCTGCCACGGATGGCGTGCACGTATGCAACTCCAACGTTACCAGAACTTCCTTGCAATGAGAGGATTGTCGATGCGCCGCTTTGGCCGCCGAACATTTGAGTGAGTCCGGTTTGCCAGGCGCGCGTTGGCTCCAGCGTTCGATAGTTCACCGAGCCTCCCAGCGCGCCCGCAACTGGGTTGAAGCTGACGGACGCGCCCCCGAAGAGATCCGAACTGATCATGCGCAAGTCGCCCGCGGTTCCGGGCCCGTTCAGGGGAATGCCGTCGAGCATCACCTGTGTCTGCGATGGATCGTGGCCTTCGAGTGAAATGGTTTGCGGCGCGTCATCGCTCGACGAATCGGTGTTGACCGAAACGCCGGCAAGTTTGTTGAGCGCGTCGTTCAGGCTGGTCGAGAGCTTGCGGATGGGGCTATCCTGGGAGATGCTGGCGCTGGAAATGTTCGCTGAGGAGCGGACGACCACGGTGCCGAGGACTTTGGGTCCGGCCTGCACCGCGAGCGCGACACTCACGTCGACTGCCTGACCGGCGACTACTTCGAACGACGAGGTTGTCACTGGGGCATACCCGCTTTTGGCGATGCGAGCCGTGTAGATGCCCGCGGGGGTGTCTACGAAGATCACTTTGCCATTGGTGGTCGTGAGTTCGCTTGACATCACCGGGCCTTCGAGCAGGACGCGCGCATAGGCGAGCGGTGCGTTGGTGGAGGCGTCGGTTACCGTAATGTTGATCTGGCCGTCTTGCGATTGTGCAAAGCTCGCTGTCGGCGCAAAAGCCATAGCGACGCAAGCCGCCAACAATGAGCCAACGAGTTTGAGTGCTATGAGCCGTCGCATGAGCTGCGACCGCTGTATCCACGCCACTTTCATGTCTTGTCTAGTGTATCCGAGACGCCTTGGATGGAACTGAGAAATGGCTCACTTTTGGGCCGAGCAGGGGTGACCAAAGCGGGGGAAAAGCGTGCATTCTGAGGCTATATTAAGCCTTCCGTCATACAATGAGTCCGAAATGCCGAAAGAATCCAAGATTCTTGTGGTCGACGACGAGCGCTCCATGCGGGATATGCTTTGTTTGGGTCTCCAACAACAAGGCTATGCGGTGAGGGACTTACCCGACGGTCGGGGGATCGAAACGTTCATTGGAGAGTGGCAGCCGGATGCGATTATCTTGGACGTCATGATGCCCTTTGCCGATGGCTTCACGCTGCTCCCCATCATCCGGCGGCGTACGCAGGCGCCGGTCATCATGTTGACTGCTAAGTCGGATATCAAGGACCGGGTCACCGGACTCGAACTTGGCGCGGACGACTACGTCCCCAAACCTTTTGCGTTTCCCGAACTCGTCAGCCGTTTGGAAGCCGCGCTGCGCCGGCCGCATATTTCAGCACCGGAGTTTCTTCGGTTCGAGGATCTCAGCGTGAATCTCAAAACGCGCGAGGTGACGCGAGACGGCAAGTCGATTTCGTTGACGAACAAAGAATTCACCCTCCTCACCACACTCATGCGCGAACCTCGCCGGATTTTCAGCAAAGACGAGCTGCTAGGGCTTGTGTGGGGCGAAGACTTCGAAGGCGAAGTGGGCAACGTGGAAACGTATATCTCATATCTTCGCGCGAAGATCGACGCGGATGCACCGACGAAGCTTATCCATACCGTCCGGGGCGCTGGGTATTCATTGCGAAGCGCTAAGTAAAATTGAGAGGGGCGATTTTCCAATCACCCCTACACGCGCGAATAAATTCGCGCGACTACACGATAACGATGTCCGCGAAGCGCATCAAGTCTGAAACTTGCAACAGACCCTGGAGGCGCGCTCCCGCGATCACGGTGACTTTGTGACCGTTTCGGCTCAGGTCCCTGACCGCTTTGACGAACGTTCCCCAAGCGTTCGAGGCGACGGATTGTGTTCGACGAAGGTCGAGCGCGGCATCTGCATGCGATACGCGCTGGGCGTGTCGTTGGAAGCGACGCATCGCCTTACAGGCATCGGGGCCGAGCACTTCGTCGAACACGAGCGTTGCGGGCATAGGTGATGGGACGTTCGGTTTGTTTATTGCGTGCATGAGGAGGTTTGACAATCCTTAATGGGCGGGCGGCGAATCGGTGTCATTCGCCGCCACACAACAAGTGTATCGCGCGATTCTCAAATTTCGCTGAGAAAAAGAATTAAGTTTTCCTGAAGAGACTAATTTTGGGCCGCGTGCTGCCAGGCGGGAAATCGAAGCTCGACTGTTGTGCCCTTGCCAAGAGACGATTCGAGCGACACCGAACCGCCTGCTCGCTCGACCGCGCGCTCCACGATGGCAAGGCCCAGTCCGGAGCCGGAGATCGAACCACCCATTTCGCCGCGCGAGAATCGTTCGAAGGCTCGCGCGCGAACTTCGGGGGTCATGCCTGGTCCGTCATCGCTCACAGCAATGAAAACGGAGTCGCCTCGCGCTATCACGTTTGCTTGGATATGCGAGCCGGGGGCGTACTTGAGGGCATTGTCGATAAGATTGCCAATGGCTTCGTGCAATTCAGACTCGGAAACCTGAACGAACGAATCATGCTGCGCCTGCAAGCTGAGCGTTGCGCCATTCGCGAGGGGACGAAACGACTCGACGACGTTTTGGGCAATATCAGCGGCGTCGAGAATCTTGACGTCGTGCGGATCCTGGCTCTCAAGCCGGGTCAGTAAGAGCAGCTTTTGGATGAGCACGCTCATGCGTTTGCCTTGCCCGTCGATTTCCGAGAAGACGCGCGCAGACATTTCGGTGTCCGTCCGCACGCCTTGGCGCAGCAGCTGCACGTAGCCCATGATCACGGCGAGCGGCGTGCGCAGCTCGTGGCCGGCGTCCGCCACGAACTGGGTAATCTTGGCTTCTACTTCAGCACGCCGCTTTGAGGCTGATTGCATCTCACTCGCGACTTCGTTGTAAGCCTCAACGAGTTCGGACGCATCTTCGTCTTGAGGATCGAACGTTTCAAGACGCGCATAGTCGCCATGCGCAAGCCGGAGCAGGCCGGTTCGCAGCCGTTCCATAGGCCGCAGCGCGCCTGCAAACATCCGGCGCCCAAGCAGCAAGACTAAAACGAAAGTCACTGCGACAAGCGCAAACGCGACGAGACGCTCGAAGTTTTGAATCGAGTCGATCGCATCTTGGGTTGGCTGAAAGAGGACCATGCCTCCGTTGATCGGCACAAAGGATATTGGTTCGGTCATCGTCGCGAACGGCCAGCGAATGAAGGTTATCCCGTGCGCCGTCGGTGGGTGCATGACGTACAGCGTGCCGCGAAAACCAATATCGGGTATCCCGCCCGAGCCGGATGGCAAACCAACCGGTGGCCCAGGAGGACTCGCTGGGAAACGTAATGGCCGATCGGCTGCAAGCTCGGCGCTGCCGGCGAGCAGTTTCCCCGAGTTGTCGACAACTGCCGCCGTGTACCCAGGAGCTGAGGTGATGAGGGCAACGATCTCTTGGGCGATTTGGGTTGGCGTCTTGTTTTGGCTTTGCAGATACTGCGCCGTATGCTGAACGTCGTCTGCAATACGGGCGCGGGCGTTGGCGTCAAACCATAAGTTGGGAGCTACCAGGCTCAGCCCCCAGGACATGATGGCAAAAACCAAAAGCGAGCAGACAGCCGCAATCGCAGCGAGCCCAAGACTAGAGGTCCAGCTTCGTCGAGTCACGCTTTCTTATTCTACCCTTTGCGTTCCATTCTTGCGCATGAGTCTGGGACCCGGCTGGGAATGGCCTAATCTTCGCGCGAAAAACTCACGTCTTGCACGTCGCCGTTCAAGCCCAGTTGCACCCAGTAACTGACGACGGCTGAGGGGTAGAACAAACGGTAGATCTCGGACACACCCTCAGTATGGGCATCTCGACCGAGAAAGACCATTCGCTTTAGTCTTCCGTACCCCGCGAGCATGCGTTGCAGGGCGGCAACGTGCGAGGGCGTCATTTGCTTGTTCAAATCCGGCGTCAATTTCGTCGAATCCAGGCGTCCAGCGGTCAATTCCGCCAAGACGATTTGGGCCAGCCTGGTCGCTCTTGGATTCTCTCCGGGGACCGACGTTAATTCGATCGCGTGTTCTGCCAGACTCGGATGTTCGAAAATTGCGAAGATCTCGCGCGCGAGGAACTCCTCATTGAATCCATCGGTATTGCTGAGCAAGATGACGACAAAGCGATCGTCGGGGAAGGTGACGTTCTCCCCCGAGTATCCGGTCCACTCGCCTTGATGCGCGATCTCGCGATGCCCGTATGCCGAGTCGATTCCCAACCCGAATCCATAGTTGTACGTCGTTTCGGCGCCGTGTGGACCCGGGGTCATCATCATCTTGAGCAATTTCTCGTTCACGACCCGTCCGGAATCGAGCGCGTCGTCCCACTTCACTAAGTCGAGGGCCGTTGTGTTGACACCGCCATCCGGGTAGTCGAGAATCGACACGCCCTGTGGCGGCGTCAATGTGGTCCGACCGTTGACGACCGTGTAGCCGAGCGCGCCCTCTCGCATGTTGATGGGGGTCGTCCCTATGCTGGTTGCACGCAGCTGCAGCGGCACGATGATGCGCTTAGTCAGAAAGGTATCGAATGGCATGCCGCTTGCTTTGCTGACGATGATTCCCGCCAGGACATAGTTGCTGTTGGAGTACTCATACCTCGCGCCAGGCGGGAACCGTAGCGGTGCTTTTTCCACCGCGGCGAGAATCTTCGGCAGCGAAAGAGAATTGGCGTCGAGGAGGTCGAGATAGTCGGCCAAGCCTGACGTGTGATTGAGCAGATTGCGAATCGTGATCCGCTCGCCGTTTGGGAAACCGGGCAGAAAGCGAGAAATGGGATCATCCACGTTGAGCTTACCGTCTTGTTGGAGAAGCATCACACACGCGGCCGTGAACTGCTTGGTCATCGACGCGATGTTGTAGATGGTCTGTGGCGTGGCAGGCAAGCGTTTTGCGAGATTGCGGTATCCGTACGCTTGGGCGTAGAGCACCAGCCCGTTGCGAGCGACTGCCAGCGACAAGCTGGCGAGGTGCTGGTGCTGGAGCGCCCCTTTTGCGAGGGCGTCAACTTGCGGCTTCCAAGCAGGTGTTGGCGCGGCAGCCGTTGTGGCCAATGCGCCGTGACGGCATGCGCTGATCCCGAGAGCAAGCCCGCAGATGACAAGGAGAGCGATGTTATGTCGCTTCATGCGCGGTCATTTTCCACGCGGCGCCAAAGTTCCGGCGACCTTGCGCTTTTCTAGGGCACCCGGTTCGCGGGTGGCGTCGCATGCAACCCCGGCAGCACGCTGTCGATACTAGTGGGCGATCGGGCATTGGTGCGCGCGAGCATGTCGTGCCAGGCGCGTCCAAAAGCATCCTTGATCGTGCCTATAGAGTGCAAACCGCCGGCTTGTTCATAATAATGCGCGTCGATACCGCTCGCAAGAAGCATGTCGTAGTTTTTCTTCATGTAGCCCTGCGGTACGATCGGGTCGTTAGAGCCGACGACCAAAAAGACCGGAACGCGTTGCAGTCCGTGCAGAGCGGCGGTAATATCCTCAGTCACCATGCCGCCTGAGGCGGCTAAGACCGCGGCCCAGACATCCGGGTGCTTCGGACCGACGATGAAAACGCCGTAGCCGCCCATCGAGTGACCCGCAAGATAGATGCGATGCGGGTCGACGTTGAACGCTTGGCGTCCGACGTCTACGGCGGCATACACGTCGGTTGAAGCAGGATCGACATACTGGCTATCTCCGCGGGCGTACGGCGCGATGACAATCGTCCCGCCGGCGTCCGCGGCGGCGCGCACCCACGGTGAAGCGATCATATCGTTCTCAGAGTCGCCCCGTCCGTGTAAAAGCACGACAAGCGGGGTTGGCTTTTTCGGGTCGTATGAGTGTGGCACATAGGCAGCAAGCGGCTGCATGGTGCCGTCCGCGGGCGTTTTGTAGACAGTGTCATCGGCGCCACGCACGGCGGCAAGTGGATGAAAGCGGCCGGTGGCAAGCTGGTCGACCAGACTTGCGTCGAGGCTCGTCAAGTAGGTGTTGTACTCGAGAAAATCGGCGGCGCTCATCCAGGGCGGTTTTTCTGCAGGCTCGATGCCCGAAGAATCGGAGTCGATTCGCGCCTCGAGGTCGACCGCGATGCCTGAGCGCGCATTAATCTGGGAAAAAGATTGGATGAGTTCGGTGTGGGCCGCGGTCATTTGATCTCGCAGCACTTGCGTTGCGTCAGGTGCGGCGAGCGCAACTGAAGCGGTGACGGCGAGCGTGCACACTGCGGCGAGAGTACGAGCACCCATGGTTCACTTGATTATACCACGCGTGCCAATGAGAATGGGCTTACGCGCGAATAAATCCGCGCGATGACGTGGGGAATTTGCCAAAAAGCGGACCTAAAGGTCCGCTGCTACATTAACGAGTGGAAGGTCTGGGCCGCTCGTACGTAAGCAGTTTTGAGCGATGCCGCGACTTGGGCTTGGGTCTGTGTTGGCGCTTGATACGAGCTGCTATAGATCCGGATAAGGAGATCCAGCAACCGATCGCGCAAGCCAGCCGGGCCGCCGAGATCTTCAACGTTCCTCGCATCGTATGTCAACTGCGCGCGCAAGGCGACGAGCGAAGCGCGCTTCGACCCTAGGTTGCGGGACCTCAACTGCTTGTCGATCTTATTGAGCATCGCATCGACGCCTCCAAGTTCGCCAAAAAGTTCCGCTAGGGTCGCGTGGCGCTGGTGCATTTGATCGAGCGTGCTTGGGTCGCGCGGATCTGCCTTGACCGCGACTTGCTGTTGCTGGGTGATGCCGTCCACCTGTAGCCGCACGGTATATGTGCCCGGCAGCACTTCTGCTCCGGTTGCGGGTCCCTGATTGTCTTTGAACGTGCCAAGCCACTTTGTTGGTCCATCTTCGGCGAGGTCCCATGCGGTGCGGTTGAATCCCGCGGCGCGTGGCACGCTCTTGCCGCTTAAATGGCGAACGACATGCCCCTGTGCATCCAAGATTTGGATGCTGGCCGTGCGGTGCGTACCCGAAGCCAGCGCATAGGTGATGAGCGCTCCATACTTGACGTTGGGGCCGTAGAAAATATTGCTCGGCAGCGTGTTGGCTGTAAACGAGTTGATTGGACTCCATTGCCACCAGCGATACGTATCGCGTGGCGCAAAGAGCGTCACCGTGCTGCTCGTGGTGGAACTCAATTGTTGCAGTGCCCGTAGATCGTCAAACACCCACACCCCACGGCCATGCGTCGCCACCAACAGATCGTTGCGCTGCGGTTGGATTTCGAGGTCGTACACGGCGCTGGCTGGCATATTTAGCCGCAGCGAGCGCCAGTGCCCACCGCCATCCCATGATGCCCACACGCCACGTCGCGTACCGGCGTACAAGAGGTTGCCATTTTGGGGATCTTGGCGGATGCTTCGGACGAAGAGGTCGTTCGGGAGGTCGCTTGAGATCGACCGCCAGGTCGCGCCGTAGTCGTACGTTGCGAAAAGATGAGGACTATCATCGCCAAGCATATGGTTGTCGACCGCGATGAAGGCGGTCGCTGCGTTCTGACGGCTCGCTTCGACCGTCGCCACGCGTCCCCAATACGGCGCCGCCTGCGGTGTGACGTTTGCCCAATGCATGCCGCCGTCGCGCGTCAACTGCACGAGGCCATCATCGGTTCCTACCCACAGCGTCGCGTTATCAACCGGCGATGGAGCGATACTAAGAATTGTATCTGACGTTTCCGCTCCCGACATGTCCGCGTCGATTGGACCGCCCGGAGTCTGCTGGTGCGCTTTCACGTTGCGGGTGAGGTCCGGGCTGATCGTGGTCCAGGATTGGCCGCGATCGGAACTTTCGAACACGGCATTGCCGCCGACCAGCGCTTTTCCATCTGCCGTAAACGCGATGGGCGAGTCCCAGTTGAAGCGGTGCGCGAGCGTGTTGACGGCAAGTCCGCTGTTCAATTCAGCATCTGGAGAGACGTCGTACGCTTGCTGCGTTCGCGAGTCCCAAAGGTACACTTGGCCCGAACCGCTTGAGGTTGAGGTGGACCAGACCAGATGGGAGTCCAGCGGATCGAAGACGGCCCACATGCCGTCACCGGGTCCAACGGTCACCCACTCACGATTCAACACACCGAGACCAGTGTCGCTATTGGAAGGACCGCACCACGAGCTGTCGTCTTGCAGACCGACACACACGTGGTAATTCGGCAGCGCGTTGTCGAAGCCAACGTGATACGTTTGCGAGAAAGGCAAGTCGTACGGTTGACGCCAGGTCGATCCGCTATCTGATGAGAGGATGGCGCCTTCGTCGGTCCCCACAGCGACGCGTCGGCCGTCTGCCGACCACCACGCGGCATGATAGTCCCAGCCTGCGTTTGGGGAAATCACGTGAAAGCTGCGGCCGCCGTTGGTCGACATGGAAAGCTCGAGTCCGACACTGATGACACGGTCAGGATTCGCCGGATCCAAGGTGATGCGGCTGAAGTAGAAGCGCCGCGCGCCGACCAAATAACTGTGCGGCATCAGGCGCCACGATGCGCCTCCATCATCGGAGCGCCACACATCACCAGCCTTTGACTGGATGATGGCATACACACGACCATTCGAGCCTGCAGAAATGCCGATGCGGCCCATCGGACCGTCAGGCAGCCCATGACCGCTGAGCTTGCGCCAACTGCTGCCGCCGTCATCGGAACGATACAGGCCGTCTTCCAAACCGCCGCTGATCATCGTCCAGGGTTTGCGGCGAAGTTGATAGAGGCCAGCGAAAATTGTGTCGGGCGAATTGGGTACCCGCGCGAGGTCCGAAACGCCCGTCGAGGGGCTGACGAAGAGCGCGCGCCGCCAGTTCACGCCGCGGTCTGAGGTAACGTAGACTCCCCGCATTTGACTATCGCGAAAGATTTGTCCGAGGACACCGACGACAACCCGGCGCGAATCGCGCGGGTCGATGGAGATGCTCGAGATGGATCCTGCATCGTCAAGTCCGAGATGCTTCCAGGTCTTGCCGCCGTCTAGGGAATGCCAGATGCCGTCGCCCGTCGCGACGGTGTTGCGCGGGTTCGATTCGCCAGTGCCGACCCAGATATCATTCGCGTTGTTCGGCGCTGTCGCGATCGCGCCGATGGCAGCCGCGCTCGCTTGGTCGAAGATTGGCGTCCATGTCGAACCACCATCGCTGCTTTTGAAGACGCCACCATCGGCGCCACCAGCGAAATAGAGCTGATCGTCCAGATTCGTCCCGATGACAGCCGTCGTTCGGCCAACCGCAATGGCTGGACCAATGCCACGATAGGAAAGCCCGGTCAAGCTTGGTGACGCGGCGGCGGCTGCGCTCCACATTCCAAGGAAGAGTGCAAGCACGAAAACCAAGAGCACAGATAGGTTAAGACGTCTCGTCATAGTTACCATGAATAATTCGCGTCGCTTTGAAAAACCTTTGAACGCTTTCATCAGGTTAGACGTAGTTGGCAAGAACGAGCGTGACTGCTCTTTGCACACCGGCCCGCTCGAGCATGAGCTGCACGTGCGTGCCTGGTGCATCGTGCAAGATCGTGCGTAGCAAAAGCAGGCCGACGCTTGGGGCTGGAGCCTTATTGACCTCAACGATCAGGTCGCCGGCTTTGATCCCAACACGAGCGGCCGGCGTGCCAGGGAGCGCGTCGATCACCCGAATCCCGGCCTTTGTCTGCACGAGCACGAGACCGGAGCGATCGTATGTGTCCGGCCGGTCGTAGAACTCATTCGGTTTGAGATACATGATTTGGGGACGGTAGGCAAAAGTTACGGTGAATCGCTTGAGCATGCCGCTGCCGATGTTGCCTGCGGTCCCCGGTTCGGTGGTCGCGCCGGCAGTGTCTTGGGAGAGGGTCGCGACGACACTCTTGACGGGCACTGGGCCAATGTTGAAAAGGGGCAACCGGATCAGCGCTCCATACGATGGGCCACCTAAGCCGTAGCCCGTAATCCCGCGCACGCTTTTGAGCGGGAGGTTGTGCGCGACGACAAACGGTGTGTAGACGACCAGGGAGTTGCGATCGCCCGTATCGATAATGAAGCTGCCAGCAAGCTCCCTAGAGCTTCCTGCAAGCGATCCAAAACTGCCCTGCACCTGGGGAATCGTTTGGTCGTACACAAACGAAACAGCGGATCCGAGATTGCCCGGGCTCATCGCTCGTGCCAACGTGAGCCGGCTACTTTGGTAATCGACCGTCGTGATAAAGCGGCGCAACACCTCGAAGCCGACGATGCCTTGGATTTTGACGCCTTCAATAGCTTGCATGACGTGGTCGATGGCAAGCACGGCACACGATTGGTGCTTCAGCGTCGCACCACCAAGCTGCAAGGAGTCAACCCACGTAAAACCGGCCGTGACTCGATTCGCACCGGCACCCATTCCTTGCAATGAACCAGCTCCAACTCTCCCGACACGTGCAGCGACCTGCGGCGTGATGACGCATTGACCGCCGGTATCAAAAACCACGAGGAAAGGACCCTGGCCGTTGATCTTGACCTGGACGTAAATGTGATTGTTGATAAGCTTAAATGGAATCGTTGTTGCATTCCCACTTGCAATCGAGGCATCGGTTATCGTCGTCACCGGGATCGTAAACCGGCCCGCTACGTTCTCGTTAAGTTCGACACGCGTCACCGTCGTATGAATCTCGTTGCCTTGGGAGGCCAGCGTTATTGCAAAAGGCAGAGCTGTGCCGCCGACCGCTCGATAATCGGAAAACGTCGCGGTGGAATTGCGACCGTTCGGTATGTGAACGACTTCGTTTGCAATGAGGTACGTCTTCCGGTTGAACGAAATGTCCACAGGGAACCCATTTTTGGGTTCAGCATGGATCACGTAGTAGGATCCATTCGCATCTGCGGAGAGTCCGATGTAGGAGAGACTGCCCGGCCAGCGGTTCGGATACAAAAACGAGTACGAGGTGAGGTACGCCTGGGTTGCTGCAGCGTGCAGTGAGGTGTAGTCGCCGACCGGCCACGAATCGCCCGTAGCGTCCTGCGCCCACAACGTCTTACCGTCGAATCCACCCGCGTTCGAGATCGGCCCCAGCGATTGCCGCTGGAGCGAATTGCCGCTTTGAAGATCGTCGTACTGCTGGCCGGTACCCGAGATGCCTCCGACCACCAGACGCTGCGTCCAATGGATGGAGCGCACGCCATCGAGTGCATCGCCCCCCAAGGCAGCTTTGGCACCGGCTAGGACTCGGGCAACCGTTCCGTTCGGCATTGCTTTCGCCGCTGCGATGTGAGGTGCGAGAAAGAATCCGACAAGTGCGAGGCAGAGAATGCCTGCCGTTGATCGATGTCTCATCACGTTCTCCTACAAAATGGCAACGTGGTGGTGCGATTTTCCAATCGCCCCCTACATCCATGGTAACTGGTGGGCGGTTTCCAATCGCCCGTTATCGTTTAAGCGTAGGCGTCCTGAAGCGAAGCCAAGCTGGGATCGATCGTCTCGATCGGCAGCAGCGCGATGGGAGGGCTCTCCTGACGCAGAGTCAGGTCTTCGAGCGTGGGGCGCGTTTCGCGGTAAAAAATGCCAAGCGGAATTTTGCCGGGCTGCATGAGGGTTGCGAACGCTTTCGCCCGATCGCGGACGTCGTAATCGGCAATGTCTTCCACGTGGTAGACGTTCTCTTTGAACCACTTGTACGTGTTGACTTTATTGAAGGTCACGCACGGCGACATTACTTCTACGAGCCCAAAGCCTGGATGGCGGACAGCCTCTTTGATCATCTCCGTCATCTGCTTTGGTTCCGAAGAGAAGCCGCGCGCAATGAACGTGCCTCCTGCTGCGAGCGCGATGGCCAGTCCATTGATCGGCGCATCGGGATTGCCTTGCGGGTGCGGACCAGCCACGAAGCCGAGCATGCTGGTGGGAGACGATTGTCCCTTCGTCAACCCGTAGGTCTGATTATCCATGACGATGTACGTCATGTTCGGGTTACGCCTGACCGCGTGGAGAAAATGCCCGGCCCCGATCGCGTAGCCGTCGCCATCGCCGCCTGCCACGATGACGGTGAGATCCTTGTTCGCAAGCTTGACGGCAGTTGCCGTGGGCAATGCACGACCGTGGACTCCATGAAAGGCGTACGAATGCAGGTAGCCTGAAATCTTTCCGGAGCAGCCAATGCCAGAGATGAAGGCAACATTGCGAGGTTCGAGGGCGAGATCGGCGCACGCTTGCTTCAATGCGGCCAACACGCCAAAATCACCGCAGCCGGCACACCACCAGGATGGGGTAGCGGTCGCGAAGTCTTTCGGACTCAGAACGGTTGCCATTTATTTTTCCTTTTGTCGCGAATGAATCGCGACACTACCTTATCTAGCGGCTATGCCGGCGGGCAATCTCATCTCGCGGTTGACGGCGTCGATGATCTCGATCGGACGGAACGGGCGACCATTGTACTTGCGCACGGAATGCATGTGGGGCAGTGGACCCGTGACGTATCGAATCAACCGCTCGAGCTGACCGCTGATATTGTTCTCGATGATAAAGATGTGCGCTGCGCCGGCGATAAAATTACGCACTTCGTCTTCGGGGAACGGCCACAGTGTACGGAGCTGCAGGAACCTCGTGGGCATGCCTGAGGTGGCCAGTCGTTCCTGGGCTTCTGAGATGGGACCTCGGTTCGCACCAAATCCAATGAAGGCGATGGCGGCTTTCGGATCACCGAAGCTATTGGCTTTGGGGAGATCTGGGCGCATGGAGACGAGCTTATGCATGCGCTTTTCCATCATGCGTGCGCGATTGGTCGCATCTTCTGTGATCACGCCCTCTTCGCTGTGCTCGGAGCCCGGAGAGAGATGCATGCCGCCTTCGACACCGGGGATGACGCGCGGCGAGACGCCGTCATCGGTGAACGCGAAGCGCTTGTATTCGCCAAAAGTCACGCCCCCGTTGCGCACGAGTTTGCCCCTATCTACGGCAAGACCGTCCAACTCCAAGCGCGGAATCGACTCTTTGCTTTGGCACAGCGCTTGCTCGGTCAGCACAAAGACGGGCAACTGGTACTTTTCAGCGATATTGAACGCCGTGACCGTGAGGTAAAACGATTCTTCAACCGTACCTGGTACGATGACGACCTTGGGGATCTCCCCATGGCCAGAGAAGATAATATGGTTGAGGTTGCTCTGTTCGGTCTTCGTGGGCATGCCCGTTGAGGGGCCTGCTCGCGCGCACTCGATAACGACGATCGGGGTCTCGACCACACCTGCCAGGCCGATCCCCTCCGTCATCAGTGCTTGACCAGGACCAGAGGTTGCCGTCATCGCCCTCACGCCGGCGTAAGCGGCGCCGATGGTCATGTTGATGGCGGCCAGCTCGTCTTCTGCTTGCACGACGATTCCGCCGTAACGAGGCGCATGCTTGGCCATCCACTCCAAGACATCCGTGGCGGGGGTAATCGGGTAGCCTGCCATAAAGCGGCAGCCAGCGACGAGGGCGCCGTAACCGATGGCGTCGTTGCCCATCATGAGAAGCCGGTCGCCGTCTTTGCGCGCATGCAGCCCATAGCCCGATGGCCGGTTGAAATTATCTTTGACGAAGCGCTCGCCGGCTTCGATCGCACCAATATTTTGTCCGACGACTTTTTCGCCTTTGCGCTCGTACTGCTTCGTGACCACTTCCCGCACGATTGCCGGGTCCATGCCGATGAGCTGGCCCAGCACGCCGAGCGAGATGGTGTTGCGCACGAGCTCTAGACCCAGCTGCTGCTTGGCGATGTTCGCGAGCGGTACTTCGTAGAAGTAGATGTCGTCTCGCCGGACTGCATCGGTGAGCTTCTCGGACGAGTTGTCGAAGACGACGAAGCCGCCGGGGCGCATTTCCGTAATGTGTTTTTCGACGCACTCGAGATCAAACGCGACGATGGCATCGACCATATCGCCCAGGCCCCAGTGGCGGTGCTCGGTGGCTCGAATCACGTAGTTCGTGTGGCCGCCTCGGATCCGCGAGGGGAAATCCTTGAACGTGTACAGCTCAAGCCCCATGCGCTTGAAGACGGTCGCTATGAGATCGCCCGTGGTCAAACTGCCGTCCCCGGCTTGGCCGCCGAAGAGAACCTCGATGTTATTTGTGATCACTATAACTGGGTTATCGGCCTTTTGTGTCAGATTGGCGGCTGGGAACGCGCGAACTTTTGACATGTGTCCATTGCGCGCTCGCCGACATATTAGGTTTCCAAGCCGCGGAGCGGCTTCCTGCGGGCGTTCGCGGCGGCCAGCTACAACGGACGCTGCTTGCGAAGGCGCGCGTGGAACAACCAACGTAGCAGACTAGGGTGAGTCAAAACCGCCAAGAACCTGACTTTAACACCCTCGCTGTCGACTATGCGAAGTTTCGCACATCGTACTCCGAAGAATTGTTCGACACCATTCTTGACTATGCGCGCGTGCCGCTCGGGGGACGCGTCTTGGACCTCGCTTGCGGCACCGGTTTGGGAATGCTTGCGTACCTGCGTCGCGGATTCTCAGTCTGCGGCGTCGATGTTGCCGAAGGTATGATCGAAGAAGCACGCAAGAGCTTGCCAAGCGGTGTCGGCGTCGAATTTCGCATCGGACCGGCTGAGGAGCTGCCGCTACAGGACGCCTCCTTCGATCTCGTGTCATGCGCACAAGCGTTTCACTGGTTTGAACCGCATCGCGCGTTCGCAGAGTGCGCCCGGGTGCTAAAGCCAGGCGGCGCACTCGCCATTTTTTGGAAGCATGCCGCCCGAGGTGATGTGCTGACCGAGGCATGCGAGCGCATCGTCTGTGATTGGCTGGGCGAGGAGGCGATGCGCCAAACTCGCGATCATGCAGACGAGCACGAATCGGGCTGGAGCGTATTTTGGCAATACGTTGCGCCTCTTACAGACCCAGCGGGTGAGCGCTTGTTGTGCGATGGTGAAAAGAGAGTGGTCGAGTTCTTTTTCCCCCGCACTCGAGACGAGTTTGTTGGATACCAACGCTCGCGCGAAAAGATTCGCAAGGTCCTTGGGGTGAGACGGGAAGAGTTTCTTAAGGAGCTCGATCGCCGTTTGCGTGCCCGTGGAGACATGAACGAGCCGGTTCAGCAGCGGCAGATTCAGTACGTCTTTCTCGCGCGCAAACCTAAAAAGTAGTCTCGCGAATTTATTCGCGAGTCAAACTACGCGCGGGGCATCGCGAAACCGATTTGCCGACGATGCTGCTCTTCTTCTATGAATTCGGCAATCCGTTTCTCGCCCTTTGGCTCGACGTCAAGGAAACTCAAACCGCAGAGCCACTGAAAGCCACGCTCGTCCTTCATTGCGTGCACGACGATGGCTGTTAAGTGGTAATGGTCAGCGACGCCGATGCTAAACTCCAGGGTGACCATGTCTCCGGGCCGCAGGCGCTGCGCGAGCGTGATGCGCGCGCCTCCGCCGCTCAACTGATTGAGCATGACCGAGCGAACCTCGCCTTTGGAAAGCACGATTCTTGCCGGCTCGCTCATCAAAATGCGCTGCCAGCGCCGGACATAGTTCCGAGGCTGACTGGTGGAGAACATTTTCCGCAAGGAATTCAACATCCTGAATTCTCTCTGCCGGCGATCACGCTTTGCCTACCTTCGTTGACAGTGGGACCAGCGGCAAACGTGATTTGTGTCACGCGCTGGCCCTGACGGGCGGTGTGCATGTGCGCGCGTTTCATATGCAAAGTCATGGAATAATTATACCCGATCGCGGTCGAGCGTGCTTGAGGACCCAATGAGAAAACTCTGGGTTTTAGGACCCGGCCTCGTGCGACGCCTGGTCGGCGGTTTGAGTCGCCCTGCGGCGGGATTGCTCGGCAGCGATGTAGGTGGCGATCCATTGGGTCTCGTGCGCGCGCAGCCCGAGAAAACAAAGACCGCATGCAAAATAGTAGCCCGAGTTTTCCTTTAACGAATAGACGATGCGGGCGATGATGCTTTGGCGCCCGCCTGCGCCATGATCGAATTCCAGCTCGATGTTGTCGCCGGCCCGGAGAGGCATGGTTGTTTGAACTCGTGCGCCCCCGACCGAAAGCTGATTGACGATGACGGGCTGATCGCTGCCATCTGGCAGCCTGACCTGCGCTGGTTCAGCGATGGCGATGCGCGGCCAGCGCCGAGAATAGCGATCGGGCGGCCTCTTGAGGAGTAATCGTTTCAACGTGTCAAGCAATGCGCAATAGCCCCGTTGACGCAAAGACCCGTTGGCGAAGCCCTTTGTGTCATGACGGACGTCATATGAGCGAAGGCGCTAGCGCCTATGGTCGCCTTGCAAGGCGTAGACAGGGCGACGAGCCTTGTAATGGAAGCGGCCAGACGTACGTCTTATCGGCGTGAGTAGCTGGTTTGCATCCACATGACAAAGCCGGAAAGAGTCCTGGCTCTCGCCGGTATCGGCGTCATCGCAAGTGCGGTTCTGTTGGTCACCTACGTGACCCACTCGAACGCCGATTCCCAGCCGAGCGGCTGCGGCCCGCAGCGAGCGAAGCTCGAGCAGACGCTCGATCAAGTCCGATTTGCCATGTCCGCCCAACATGCGGTCTCGAGCGCGCTCGAGTATTCGGATCAATCACGGCTGGCTTACTATAATGACATTGCCGCGATGCGCCGACAGCTCGCGGGTTCGAACCATAGCTCAGTTCAGCACGATCTCGTGCAGGCTTCGGTTCTTCTGAGCGACCAAGAAGCACCAATCTCACAGGCGCACGCGATCACCGCGCAAGCCAAGCATGAATTGCAGGGCGCTTTGCCGCTGGTCAATGAAGCCGCGCAGGATCTGCAAGAAGGCGATTGCAGCGCGTTAACCCTCACCATGGAGCGCTCGGGCTGGCCCAAGGACCATCTCCTCGGTCAGTTGGCGTCCGCCGCGCGTCTCAACAGCGTCGTGAGCGAGCAACTGGACTCGGCGCTCGCACTGATCGCGCACGCGCAGCATTTCGTTCGCTAAACGGACACCGAACGCGCGAATAAATTCGCGCGACTACCGTCGATGGCGGCGCGCCATCGCCCCTACGTGATGCGATTGGGAGGGCGGGCGGCCGCGGTTTGCGCGATACCGTCCGCGTAGCTTGTCTTGCGGATCGGTCCTAGAACCAAAGCGAGCTTGCTATCGTCGAGGATGACTGGGTCGCTCTGCAGATACTGCATTTCAACGAGTTCGCGCATCACGGGGTTGAAGAGGCCGACGACCCGCAACATCGTCGTCGTGACGACCCGCAACTTGAGCTGCTGTCCGAATTGCTTGTAGATACGCGTGGCAAACTCGCGCGTCGTGGTCGTTCCTGGCCCTGCCACGTTATACGCCGTTCCGTAGACATCGTCTCGTGCAGACAGGTCGAGGACCACGGGACCGACATCGTGGGTATACAGCCATTCGTGAGGCCGGTCGATGGGCGCAAAGACGGGTGCGGGCTTGCCGTCGCGCGCGCCTTTGAAGATCTCATTCGCGACGCTGTTTTCCGCGTCGGCCGAGTAAAAGTCGGGAAGGCGCAGAACGAGCGTTCCAAGTGCGGAGGAGTTGGCAGCCAGCGCAAGGTCCTCTTGCTGCTTGCGCATGCGTCCTTTATAGGTTTGCGGATTGCGAGAGTGCGTCTCATTAACCAGCGTTGCGGTCGGCTTGCCGTAGCTGTAGACGTTTGAGATCACAATGAGTTTGCGGACGTTTTGCGCGCGCGCAGCGTCAACGGTCCGCTGCATGAGGAGTGGATGCAGCTCGAAGTGGTTATAGGGAGCTCCGACAGCATGGACGATCGTATCCAACCCAGCAGCCGCGCGACTCGCGTCTGCTGGGTCGGTGAGGTCGGCGGCGACCTGCTCGTGAGCAGAACCAAAAGCCGCTTGCAGTGCTGCTGCGCGCCTCCCCACGACTCGTACAGGCACGCCCCGTTGTTGTGCTTGCGCTGCCACTGCCTTGCCAATGGCGCCAGCAGCTCCGAATATTCCGAGCATCGCCCGCTACGCTTTTTGTAGTGGGATTAGTCGGGTTTGGAAAACCAACCCGAAGGCTCCACAGCCAAGTTCACGTTGATCTGCTTGACCTCAGTATACGCCTCGAAACCGTACGTACCGAGTTCCCGGCCGATGCCCGACTGTTTGTAGCCGCCCCATGGCGCTTCATTATATGTGGGGTGATAGGTGTTGATCCAGGTTATGCCGGCTCGCAGTTTGCGGATGACGCGATGAGCCTTTGCGATGTCGTTCGTGAAGACGCCGCCGGCCAATCCGTAGATGGTATCGTTGGCGAGCTTGATCGCCTCTTTCTCATCCTTAAAGGTTTGCACGACGAGCACCGGGCCAAAAATCTCTTCTTGAACGATCCTCATGTCCGGCTTGGTATGCGTGAAGATCGTTGGCTCGATGAAGTTACCCTTGCGCCCCAGCTCTCCTGGCAGACGGCCCCCACCGCACTCAAGCTTGGCGCCTTCTTCTATGCCTGTCTTAATGTAGGCTTCGATCTTTTCTTCATGCGCGCGACTGACAATCGGCCCCATTTCCGTTTGGGGATCGAAACCATCTCCCACACGGATTTGTTTTGCTCGATCGACGACCGCCTTTACGAATTTGTCGGCAATCGACTGTTCCACGAGCAGTCTCGATCCTGCAGAACAGACTTGACCGGCGTTGGCGAAGATGCCAAACAGCGCGTAATCAACTGCAGTGTCGAAGTCGGCATCAGCGAACACAATGTTTGGTGATTTGCCGCCCAACTCGAGCGAAATCTTCTTGAGATTGCCGACGGCGGCTTGCATGATCGCACGGCCCGTCTTCGTGCCGCCAGTGAACGCAACTTTGTCAACCAGATCGCTAGCTGCAATCGCATGGCCGACAACTGGCCCCGACCCGAGGACAATATTGACGACGCCCTTGGGGAAGTCCAACTCCTCGATCCAGGTCGCAAGGCGAAGAGCGGTCAGCGGCGTCAGTTCCGATGGCTTGAGCACGCAGGTATTGCCAGCCGCAAGCGCAGGTGCGAGCTTCCACGATGCCATCAACAAGGGATAATTCCAGGGAATAATCTGTCCGCACACACCGATTGGCTCGCGCACCACCATGGTCTGAGAGGCCGCGGGGACATCGAAGGTCTGGCCGCTTGGTTTGGTCGCAAGCCCGGCATAGTAGCGGAAACAGTTAGCAGCATCCGCCATGTCGTATTCCGTCTCGCGCAGGGGCTTGCCGTTATTGAGCGTCTCGATGCGCGAAAGCTCGGTCGCGTTTTCATCGATGCGTTCGGCCAGACGAAAGAGCAATTTCGCTCGATCTTGCGCGCGTGAATCGCCCCACGGTCCTTCGTAGAACGCTTTGTGGGCGGCCCGGATGGCGCGCTCGGCATCTTCTTTCGTTCCCTCTGCGACCTTTGCAATCACCTCGCCGGTCGCCGGGTTCACGAGATCGCGGGTTCCACCATCGGAGGCAGCGGTCCATACGCCGCCGATCCACATGAGAAATGCGTCGCCCTTGCGTTTGAGATTCTTGAACAGCTCCGCGGCACGAGGCGCGGAACTCGGCTTGGCTTGCGCGGTTGCCATTTTCTTGATTCCTTTTTCGACTTGGTTGAAATCGGTTAAGGCTTTTGCCAGCCAATCACCGCTACATTGCGGCGAGGCACTCCGCCAACGCCTTGCAGACGTAATCCGCCTGGTCCTCTGTCAGTGTCAGCGGCGGCTCGACCCGAATGACGCGGGCGTTGACGAGCGTGCCTGAGACAAGCACGCCGCGGTCGAGCATGGCTTTGCTGAGTTTGAAGCCCAGCTGATCGTTGGGGAACTCCATTGCCATGAGCATGCCCTTGCCACGAAGATCGATGATGATATTGCTGTACCCTCGTGCCGCCTCGCGCAGGCCCGCAAGCATGCGATCGCCCATGCGCGCGGCTCGTTCAGGCAGCCGCTCCTCGATGAGGACATTGATTGTCGCCAGTGCCGCCGCACACGCGAGCGGGTTGCCCCCGAACGTCGTCGTGTGCAAGAACGGGTTGCCAAATAAGCGCGAGAAAACAGCTTTGGTGCCCACCACTGCGCCGGCCGGCATAACTCCGCCGCCAAATGCTTTGGCCAGACACATGAGATCAGGAGCGACACCCCAATGCTCGCAGCAGAACATCTTGCCGGTGCGGCCCATCCCGGTTTGCACTTCGTCCAAAATAAGCAGCGCCCCGAATTCATCGCAGAGTGCGCGCACGCCGGGGAGGTAGTCGTCGCTTGGAATATTGACGCCGCCTTCACCTTGAATCGGCTCTAAGATCACGGCGCCAACTTCTTCTCCGACCGTCTTCAGCGTCTGCATCCGCCACCGTAACGCGGCGAGATCGTTGAAGGGCACGTGCTCGATGTTGGGCAGCATCGCCCCGAACGGACGGCGAAACTCGCCCTTTGCGCTGACGGAGAGCGCGCCCATGCTCTTACCGTGAAAGCCTTTCGTCGCCGCAACAATTGTTTGCTTCGCCGGATCGAAAGCGCGCGCGAGCTTGAGTGCGGCTTCGATCGTCTCCGTACCGCTATTGCAGAAAAACGCGTATTCAAGGTTGCCCGGCGTGAGCATGGCAAGTGCCTTCGCGAGCATCGCGCGCAGCGGATCGAGCAAGTCTTGGCTGTGCAAGGCCTGCCGTTTGAGCTGGTCCGTGACGGCCTTGACGACCTTGGGGTGGCGATGACCGACATTGTAAATTCCAAAACCGCCGAGGCAATCGATGTATTCCTTGCCGGCGACATCTCGATATGCATTCGCTCCGGCGTCGCCCCATTCGACGACCGCTGCGGCATGCTCAACAGCTGTGGCCTTACGGTATTCGAGAAAGCCCGGATTGACATGGTCGCGGAAGCCCTTGACCGTTTCCGCGATGACCCACTCCGCGTCGTCCGCGTCGATCTCCGGCTTCGCGATAAGATCGAGCACGCGCTGCGTGTAGGCAAAGACCTCTGCATCCGGGCGCTTGCCGTGCGTGTTGCGGTCGGAGTCGATCTGAAGATCAGCTGCTTTATTTTTCTTTTGACTATCGATAATTTGCATGATGCCTTTTCGTTGTTTTAAGTCAGGACGGCGGAGACCGCCTCGTCGAGGCGATCCAACGCGATCTCGAGATCTTCTTTGTCGATGATGAGCGGCACGAGCACTCGAATGATGCTGCGTTTCACACCGGCGGCCATGAGCAGCAATCCTCGAGCGCGCGCTTCTTCGCCAATGCGCTGCACGATTGCAGACCCGGTCATCTTGCCATGGTCTTGGAATTCGAGCGCTATCATTGCGCCGAGGCCGCGCACGTCCCCGATGGCGCGATGCCGCCGCTTGAGTTCGTGGAACCTGTGCTCGAGCCGCTTGCCGATTTCCACGGCTCGCTCGAGAAGATGGTCTTCCTCAATGATATCGAGGACAGCCAGCGCTGCTGCACATGCTAGCGGATTCCCCCCAAACGTTCCACCAAGCCCACCAGCAGTGGGAGCGTCCATGATCTCAGCCTTACCTATGACGCCCGCAATGGGAAGCCCGTTGGCGATGCTCTTGGCTACTGTGATCAGGTCGGGCTCGACCTCCGCGTGCTCGATCGCGAACATCTTCCCGGTGCGCCCATAGCCTGACTGAATCTCATCCGCAATCAGCACGATGCCGTGCTCCAGCGTGATCGCCCGCAGCGCCTTGAGGAACTCGATCGGAGCAGGAACAAACCCGCCTTCGCCAAGCACTGGCTCGATGACCATCGCAGCGATGCGATTGGGCGCGACTTCTGATTCGAACAGCTCGCTGAGCGCCTCGAGCGCCCTGCGAGCGCTCCAGCCATGAAATTCGTAAGGATAAGGTACGTGATAAACCTCGTTGGCGAAGGGCCCAAAATTTTGCTTGTATGGATTGTTCTCGCCCGTCATCGTGAGCGCCAACAAGGTTCGCCCGTGAAAACTATGATGAAACGCAACCACGGCCGGGCGCCCAGTGTGCATGCGGGCGATCTTGATCGCGTTCTCAACGGCCTCCGCGCCTGTGGTCACAAAGAACGTCTTCTTCTTCGACGGACCAGGCGCGAGCTTGTTCAAACGCTCCGCCAACTCCACATAGCCTTCGTACATTGCAACTTGGAAGCACGTGTGCGTAAAGCGCTCGAGCTGTTCGGCGACGGCCTTGCGCACTTTGGGGTGAGAGTGGCCGACATTGACCACGCCGATCCCGCCAACAAAATCGATGTATTCCTTGCCGTCGACATCCCAAAGCTTCGCACCGAACGCGCGGGCGGCAAAAATTGGATGCGTGTTCCCTACGCCTCGTGGAATTTCAGACGCGCGTAAATCGAGCAGTGCCTTTGTTTGCGACGCCGCGAGGGCCATGGTCTACCTTTCGAACCGTCGCGAATAAATTCGCGACACTACATTTTGGGCGTTATGGGGGTTCAATTAAAGTGTACCTGGTTGCGGGGGCAAAAACTATGTAAGTAGAATACAAAAATAGCACCGATATTCATATGGGATTACAAGAAATGACCGTTCGCGAGGCTCTAAGCCTGAATTCCCTCGCTTCAGCCAAGGTTGTCGCTGGGCAAGATGGCTTGGGGCGGGACGTCCAGTGGGCTCACGTGGTCGACATGCCTGATCCGGCGCCTTGGGTGAGGCCCGGTCAGTTGTTGCTCACGACTGGATTTGCATGGCCAACGCAAGAGCGCGAGGTAACGTCGCTGGTTCGGCTTTTGTGCAATCGAGGACTCGCAGCTGTGGGCCTAGCGGTGCCGGGCTATCTCAAGAGATTTCCCGATGCGGCCCGTGAGGAAGCTGACAAACTTAGTCTCCCCTTGATCGAGATTCCCTTTGAAGTGCCCTTCGCGCAGATCACCGAGGAATTGCACCGCACGATTCTTGCCGAACAATACAAGATCATCGAGCGCTCGGAGCAGATCCACCGGACGTTGACACGTGCTGCGGCAGAGGGCAGCAATCTGAGCGATCTCGCGCGCACCCTTGGGGAATTGCTCGATCGTTCCATTACTCTTGAAGATCCCGAAGGCAAGCTGCTGGCATCCTACTCGACCGAGGACGATGCAAAAGATGCAATCCGCCGCCAAACCCTAGACGATAAGCAAACTCCGGCTCATCTCACCCAGGCATTAGAGGCGGCAGGGATGATGGACGACATCCGCGCGAGCACCGGTCCCTTGCGCATAGCGGCGATGCCCGATCTTGGTTTGGGAGCTCGTGTGGTCTGCCCCATCAGGCTGGGCTCCGAACTTATCGGTCTCGTGTGGATCATCGAGGGCGAGAAGAAACTCTCCGAACTTGACTTTCGCGCAGCCGAGCACGCGGCGCTCGTGGCCGCCGTCCACGTGGCGCACCAGCGCGAACTGGCGATGACGGAAGCCCGCTTGGGCTATGCATCCTTTCTGTCACTGCTCGAGGCTGAAGATGACGACCCTCAAGCCATTGAACGCGCAAGGCTCGTTGGGTTTGACCCAGATGGGAGCCACCGCGTGGGCATCTGTGTGATCGCCGAGCCGCTCCCCCTCACCCGCGATGGATTTCTGCACCGAGAACGCGTGGCAAACCAGCTTGCCCGCGCGTTGCGAAGCACGGGTACGAAACCGCTCCTCACCGCATCGCTCAACCATGTTACCTTCTTGTTGCCCGACGGGGTGGATGAACGTTCCCTGTGGTCCGGCCTGGGCGATCCCTCAGTGCGCATGGTGCTTGGCCGTTCCCACCCGGGGACTGCCGGGGCAAGGCGCAGCTATCGCGAAGCGCGATCTCTTTTAAGTTATACGGACGGCTCCACCGTTCGCATGTTTGAAGACGCGCTGGTTCCTCGGGTTTTGATGGGAGACGCAAGCGCCCACGAGGCGTTCATCGATCATATTTTTGGGCCGCTGCAAAAACGCAAAGATGGTGCCATGCTGCAGTCTGTCTTGCTGGCGCTCGCGAAGCACGGCTTCGCTTTAAAGACGACGTCTGAGGCGCTTGGCATCCACCAAAATACGCTACGCTACCGACTTGGCAAGGCACTTGAGGTCTTGCGCATCGACCTTGACGACCCAGAGGCTCGTTTTCAGCTTCAATTGGCCGCCAGAATTTTGGATTTTTCGAATAAGAAATAACAGGTAAATTGTCCGGCAGATACATAGTCTTAACGACCTGTTAAGAGTACACTGGTTGAGCAGCTATATTTGGGCGACTTGACAGTCGCCCACTACAGACATTTAGCGTTCGTTGCGTTCTAAGGGAGATGAGCCTGTGTCGCTTCGCAAGGTAGCGGTTGTCGCATTTGCCATCGCGTTGTTCGGATTGTCGGCGCTTCCCGGCTCCGCTGGAACCACCGGTGGTATTCACGGAAGGGTGGCTGACAGTACTAGCGGGCAACCCATTGCCGGGGCAGATGTCACCGCAGCGTCTCCGTCGCAAACTGAAACGCGGTCGACCGACAGCTTGGGGTACTACGCGTTCATTTCGCTGGCGCCCGACACATATACCGTTACCGCGAAAAAGGATGGCTACACGCTCGAGCAAGTTCCCGGCGTCACGGTCATCTCCGACCAGAACCGCGCGGTTGATATCAAGATGCAGTCAGCGCTCAAGACGATTGCACGCGTCGCAATTCGGGCGACCGGAGGCCTCGTTCGCTCAGGCGTCGTGAGCGACGTTTATTCCATCAACGCAGCCCAGCAAAAAGTGGCTGCTCCCCTCGGTGGGGCTGGAGCGTTGAACCAATCCTACGGGGCCATCGCGAGCGCGCCGGGCGTCAACTACGATCAAGGCCAGCAGGGCTGGTACCAAAATGTTTATATCCGCGGTGGAGACATCGATCAAGTTGCCTATGAGTTCGATGGCGTTCCGGTCATTCGCGAATCTGACCAAGGCGCGGTCACGACACTGACGAGCTTGGGGCAAGCGGAGGTACAGGTGTACACAGGCGGCACTCCCGCCTCTGCCGATGCACCGGGCCTCGCAGGCTACATCAACCAAGTTGTCAAGAGCGGCTCCTACCCGGGGTATGCAAGTTTCACTGGCGGCATCGGTGGGCCGACGCTCTACAATAAGGGCACCTTGGAAGTAGGAGGCGCAACCCCAGATCGGCGTTTCTCATACTACGTGGGCACGCAACTCGTCGCGCAGGATTACCGCTTTGGCGACCAGTTCAACGGCGCGAGCAACCCGCTGTTTTTCTATCCGATCGGGATCGGGAATCAGTTTCCGCCTCCCGCAGGCCCGTTTGCAGCAATCCCAACTCCGTTAAACACCGCCGTCTGGGACGGGTCCTCCCAGTGGTTGTTTGGGCCGGGCACTGCAAACGCGATCGCGAGTGTCGGCGATCAGGAAACGATTGCTAACTTCCATTTTGGGCTGCCACACCGTCACGACTCGAGCACAGACGACATCCAGCTGCTCTACGATAACAGCCTGATCGTCCAAAAGTTCTATGGATCGGCGTTCGATCAGGGCCTTCCCGCAATTGTGGCTGAGAACGGAGCGCCACTAGGTTACTTTGATGGCTATGCCTACAACGGGCAAGTGTTCGCGCCGCCCGTGGCTGGACTCGTGGGGCCAGACTTATTCCCGAATTCGCCGCAAAATCGTGCGCAGTTTTCGCAACTGCCAATCCTAGAGCGCGAGGGCTCCCAAAATGGTGTTGCGCTCAGCAAGTTTCAGTACCAACGCAATATTAATGAGAGATCTTATCTGCGCTTTGACGCATATACGGACTATGCAACCTGGTTCATTAGCGGGCCGGTGAGCGCCAATTTGCCTTTCGGGGGCCAGCTCCCGGACTACGAGGTGAACGAGCATAAATATGGCGGCAAGCTCGACTACTCGAATCAGCTCAACGACAAGAATCTCCTCGAGCTTACCGCTTCGTATCTTACCGCGCATCTCGAGACGTTCTCGGGTCAGTTCGGCACATTCTTGGATTACGCGGAGCCTACATCAAATCTCGTCGATGCACGCGGCAATTGCTACGATTTCACAACAGGGAATTTTGCGGATTGTTTTCCACAGTTGGCGCCCGCTGGCTATCCGAACCCGACATCGCAGGGCTGCTTCAATCCTGTGCTTGGATGCACGGGGCTTGTTCCGGGGATGCCGCCGCCGGGCAGCCCGGCAGCAAACAACAGCGCACGCTGGCTCGTCACCGAACCTGGGCCCAAAGCGCAGATCGACACAGTCAAGCCGTATTTCTCAGGCTTCTCCGCCAACGATCAGTGGCGACCGAACGACAAGCTGACGATGAATATCGGTGCGCGAGTCGATCTTTTCGACTACCGGCTCGACGACTTGGTCGACGGCTATCCCGCGCGCGCCTTCTGGTACGCCGCGTACAACCGCGAGAATTGTTTTGGCCCCGGCTTCAACGCGCCGTACCTCGGTGCGCTGAACGCAGCAACCGGCGCTTTTGCGTGCAATCTCGGTGGCACGCACACGAACCTGCAAAATTTCGGCGGAGGTACGATCTCGGAACGAATCTGGCAGCCCCGCTTTGGCGCAACCTATACGGTTAATCCCGATTTGGTTTTGCGCGCGACGTACGGCCGCTACGCACGGCCGGCTGCCACATCCTACCAAGAGTACAACGTCATTCAGCAAGACTCGCCACAGTTTATCAGTACTTTCCTCAACATGGGTTACAATACGCCCATCCACTACCTGCACGCGGATACGGCGAACAACTTCGATTTCTCAGTCGAAAAGCGTCTGCATGGTACCGATATGTCGTTCAAGTTGACGCCATATTATCGCAGCACGCAGGGGCAAATTCAGTTCTTGTCTTTGAACGCGCAAGGCGTGCTAGCCGGTGTGAATGCGGGGCAGCAAAACTCGTACGGAGTAGAGTTCGCGTTCGACAAAGGCAACTTTTCGACTGACGGATTTGCGATGCAGGCCTCGCTCACGTATCTCAACAGCACGATCAAGTACGGCCCCCAACCGAACGGCCAAAATGTCATCGACCTCTTGAACAACTTCATCGAACAATACAATTCGTTCACGTCCGGATGCGTGACGCCAAACCCGACAATTTGCGGCGCCTTTGGCGCGAACAACGCACACCCAACCTTTACCAACGGGACGACTGGCGTGGTGACAACCAATCCGTACTACAACCTAGCACCGCAGCCACTATTCGATCGCAACGCGCGCTACACGACCTACAGCACGATCCCGGCACCTTTCAATAATGCCAACAGTTTTGCGACCCCATTCGCGACCTCGCTGATCCTCAACTACAAGCATCAAAAGTGGTCGGTGACACCAAGCTTTACCTACAGCATTGGGGCCTCGTATGGGTCGCCGCTCGTGTGGCCCGGGTACGATCCAAGCTCGTGTGGCAACGTTTCCGCCGTCTCGCAACCAGCTCCAGACCTAACGCCAATGGGTTGCGCGAGCTCTATCTTCATACCAGATAAGTATACAGGTCACTTTGATGCTCTCGGCGCCTTCCAACAGCCGTCACGGCTAACAGCAAACCTTGCCATTGGTCTGCACGTAAGCGATCGCATTGAAGCGACGCTGACCGGTTCGAGCTTGATCGATCGCTGCTGGCAGCGTGGCTTCCCATGGGATTCTCAAACCACGTGCGTCTATGGCCAACTCGCGTCGAACTTGCTTGCACCGGCGGGCAACTTCGTGGCCAATCCGCCAATCCAGCTGGCTTACCCGTATGGCAGTTGGTACAATAATACAGAAATCGGCCAAGAGGGGCAGAAGTCGCCCACTACTTGGTCGCTGGAGACGACGTTTAAGCTCTAGTCGCGCTACGTAGCGGGCGACTGTAAAGTCGCCCTCGTCGTTGCGCGAATTTGTTCGCGCACGTGAGGAGGCTCCATGGCGCGCACCGCCTTGACGAATTTGTTCCAACGCCTGCACGCCGTGCACGCAGAGGCAGCGCATTCTGGTTTAGCGGTGGACGCGGTCGACGAGCTCCAGCGCACCCGGCGGCTGCGGCGTGCCGAGTTTCTTGCGGGCGCGGCGAGCGCCGGGGCCACACTTCTGGCTGCCTGCTCGTCGAAGAGCGCACAGACTGTCATGAAGTCGGCGGGTGCACCACGAATTCTCATCATCGGAGGCGGTCTCGCCGGTGCGTCCTGCGCGTATCGGTTGTGGAAAGCCGGTGTGCCCTTTACGCTGTGCGAAGCCAATTCAGCGTTTGGCGGACGCACGTGGACGTTGCGCAACTTCTTTGACGCAGGGCAGTTAGTCGAGCACGGCGGTGAGTTCATATCGAGCGAGCATACCGCTTTGCGCCACTTGTGCGCCGAGCTCGACCTCCCACTTGAGGATCTGCGCGCCGCGCAGATACCAGACACCGAAGAAATTTACTATGTACGAGGCGAGAAGTATACGTGGTCGGAGATGCTGCGCGACTACGCGCAGATCTATCCCTCCATTGCAAATGCGGCCAAAGCAGCGCCGTTTCCCACGCTCTATAACCACTACACGCCTGCTGGTCTTCGCTACGATCGCGTGTCAGCGCGCGAATTCATTGTCTCGACGATTCCCGGTGGTCTTAACTCGAGAATCGGTTGGTTGATGGACCTCAACGTCACAACCGAGAACGGCGGGGACTCAACCGATCAGAGCTCGCTCGAATACATCTACATGCTCGGGTACATGCAAGCCCTGACTGGCCACAAACATCAGGCCTTCTATTTGGTTGGCACCGACGAGCGCTATCACGTGATCGGAGGCAACGATCAAGTGGTCGGGACGATGATCAAGCGCTTACCCCAGGCCAGCTTGCTTCCCAATCATGCTCTCGTCTCGCTCGTGAGGCGATCCGACGGCTCGTACGCTGCCACGTTCAAATCTGCACTGCAAACGACCGAGTTGCACGCAGATCATGTGGTGCTGGCGTTGCCCTTCACAACGCTGCGCAACTGCGATGTTGCGCGAGCAGGCTTTGAGCCCCGCAAGATCATGTCGATCGACAAACTAGGCATGGGAACGAACACAAAGATGCACGTGCAATTTCGCGATCGCCTCTGGTACAAGCTCGGCTACAACGGCTACACCTATGCCGATAAGGATTTCCAACAAACATGGGAGGCTTCACGCCACCAAGCGGGTGAGGCGGGCATTCTGACGAGCTATTACGGAGGGTCGTGGGGAGCAAGCTTCAAGGCGCCGTCGTTTGGGCCGGCCTCTCCCCCATACGTCGACGAATTTCTCACGGGTCTCGAACCGATTTACCCGGGGAGCAGCAAAGCCCAAAATGGCAAAGCGTACATGGACTACTGGACCGGCGATCCATGGCATCATGGATCGTACTCGTACGGGCGGGTTGGACAATATACGACGTTCATCGGCATCGAACCGGTGCGCCAAGGCAACGTGCACTTCTGCGGCGAGCACTGCTCGATTAATTTTGGCGGCTTCATGAACGGTGCGGTGGAAACAGGTCAACGCGTTGCAGCGGTCATCGCGAAGGAACTCGGCGCGCAAGTTGCGTGACGAGCGGCGATTTTCCAATCGCCCCCTACGAGAGGATCTCTGGCTTGATCGATTCTTCTATGAGTTTGCCGGTGTGCAGGCGCAAACGGTGCGCTCGGGCGCGCTGGCGTGAGGTAACGATCCGTTCCAAGCGGCCATCGCGGTAGACAAGGGCAACGTTGTCGTCGGCAGCATAACCTCCAGGCAATCTACCTGACCTCACAAGCTGCCGGTATACCGGACGGCGCTTTGGCTCGCTGTCGTAATGCGGACAGAAACTCCCTCGTAAAAAGCCAAGACATCGCAGTGGCGCGTAACGACCAGGATACGAATCAGTCACCCCACCTGAAAACCAGCACAACCCACCCGCGCTTTGACCCGCAAGCACAATGCCTCGCTCGTATGCGGTGCGCATCGCCACGTCCAGACCCCACGCTTTCCAGAGGATCAACAAATTGCGTGTGTTACCCCCGCCGACATAGATCACGTCGTGCTTGAGAACAAATGAATGCAACGGCTCGAGTGGCTGCGCGTACAGGGAGAGGTGAGAAGGTTTTGCTCCGAGCTTCTTGGCCATTTTGTAGAACGTCGCTATGAAGGTTTCCGAGTCTCCGACCGCGGTGGCAACACAGCACACGCGGGGTGACTCGCGCCTGGATTGCTCGAGCACGTATGCACACAATGTTGGGTCGGGCTTCGTCGTGGAGAAGCCCCCGCCACCAATCGCGATAATGGTTCTTGCACGGCGCATGGAATTCGATACGATAGGCGAATTCCAAGCTCCGCTTATGTCGTACGTCATTCGTGAACTTTCCATCGCCGAGCTGCCCGCGGTCACGGATCTCCGGCACGCAATGATTCGAGAGATCGAGGGAGAGGATTTGGATCTTGAGGTTCCAGGCTGGCGCGAACGCTACGTCGCTTTTTTTGAAGGACATGCCCGCCAGGCTCGGGGGGCAGTCTGGGCAGCCGAGCAGGACGGGCATATCATTGGAATCGCCGCGGCTTATATGCCGACCAATCATCGGTCCGCAATCGTTGGCAGTGAGCAACTGTATATCTGCAACGTGTACGTCGTGCCCGCGCGGCGCCGTCAAGGGATTGCCAAAGCCTTGACGCTGCACGCGGTAGAATGGGCGCGCACGAAGAATTGCGACGTGGTGCGCCTGCGGACTTCGCGGATGGGACGTCCGCTGTATGAGTCGGCAGGGTTCGAGCCATCCGACGAGATGGAGCTTTTTCTCAGGTAGTTCTCAGAATGGTGGGCGACTTGACAGTTGCCCGTTACATGAACTTATGGCTCGCAGCGCGAAGATGCTACCATTATGGAAAATCCTTCGTCTTCTTCAGCAGCGGTGCTCTACATGCGCCTGCACGTGTGGAGCTTCGCACTCGCTTGCGCGATCACTGCGTTACTTCTCGGCCTCATCGCGTGGCCTATTCACGCTATGATGATGGCACGTGCGGCCGTCAAATATGGGGCGTACCGCGGACCTTGGCACAACATGGCAGGACCGCACGCTCCGATGATGATGCACCACGGCTTTGGCGCTTGGCATCTGCTGATTTTCATGGTGGCGGCTGGCGTCGGGGGTGCAATTCTCGCCGCACTGTACAACGCCTTTGCGGTGCGGCGCTAAGCGCTTAGCTCCTCAACTTCGCTCACCAGGTCCGCCTGAATTGCCTTGATCGTGTCCGGGTGGCGCATGCAGACGTACGCGAATCGCGCGAGCCCAATCGCAAGCAACGCTAAAAACACATACGGCAAGACGTTGTAGGGCGGCGCGGGCACCGGATAGACGCTGCCAATGGTTGCGATCGCCAGCATCGCGATGGACAAAATCGCCATGACGATGGGCGTCGCGCTCATTTCTCCCCGCCGACGCAAGTAGAGCGGCGAGCCGATCGACACTAAGATGTAAGCGAACAAAAAGCCGAACGTCGCAACGGACCCCAGGTAGCCAAACGCGTCGAGTAGTGCCGCGTGCGAGATGATCAGGCCCAGCGGCGCCAGCAGGACGACACCCGCCGCAATGGTCACCGCGACGTGGGGTGTTGCATGCACCTCGTGCGTGCCGGCTGCAGACGCATGCACGAGTCCATGTTTCGACATTGCGAAGATCACTCGCGCGCCGGCGTTGATGCATGCCAACGCACAGGCGAAAAAGCCGACGGTCGCCCCTGCCGCAAACAGGGTACCCAGGAGAGGAAGTCCGGCGATGTGCGAGAGCACGTTGAGCGGCGCATTTGACTGGCCAAGCGAGATAGACTGGCCTTGGAAAGCATCGACGAGTGTGTACGACATGAATGTGAAGAACGCACCGACGGCGATCACGGTCACGAGCACGGATCGGGGAATGGTACGCAACGGATTGCGCGCCTCATGCCCCAACGCGGTCGCACTCTCAAATCCGACGAAGCTAAAAAACGCAAGCACAAGCCCCTGGAGCATGGCTTTGGGCGACGCTCCCACAAGCGAGAACTGCGCAGTGTCATACAACCGGCCGGTCTTGACGTAAAAAGCAAACGCGAGCAGCAGCACGACGCCGACCGAAAAAAACTCCAGACCCAGCATAAATTTCGTCGAGAGTTCGATATCTCTGTACGCCAGGTACCAGGCCCCGACGGCCACCGCGATCATGACGACCACCGTCACCACAAGACCCGCATTGTATCCGGAGAGGGCATGCATGAGGACGGCGACGTAGTTGGCGGCTCCGCACAACGTAGCTCCACCGGTGATGAGATAGGCGATCACGAGCGACCAACCCGATATGACGCCCCAGGTTGGTCCCATCCCCTGCGCAACGAAGGTGTAGAGCGCGCCTGGCGAGGCCGACCGCTTTGCGAACTGGTTGATATGGTAGGTGACAAAGAGCAGCGCGACCGTCGAGAACGCGTAGGTCAGCCACAATCCGCCGCCCGTAATGGCGAAAACCGCAGGTATGATGAGGGCCGGAGTCGCGGACGGTGCGATGTTCGCCACGGACTGGGCCACCACTTCAATGAAGGACAGGCAGTTGCGGCGCAGACCCGCTTGGGGAATGGGCAACAGTCCTTCTTTGATCATGCTCTCCCTCGTTTGGGTGCAGTGATGAACGAACGCGCGAATAAATTCGCGCGACTACCCGACATACCTGGCCCGTTCTAGTTCAACGAGCCCGTGCGATACCCGCGCGTATCGATTTCCACTTGTTCGTAGCCGACGCTGCGCAATGTCTGACCAATGCGGCGGCGCGCGCTTTGAAGCTGTTCGATTCGATCGGCCGGCACTTCAATGCGTGCGGTCGAGCCATAGTGGCGCACGCGCACGACGTCGTACCCAAGTGCGCGCAGATAGCGCTCGGCGAGATCGATCCTTCGCAAGTCTTCTGCGTTGATGGCGGTCCCATGTGGCACGCGAGACGACAGGCACGGCGTCGCAGGCTTGTCGTGCACGACCAAGCCAAGTCGCTTCGCAAGGTCGCGAATGGCAGCCTTGCCTAGGCCGGCTTGCGCGAGCGGGCTGCGAACGCCAAGCCTTCGGCCAGCTTCTTGACCGGGGCGGTAGTCTTGCGGGGTGCGCCCGTCGTCTGCGTTCGAGCCATCGAGGACGTAGGCGTATCCACGCTCGCGTGCGATGGCGACGAGCCGTGAAAATAATTCGTCCTTACAATAGAAGCAGCGGTTCTTCGGGTTGGAGATATAGTTTGGATTGTCAAACTCATGCGTCTCGATGATCTCGTGGGAGACGCCTATCTGCTTGGCAAGCTCCGCCGCCGCTTCGATTTCCCCTTGGGCGATCGAGGACGAGCTGCCCGTAATGGCGAGAACGTTGTCGTGCAGCTCCTCATGTGCGACGGCGAGCAGCGTTGCGCTATCCACGCCGCCGGAATACGCGACCACGACTGCTGTGAGGTCGCGAAGAATTTCGCGTAGTTTGGTTTCGGCGATTGGTCGCGAAGACACTTGCGACACTACATCACCTTGCACGCGAGGTGGTTGATCCGCGATGCGACGCAGGCTGCGCCAAATCCGTTGTCGATATTCACAACGCTGACGCCCACCGCGCAGGCGTTGAGCATGGCAAGGAGCGCAGCGATGCCTTGATACGAGGCACCATATCCCACGCTCGTCGGCGTTGCAATGACCGGTTTGTCGGTGAGGCCAGCGATGACTGAGGGCAGAGCGCCATCCATGCCGGCTACGGCGACGATTGCATTCGCCGAGCGCAGCAAGTCGCGGTGGTTGAGAACGCGGTGCAGTCCAGCGACCCCCACGTCGTTGACCCGCGTGACGCAATTGCCCATGAGATCGAGCGAGATAGCTGCTTCCGCCGCCACCGGCGCATCCGCGGTTCCAGCGGAGATAACGGCAACTGATCCCACGCGCGGCAGCGGGCGCATCTCACAGGCGATAATCCGTGCTTCTTCATAAAATAACGCTGCGGGAAGCAGCGATCGCACGGCCGCAAAGGTCGATCCGGACGCGCGCGTTGCCATGACTACCGGCGCGCTCTCGGCGAGCGAAACGGCGATGTTGGCGATCTGTTCGTCGCTCTTCCCGGGGCAAAAGATGACTTCGGGAAAACCCGTGCGCTCGGCCCGCTCGTGATCGAGGGTTGCGAAACCATCCTCAGGCATGCTCTGGGCTTTGAATGTTCGAGGGGATTCCCTGCACTCGCGAACAAACTCGCGACCGTACGTATGTCGCTGAAGCAGCTTTTTACTTCACAGCCGCTGGATCGCGTTCGACCTGACGAGGAAGGTCCAAAACTGCGGCGTGTTTTAGGTTGGCCCGGACTTCTTGCCATTGGGTTAGGCACAATGCTCGGCGGGATCTTTACCACCATAGGGGTGGGCGCGCAAGCTGCCGGGCCGGGTGTCATCATGGGCTTCCTCGTCTCAGGCGTTGCGTGCATTTTCGTTGCACTTTGCTATGCGGAGTTCGCCTCGATGGTACCGGTGGCAGGTAGCGCGTACACGTACGCCTACGCGACGCTGGGCGAGATTGTCGCCTGGGTCATCGGCTGGGATCTCATTTTAGAGTACGGCATCAGCGCCGCTCCGGTGGCGTCTTCGTGGTCTGGCTACGTTCAGGATCTGTTGGGGAGCGTCGGCATCAGACTTCCCCAATGGGCGCACATAGCGAAACTCGATGCGACTGCGGTTCCAGTGCACCTCGGGCCGTGGCATTTCAATATGCTCAATTCGATCAATTTAGCGGGCTCGCAAATCGACGTCGTCGCCGCGCTCGGCGTGCTCGGCATGAGTATCCTGCTCGCCATCGGCATTAAGGAGTCAGCCGGAACCAACGCAGCATTCGTCATTCTCCAAGTGGTTGCGTTCGTCGTCTTTATCGTCGGCTGCATCGCTTTTGTTTCTCCAAAGCATCTCCATCCGTTTTCCCCATTCGGCACGCGCGGAATCGTGCAAAGCGCGGCCCTGGTCTTCTTCGCCTACATTGGTTTCGATACGGTAACCGTCGCGTCTGAGGAGTCGAAGAATCCTCGACGCGATGTGCCGATCGGGATCATCGGCTCGCTGGTTGTCGGCGGTATTCTCTACATGATCATCGCGTACATCACGGTCGGTATCGTGCCCTGGCAGCACATCGAGTCGAACTCAGCCATGAGTCAGGCAGCGCGATTGGCGGGCAATGCTCCCATTTTTGTCGCCTTTGTCACGATTGGTGCCATCGCCGGCAACATCTCCGTCATGTTGACCTCTCTGCTCGGTCAAACCCGGATTTTCTACGTCATGGCGCGCGACCAACTGTTGCCCGAGGTTGTATCGAGGATTCACCCGCGCTTTCATACACCGGCACGTATGACGATGATCACGGGCGTGATCGTCGCCATTATGGCTGCCATCATTCCGCTCGAGAAGCTCCTCGAGCTGGTTAACATCGGAACGCTCTCGGCATTTTCCATTGTCTGTCTGGGCGTTTTGATATTGCGTTTCACGCATCCCAACGCGAATCGTCCTTTCAAGGCGCCGGCCGGTCCCCTCGTGGCAGTTCTGGGACTGCTCATGTGTTTGTATCTCATCGTCTTCGGACTAGCTGTGCCGACGCTCATTCGCTTTGTCGTGTGGTTTGCCGTTGGCATCGTCATTTATGCATTCTACGGGTACCGTCACAGCCGGTTGCGAACGGGGGTTCTTGCAAACAAGATCGCGGCCGATCGGTCGCAGGGAGGGCAAAATGGAACCGCTTGACCTTACCAAGCACCCGCCGCGCAGTCCGCGCGAGACGCTCGCCGGTCTCACGTGGTTGCCACGCACCGTTGACAAGATGCGCGCGCTGCTTCCCGGAGGAAATATCGGTTCTTATAACCTTCCGGGGAGCAGCACCCGTATGCTCACTGCAATCGGCATCGAGCCAGATCAACTTCAAGCGGTCGTCGCACGGGCCAAATCCGAGGATGAGGTGGGCAATTGGGTGCTCGCACATACCGACTCCTCAAAATTCGGCGACATGAATAAAGCAGCTGCCGAGCGATCTATCAATGACATCGAGCCCGAGCGACGCGCCCGTTTCGCAGAGATGTACCCGCATCACGCGACGGTCTCGAGCGGGCTGATTTTTGACATCATCGATCACGACGATGCCAAGCTCTTCGGCAACGTATGAGCGGAAGCACTCACAAGCGGATTAAGCCTCGTTCCCTTGCCGACTACCTCGCCGTGATGAGCCGCGCCGTCTATCAGGCCGGCTTGAGCTGGGCGCTCATCGATCGCCAGTGGGATGCGCTCTGCGATGCCTTCGAAGGTTTTGACCCGTCTCGGGTTTCGCGGTACGAGACCAAAGACGTCAACCGCATCATGACGCTTCCGGGCATCCTGCATAGCGAGCGCAAGATCAAGGCAACCATTCACAACGCACGGACCATGCTCGAACTCGACCGCGAGCATGGTGGTTTTCGCGCGCATCTTCGGTCCCGCAAGACGTACGGGGCCACGCTCGCAGACCTCAAGAGACGCTTTTCTCATGTAGGCGATGTGAGCGCTTACTACTTTCTCTTTCGCGTCGGCGAGCGCGTGCCGCCCTTTGGACGGTGGATCAAAACCGTTGAGGGAGAGCACCCAAGAGTACGCGAGATGGTTAGTTCGGGATAGGCGGCCTCAGTGGCACGCGTAGCGCAAATCGACCCAAAAAAACGATAGGCCGACCACGGCGAGCACGAGGCTGATCGGCAGCAGCGTGACGCACGCTTCGCCGATCCACAGGGGAATGGCGCGTGCATAGGCCTTTTGTTTCGGCAGCAGCGTAAGGGCCATGATCGCTATGCCCGCTGCCATGATCAATGGGATCCACCGAAGCTCGTGGCCGAGGCGCGCGATGGATGGCGTCTCACAGCGACGCCACACAAGCAGCAGGAGCAAGAAAAAGTCGATAAGCCAGCGTAGTGTGGCGGCAACGAAGACAGCGTAACCGAGCCACGGCAAAAAAAAGCCTGGGTGTGCGGGCGTCATCAAAAGACGGTAGCGCTCGCGCACGCCTTGCGTATACTTCGACCAAAAGAGCGCAAAACGATAGATCACACTGCGCTCCAATCGCCTATGGGCGGCTTTGCGGTTGCCCACTCCACGCGCGAATAAATTCGCGCGACTACACTAGTTCGACATTATTTTGTACAGGAAGTTTGTCCGGCCAAGTTGCCGTTGCGCCAGATAGCGATGCTCATTCGGTTGGGACCGTTTCGCGTAATGACCTGGCGCTGCGATCGAGCGCTGCCGCGGTTGGTGTAGGTTCCCGTGTAGGTCATGGTGTTGCCCTGCCAGCCTGCCGAGGTCATCGTCCAATAACCGCCGCTGCTGTCGACGCCGACGTTGACCCACCCACCTCCGACCGCATCGCTATAGACAAACGAGTGCGAAATGTTGCCATTGCTTTGGCTTCGATACGTCAACCAGGGACCAAACTCAGGAGTAATGTTGAGATTTCCACTCGTACACCGCCAAGAACCCGCGAAGAATGGCTGACCGCCCGCTGCGGCGACCATCGTCTTCGTGTTGAGTTCGTGAGCCGATGCGATAGTCGCGAGCGCAGCAAGGAAGAGCGCCGTAAAGAGTGACGTAAGAATACGGTTCATCAAATATCTCCCCATGATGAAACATTGCACTGGGAAAGGCAGAAAGCGTTCGATTTTGGTGCGATGCACTCTTGCAGGAGCGCTCCGCGAACCGTGTAAAGCCAGCTCAAAGAGCCACCGCTCCTGCATGGTTTGGGGGCGCAAAAATGCGATCCGTTTTCACCTTGCCCTTTCCCCTGGTCGTCGTATTGCTGCTCGCGGTCTGCGGGCAGGCGCGCGCGGATTCAACCGTCGTCGACGAGACAGGGCTCATGACGCAAAATGCGATCTCACAGATCGACAATCGCAACAGCTTGCTCCAGGACAACACCGGCACGTTCGTGGGCGTGCTCGTCCAGCCCGGCACGGGTGGCGAAACCGCACTTGACGCGACCACCGTCGCCACGAAAGCGTTGGGTCAAAAGTTTGGCGTCCTCATCTGGGTTGCAACAGATTCACAAAAAGCGGATATCGTCTTCGCCGATCAAGCGCTCAAATGGATCACCCCAGACCAGCAGCGGGCTTTGCGAAGCCAACTCGTCGCCTCGTTGCGGTATTGCTGCCCAAGCGATACCATTCCCGATATCGTCGACAACATCGCCACTGCGCTCGAGAGTGGCGCGAAAATTCCGATCGATCCTCGCAACTACATTCGCGACGATCTCGGGCTCCTCGACGCCGCGCACGTCTCGAGCATTACGGCGCGCGAAGAACAACTTGAATCAACAACGGGCAAGGGGATCGGCGTTATCTTGATGGAGGAGCAACCGGGCACGACCTCAAGTGCGCTCGCGCTCTCTGACGCCCAGTCGCTCAACGTGAAGGGCGCCATTGCGGCCGTTATTTGGGTGGCGAGAAACAACGGCACGGTGACGTTCAACATGATCACTGCGCCGGCGTACGTCGATGCAATTCCCGACTCAGCCGCCAGCAACATCAACGCAAGTTTTCAGGCAGACATGCAGAGCGGGCAACTCGCAGATGCAATCGGCGCGGCGGTCGACCGAACCGCGGCCGCACTTGAGGCAAGTTCGACGCCCATGCCCTCTGTCGCGCCATTGCAAAGCCCCGAAGGTCCCGCAGCGAGCGGCTCCCCCGCGGAAACCGTTGGGGCAACGCCAGCTGGAGCGCCCAACCCAACGACCGTGCAATCCGGCACTTCAAGCACTTCAAGCGCATCAACCGCGTTTTTGCTCCTCATCGGCTTTGCAGTGCTTATCTTGATCGTGATCATGGCGCTGCGTCGCCGCAACCAATAAGTCGCTAACGGGCGGTCGGGGCCGGGTGGATCGTGCCTTTTTTGTGCGCAGCTTTGAGGGCCGCATAATCTCGCTCGGTTTGGTTGGCGTATTGCCGAGCGAAGCGTGCGATCGCCCGATCGAACCGGTCACTCGCCCCGAGATACCCGCTGATGACGGCCGCATCTCCAGTTCGAGCGTGCGCACGCGCTAGAATCGTTCCACACACCTGCGCATAGGCGATAAACGACCGCCCGGTCAGCAGTTCCAGCTCGATGGAGGCCTTCATGTCGCGGAGCTGGCGCACGTAATAGTCGCGCCCGCGATACGACGTCCATCCCAGAAACGCGTCGCTGGCCGCCTGCATGATGCGCTGCCCGGTGACCACTCGCTGGCCTTGATTGCGAAAGGGGCTCTGGTTTTTGGGGGTTTCCAGGACGGAGTGATTCGCTTCTTTCGTTTGTAAGATGAGCGCATCGTCTTTCCCCGCCATGAAGAGCAGCACACCGCAGCGGGTTCCGACACTGCCCACGCCCACGACTTTGACCGCCATGTCGACAAGTTGGTAGCGGTCGAAGAGAACCCGCACGTCGGCGCGCAGGCTGTCGCGATATTTATCGATGACGGAGTGCATGATTTGGCTGTGTGCATGATCCGCCCCAGAATGATACACAAATGGGGGGTTGTCGATGAATCGGCGCACACCATAGTGATTCTCCGTCATCTTCCCGAGAATGACATCAGGCGTGCGGCCGCGCACCCGCAGCGCACCGCGTTCCAACGATTGGAGCTGGCCCGAGGTCTGGGCGATATCTTTGAGGATATCCTCGACATCCAGGTGCGAATACCAGACTTGCAATGCAGTCTTCTTTGCAAGCCTCGCCATGTGTTCTCGATAGTGACGCGTGGCCGAGAGTGCTGCATCATCACAACAATCATCGTCGAAATTGGTGGAGCGGCCCGCCACGACAATGCTCGCTGCGAGACGCTTGACATCAAATTCCCACGGCGCAAGAAGAGTCTCGTCGAAGTCGTTGATGTCGAAAACGAAATTGCGTTCCGGCGTTGCATAACCGCCAAAGTTTGCAAGGTGACAATCGCCGCATGCGTTCACGTGGTAGCCGGTCAGCGGCAGCTTGGCAAGGTCGTGCGCCATCACCGCAGCGGCGCCCCGCATGAAGGCAAAAGGTGATTGGAGCATCCGCGCGTAGCGGATTGGCACGAGACTTTTCACGCGTTGGCGGTTCTGCTGCCTAAGTTGCTCGATTGGGTCCGGCCGGCCCGGCCATGGAGCCCACTGTCCCTGCGCTGCCCTGGGAACCTTAGCGCGCAAAGCTTTGCCGTGCGCTTGGCGCTCTTTGAGCGTGGGAAGCCTGCTTGCGTAAGGCTTGCGAGCCGATCTTGCGATACGAGCCAAGGGCCTGCCTCCAGTTGGATGAAACGCAAGGGCCTCCGGACAATTACTTCAGCCCGTGTTCAAAACCCCTATCCGCGTCGTGCTCCTCGTTTGCGCCGTCGGCGTCATCGCTGCTCGCGGCGATTTTCCAATCGCCGCATCCAGCCGCGCGGACGCGGCGACGATGACCTGTGACTACTCGTTCATTGTTCACCAGCCGATCTACCAGCTCGTCGCGCCCCAGGAAAGCGGCACAGACGTCTCGCTCGCCACGCCGCTTGGGATTCAGTCTGACGGAAGCTTCACCACGATCAAGCAGGTCGAGCTCGTGCCCGATAGTGGATCGCCGATCGTCCTGGCACCTCGTTTTACACCCTACACGCCGCCAAGCACCTTGCACAAGAGTCGAAACTTTGCGAGCCCCGCGACCGCCATTGTGACGATGCCGCTACCAAGGCTCAAGCCCTCCACAACGTACGATGTCGTTTTTTCGGTGACCACCCTCGCTGCGCCGTCCGGTTGCCCAAAAACGCTGACGGAGCACATCGCTCGCTTCACGACGGAATCGGCAACCTCGCTCGATGCCATAGCCCTTGCACATGAAGCGGCTGCCCCACCGTCCGGTAACAAGCTCTCCGGATCGGACATTTTCGATAACGCGCTGCACACGCTGCGCACCTTTGACTACCCGCCGGTGGTTTCGTTCATCGTCACGTCACGCTCGACGATCGGCGGCAAGTCGTTCATCGAAGAATTCCGATCGAGTTTGCGAACGAGTGATGGAATAGTGATCACGCACTCCGTGCCCGTGGTCACGACGAACCAGCCTGAAAATCCGTGGGGATGGCGCATCACCATTCCAATCCTCAGTTCGCTTTTTCCGAGCCAGCGAAAGGGTAATTTTTCGCAACCGTTTGGCGTTCCCGAAATCTCACCCACCTACGCCTTCGGGCTCTTGCCACGCAAACCCACGGAGTTCCCAGGAATGCGCACCTCCGATGATGAGGACTCTGGTGTCAGATCCCTCGGTCGCGTGCTCTCGATCGCCCGCGACTACGAAGCTGAGCTGTTGGATGTCGAGCCTTATCGCAATCGCTACGTCTATCACCTGAAGCTGACGCCAATCGATAGACCTGACTACTACCGTTTGCGCGAAGCTTGGGTTGACACGCAAGGGTTCATCATTTGGAAGCTGCGCAGCGCGGGAATCTTTGATGAAGGGCCGGCGACGACCGTACCGTGGGATGCGGAGTACACGGTGGCTGACGGCCACTGGTTCATGGCCTCGGAATATACGGCGTCCACCATCAAGACCGGTGGTTTGTTGAGCAACTCACCACCGGTGAATTACGACGGCGTGAGCTACACATTTTCGGACTTTGCGTATCCACAGGATACCATGGACCTCGACTTTTTCAGTGAAGTCAAGACGGACGCGGTCCAATACTAGCGCGATCCCACCTGAGGGAGGTAGAAGAATGCCACAGAGGACTGCGCAAGCGCAATGGACGGGTGACCTGCGCTCCGGTTCGGGCCACATGAAATTCGGCGGCGGAGCATTTGACGGCGCGTACTCGTTTGATTCTCGCTTTGGCGACGGCAAGGGAACGAATCCAGAAGAACTGATTGCGGCAGCTCATGCGGGCTGCTTCACGATGGCAACCGCGGGCGGCCTTACCAAGGGCGGTTTCAAGCCGGAACGTTTGGCCACCGTCGCGACGGTGCACCTCGAATCCGAAAGCGGTGGTTTTTCCATTCAACGGATAGATCTCAAGATGGAAGCTTCGGTGCCGGGCATCGACGACGCAACGTTTCAAAAAATCGTTGCTGACGCAAAAAAAGGCTGCCCTGTTTCGCGGGCGCTTGCCGGCGTGCCGGAAATCACGGCGCAGGCGACCCTGACAAAATAGCAGAGCTACGCTGGAGGATCTTCTTGTGAAAACCATCTTGATGGTGCTTGCATTGGTATTTGTCATAAGTCGGCCGGCGTGGGCGGCCGGCAGCGACAACGCGTTGCGCTCGGCGTTGACCGCAGATCTGAGCAACTATCTGTCGAGCCGGGCGAAGATCGAGCACATCTCCGCTGCTTCGTTGAGCGTCGATCTTCACGACTCCACCTCAAACATCAATGTAGCCGCGGGAACCACGCAATATGGCGGCGGCAAGCCGGTGACCCCAAATAATCTCTTCCAGATCGGCAGCAACACCAAGGCCTTTACGTCCTCGATTCTCTTGCAGCTCGAGGCCGAAGGCAAACTCTCGATTGACGACCCGCTTGGAAAGTTTCTCCCACAGTACCCGGCCTGGAAAGACATCACGATTCGGCGTCTCCTCGATATGACGAGCCCAATTCCGACGTACGACGATACCGACTCGTTTATGGACGCCGTTGTGGCGCAGCCATATCGCAAGTTCACGACAGCCGAACTTGTCCATTATTGTTACCCCGGAACCCCAGGCGCGGCCAAGCCGCAGCACGGCTGGTACTATTCAAATACCAACTACATCCTCTCGGAAATGATCATCGAAAAGGTCACGGGCCAAAGCTACGAATCAGAAGTGCAGAGTCGCATCATTAACGCCATCCCACTCGAAGACATGTACTACAGCCCTCATCTTTACCCATCCGCGGTTGCCATCCGCACGGTCTCTGGATACTTCTACAACCACACCCCGGAGAACAAACACCTAGCCCCGCTTTTGAATAAAGACGTTCGGCTCTACAGTGTGTCGTGGGCCCAAGGCGCGGGAGCCGCAGTTGGATCACCTGAGGCGATGACCCATTGGGTGCGCGCGCTGTATCAAAGCCCGACCTTCCTGCCCGCCGGGCAACGTCGCGAGATGATGACCATCGTGTCGCTGGCAACTGGAAAACCCATCGCAAGGACATCGCTTGCGGACCCGCGTGCCTTTGGGTTAGGGGTCGCTCAACTGACAGAAAAGGAAACGGGGACAATCTGGTTCTACGAGGGCGAGACCCTAGGCTACCGCATGTTATACGGGTACTTTCCAAAGCAGGACGTGGTGCTCGATGTCGGGCTCAACAGCCAGCCCGATGGGAACCAAGACAAAATTGGCATGCTCTTCACTTCGATTTACAAAACGCTGCACGCGGCCGGTAAAATGTAAAAAAGAGGGGCGATTTTCCAATCGCCCCTACTTGATCCTCCTTGGCCCTACTTGCCGTGTGGCCGCTGAGGTCTAGTCGGGTTGCCGCTAGACTGGCGCTGAAACTGCGGACGCGGTGCATTCACATTGCCGCCTCGTTGCGGATAGTTATTCGAATAGGTCGGGTACCCGCGGTATCCAGTTCCAACGGAAGACGCCGGGTGGTCGTTATAGGTCCCGTTGAAGCGAGTCCAGGGCGAACTCGGCATCGCCGACGATGGCACGCTGTGGTATGAGCCTATCGCGTGCGGCATTGAGCCGGTCGAAGGGGGAGTTCTCGCCCCCGATCCGACTGCGTGAGTTGAACTCCCGTTGAAGCGAGTCCACGGAGAACTCGGCGTCAACGACGATGGCGCGCCTTGGAATGAGCGTCCCGTCTGCGAATTGCCGGTCGCATGGAAAGTCCTCGGAGTCGATCCAACCCCGCGCGTTGCACCTCCGTTGAAGCGCGTCGCGTTGGGGAGAGCTGCCGGCATGGCCCCGGCCGCGCTACTTCCGGCACCATGACTTGCGTTGAACCTGCTCCACTCCGCGGATGGGCCCGATCGCGTTGTGATACGGCTGGGTTGGGTAGGCTTCATTGAATTCGTCATCGCCGGATTCGTCGCCGTCGAGACGTGAGGACCAATCCCGACGTCCATCGCTGTGCCGCGCGCGGAGCCGAAGCGACCCCATGCCGACGATGGTGCGCCGCCGGAGTTGAGTTTGGCAATCGGAGTGCCAGACCGTTCGCTGATCGGCTTGCCGACTGTGCCGCCGCTTTGACGTCCGAGGAAACCCGTTTGCGTCTTCGGTTGCACCGCCATGACATGGAAGCGGGGCGAAAGCGGTTGTGTCCTGGCAATCGGTAGGGGTCTGTCGCTGAACCGCATGTTGCCTTTTCCAGGCTGGATTGGCAACGTGCTCTTCAGAAGTCCAACGTTTTGAAGATCGTGTGCGTTCACGGGCAAGTAGTGGTGTACTGACGATCCGTTCTGGAAATCGCGCACCGTTATTGCTGCAATCGCTGCGTGCGGCCCGCGCGCGTTGCGATAGATCTTCGTGACGTTGACGTTCGTAATGTTGATGTTCGTGATGTTGATGTTGGTGATGTTGGCGCCGAAGCCAGACCCCCACCACGGGTAAAACGGCTCGTACGGTGCGAGCGGCACCCACGCGACGTTGCTAAACCCAAAGCCGATGCTGAAACCGAAACCACTGCCATACCCAAAGAAGGCGACGGCGCCCGGGCAGTAGGCGACAGGTGCATACACAGGACCGGGCCACCATGCCCAGCCATAGCCGTTAGCATAAAACCAACGCCCGTAGTGATATGGCGCCCAACCCCACGGCTCGTATCCAACCCACGTCCAACCATAGTATGGTGCCCAAGCCCAGCGGCCGTCTTGATAGGGGGCCCAATCGGACTGGTCGCTGTATGGAACCCACACGTTGCCGTAGTCGGAGACCCAAACCCAATGTCCGTATGAATCAAGGTCATCAAGACCGACGATACCTTGATTGGCATACTGGTCTGCAGATGTGGGCTGCTCGTATTGATCGCGCTGCGCATTCCAAGAATCGAAATCGTCGTACGCGACCGTATCGATCGTGCTGACCTGGGGATTGGACGATGATCCTTTGACGAGAATCGTCGTCCCTGAGTCGATCGTTTGCGAGCCTTGTGGCCCTATGAGGTCCGCTTGGCCGGAACGCACGGTGAAAATAGTACTCCCACTGCTGTCGACTGTGACGCGGTAGCTACCGGGTTCGTCTGGTCGAATCGTGATGGACGGCGTGTCGAGCGCGATGTTTGCATCCGAAGAGTGCAGCACGCGCACATCGACCGTACCCGCTGCGAGTTGCAGTTGATGGTCATTTGCATCGAGCTTCGAGAAGCGCACTTGAGCGTCCGAGGCGATGCGTACGAAATCTGCGTTATCGAGCTGCACTTCAGCGTGAGAGCCAGAACCGGTCGAGAGGTAGTCTCCAACGCTTATAGGTGCATTGACGACGGCCGCTTCAGTGTCTCCATTATCGCCGTGCTGCACGGTGATCGTCCCGTTCACAACGCTGACGCGGGCGACGCCGCTTCCGCTATCTGCAAGTGCCGGAACTGAAGTGAGACCGACCACAAGGATGGCAGCTAGGGCCATGCCTAGCTTGACGAATGCATTTTTCATGGGGCAACTCCTGGGGGCAACCGCGTGGGTCCACCTCGCCCATCCTGCCCTACCTTCTACTAAACGAATTCTGCTTGGGAAACGTTTTACCCGTCAGCAGGGGCATCCAGCTGGTACTTCCTGAGAAGATAGACGCGCAATCCCAGGATGACCCCCAGGGCCAAAGCGAGGAGTAGCGCGCTCAGCTGGCTCGCTAGGTCGCCTTTGGGCGGCATCGGCACCGTGCCCGCTGCCATCGAGCCGTTCTGAATTGCCGGGAGGATGGAAGTGCCCCTGATGAGCAGCCGCGCGCCAATGACTGCGACGAAAATCGCCGCTCCGATGGGCTTGGCCTTCGTATACATCACGTGCGCGGCGCGGTCGATCCTGACCGTGGTGTGCGTGCCCTGGTACCAGCCAATGGCCCCGCCAACCACAAGCACCACAAGAGCGAGCGCAACGTTCACCGGTGTCGTGAAGCCATCAAAAACAAGCACCCAAATGGTCAGGGCTAAAAAGATCGCAGGGGCGACCCACATCGACCCTACTTTAATCCCTTGCTCCCTGGTCGCCCGCCAGACGCGAAGGCCGATGGCAAGCACAATCACCGCAATGACGATAATCGTGATCTCGGTTTGACTCATGACAGGCCATTCGAGCCGGGCTTTCTCATCTCCGGCCCTGTGGGAGCTGGATGGCTTGCGCGCTCCGAGGTGGAAGAAATAGGCATGATGCACTTTGCAATCCGGACAACCTTAACGTTCGCGTGCGTGGCTATTTTGGCCACGCTTTCCATGGGCGCAAGCTATCTTAGCTACTTGGCAATCAGCCTGCAGCCCGGCGACCAGATCAGCGTGCACATCGATGGAACAACGCTCTCTTCTTCATCTTCCAACCCCGGTGACACGTTCCAAATTGTGGCCGCGGAACCGTTCCTGGCGCAAGGCAACGTCGCCGTCATCTCGGGCGCCGTCGGACAAGGTCACGTCGTCTCAATCGCACCGGCGAAAAATGGTAAGCCGGCCGCGGTGGCCATCCAACTCGATTGGATTACTTCAGTCGATGGCCAGCACGTTCCAATCGCGGCCACCAAGAAAGGTGATCCCCTCATCTTTGGCGCTGGCGGCCCCTATGAGAAGAACTATTCCAAAGACAAACCGGTAACGGTGGGCTCCGATCTTTTGTTTATGGCGTATGTAACTCAGCAGGTCTCGGTTCAAGTTAATCCGACGTAGTTTTTGGGAAGTGTGCGGCGAGCTCGCCTCCGATTGCCTCGATGCCATGGATGATTCCGCGGGTAAGATCTTCGGTTTTGATCTTCTGGCTCATTGAACGAGCCAGCTGGTCCCAAAAGCTCTGTCCGAGTTCTTGATGAATCCCGGCATCTCCAACCACTGCAAACTCCCGCTTTGAGGGCGCGACAAAGAGCAAAACGCTGTTGCGATGATGGCTGCGGTGCATATCGAGTTTGGCAAACGCCTGCGCGGCCGCTGCGATGATGTCTCCGCGGGAATGGGGTGAGAGCACCACGACAACCTTGCCGGTGGTGTGAGCTTCTGCTACGCGAATCGCTGCGGCGATTTGGTCCTCGTCGACGTAGCGCGCGAGATGATGTTTTGGCTTCACCAACCCCCCGATGCTCCGCCACCACCACCCATGCCCCCGCCGCCGCTGAACCCGCCGCCACCGCCTGAAAAGCCTCCGCTAAAGCCGCCCCAACCGGCGCCGCTCCAGCCAGATCCGATAACATACGGACCGCGACGGCCGGCGCCTCGACGGATCAACGAGCTAATGATGAAAAAGATGACGAGAAAGGCGAGAATGCCCCATAAACCCCCGTTGTCCGAGCTTGTGGGAGGTCGATAGGGCCGTGCCGACGTGCCTCCTTCGCCGCCGATCGTCGCAAGGATGTCCGAAACCGCGGATGTGACCGCTCCATCTGGATCGTTCGCTCGCATCTGCGGTTCGACGTCATTGCGAATGATTTGCGACGAAATAGCGTCGGTGAGTTGGCCTTCGAGTCCGTAGCCAACCTCGATGCGGACTTTGCGACCTTGCGTGAACAAAAAGAGGACAGCACCGTCGTCGAGACCTTTGCGGCCGACCTTCCAAGCCGTGAATGAGCGAATGGTCCAATCTTCAAGCGGCACGTCGCCGGTTGATGGACCAATCCAGACAAGGACTTGATGTCCAGTGGTCTTCTCGTAGTTTGCGAGGCGCTGGTTGAGGCTGTCGCTTGTGGACGATGAAAGCACGCCTGCGTTGTCGGTCACCCACTGCGTGGGCGATGGCGGTATCGGGACTTGATCCGCCAGCGCACGCGCGCTGAGCGCAACCGCGGCGATGGCAGCAAGCAGGGTCAGGTAGATCCGCATCCTTTAGAACTGCACCTGCGGGGCTGTCTGCGCACCAGGCTGAGCTTTGAAGTATTCCTTGGCCGGAAAGCGATTGCCGAACAATCCGACGATCGCAATGGTCGGGAACGACTGGCGCGTCGTATTGTACTGCCGGGCGATGTCGTTGTAACGCATGCGCTCCACCGCGATCCGATTCTCTGTCCCTTCGAGTTGTGACTGGAGCGTCAGGAAATTCTCGCTTGCTTTGAGATCTGGATAGTTCTCAACGACGGCGAGCAGACGGGCAAGCGTCGCGGACAGACCATCTTGGGCGGCTTGAAATTTAGCAAAGTTTTGCGGATCGCTTGTCACGTTTGCGGGGATCGCTTGCGTCACTTGCCCAACCTTTGCGCGCGCTTGCGCGACCGCGATGTACGTACTTTTTTCGAAATTCGCGGCGCCTTTGACTGTGGCGACGAGATTAGGGATGAGGTCGGCACGCCGCTGGTAGACATTCTCTACCTGAGCCCATTGCGTGTCGACGGCCTGACTGAGAGTCACCAAATTGTTGTACGTGCCGACAATCCAAAATCCGACGATGGCAATGAGGACGACGACCGCTATCAAACACCCGAGCGCCCCGCGACTTCCCATTCTCATGTGCTCCTCATGTCAGTGGGTAAGAAGAGTAACCGTGACGGGTGAACTTCAGGGAGTATGATGATGACCCTGCCAGAAAAGGAATCCGAAGGTCGGCTGCGACGCCTTGGTCGCGCGAATAAATTCGCGCAACTACATTTTGCGTTCGTGGCCCTCGCGCTGATCACCCTGGGCGCAGCCTATCCCGTCAAGACGATCGACTCGATCACTCTGCACGACGCGCAGCGTCAGCGCGACATTCCACTGAAGATTTACTATCCGGCCGGCCAAAAGGATGTGCCGCTTATTATCTTTTCGCACGGTTATGGGGGCGATAAGGATGGTTACGTCTACTTAGGCACCGGTTGGGCTAGCGCTGGATACGCCGTTATTCTCCCTACGCACGAGGGTGGGGATCGCCAAGCGGCCATGGCCGGTGGCTACACAGCCATGTTCAAAGGAGAGTCGGTCGTGACTTCCGCGCAGCTGGACGATAACGCGCACGACATCTCGTTTATCATTTCCTCGCTGCCCGATATCGAGCGGCGCGCTCCAGAGCTGGATGGGGTCATCGACACGAAGCGCATCGGTGTTGCGGGCCACTCCATGGGTGCCGGTACGACGCTCGTTCTCGCGGGGGCCACGCTGCCTGGATCAAGCGCGCTCGCGAGCGACCCACGACCCCTCGCGTTCCTCGCCATATCGCCGCAGGGGATGTTTTCGAGCGCCGATGCGCATCGCTGGGATGGGATCGCGCGGCCCACCCTGACCCTCTACGGATCGAGCGATGAGGGCGAGCAGCATCAGCCGCCAAGCTGGCGTCTCGATCCGTTCGACCATATGCCGCCCGGCAATAAATACAATCTCATCGTCGACGGCGCGAACCATTTTTCGTTTGCCGACGCAGCCAAGGCGCCCGCCGTCGCCGCGATGCTGGCACACGGGCAGACGCGCGACATGAATCAAATTCATGATTATGTTGTCCGAACGACGTTAATCTTTTGGAACGCCTACTTAGGTAATGACAGCACAGCGTTGGCGCAGTTGCGCTCCAACCAACCGCTTGTTCCGCAAGAACCAATTGGAACGTTGAGCGCAAAATAAGCAGCGAGGCGAAAAATTGGGGACGATTTTCCAATCGCCCCCTACCAGGCGGACCTAAAGGTCCGCCGCTACATTTACTTGCGCTGGTGGAGCATGAACGAGTTTCCCTCGGTGTCTTCAACGCTGATCATGTGGCAGACTTCGGATTCGAACGGCTCGTCGTCGAGAAACTTTACGTCGTGTTTGCGCAGCTCGGCTACTGCTTCCTTAAGATTGGGAACCGCGAAGAACACGCCGGCGCTGGGATGCCAGCTTCCGTCGCTCATCTTCCAGACGCCGAACGTCGCACCGTCGCCGAGCTCGAATTCTGCGCCTTGATCGCCTTCCCATGAGGGTTCCAGGCCGAGGATGTCCTTGTAAAACTTGGTCGCGCGTTTGGGATCTTTCACGAGGTAGGCGTGAATGTCAATCCCGGTCGCCTTAATGGCCGTGGCTGTGGCCATGAGGGATGCCTTCCTTTCAGATGTGCGTCTAAGGGATAACACATCCTAGCGCATGAAAGGTGACACCTAATGTCATATATTCCATAGGATACTGAAATCATGAAATCTGGCCGCTTGCTCGCCATGCTGCTTTTGCTCCAAGCCAAGGGGCGAGCCTGCGCGCGGGAGTTAGCGCAGCAGTTGGAGGTTTCCAAGCGTACCGTCTATCGCGATCTCGATGCGCTCAGTTCGGCCGGCGTCCCCGTTCATGCCGAACGGGGTGTTTCGGGCGGGATCGTCTTGGCTGACGGCTATCGCAAAGCGCTGACCCAGTTCAGCGAGGACGAATTGCGGGCTTTGTTTATTTCAGGCGACAATCCGCTGGCCGACATTGGCTTGAGCGATAAACTACCGCTCGCGCTCGCAAAGCTAGTGGGCGCGCTTCCGGATGCGCAGCGCCGCGCCGTTGAGATGGCTCGCCATCGGATCTACCTCGACCCCCGGCGCTGGAAGCAAGCGGCGCAACCACGAGAACATTTGGCCACTTTGAGGGTTGCAATTTGGGAAAACCGGCGGGTTGAACTTTATTACAAAGATCAAAATCGAGCGCAGACCGAGAGAGTGATCGAGCCCCTAGGCTTGGTCGCCAAAGCCGGTATCTGGTATCTCGTCGCACGCTCTGGTTCGGAAATGCGAACCTTTCGCGCCGAGCGCATCATCAACGTCAAGGAACTCGACGAACATTTCGAACGGCCTGTGGATTTCGACTTGGTCGGATTCTGGCGCGAGTGGGCTCAGAAATTCGAAGAAAGCCTCCCGACGTACTCGGTCTTGCTGCGAGTACCGAATGCTGCAATTGACGACGTGACGGCATACTGGGAATCGCAGGTGCTTGAAAGCAAGGCTCGATCGGAATCCTTACTGGTGAAAATCGTTTTTCCGGCGACTGAGGTCGCGGTGCATCAACTCGTCGCTTGGGGAAGAAAAGTCGAGATCGTAGAACCCCAGGAGCTTCGTGAACTCGTGCTGCAAAGAGCGCGCGACGTTCTCGCGCATTACGCCTAGCAACAGGGTGTTCAGCGTTGCGGGCGAAGCTGCACGAACCTATGAAATTGGCCTGGTTTTCTCTTTGCGCGGCGATCGTGCTTGCAACGGTCGCCTTCTTCACGCTTTCGACGCCTGGCGTGGGTGCGCCGCATCCTGTTGCATCTGCCGCCGCGCAGGACACTCCCACTCCGCCGCTCACGATCTATGCTCGCGCTGGTAATCAGCATCCGAGCACAATCGAGCCCAAGGGTCCGGGCTTGCTGCTCATGGGCGGCGGTGCCACGGTTGACTCTTCCTTTGTGTGGATGCACGACACGATTGTTGGTGCGCATGGGGTGCGCGGCGGCGATGTGGTCGTCCTGACTGCGTCCGAGGGAGACATCTACACGGCGTACATCATGCGGGTTGCTCCTTTCAATTCAGTGCGATCGATCAGCTTAGGCCCCGGGGCAACCAAAGCCGATCTCGAGCAAGCGGCTGCCTATGTCGACCATGCTCAAGGCGTCTTTTTCTCAGGCGGCGATCAATCGCATTACGTCCGATGGAAGGGCTCGCCGCTGATTGCCGCCGTCCAGCGCCTGTACGATCGCGGAGGTGTGGTTGGAGGCACGAGCGCTGGCCTGGCGATTCTGGGTGAGTACGTGTATGATTCGGTTGCGGCTGACGCAGCCGGCGGAGACGTCGAAGCCAGGACAACCAATGCGATGGCGGATCCGAGCGAACCAATCATAAGCTTCACCCACGATCTCTTCACCTTTCCGCCGCTGCGCCATATCATTACGGATACGCATTTGGTTCCTCGCAACCGGCTCGGACGGCTCATGGTGTTCCTTGCGCGTTTGCAAGAGCAATCCTCGAGCGATCTCATGGGTGTCGGCGTGAGTCAAGGGACGGCAATCGTGATTGACCGCCACGGTATCGGCACGCTCAAACTGGAACATCACCAAGGAGCCGCGTTGTTGGTTCGGTTGACTGAAGCGACGCCTATCGTTGCCGGAAAGCCCTTCATCGCCAAAAACATTCGCATAACGCTGCTCAATCGCGAAGGCGAACAGATCGATTTTAATTCGTGGTGCGCCGCCGCACCCACCTATTTCGTGAGTGTCGACGGCCGGAAGGCGCCCTTCTACGACCCGGCTGATCCCTACACCGCGCCGCAAAACGCGACGATCCCCAAGTGTCAGCGGACCTAAAGGTCCGCTGCTACCTTATTTGAGGTAGCGATCGAACCACGCAAGCCAGCGCCGGTAGGCGTCGGCTTCTCGAACGGGCCCCTGCGGCAAATGTCCCCCCGTGGGATACGCGTAAAATTCAACTGGCACACCGTTGTCGTTGAGCGCGTGAAACATTTCGTACGACTCTACGATGGGCACGCGTACGTCGTAGACGTTGCAAAGAATCAGCGTGGGCGTGTGAATATTCTGATAGTACGCAATGGGAGACTGGCTACGCCACAATGTCAGCGCATTACCCTTATAAGGAGAGGACTGGGCGAACATAAGACGGTCGGCATCGATATCGTCCGCAATGGAATAGTCCACGACCAAATCGTTGACGGCGGCGCCTGCCACCGCGGCGCGCCAAATGTTGTAGTGACCCTCCAACCACGAGGTGAGTTGACCGCCATACGACCAGCCGGAAACCGCGATGCGTGATTCGTCAACGATGCCCATCCGTTCGACCGCAGCAATCCCCGCCATCACGTCTTCCCCTGGACCCGTGTTTGGATCGTTGAAGATCGCGCGAAGGTAAGCATTTCCTAAATCGGTGCTACCCCGGTAATTCGGTGCGAATACCAGGTAGCCGTGGCTTGCAGCCAACTGGTAAAAGTCTGAAAATGCCACGTTGGAGCTTTCATTTGGTCCTCCGTGGATACGCAGCACAAGCGGGTAGCGGCGACCACGGATATAGTCGGGCGGATACGTCAACACGCCGTCTTCCTCAAGACCGTCGGCTGATCGCCACGCGACACGAGTCACGCTGCCGAGCCGCAGCGCTGCGACTGGGTCATTGAACGAGGTCAGCCGCTGCGGCACCGAGCTGCCCGGCGCGAGCACGTATAGCTCATCCGGACGACGTTTTTGATCGCCGATGAACGCAATCGTACCGTCTCGTGCGACGCTTCCCAGCGATTGGATCTGCGCTGCCGCAACCGTTCCCATCGGCAAGCGCCGGAAGCTCCCATCGACTCTTTGGAGCAGCAGCGGCTCCTGCGTTCGATCGTCCACTTGCTCGAGCAAAGCGTTGCCTCTCGGCATCCAAGCAAGCGTGGAAGCCTGACGATCGAGGGCGAGGGAGATGTCGCGGTCGTTTCCGCCGGTGGAATCTTGGAGCCACACATCGTCTTGATTCACTGGATCGCTAGCGCGCATGTGCAAGTACGCAATATGTGATCCATTAGGGGAATAGAGCGCTTGATCTTCATAACTCCGATGAGGCGTTGCGTAAGTGGATTCACCGGTGGCCACATTCAATCGGGTTGCGTACGCCAGATCGTGAAGACCGCGGACAGCTGGCGCGCACTCGTACAAGATAAAGCGCCCGTCCGGCGACCACGACAGCGGTGAATCGATGGCGCTGAGCGGACCCTGGGTGAGCCTGCGCTCTTGGCCGCGCCGGTCCACGAGCCAAATGTGAAATGGACGCGCTTCTTCTTCGGCGAGATATGCGTTGTCGTCAATACGGAACCCGTCGTCGTACGCTGCAGCTCCGCTTTTTCGAGCAACCTCATCCTGGCGCGTGAAGGCAATCGACATGCCGCGTGGATCCCACGCAATCTGCTCGACGCTTGAGCCGCCGCGTGTCGTTTCGACCTTGGTTCCGGAGATCGGATTGAGGAGAAAGATCTGGCTTACACCGTTTGCGTCGTCGATAACAGCTGCAAGTTGAGAACCGTCGGGCGACCAGGCGAGATTTCCGACGGAGGTGTGATCTGCACTTGCGGAGCGCAGCTCCTTCGAACGCCGGTCGTAGATCTCAAGCGTATCGTCATAGCGATTGCGATTGAAGTCGACGCGGGAAGCCACGAAGGCGATGCGTGCTCCATCTGGTGAGATGGTCGCGTTTGAGAGGCTCACCAACTGTTGAAGACCCTGGAGCGAGAACGTGGCGGAGGCGAACAAAATGATTAATGCAAGCATTTCCCCTGTTTTCAAGCGCGCGAATAAATTCGCGCGACTACATTGGAATAAGTTCGCGCGAGGGGCAATTTTCCAATCGCCCCCTACGTTCGTGGACCTAAAGGTCCGCTGCTACATTACAGTTTGAATTGGACCTGGAAGAATAGCTGCGTCGGAAGCGGCAGGTTGAAAGAATTGACGTCTCCATATGCGGGCGCGTATGGCACCGAGAAGTATGGATTGAGCGGCACGCCGTTGGCCTTTGTGTCGTTAGGGCTGGCACCATTCCAAAAGTTGCTAATAAAGAACTTGTTGTACCCGTACCCACAGGCGAGACTATTGGGCGGGTATACCTTGGTCCATGGCTCTGAAGAGCCGCCAAAACAGCTATTCACTAGATTTACCACACTGAGGTTGGCCGTAGTGCGCGGACTAATATCGTACTGCAGTTGCAAGCCCAGATTGAACTGCCACGGCTGTCGATACTGCCCGAAGGTGGGGAACGTACCCGTGTAAGGACTCGGAATCCAAAGATAACCAGGTGTCGTGCCGCTGGCTCCAATGGCTGCCTTGCCGCAAGAAGTGTAGTCGGCGGTCAGAGGATTGGGCGCGTCAGGAATGCCCAGCGTGCCCTGATTGCTGCTACACGTACGAGGATCGAGTCCTTGGAAATCGCCCGGAGTACCGTAGAGTGCGCCCTCGTTGAGCGAGAAGGCAGGCGTCATCGAGAATTTGTCGTGGCGATAGCTCAGAACGGCGCTCAACGTGTTGGGTGAGATATACGGAAAGTCTAGCCCCGACGGATACCACCCATTGCGGTCCAACAGCGGCTGTGGCGACATTGTGTAATAAGGATTCAAGATTGACGTTGACGCACACGTCGGATCCGGCGTACCGTCTCCGCTGTTCGCGTAACACCGCGCGCCGCCGCCGGCCTTGGTCAGCATGTTGAAATTTTGAATATCTTCATTGTAGGGATCGACCGCATTTACGGAGGTGCCCGCATAATTGTTCCATTTTTCTACGGAGTTTGTGTAGGTATACGAAACTAGCCCGGAAAGACCGTTCTTGTTGAAGTCACCCTTCGTGAACTCAATCTCGAGGCCGACATTGCGCTCTGTGCCAGCATTAAACGACGGGGAAACGCCGAACAGCGTTGGGATGCTGATCGTCTCGTAGAGCTGATTGGTCGCCCATCGGAAGAACGGCGTCACCTTGATCGCCATGTCCGTGCCCGGAAATGCGCGCTCGTACGACGCGTCATAATTATTCGAGAACTGTGCCTGGGCGGCATGGAATGGCGTGTTATAGCCAAACTGTAGGAAGCCGATAAGCTCGGCGGCTAGATTCGGCTCGAGGCTGTTGTACTCGACTTCGTAGTTCTGCGGCTCTTGAGCGAATCTGCCCGCCGAGAAGCGAAGCACCGTATTCGAATTGAGCGTGTCGGTGAGCCCAAAGCGCGGCGAGAAGTACGACTGCGTGTAGTTTGCGGGGACCACATCGGACAAAAGTATGTGTCCATTTTGTCCGTCAGGATGGACCGTCTGCACACCTCCGACCACCGGACACGTGAACGAGACGTAGGGGCTCACGCTGCCCAAAAATTGCGGCGGCTCCGGAACGATCACCGGCTGGAAGGTAACGGGGTTGTAGCAGAATTCTTTCTGCGCGGCAGCGTACCAAAAGTTCTTGTCGGGTGAGGCGACGGGAGTGATGACATACTCGTCGCGGTCAAAGCGAAGGCTTGTCGTGATGTCGAGCTGTCCGTTGGGTTTCCAGTCGTCGCTCAGCGAAAAGTTACCGAGTTCCGGCTTGATTGAGTTGATCTCGCCCTGGTTGCCCGTGAAGGTCAACCGCCAAGCCGCGCTTTGGGCACACGCTGGCGGAGGGATCGGGTCATTGGCCCCCCCCGCGCAGGTGACGTTTTCCGGATTTCCCAAGGTCGAGAGCCCGGTGGGGTCTCCGAAACTGCCTTGGCTGATCGGGTCGTTGCACGGCGCTACCTGGCCCGCGGTAACGTTGTCAACGCCATTGGCCAGCGTCCCATCAGCCGCGGCAAAGCATTGCGTGCCGTTTGTCAGGTTGCTCACCTGCTGCCCTGAGCTGTTAAAATCGTTGAAGTTGTAGTAACGAAGAGTTCTCGACTCCAGATAATTCAGTGTCGCGACGAGCTCGTGCTTTGCGGATACTTGGTTTGCGTACTGAAGCTCACCACCGCGGGTATGCGCGTCCAGCTCGTAGTCAAAGTTTGTGCCGCCCAGATTTGCGCCGGAGATGCCATCTTGAATGGCGCCACTGCGATTCGTATTGGAGTAAAAAATGTAACCAAAGGCGCGCAAATAGGACGTGTCACTCATGTTGTCCTGGTATTGTGCCTTGATGACACTTGCTTGATCCCATCGGCCATCGCGATAACCAAGAGGGAGGGGCGCGATGACGCCGTTCGGACAACTGCCTGGAACCCCCGACACATTGAGGCAGCGATCGGGCGGTGAACCCGGGAAGGCGTATCCGATAGGCGGTACGTTGGCGAGCCCGAGAAACGGTGTTCCTGCTGGATACGTGTAAAAATCAGGCCATTGCGGCGTACCCACGTATCCCTGCGTTATGAGCGCACCGAGTATCGGCTGGCCGTCACCTTGACTGCTGTAATATTGTTGAAATTGCGCAGAATTTGAGTACAGTAACTGGACGTCGTTCATCCCGCTGTCGTGCTTGTGCGGGATGCCGAAGTGAAAATTGTTTACGACCTCTCGACCTACGATGGCCGATGCATAGTCCGCGTTTGGCGAATAATAGCTGAAACATCCCGGGTCACTTGTGACAATCGATGTTGCGGGATTCGTATAGAGGTTGGGGTTATTCGGATTGCACGTAGGGTACACGGCAGGCCAAAACGGGAGGAAGGTCGTGACGTTATCAGGATAGGTTGACGGAAATTCATTGACTTGTTGGGCGCCGTTTGCGTTTGTTAGATAACGGAAGTCTTGATTGTAACCGCTTAACCCGACGTAGTATGAAAAGAGGTGGTTGTCGGTTGCACCTCCGGTTTCAAAGGAAAGGTCGTTGTAGAACGCCGGCGAGCCGGCGCGAGCGGAGAGGTTTGTGAAACCGGGATACGTGCCAGACTTTACAACCTGGTTGATGAACCCGGCTAGTCCGGTTGCGTTGGAACTGGCGCTCCCGCCGCCAGTGTAGATCTGAAGCTCTTCTTGGCCGAGCGTCGACGCCGAATGCGAAGGGTAGTTGTCGAATGTTCGGTTCATAGGGACGCCGTCATACTCGTATCCGATTTGATCGTAATACCCGCCGCGTATATATACTGTCTGATTGACGCCCAATTGGTTCGGCGGCACAAACGCGCCCGGCATTGCGGCAATTGCGGAGTACGCATTATTGAGGCCCCCTCCACCACCCAGTGTCGAGGCGGCCGACGTCGTGGCCACATTGACCGAGTATACGTCAGTGGTGGTCCCGGGTCGCACGGGATTGAGCGAGGAACGCGAGATCACAAGGATCGTTCCCAGGCTTTTTGCGGCGGGCGACAACCGCAGAGCGACATTTTGGGACTGATCTGCGTAGACGCTGATGCCGGTGGTGCTGGCAGACTGATAACCATCCTTTGCCGCGGTCAGCGAATACGTGTCAGGAATCAGCGAGAGAAAAACGAATCTGCCCGAAGCATCTGTGTGCGCGGTCGAAGTCTGCGAGGGGCTCGCAGCCGTGACGTTTGCGTCTGCAATTGGCACGCCGGTGTCGGCTGAAGAAACTTCGCCACCGAGCGTCCCGGTGGTTCCAGCTCGGGCAACGCCCGTATACGCCCCCAAAAGGACGCACGCGGCGCCCAAAATACTAATGAGCCTGCGCCCAAACCACTTGCACATGCTTGACCTCCAAGACTGCAGTCGAATACTACGTTCCATTATAGGAACAAGAGCCGGAGCTATCTATCCCGGGTTTCCGCTATGGGCTCACCGCTTTGGGCCAATAGCCGGCGAGTTGCGCCCGAGTTTTCAGATTTAGGCGTGCGAAAATCTGCGAAATGTGGTGTTCCACGGTATGTTCGCTGATGCGCAACCCCGCGGCTATGGCTCGATTGGTCTGCCCCTTTGCCACCAGCGCCGCAATTTGTGCCTGACGCGCGGTAAGTACGAGCGCGCGAGGTTTCTCTCGTCCGGCTCTCAGTCTCTGGGTGTCGCGCGCATCGCCAATGGCGCGATAGCGTCTCAGGGCCTCGTCCTCGCGGCCTGCCAGTTCGATCGCGATTGCTTGATAGAAACGATGACCCACGCGCGACATGGCCGTCGCCGCAGCCGCGGCAAGTCGAGCCGACCTGGGAGAACCACTGCGATGCGCGACCAGTGCCTCAAAGAGCAGGCGATAGGCTCGTTTGACCCGCGGTCGCGCCGTCGAGGAGGCTAGGAGCGCTCTCGCAGCCGAGAGGTCCTCCGCCGGGCCCAACCGAGCAATTGAAAGAAAAAACGGCCAACACCGATGCGCGCGACGAACGTGCTCGTGAGTGTTGTGCAATACCTCAACCGCCTCTGCTCGCAAGCCTTGCCCCTCTTTGAGCTCAGCCAACGCCGCCGCAACCGAGCCAACTCGCTGCATTTCGCCCGAACGCACGGCGAACTCGAGCGCCCGTGGATCTGCGCAGGCGGTTAAAAGTCCCCGGTCCTCGAGCAGCAGGCCAACCCAAATGCCGACGCAGGCAGCTTTGGTTTTGAGCGTTGCCGTCGACACGCCGGTTTCGAGCGCCTCCCAAACGAGCGACCGGGCAAACTGCACTTGACCCGCGAGCACCAGCGTCCAAGCATAGTTGAGCGCTGAGTATGCCACGCGCCACATCATCCCAGTCCGGCGGGCTTCTTCAACTGCCACAAGGTGACGCTCTTGCGCGAGCGCGAGGTCGCCGAGGTCGACGGCGCCGAGTGCGAAGTTGTTCTCGATTTGAGAGATGAGTTCGCTGTCGCCAGTGTGCGCTGCCAAGAGCGATGCGGCGCGCAAATTCGCAATGGCCATGCGCGTTCGCCCGAGAAGGGCCAAGGCTTCTCCACGCACTTCATGCCACGCGGCGCGGGTGGCGCTGTCAAGGCGGCGCAGCGCTCGCTCGACCGTTGCGAGACGACCCAACGCTTGCTCGGGCTCCCCCAACGTCGTGGCAAAACGAGCGGCGGTTAGCACAGCGCGGGCATGCATGCTCGCGTCACCGACTCGCTCGAGATCGCCCGCAGCTTGCCCAGCCACTTGTAGCGCCTCAGAGGTGCGTGCGTCCACCCACGCTTGGTCCGCAAACTGCAACATGGCGTTTGCTGCGCCGTCGCGCTCGCCGAGCAACTCACGTTCCCCGCGGGCGCGCACGAACCACCCAGCGGCCTCATCACCACAACCATCGATGTAGAGCAAGGTGCCCAATCGCTCGTAGATCAGAGCGCGCGATGCACCAGTCGGATATGACCATTCGAGCGCCGCGCTGTAGAAGCGAATAGCATCGCGATACGCGCGGGCTTTTGTCGCCGCTTCTGCTGCAGCTTCGTTCCAGCGCCGAGCTTTGTCTGGGTTACGAGCGGCCGACCAGTGGTAGGCCAGCTCCGCCGGGCGCTCGGTAGAATCGGGGCGTACTTCGAGCACTTGGGCGATCCGCGCGTGCAGCGGTGCCGCAAGCGCATGAATGACCTGGTCGGCAAGCGCTTGACGAATCAGGGCATGCCGGAACCGAAAGCGTTCGGGATTTGCCTGGTCTTCGCGGATCAGACCGCAGTCGACGGCTCGTTGCAACAGCGCAATCGTGGAACCGACGCTCCGCTCCGCGATCGTGCTGAGGAGGGAGACGTCGAAACGTCCGCCCACCAGAGCGGCTCGGGCCAAGATCTCACGCTCGTTCGGATCAAACGGTGCGAGGCGCTCGGCGAGAATGGCTTGCACGGACAGCGGTACCCGCACGTGGAGATCGAGCGCGCCATTCTCGACTGCAATGCGCGCAAGCTCTTCTGCGAAGAGCGGATTGCCGTCGGCGAGCTCTTCGATCCGACCAAGCGTCGCGGGGTCGATGTGCAGATCGCGCGCGCGCAACGTTTGGTGGACGAGGCGGCGAATCTCGTTGCGACGCATCCCACCCAGGGCGAGCGTACTGAAACCACATCTCGAGGCCGTGCTGCGAAAATCAGCAAGCACAGGATCCCACGTGGTGTGATCGGAGCGCAAAATAACGAGCAGAAGGGTGCCGGGCGTGCGCAAGCGCTGCATAAGGAAGCGAAGCAACTCGAGCGTTGCTGGATCTGCGACGTGAACGTCTTCGATCGCGAGGACGAGCGGCTTGCGCCCACTCTCGCGCTCGATGGCGTTGACGACGGCTGCAAAAAAGGAGGCTTTGTCGAGCGCAGGAGCAGTCGCATTCGTCTGCGCAAAGGCGCGCCGGTGATCGAGGCGCTCGAGGATCGCAGCGAAAGGTTCGTACGGCGAACCAGTGCCTGAACAGGTTCCGACCACGGTGGATGCCTGGTCATGCACGGACGCAAGAAACTCGGCGACAAGCCTGGACTTGCCAATGCCAATTTCGCCCTCGACCAGCACAAAGCGCGCCTGCGTCTCGCTCGCTAGGCGTAGTTGTGCGCGCAAACTATCAAGTTCGTCGCGCCGTCCAACAAATTCATCGCTCGACAGCGGCGATGAAATGATCGCCGATGCTACAGTAGACACCGCTTTTTCTCCGAGACTCCCTGCTTTGTTGCAACAAAAGCGACGCCCTCCCTCGCAAAGCGCAAATTCTCAAAGGGCGCAGGAGCGAGTTCGAGCGGACATAAAACCGCTGTTACCTATGCAAGCGGCGCGTCGGCCTGGCGTCAATATCTTCGATCAATCGAAGCCGATGTGGCAATGGTTTGCCATCTTCTTGATCCCGGTGATGATCGCCAACATCCTCCAGTCCGCATCGCAGACCTTCAGCGCGATCTTCTTGGGTCGGATGATTGGCGTCAATGCGCTGGCGGCGGTGTCGGCCGTTTTCCCAATCATTTTTCTCCTGGTTGCCTTCTTGATTGGCTTGGCAAGTGGGAGCACGGTCCTCATTGGGCAAGCGTTCGGCGCCGGCGACGCACATCGCGTGAAAAAAGTTGCGGGAACGATGCTTGGGGCAACGCTTGGGTTAGGTATCCTCGTTGCAATCGTCGGCAATCTTATTTCGCCTTCGCTCCTTGTTGCGCTGCGAACGCCACCCAACATTTTGCCGCAAGCTGACGCCTACGCCCGAGTCATCTTTTTGGTGATGCCAATTATTTTTCCGTATTTGGCGTATACCACATTCATGCGGGGCACGGGAGACTCGCAAACGCCGCTGTATTCTTTGATCGTGAGCACCGTCCTCACGGTTTTCTTCACCCCCGCATTCATTCGCGGCTGGTTCGGCCTCCCACAACTTGGTGTGGTGAGCGCCGCGGTCGCCGGCTTGATCAGTCAAGGCGTCGCACTATTTGCGCTCATCGTCTATCTCGGGCGAATTCGCCACCCGCTGCGCTTCGACGCCGAGATGGCTCGCGATATGCTCGTGGATTGGCGCGTCTTGTGGCAAGTGGTGAAAATCGGCGTGCCCACTGGCGTTCAAGTTATCATGGTCTCGCTGGCGGAAATCGCCGTCATTTCGTTTGTCAATCGCTTCGGCTCGAGCGCGACAGCCGCGTATGGCGCGGTGAATCAGGTCGTCAACTACGTTCAGTTTCCGGCTATATCCATCGGCATCACGGCCTCGATCTTTGGCGCCCAGTGTATCGGTGCCCGCCGCGAGGATTTGCTCGGTACGGTGGTGCGATCGGCCGTCAGTATGAACTATGTGGTGGGCGGCATTCTCATATCGCTGTGCTACATCTTTGCCTGGGCTATCCTTGGTTGGTTCATCACCGATGCACATACACTGCAGATCGCGCACACCCTCATCATGATTACGTTGTGGTCGTACCTGCTGTTCGGCAACAGCGCGGTGATCAGTGGTGTCGTGCGCGGCAGCGGCGATGTGATCGTCCCCATGCTCAATGGAATTTTCGCCATTTGGGGTATCGAGGTGCCGGCAGCGTACATTTTGATGCATTATTTCGGATTGAATGGCGTGTGGATGGGCTACCCCATCTCCTTCATCGTGGTCCTGACACTCCAATACTCATACTATAACTTCTTCTGGAAACGCCGGATTCACGAGCGGATCATCTAGCAGGCCCACCAGCCATCGCATTTAGGTACTTGACACGGGCATCGTAAGTATGTTATTTAGTCAAGTGACCAAGGCGTATGACTAAGACATAAATGGCCTTCATGGCCCTTGGTTCTCTGCTCTCTGCGTAAAGGAGGACCGCCCCCATGGCGACTCAGACCCAAGCCCAACCCAAGGCCACCGGCAAGGCATACGTGCTGCAGGGCACCCTGCTCGAAGCCTGTTCTTGCAAGACCCTTTGCCGTTGCTGGATCGGCGAAGATCCCGATGGCGGCGCTTGCGACGCATTTAACGCTTACCATATCGACAAAGGCGAGATCAATGGCATCGACGTCTCCGGACTTACCTACGTGCAGGTCGTAAAGATTCCTGGCAACGTGCTCGTTCCAAAGAGTTGGACGCGCGTCACGTATGTTGACGGGCGGGCAACAGACGCACAGAAACAAGCAATTCTGGATGCGTGGCATGGACGTTTAGGCGGACCGCTTGCCGACTTGAATGGCCTCATCAAAGAAGACCTCGCCATATACACGCTACCTATCAATCACAAACTGACAGGCGGCGAAGGCACCCTCTCGGTGGGCGACAAGATCCGCGCGACAATGGCCCCGTACAAGAGCGCGTATGGCACTGCAACGACGTTGCGCGACAGCATCTTCAGTACGATTGCCGGTGCGCCCGCCTACGTCTCCAAGGCATCCGAGCACGTTGTGAACATTCCGGAGCACACCATGGTCTGGGCGTTTAAGGATCGCAATGCAATCCAAGGCGACTTTCGGTTCGAAGCCTAGCAATGGCAAGCACCGCAGGCTGGACAAGCAATTCTGAGCGTCGTCCTCTTTCGACGCTTGGGATTCTCTTTGCCGTCATTGTTGCAGCCTGGGCGCTGTGCATATGGGCGGAATGGAGTGGCATTGCCGTTTCGTTCCACCATCACGCGCTGTACGAGAGTGGCCGGCCGTTCTGGTCGTCCGCGCTCATCATGCTCGGCGCTTGGCAAGTGATGACAGCGGCGATGATGTTGCCGTCCTCGCTTGGCTTCATCCGGATGTATAGCGCGGCCGCGAAGAACGCACCCGAGTTCCCCGCCACCCTCGCGCTCTTTCTGACTGCCTACTTTGCCGTGTGGAGCGCTTTTGCACTTGTGGCCTTCGCCGGAGACATGCAAGTGCACCGGGCAGTCGATGCCTGGCCGTGGCTCAACACGCATTCGCAAGTCGTGCTCGCCAGCACGCTTCTCCTCGCGGGAATATGTCAGCTGACTCCGCTCAAAGATGCGTGCTTGAGAGCCTGTCGGCATCCAGGCATGTATCTTGCTCGGCACTATCAGCGCGGCATGCTCAATGGATTCGCAATTGGTCTTGGACATGCGCTTTTCTGCTTGGGTTGCTGCTGGGCGCTTATGCTCGTGATGTTTGCCGCGGGTGTCGCGCATTTGGCTTGGATGGGGGCCCTGGGTGTGGTGATGCTCGTGGAAAAGGGAGCACGACATGGAGAGCGTTTGGTGGTGCCCGTTGGTGGGGTCCTCGCAGCGCTTGCTCTGATCAGCTTGCTCGCGCCACACGCGATACCAGGATTATAGCAGCGGAACTCGCACCCCAGTCTTGTGGAGGGACGAACAATCAAAGCAGTGCAGCGTCAACGAGTCGGCATGACGCCCGCACGCGAGGAAGCCGAGCAGGCGTTTCTCGACGCGGCCGAGCGATTGCTTGTGAGTGTTGGCTACGGCGGCATTTCCACACGCAAGCTCGCTGAGGAGGCCGGACTTAACCACGGTCTCGTCCACTACTACTTTGGGTCCATGCAAGAGCTGCTCTTGCAGGTTCTCGAGCGCTTTACCGATCGGTTGATCTCGCGGCAGCGTGCGATGTACGCGAGCAATATGCCCTTCATCGACAAATGGCGCGAGGCGATGCGCTATCTCGAAGAAGACAACGCGAGCGGCTATGCAAAAGTCTGGTACGAACTGCAGGCACTGGGTTGGAACGATCCAGATATTCGCAAGCGCGTCGCCAAAGTCGATCAAGCGTGGCAACAAGTTGTCACGGAAGCCTTCGACCAAGCAATGGACGAATACAAGCTCGATCGCGAGGAGTTTCCCCTCCGCGCGATCGTCGCGCTCGTTGCCACCTTCAACGTCGGCATGCATTTGCGCATGCTGTCCGGCATTCGCACCGGCCACAGGGAGCTGTTGGATTGGATCGAGAGTTGGTTAGAAAATCTTGAGGCGAACAAGGCAAAGCGAGCGGTGAAATGAGAGCGCGGTATCCCGATCGCGAAGGCTTCGCCGAGCGGGAAGGCATCAAAATCCACTACGAAGTTTACGGCGACGGGCCGCAGACGGTCTTGTTGCTGCCGCCCTGGTCAATAACGCATTCGCGCGTGTGGAAAGCGCAGGTTCCGTATCTCGCGTGTCATTTTCGCGTCGTGACGTACGATGCGCCCGGCAATGGAAAGTCTGACCGGCCACAAGATCCAAAACAGTATACGGATTGGAAGCGAGTAGCGGATGCGATGGCGGTGATGGGCGCGACTGGCACGCAGCGGGCGGTGATCGTCGGCATCTGCACCGAGGCGTGGACGGCGACGTTGCTCGCGGGCGAGCACCCGCAAGCTGCCTTGGGGTTGGTCTTCTTCTCGCCGGTGTCGCCCTATGGCGAGAGCTTACCCGAGCGGGAGGCTGCGCCATTTGATGCCGTCCTCGACCAGCACGAAGGCTGGGCCAAAGAGAATCGTCACTATTGGCTGAGCAACTACCGTGATTTCTTGGAGTTTTTCTTCGGGCAAGCCCTGTATGAGCCTCACTCGACCAAGCAGTTGGAAGATGCGGTGGGCTACGGTCTCGAGACTACTCCTCAAACCCTTCTCGCCACGGTCGACGCGCCCGAATATCTCGCGACCTTGAAGGCAGACGATCCGGAAGTTGCCGAGCTTTATCGCAAGATTGAGTGTCCAGTGCTGGTCATTCACGGCGAGCAAGACAAACTCGTTTCGTCCACGCGTGGGGTCGCCGTCGCCAAAGCGACCGGCGCCCAGCTCGTCTTGGTTGAAGGCGGTGGCCACATGCTGTGGGCACGGCAGCCGGTGAAGATCAACCTGCTCTTGCGAGAGTTTGCCGAGCGAGTGTTCTCTCAAGAGGGAGCTCCTCGAATTGGCGAGGGCGGCACAGGGCGGCGCTGGTCCGTGGCGCGCAAACGACCGATGCGGGCGCTGTACATCTCGTCGCCCATTGGCCTGGGTCATGCTATGCGCGACGTTGCCATCGCCGACGAATTGCGTAAGCTTCGTCCGGGACTTGAAGTGGACTGGCTCGCGCAGCATCCGGTGACGGCTGTACTCGAGGCGCGCGGCGAACGCATTCATCCAGCCAGCCGCTTTTTGGCGAGCGAGAGCAAGCACATCGAAAGCGAGTCGGCCGAGCACGACCTGCATGCATTTCAGGCCTTGCGGCGCATGGACGAGATCTTGGTCAACAACTTTATGGTGTTCCACGACATCGTGCGCGACGAGCCGTACGATCTGTGGATCGGCGATGAAGCATGGGAACTCGATTATTTCCTCCACGAGAACCCAGAAGAGAAACGCTCGCCGTACGTCTGGATGACCGATTTCGTCGGCTGGCTTCCGATGCCCGATGGTGGGCAACACGAAGAGTTCCTCACCGCCGACTACAATGCTGAAATGCTCGAGCAAATCGCGCGATATCCACGCCTACGCGACCGCTCGATCTTCGTCGGCAATCCAGAGGATATCGTTCCGCAGCGTTTTGGCCGAGATCTCCCTCAGATTGCAGACTGGACGAAGCAGCATTACGATTTTTGTGGCTATATCACGGGCTTCGACTCCTCGACTTTCGCAGATCCCGCCAGGCTGCGCGCCGAACTTGGCTACCGCCAGGATGAGGTGGTTTGCATCGTCACGGTTGGTGGGTCGGGTGTGGGCGAACACCTTCTGCGCCGAGTGATCGACGCGTATCCGCTTGCCAAGCAGCGCATTCCCAATCTGCGAATGATTGTCGTTGCAGGACCTCGGATCGACCCAGCGTCGTTACCGTCGCCCGAGGGGCTCGAGGTTCGCGCCTACGTCCACGAACTTTATCGTCATCTGGCTGCTTGCGATATCGCCATCGTTCAAGGCGGGTTGACGACCACAATGGAGCTTACGGCGAACCGGCGGCCATTCTTATATTTTCCGCTGCGGCATCATTTCGAGCAGAACTTTCACGTGCGCCATCGGCTCGAGCGCTATGCCGCCGGGCGGTGCATGGAGTATACGACGGCGACGCCGGACGTTATTGCCATGGCGCTTGCGCAAGAGTTGCAAAAGCCAGTCGCCTATAAGGCGGTTGAAACCGACGGTGCATTCCGCGCAGCACAACGCATCGCGGAGTTGATCTAAGGTTTCCCGTTTCAATCGTTATCTGGGGGCATGACGCGTCGACGGCTCATGAGCTCGGCCTTCGAGTATTTTGCGGTGACGACATGATAGGTTAGCGGCGCTTGCGCAAAATTGAAGCAGTCACTGAGGTCATCGCCACGAGCGTCGGTGTACCCCAGCGAGCCAAGCCCAAACTGTTCCTCGGTGAAATGCAAAATGCTGCCGAATTCGTGCTGCGTGTGCGAGACGTAGCCGGGCTTGGCATAGGGTGAGATGACGATGAGGGGGACGCGGAATCCCAACTCGTAGGAATTGAAGATCTGCGGCTTGACGTGATCGTACCAGCCGCCCCAGTCATCCCAGGTCACAAAAATCACGGTATTCTTCCAATACTTGCTCGTTCCGATGGCATTGACGACGTCTGCTACCCACGAGGGGCCCGCATCTGAGAGCGTATTGGCATGGTCGGAATTCGTTCCGTTTGGTATGACCCACGAGACGGCCGGCAGCTGCCCGAGGTTGATGTCGTTGAAGATATTGGTCTCGGGAATCGACACTTTGGCCCAATCCGACCCGTAGCGGATGTGGCTGATCGCGTCCGGAGCCGCCCACAAAAAGTAGGGCTCCGGAGTGTAGTACTTCCACGAGATGCCCTTTGCGTCGAGAAGATCAAATAACGTCTGGTGATCGAAGCAAGGAAATTGCGAATGGGCCTCGCTGCCGCTTGGATCGATCAGGGCAACCGTACTTCCCGGCGGCGAATCGCAGCCTTGGTTGACCTTTGGCACAGCTGTCGGAAAACTCACGTTTTCAGCCACTAGCAGGTCACTCCCCGGAGTGGGGATCGACGTGCCTGACGTGATGAACATGTGCGCCGGAAAGCTCGGTCCTTGATTGGTCTGAAACATGCGGTCGGCGAACGTAAATTGTTCGGCGAGTGCGAAGTATGGCGCCGTTTCCGAATGGGGGACGTAGCCGTATGCAGCGTCCGCGGGCGGGGTGAAGCCCGGCTGCGGACCGGTCTTTTCGAGGTCGAACCCATTCATGTTACCGTTGGCATACTCAGTGACAAAGCCCGTGTGACTGTGGTCGAGGTCGTAAGGAGCTTCTAAACCAATCGGCTGGAGCGCTACAGTTGTGCCGTTCGAGGTCTGGCCCATGGTGACCGTATCCGCGCCGGGAAAGCCGTTAAAGAGATCATCGACGGAGCGATTCTCTTGAAAGATGATGACGATGTGCTGGATCTGGACCGAACCCGGCGTGGAACCCGATCCCGGAGCGATTGAGGAACTTCCACCGCCGCCGCACGAGGCGATGATCGCACACAGCCCTACCAAGATGTAGACGGCAATCCAAGTACGCATGCGAAGCATCTCCCTCATTCTTGCGCAGCTTCTCATCAACAAGAAAATCATACCTGCTCGCAGAGGCCTGCTCATTAAGGCATGATGAGATCATGGCATCCAACCTATCACACCTCACGATGATCGAGCAGCGGACCTTTAGGTCCGCTGCCCGAATCGCGCGTCATGGAAGTCATAATCGTGGTTGATGCTGACGCCGTCCGATCTTTCGCGAGCGGTCTGTTTATCTTGACCGGTTTCGGCGCGCTTTGGATGATTCTTGGTGCGCGCTTGCTCTGGGGATGGAATTGGCGCCCGCTACTTGTCATTGCACTCATCACGTTGATCTTAGGATTCAGCGCGCAAAAGGTGTGGACCGCCGCCAAGCATTTCGCAAACGCCGCTCCAGGAGGCGCGAGCCCTGGATTTCCGGGCGTCAACTACGGCATGGTGACGACCCTTGAGTTTGCGCTGATATTCGCGCTCGCGTTTGCGCTCCGCCGGTTAGGACGGCCCGATCTGATCTTTCAGGTCGTTGCTCTCGTCGTGGGTCTGCACTTCATTCCACTCGCAGCGATCTTTCACGGGCCGATCTATTACGGAACTGCAGCGGCGATCATTCTTGCGTCGCTTGGCGCTTTTGTTTTTCACGACCCGGCTTTACGCCAAGGGGTGGCGTGCATGGGATGTGGAGCATCGCTCTGGCTGACCTCTGCTGTCATGCTCAGGATGAGTGGAATTTCATAAGCCTATTGCACCGCTTTTCGGGCTTCGTCCGCAAAAAACGGGTGAAAGTGAGCATTGAGAGAGAGCGCCCAGCGCAGACGTCGGCGGGCGCGGTCGACCTTGCCGTTGTGAAGCTCGATCATCCCCGTATGAAACTGCAAACGCGGGTCTTGGGTGCCTAGGGCGACCGCGCGCTCAGCGTGCGGGAGTGCCTCGCCCCACCGGCCGGCTTGAGCAAGCGCCCACCCAAGGGTGTCTTCTGCATAGACGTCGTCGCGGCTGGCAAGGTCGCGCCGTGCGATGGTCTCCGCTCGGTCCAGCGAGAGGTCATGATCGCTATAAAAGATTGCGATAAGCCGGTCGTTGATACCCTGCGTGTTGCCAATGCGCTCGATGGCGCCGATCAGTTTTGCGGTTAGCTCGGCCCCTCGTGTATCTCCGAGCGCTCGTTGCGCATCGTACTCGTAGCCTAAGGCCTCAGGCAGTGGATAGACACCTGCTGATTGCTTTGCAAACGCCAGCGCTTCGCGCCAACGCCTGCTGGCCCAGTAGACCTTTGCTAAACCGTTGGTCGCGTGCCAGTAGTTGGGGAAGATCGCAAGGGCTACCTTATAATCTGTTTCGGCGGTCGTGAGATCGCCCGCCTCGAACGCAAGGTCTCCAGCGCGCCAATGAAACCACGCCCGGTTTTCGGCTGCCGCGTATGCGTTGTCATCAATATCCCCAAGCGCGCTCGCGATGAGGTCTCGCGCGGCTGCAACGTTTCCGGTCAGCTCTGCATAGCGCGCGGCCGCGGTCTGCCAACTGGTGTCGGCACGCGCTCCCGGAGATTGGCTCAAGAGCGTGCCGGCTTTGGCGTACTGGCCAAGCTCTATATCGAGTGATGCCGCGGTTGCGCGAGCATCCGGGCTCCAAGGTGTCAGCAAGACGACGTCATCGGCGTAGCGTTTGGCAACCCTAAACTTGTGCAAGGCGGTGTATGCGGAAGCAAGGGTGGATTCTGCCGCTACGTTGTAACGCGGCTGGTAGTGCATGGCGAGTTGCGCATTGGCGACAGCGCGCAGCAAGTCGCCGACGTCGGGGGCTTCGCGAAATCGTTGCAGGTATTGAGCGGCGAGCATGCGAGTATCGAGCTGGTCCGGATGCCGCCTGACATCTGCTTCGAGGTCCCCGATGATTCCGTTGCGAGCGAGGTAATCCGGAATGACCTGCGCCATGGTTGGCGTCGGCGCTGGGGCGATTTGACCATTGTCATGCGCGTGCGATGCAGCGTATGCAGTAGCGGCGAGTGCAACAAGTGCGCTCGCCACCACCGCTACTGTCGTTCGCGTGCGGGCGATCATCGATCGTCTTAGTACGGCGTATTGACGTACGGGAAGGTCGCGCTGTAGCTTTGGAACGCGCCTTCTCCGTTCGAGAGGTTGTCATCGGTAAGACACCACGACTCGTTCCCATCATCCGGCGCGCCACCCAAAGCCGCTACCGTGTTGCCGAAGATGATGCCGAGCGATGTCTTGATCGTATCGTCGTTGAGCCAGCGGCCGCCGAACGTTGAGCCAGTGGCGCCTGCCGTTTCGACTCCAAGATAGGCAGCGCATGGCGTGTTTGCCGTTCCGCAACCGGCGACCGTCTTGCTGAGGTCGACCTTCATTTCATCGGGAATGAGGACGCTGACGATGAAGTTGCTAGTTGCCGTGCTTCGGTTGGCGACGCCGCCTGAACCGGGCGGTCCCAAGAAGGTTGTGATAGCGCTTTGCAGTGCCGTGTCGTTGGTCGGCGCGCTGCGATTGGTTTGATCGTGGTTGGCGAACGCTTCGAACGCTTCTTTAATTGCCGGTCGGGAGAGGCGTTCGATTTGCACGTACTGCGCCACGGTTGGTGGAGTGCCCGGTGGGTTGCTGGCGCTCGTGTTGCAGCCCGCAAAGGCAACCGTCAGAGCGCCGACCGCGGCGATTTTGATCAGGCTAGTATTCATTGTTGCATTCCTCCTAGGAGCCGGACTTCGTGCTGGTCGTCGTCCACACGCCGATGACCGGGTGCGTCGCATTGAGCAAAAGCGACTTGGGCATCTCTGCGACGATGGCGATGACGTTAAACTGGTGTGAAGAGAGCGCATCTGATGCAGGCATCAGGCTGCAGCTCGTGCTGTGCGTGGTATTGAAGCCTGCCGTGAAGCCATTGAAGCTCCCAGCAGTCGCGCCGCCACACGGCACGCCGAAGCCATTGGTAAACGGCGGGTGACAACCGTAATAGCGGTCGGGAATGATGTTGAAGAATGTTAGGAGATCGAAGAAAAACGGGTCTTTGGTTGGTCCAACGAAAACCTTGACACCGTTCGACTGAGCCGTGCCGCTCGTATCGTTAAACACCACGCTTCCGGTTTTTCCGACAAAGGTAGAGTTGGTTCCGGTCTCATTAGGTTTGGCTGGGCCATAGAGGTCGATCGTCTGACCGGCACCCGCCGACTTTGCTTTGAGCTGAAAGACGAGGTCTTCGACGCCGTCACCGGTGTTGTCGACCTTGAATTGGTACATAACGGCCGGATCGAGCGCAACGGTGCCGAGCTGACTGTGCGTAATGAGCGGCCAGACGTCCATTTGCAGGACGATGTTATTCGGATTGTCCGGCGCTTGGTATGCAAAGACATCGGTAATGTCCGCGGCTGGACGATTGACCATCGTTGGTGAGTCTTGATGATCAGAGCCGCGCACAGGATGCGCGGTGTAGAAAAGAATCGCCCCGGCGATCGCGGCTATGCCGATGCCGGCGGTCGCGCGAAGTGTTTGACGTTTCATCGAGTCGCCTCCCTAAGTGCGTAGTTGCGAGCCGCTTCTTTCGTGTTGCGCCGGCAACTGATGCTTCAACGAGGCATCTGATGAATCGGATGAGATGATTTTTGCAAGAGCGCTGGTTCGATGCGACGCGAAACCCAATGTGGCAGCGGACCTTTAGGTCCGCTCGATCGCGCAAACGCCAAGCGGAATTGCGCCACGTCTTGTGGCGCTTTGATGGGATAACGATTGGCGGCCACGATCGGATGGCGATAGGGCCCCATCGCACAACCCCGAACATGTGGCAAACCTCATGCTGCCCCAATCACTCGTGGGTTTCGATCATCGCTTCATTGAGTTTGCTCGACAGCGCGGGCCTACCATCCTGCGCATCGCGTTGGGTGTCGTCTTTGTGTGGTTCGGAGCGCTCAAGATCTTCGGCGTCAGCCCGGTGGCAGCGCTTGTGGCCGAGACCGCCCCGTTTGTGACGCCACAGGTCGCCATAGTCGGCGTCGGCATCGTCGAGGTGGTCATCGGACTTGGCCTGCTCAGCGGAATTGCCATCCGCGTGACGATGTTGCTCTTCTTCTTACAGATGGCTGCGACGTTCTTGCCGGTCGTTACGCACCCGCACCTGGTTTTCGTGGGCAGCAACCCTCTGGTGCTCACGACGCTCGGCGAGTTCATCTGCAAGAATCTCGTGCTGCTTGCCGCAGGCGTGGTCGTCGTCGCCTCGGTGCCTAAGGCGCAACCGACATCTCGCTAGCCGGAGCGATCGCATTTGCGTGGAGCAGTCGCTCAGCGACTGGCTGCGGTGACAATCCTCATGAGCGTGTTGGTGAACGCTTCGCGCTCTCGTGCTGTGAGGCGGTCCAGTTCGCGGTAGACCCCGGAGCGCATGTAGTCGCTTTGAACCGCAGCGCCGATCTTGCGCCCTTTTGAGGTGAGCCGCACATAGCGCACGCGCCGGTCGTTCTTCGAGGAGACTCGCTCGACGAGGTCCCCCTCCTCGAGGCGGTCGAGCATGCTGGAAAGATTGCCCGCGTCGCATCCGCACTGGCGCGCGAGGTCCCCAGACGTGACCCCCTCGGTTTGGTACAGATGCCAGATGGCGATGGCCATGGGCTTGGATGAAAGGCCTTGGCGCCCCGAGATTTTCCTTAACTCGTCGACCACGTTTTCGCCAGCGGCGATGAGCGCCTTGACCGTTGGTAGGTACAGTTCATCCCACCCCTCGGGGTGGAGCGCCTCCTGTACTTTTGGTCTACTTGACATATTTGTTAAATACAAGTATATTACGGGCAGAGCACATATTTGTTAAATACAACTATATCATAAGGGCCAAGTCTGATGCAACCTGAAGTTATCGTAACCCCACTCGTGGAGCCCTTGACGGATGTGACACGGGCACATTTGCGGAGCACAATCCGCAAAGAGATGGCTCGTGGAAATCTGTTCCATGTGGTCGATCTGAGCAAACTTGACCACCTCGATGCCGGCACATTATCCGAACTCATTCGAGTGCGACGTTGGCTGCGCGAGGTTGGCGGGATGCTTTCACTCGTCGCCGATCAGCCAAACATTCTGAAAATCCTCACGATCGCGGGCTTGGACCGCGTCTTCGGCGTGTATCGAAGCGATCGTGACGCGATTACCGCACTGAATCATTCGAACCTCATCCCCGCCTAGACCGGGAACCCAGCTCACGCTAGAGGTTTGAAGCGGCCCAACCGCGCAAAGCGGGCACTCCTAGAGAGCACCAAGCGTGGCGAGAGGAGCAGTCATGCCAAAATATTTGTTGCGCGGAGCGTATAGCGTCGAAGGGAACAAGGGCATTCTTAAGGGCGGCGGCGGAACGGCTCGGCGGGAGTCAATTAACGCTATGGTCGAGTCTGAGGGAGGGAAACTTGAGTGTTTCTATTGGGCGTTAGGAAAGGATGACTTTTACATCATTCTTGATGTTCCCGATATGGCAACGATCGCTGCCGTCTCAATGAAAGTGGGATCTTCGGGAGCGGTGTCGAGGCTTTCGTCAACACCTTTGCTGACCGCGGAAGATGTCGATGCAGCCTGCAAGCGCGACGTGAAGTACACGCCCCCAGGTCAATAACCAGCACGAGCCTCATGTTGAGCCGGCCACCAAGGAGCGGTGACCGGCTCCATTGTTTGACTCGATGCCCGCACCATGGCGGTAGTAAGGTCGGTCACAGAGAGCGACCATTCCATATGACGCCGTAAGGAAGAATGAGGGAGGCAGGCGCGCTAGCGCGTGTTATTTCCTCTTGATTGAGCCAAGGTGATTGGCGAGACGATCCAGGCTTTGAGTCCAACCCTCTTCCATGCCATCGAGATATCTGGAAGCTTGCGCGGTCACTTTGACCACGCGCGCCCGCATCGTGAGCATTGTTTTCACATCTTGCTCGGCGAACGTTATGATGTTGAGCACTTCAAAGAGTGGATTTCCATCTTTGTCCAGTGCAGCGCCGGCAAAAACAAGTCGCTCAGGCTCGACGATTTCGTGAACGACGCCCTTCATCGGATACACGACACCATCTGGGCCGCGCATATGAATGCGGATAGCACCACCGGGCCTGGCGTCGAACTCGCAGACAGGGTTCGTAAAGCCGTCCGGCCCCCACCACAGACGCAGATGCTCTACATCGGTCCACGCCTTAAAGACAAGGCCGCGCGGTGCATCAAAGGTGCGCGTGATGACGAGCTCCTGGCCGGAGCGCATGCTCTTTCTCCTTTTAGCTCGAGCCCAAGGTTCGCGGTGAGCGGGCAGATCTTGCAAGCGTCCAGGCAAAGACGCACAGCAGCGCACCGACAAGGACCGCGCTGACTGCGATATCAGGAACTGGCGAGTGCCATCCTAGGGCCTGCGCTAACTCGTAGCTTCCCACGAGCAGCGCGAGCGCCGTGACCGAAACAATCCACACGCGGGTCACGCGAACCAGTTCTAGCGGGTGACGCGTGCACAATTTGTAGACGAGGATACTGTCGAGCGTATCCGTGACGGTCATACCGAGCGAGAATGCAAGGCCAATGAGCAACCCCAAAAGTATGCCGCCGCCACTCGTCAAGGCGAGCGCGTACGTTGCTACCTGGCTCGAGGTGTCAAAGCCGAGGCCAAACAGCAAGCCGATGGGAATCGCGGCCAGCGGACTTGTGGCCGCGCGCAAAGCCTTTGGGAGCATCGCGGTCTTGAAGCCCGCGATCGGGCCGATGCGGTTGAGCGCAAGCTGGCGCAGGTTTAGCGCAGCAATGGCGAACAGCGTTGCGATGCTTACCCAAGTGCCGATGGTTTCAAGCAGCGCGCCGTGCACGCTGATGCGGCTGCCGAGCAAACCCGCTAGCGCGGCGATCGACAGCACCATAACCGAATGGCCACCGGCAAAGAGAGCACCAGCGAAGCGACTGAGATGGTTTCGAACGCTCAAGCTGTTGCGCGTCAAATTGTCGATCGCTGCCAAGTGGTCGGGATCTGCGCCGTGGCGTAACCCGAGCACAAAGACGGAGAAGGCAACCGCCCAAAAGGCCATGTGTATCGCTGCGTGACCGATCATATCGCTTCCTTCTCGAGCATTGCAGAGGATTGATGGTGTGCATCGTGTGCATGCGAGTGGCCGAGCGGCCCGTGAGTGTGGCCCGGTGAGAGTGCGTATCCCGTGATAGCAGCAAGGACGAGCAGCGCGACGAACACGACGGGTGTCTGGAGCACGATCGCCGATGCCTTGGCGATCATCATCGCACCGATGCTGACGATGATGACCGCCGTGAGCGGCGGTCCGTAACGGACCAAGCGATCGAAACCGCGACGTTGCGACAGCCAAGACGCCCCGCGCACGACAGCAATGCCTAAGCCGGTGAGCACAGTTGCAAGACCAAGGCTAAAGGCAACGACAACGAGCAACCCATAACCAACTTGATGGAGCGTCAAAGCGGTCAGCAAGACGACGAGCGCTGCAGGACAGGGCGCGATGTTGCCGCTCATCGCGATGAGCACCACGCTCTTGAAAGAGAGCGGCGCTGTTGCCGGGCTGTGACCGTGGTGATCATGACCATGGCCGTGCGCGTGGCCTCGCCGAGCCTTCACGTAGCGAGAGAGAGCAGCCGCGCCGAGGGACGCAACGAGTAGACCGGAAGCGAGCGTTACCCATGGGTACACATTCTCGGGCACGATCCACTGTGCGAGCACGAGCAGCACGAGGCCAAGCGCGAGCACACCGGCCGTGTGTGCAAAGGTGAGCGCCAAGGCTAAGATCAGTGCTTGTTTCGGCGTGGCGCGAGCCCCTACTAACGAGACCGCGAGCAACGTCTTGCCATGTCCTGGTTCAAGCGCGTGCAGCGCACCGAGACCTATAGCGATTAAGAAGGTGAGCAAGACGACGAGCGGACTCGCGAGTCCAAGGGCGAGCATGTCGGAGAGCAAGTTCGACCGCACTTGCGACACCGAACCGGCAGGCGCTTGAAGCTCCTCTTCGGATACCGAACGCGCAATAACACGCCCATCGGGTGCAAGCGTGATGCTGACTGCGCTAATCGACCGGGGCGAGCCGAGCAGCGCATTCGGATAGGCGCGAAGTTCGTTTGTGGGTTCGGTGTCTGGCGCCACGCTGATGTCCTTCCAGCCAATTCGCCCAGAGTACGTGTGGTCTTCGATCGTGACCGTGCGCGGGCTGCCTCCATTGGAAAACGCCGCGTGAAATTCGTCCACAAAATAGAGCGTGGGTAACCCGCCCGCACCCGCCCGCGTGGAGACCTTTGGAATGCCTGCAACAAGAGCAAGCGCCTGGCCGTCGGCTCGGATAGCTAAGCCACTTTGGATGACGCCAATTTCATCGCGACCCCATTGCGCGAGCCGCGCCGAGCGCTCATTGCCTTCGATCGAACGCTCGCTCATGACTTGGAAGGTTGGGATCTCCGCCATGTCGACCACGTAGCGAATCGTCAAGCCATGCACGGCGATGCGCACCTTGGCCAAATGATTGATGGTAAAGTTGCCGAGGGGGTGTGCTTGCGCCGGCGTCGCAAATCCAAAAGCCGCCAATGACGCAAGAGCTAGGCTAAGAAATCTCCACACGACGGCGTAACGTGCGACGGATAAGTTTGGATGACCTGAGCCGCCAAAGTCCCGCATAGGACCCGGGTTCGAACCGATGGAACCCTCTGCGGCCAGTACCTTGCCACCCATACGGACCCGGGGGAGTCGGTTGCCCTCTAGCGCGCTCTCTCTTCTCGAGTGCACCCGGTGCAAACGAGAATACGACCCTGATCAGGTCCGCCAAGTCTGCAGCTGTGGCGGTCCACTCTTTGCCCGATACGACTTCCACGCCGTCGGGCGGTCGTTACATCGCGATGCTCTTCGCCACAGAACCAACGGTCTCTGGCGCTTTCGCGAGTTGCTGCCGGTGCGAAGCGACGACGCCATCGTCTCCCTGGGTGAGAGCGCCACACCCATCATCCCGCTGCGGCGCACCGGCGAAACGATCGGGCTCAGCCACCTTTTTCTCAAAGATGAGGCGTTGCTGCCCACTGGAAGTTTCAAAGCGCGAGGCGCTGCGGTCGGCGTGTCACGCGCTCACGAGCTCGGGGTGACGTCTTTTGCCATGCCTACCAACGGCAACGCGGGCAGCGCATGGTCGATGTATGCAGCGCGTGCGGGAATGTCGGCCACTATCGTGATGCCCGCTGCCGCCCCGGCGGTTCACCGAATGCAATGCGCACTGGCGGGAGCGAAAGTGTTCCTCGTCAACGGTTTGATTAGCGATGCTGGACGTTTGGTGCACCAAGCGACGAAACAACGAAACTTGTATGACGCTTCGACACTCAAAGAACCCTATCGAATCGAAGGCAAAAAAACTCTTGGGTTTGAGATCGCCGAGCAGTTCGAATGGTATCTACCCGATGTCATCATCTATCCGACTGGGGGTGGTGTTGGCCTCATCGGTATGCACAAAGCTTTCGCTGAGTTACAGGCACTCGGTTTTCTCGATAAACGCATGCCACGTTTCATCGCCGTGCAGTCGTCGGGCTGTGCTCCTATCGTCGCTGCCTGGCGCGATCGTCGGGAATCGACCGATCCCTGGGAAAACGCGACGACCGTAGCTTTTGGAATCAACGTGCCCAAGGCGTTCGGTGACTTCCTGATTCTGCGAATACTCTACGAGACAAATGGCAGCGCTTTCGCCGTCGATGATATGGCGATTTTGGAATATCAAAAAGCGCTCATTGTCAATGAAGGGGTGCTCGCTTGCCCTGAGGGCGGAGCGACGTTGGCGGCTGCAGCGTTTCTTCGCCGCCAGGGGCACATTACGTCGAGCGATCGGGTCTTGCTTATCAATACCGGGAGCGGCGCGCTCTACCCCTATCTCACCGACCAAGAGTTCGAGGTCATTGATCCCAGTGCAGAGCTGCCACTCTGAAACGGCAACTACATGCTTACCGTTTCATTTCACGAGAACAATTCGGAATAGGCGCTGGCCGTTGAGAGGCCGGCTAAAATGGAAGCCTGCAGAAATTTTACTCCCATCGCCGTAGGATGTAAATGTGAAGAGCCGGCCGCGCATCGCGCAGCCGGCTCTACAATAATCCGGCACCTACCTACTCTCCCAACAACCCTGCGGTTGCAGTACCATCGGCGTTAGTGGGCTTAACTGCCGTGTTCGGAATGGGAACGGGTGTGACCCCACCACCATCGGCACCGGAAACTTTA